>Ga0129312_1000289_pt1 | contig 48073 bp, 37 predicted proteins | sample O827metagenome_FD_94434 | JGI IMG/M metagenome (GOLD analysis project Ga0129312, IMG submission 94434) | Orangutan group fecal microbial communities from Wisconsin, USA - O827 metagenome | ecosystem: Host-associated > Mammals > Digestive system > Large intestine > Fecal | place: USA: Wisconsin... | reverse complement strand
TTGGACAACTTTGTCTGGGGATCCTGTCGCTTTTAGTAATACAAGTGCTGTCGATATTTGTTCTTGTGTGTACCTCATAACATGTCAGGCATTACACAGTCCAACTTTTCGTCCGCATGCCCTAGGGTATAATGTTTGCCCTGACAGCCATCTGTGAAGATTATTTTTTGAGAAGATAAGGTTTTAACACAACCTTATCTTTCTCTATCTTATGAAGTCCAAAAGTTTCAAGCTTTTCAAATAAATCGTGATACATAAAGTCAGCAACATCAAGAGGGCTCTTACCTCCCAGTTTTTCCACAGGTGCTGAATTAATATGGCTGAGAACAGTGTTTAATGCATCCTGATCTACAAGTCCTAAAGCGCGTAAATCCGTATTCTTTGGAAGAATGTACCTTAACTCGATGTGTTTGTTTTCCAGAGAGCCTTTTTGACCGGATTGCATTGGATCACAATAAAATACTCTTGTGCGTCTTGTATTATCAGCACTGTTTTCCATAGCATCAGCTGCCGAGAACTCGCCGCCCCTGTCTGTTAAGAGGACATGTACATATTTTCGAAATACTTCTGTACCTAAAATTGATTCCAGTAGGTCAACACCCTGTTTCATGGATTCTGATGTTTTGGAATTATGAAGTATGGCAAAAATAATTCCGGCATTAAGGAACTTAAATGTCTGAATGAAAGGCCCATTGGTTTCGTCGTTATATACAGTATCCATTTGAGTGACGAACACAGTTGGATTTTCAACAATATAGGCCTTGTAGTCCTTATAAGTGCGTCCCAGCAGGTACTTTCTGTCTCTCCGCTTTTTGTATACGTTTGCTTTCTTTTTGGACATCCTGCGGGAAACCTGCCTTCGCAGATCCAATGAGGTAATTCCAGCAATTTCATGGAAGACACCGCCTTCGATATAGTTATAAAGTGTTTTTTCAGAGATACCAATCTCAGGATGATCAGCAATGATCTGATAAGGAGAGTGCCCTTTTTTAAGAAGAGGAGCAATGATATCAGCAATTGTCTTAGCCTCTGAAGTAGTGAGGTTAACCCCCTGTCTGGAATCAATTAAAACAGAACGATAATCCGTATGAGCATCCTCTGGACAATAGGTATATTTATCAAAACGACACTTTGTCCAGCTGGAACATCCATTACAGGCACCGGGAGTCCTGTCCCTGCGAGAGCACTTAAAGGGATCGTACTCAGGGCAGTCTGATGTGCACTGCCTTCCATATGGGCATCTACGATAATTGTTGCACTCAAGAGGCATCTTACATTTGTGTGTAAGGGAACGATGGAGTTTTATTTCCTTTCCTACAGTAGACTTATCTTTCCCGATAGTTTGAGCTATGGCTGTTTTGGAAGAGCCATTGGTAATGCCGGTAAGGATAATACGTCTTTCCTCTAAAGTTAAATGCGAAAAAGAATTATTAACGCTCATATATACCTGCCTTTCCAATGGCTGTCAGGTATATAAAGTGTAAGACTAAATGCAACTATAGTGGAAGTGGAAATGTGCGAAAGACTAAAATCCACTTTGCCCCCCTTCAAAGTGGAAATAAACTTTTCACTTCAGCCTGGAAAATGGGTTCTGGAAAAAATCAAAAGAGCCCCTTGACAAAGTCATCGACCATAGATATAATAGTTGGAGTGTGCGATAGTATGTTTACTATGGCATGACACCCACTTTGAGGGAGTAAGATATGTTGATCAATCTGACAGATGTTTTTACTTCTGAGGGAAAAGTCAGAAGAGAAAGCTTTACGTATGAACCCGGAACGGTTGAATATTTCGGTTTTGAGTATCCAATCCTTTCCAAAACGGATGCAGAGATTACGTTTCAGAATATCGGAAACAATAGAATCCTGCTTACGGGGACTATGGAGCTTGATTTGGAAATTCCCTGTGATCGATGTCTGCAGCCGGTGAGAACAACGGTACATGTTCCGATGGAGTATGAACTGGCATCTCCGGAAGCGACAGAGCAATCAGAAGACGCAGATGAACAGAGTTTCATGGTCGGATACGAGTTTGACGTAGATGCTTTCATAGAAAGTGAGATAAGTTTTAATATGCCGACGAAGATCCTGTGTAAGCCGGATTGTAAGGGAATTTGCAAGGTGTGTGGAAAGAACCTGAATGAAGGCGATTGTGGGTGCGACCAGTTCGTACCGGATCCGAGAATGGCGGCTATCAAAGATATTTATGATGCGTTTAATAAGGAGGTGTAAAGATGTCTATCTGTCCTAAGAATAAATCTTCTAAAGCTAGAAGAGATAAGAGAAGAGCTAACTGGAAAATGAGCGTACCTGGATTAGTTAAGTGCAGCAAGTGTGGAGCACTCATGATGCCTCACAGAGTCTGCAAGAACTGCGGATCCTACAACAAGAAAGAGATCATCGCTCAGGATTAATCCGAAAACTAAGGCTTCCCGTCACTGGGGAGCTTTTTGTTTTATATGAAGAAGATTCAGTAATGCGAAATTCCATTGATGTCTGCAGGCACAGCAGGGAATGGGCAGTGATTAGCTGCAGGAATATTATTTAATTTAAAGCCCATTCCGCCTGATACCTTTCTTCCTTTTGTTATTATTTTCGAAAGCTCATAAGCTTTTCCATTTTGGCGAGCTCTTCCGGAGAAGCATGCTTTTTAAGAACATTGACAATGGACTGGAATTCCTGGTCCGTAAAGTTGATGTTCTTTTCTTTCCCACGCTTCATGACTGCCATGAGAAACGGCATCATCTGCTCCCTGGAAAGAGAAGCGCTTTCAAAAATCAACGCTTGCAGGAATTGCAGCTTATAGGGGGCAATTTCTTGTAAAGAGGGATCGTTCATCCATTCATTCGTCATAAGGGGCATCATCCTTTCTTTTCAAAATCCGGTTGTTGTTTCGGAAAATCAGGAATCACCCATGGCAGAGAACAGATCGAACATCTGCTTCTGCTCGGGGGTCAGCATTCCCATCAGCATATCTGTCATGCTCGAAGGAGAAGAAGAATCCCCTTCCGGCATGAAATCCTTCATCAGTTCCATGGTATGCATCATCTCCTGATATTGCGACATGGATTGCAAAACCTTCAGAATCTGGTTCAGCTGTTCTTTTTCTTCCTTCGTGCATAGGGGAAGAAGACGTTTCACTACCTGGGCTGGATCTGTATCATCCGGACGGATCATACAGCCACACAGCGGATAAGGACGCTTTCTCACAAAGTTAAGGGCAACCTGCAGCTCCTGAAATTTAATGTAAATGGCAAGATATTTTTGAAATTGATTGTCCATATAAGGCAGAAGAACCTTCAGCATCTGGATATGATTATTAGAAAACAGCGTATCGAAAGCTGAAATTTGACTGGTGTCCTTTTGCTCCATACAGACTCCTTTCCTTCATGATAGTTCATAACTGTTCAGTACTCTCACAGTTACGATAGTTCATTCTATGCGCGCAGATTCTTTCTTTATGCACTTTATACTCAAAATGATGTATCGGGTCACTTCTTGAGTATGCATGGTAACAGAAAAGTAGGCTCCGCAGAGCCTACTTCTGAAGAAGGGGTGAAGAGAAATGAAAAATCAGCATCCGCATCCACAACCGGAGTTGTTGTTAGAGCCACACAGACCGTTACCACAGAAGAGCAGAAGAAGGATGATCCAGCATCCACAGTCGGAGTCCCCATTAAACAGACTGCTTCCGCATCCGTTACCGTTGCCACAGAAGGACAGAAGAAGGATAATCCAGAGAATGCTGCATCCACATCCGTTATTGTTGTTTGTTCCGCATCCGCAGGATGTTGCTGTTAAATCGCTCATAAGTTACCTCCAAGGGTATTTGTTTTATTTATGCTATATCATATGTAGGAAAGCTTGTATGTGTTTCAGTTGCACCAAAAAATTTTTTGTGTTATTTTAATTAAGAAAAGAGGACGAAGCACATCTTTACCATGCAAGAGTATGGAATATGATTTAGAAGGAGTAAGAGAGTATGAGATACAGTTATAAGCCGTCGGGCGTGTGTGCAATGCAGATTAATTTTGATATCGATGGAGATGTGATCTCCAATGTGGAATTTATCGGAGGCTGCAACGGAAATCTTAAAGCAGTTTCCAAGCTGGTGGATGGATGTACCGTGGACTACATCGAAAGCAAGCTGCTTGGAAATACCTGTGGATTCAAGCCGACCTCCTGTGCTGACCAGTTATGCAAGGCAGTGCGTCAGGCATACGAAGAGACTAAATAAGCCAATATTGCTTAAGGGGAGAGGGCCGTGGAAGACACGGCTCTTTGCTGTTCATAGGAAACTTCACTTGGTTTTCTTGTAAAGTATAAGCTTCGCATGGATACACAGCTTGCGTATAGGGAAAATCTCCTATATGCAAAAACTTCTATATGTAGAAAAACACTTGCATATCTTTCTAGATGTAGCTAAAATAAAGGTATATGTTTTTATAAAGGAGAAGTATGTCATGACTTCAGAAAACCTGTCAGTTGGGGGCGTGCGTTTTCGCACCAGGGCAGATTATGAGGCGGCTCTGAGAGATCAGAAGAAGATTGATGAGATCAGGGCACAAGTGGATTTCAACAATAAAAAGCAGTTAGAAGGCCTGTTTAATGAAATGCAGGCCGGAGTCTACCGGTTCGAAACCATCATTGGAACTCATTTTGATGATGAGGTCTATGAGAAGATGGAGCAGATGAAGAGGAATCCTTCCACCCAGAAGAAAGAGAAAAAACATTCTCTTAAGAAAAGTGGAAACAAGGATCAACAGAAGGGAAAAAGAGCAGCTGCTTCTGCAGGCAGACAGGCTGTAAGAACAGATATAAAGAATACCAGGAATAATGCAAAGTATCAGGCTGTAATTGAAAAGGAAGCACTTAAAGAGCTGCAGAAAGCAGAGAAGCTGCGGAGAAGAATTATGATTCTGGCATCGATTGTTGCAGTAGCAAGCCTTGGATATTTTTTCGTATATTATTATTTCAGCGCACGGACAAATATGGATTATGACCAGTTAGTCTCCCTTAAGGGAAGTGATGCATTAAGCTCCGGAGTACAGCAGGAAAAAAACACCTTTTCCCTAAATAAATCAGCCATCCGGCTTCCGGATATTCTTCCGGAGTATGAAACTTTATATAATAAGAATAAAAAGCTAATCGGATGGCTCAAAATTGACGATACAAATATAGATTACCCTGTTATGCAGACCTCGGATAATACCTATTATCTGGATCATAACTATAACCAGGAATATGACAAGAATGGAAGCATCTTTCTGGATTATAACTGCAGTGTATATCCCCGTTCCACGAATATGATTGTCTACGGACATCATATGAAATCGGGTAACATGTTCGGTAATCTGCAAAAATATGCCAAGGAATCCTATGGAAAGAAGCATTCTGTCATTACGTTTGATACGATCTATGAAAAAGCGCAGTATCAGGTGATGTATGTATTCCGTTCGCAGGTTTATAATGAGGATGATATTGTTTTCAAGTATTATCAGTTCATTGAGGCAAATTCTGAAACAGAATTCAATTCCTATATGCAGGAAATGAGTGCATTGAGCTTATACGATACCGGTGTCACGGCAGAATTCGGGGACAGCCTCCTGACGTTATCCACCTGTGACAGTTCCCAGACGGATGGTCGTTTCGTGGTAGTAGCAAAGCGGATTAGCTGATCGGACAGAATTTATCATATATTGACACAATCGGACAGATCCGTCCTTTGATTGCTTGTTGAAAATTGATTTCATTTCAGATATAGAAATGCAGTAACTATTCAGTACAGGTCGAAGCACTTACTGCCAAGACCGTAAGAAAATGATTCAGTAATGCAAAATCCCATCGGCGAAGCCGATTTGGAATGGATTTTGCATCGTGACTGTGAAAGTACTGAACAGTTACGAAATGCACAGTAAAAGAAAGGCTTGGGTTTTTCAATGACAAAAGTTGCAAAAAAGAAAAACAGAAAATTAAGAAGACAGATCCGGAAAACAATCGGTGCACTGCTGATGGTTTCCGCTATTGTAGTTGCTGCAATTCCGGTGACGGGAGTAAATGCAGAACCTACTGCTACTTCAAAGCCGGAAAGAAAAGTATGGGTCTGGGATAATAATAAAACAGAGACAAGTGTGAAAGGAAGTCCGGCATCGTCCATACAGGCGGCAACCAAGAATACCATTCCCTATGTGCCGGATGATTCTATTGTATATACATCCGGTGATGGAAGATTTCAGTTTGCTTATGTTGATCCGAATAGCGGTGGTAACAAATATGCGGTTATTTTGAATTATAATGCAAATGCGTTAGCAGAGAGTTCCCTGACGATCCCGGATACCATGGAGGCATTTAAGAAATATAAACAGACCTCTTCTGATGGTTATTTCTGTCTGGTTACACAGAATGATGAATTTATGTTTTATGATGTGTATGAACAGGCAACGGATAATGCCGGAGTGTTGCTTTACAGGGTTCCCGCAGTAAAGTATGGGGATTACGGACATGAAGTGATACCGCCTGGCTCTCAAAAGGAAGAATCCATCATTGTTAACCGGAATCAGTTATATTATGGTTCCGATGGAAGTACACTGGTTTATCGTAATACAGAAAAAGAAATGGGTGAAGATGGAACAGAACATGAGGTTCAGAAGGATTATCCGGTGGAACCCATTATGGTAACTAATCAGAAGCCATGCTATTATGAGCAAAGATCTATCTGGGGAGATCAGGATGATACACAGCTGTATTATCAGGAAAAGAACAGTGTGAAACCGGACAAACCAAATGGTACGTTAATTCATCCATCTTCACAGGCTCATTACCGTATTGATGCAATTGTGAAGTATATTGGCCAGCAGTTTGTGGATGCAGTTCCAGCCACGGATCCGGATACGAAAGTCCAGTATATTGCAAGCTGGGAAGTACATAAGGAAAAATACCGGGAGAATCCGGATGATGGAGTTTTTGCAAATAATGCGAATATTACGAATCTGCAGATTGGATCGAATCTTTCCGGTATCAGTGATTATGCATTCCAGGGGTGTGCAACATTACAGAGCGTTTCCTTTGGAAATAATCTGCAGACTGTTGGAAACGGAGCATTTGCAAACTGTATCCGTTTAAGCAACTGTGATATTCCGACGAACTCCAATATTCAGGCATTTGGCAAAGATGCATTTTATAATTGTACGGCATTGACGAGTATTACAATTCCAATTGGGTTAAAGGCTATTGGCGATTCCTGTTTTGAAGGCTGTACTCGTCTTCAGACGATAGATCTGTGTGGTGGCAGTGAGCTTGATACGATGTTACAGACCATTGGTAATTCGGCATTTAAGAATTGCAGTTCTTTAGGTTCGTTAACATTTCCGACACAATATGCAGAGAGTGATTTACAGATCGGTATTTTTGAAGGATGCTCGAATCTTCAGTTTGTGAAGGTTCCTAATAAGTTCATGAGCTTTGCTGAAACGACAAATACAGGTGCTGATCCTGCCATTGATCCGCTTACTTTTGAGGGCTTTAAGAATACGGTTCCGGAAAGCTTTTATTTCTGGGGAGCAGATACGGATACGAATGACAGAAATGGTCGTTCACAGCTCCATAAAACAGCAAATGATCATCAGATCGCGTATAAGTATTTTGACAAAGAAGTATATGAAATTGTAATTAAGGAAGAAAATGGAACTTCTTCGATTACCTATCAGGTAAATGACCAGAACCAGTTAATTAAGATCTGGCTTGAAGGAAACCCTGTTAATGTAGTGATCCCGAAGACCATAGGACCTTATGGAATTGCTTCTATTGGTACGGGATGTTTTAACGATGCATGTTCCATTAAACGGGTTACGATTCCGGAAACCGTGGTGCGTATTGAAGATGGAGCATTTAAGGGAAGCCATAATCTGGAAACCGTCAGCTTTGATAATGCATCTACCATACAGTATATTGGCACGGATGCATTCCGGACACAGGTGGTTTCCTGTGGAGATTCCATTACAAACAAGGACCCGGAGCTTACTTTCGTAGGTGCAATGATGAATGATAATGGAGAAGATACCGTTCCATTCATTTATGCAATGACACCGGAGAATACCATCAACAATCAAAGTCAGAATAAGTCATGGATTACCTGTCATAGTGGTTTTCCGACTAATATAGAAGTAAAGTATGTTTATGATTTTACAACGAATACCGGAAGCGCCCAGATGCAGAGTTATCCAAGATACGAACTCTATGGAGACGATCCGAAGCTTACAGACTGGGTAAAGGCATTGCCGTATGTAGATGAAACAGACGCTGCAGAAGTTAAGTCATATGTGGATAAGATCAAGGATGCATATAAAAAATATACGACCGCTGATCCGTCCGTTCCTCCGACAGAAGAGCAGATGCAGATTGTTAATGCGGCTTTAAATGTTGTCGTTCCTACGAATGTGGACAGTCTGAAACCTGGATTATTCTCCGGTTACAAGGTGGATTCTGCCGGGGAAGCAGAGCAGATAGCGGGAATGACGCCGGATACCAAGATCAGCTCTATTGTATTAAATGGTGTAAAAGAAATTGAACCGTTTACGTTTACCGGTTGTAACGCCCTTAAGAATGTTTCGATCATCAAGGCTGGTAAAATCGGAGATTATGCATTTGGGGCTGTGGAGGAAATCAATCCAGCCAATGGTCATGTTACAACGGAGAAGAATTGTGACGCACTTGAACAGGTGACACTTGGGGGAAATATTACTGATATTGGAAAGCGTCCGTTCCGTGGCTGTACAAAATTAAATACCATAACCTGTCTTGGCGATAATCTGTCTTATCAGGATGGTATCTTATATCAGACAACTGCGAATGGAAAGACTTTAGTCGAGTGTCTGGCAGGACGTGGAGAAACAGTTGGAACGTATTCTGTTGGACCGGAGGAATTGTCTGGAGTTTCGGAAATCAAGGCAGAAGCATTTATGGATTGTGATCACGTTGGAAGGGTTGATCTTTCCGGCACCTCTGTTGTTGATATTCCTGAAAAGACATTTTATGATATGGAAGATTTAAATAGTGTTATTCTGCCTGATACGGTTAAGAATATTGAGGCTAAATCATTCCAGAACAGTAAAATCCGTGTTCTGACAATTCCCGGAAATCAGGCGTACATAGAGAAAGATGCCTTCAAAAATAATGAAGGTCAGCAGACCATATCATTTCAATGTGTACAGGGAACAACCGCTGACCGGTATGCTAAGGCGTACGATTACATTAAGCCTGAATACGGGAAGGTATATTTGGAACATACGGTATTTTTCTGGGATTATCCAAACTATCCGGACACATCAAATAAGATCCTGTTCCACAAGGTAAAGGTTCGTGACGGAGAAGATGCAGTTCCTCCAACTGACACACCGAAACATGAAGGTTATATGTTCAGTGGATGGACCGATTATACCAAAATTTCGAAGGATACGGATGTATGGCCGAGGTTTGGGGGCAGCATCTATAAGGTGGAATTCTTAGACTGGGATGGAACGGTAATTTCACAGACCGGATTTACCAATCCGCAGTATGTTGAAGACGGTAAGAGTGCGACTCCGCCTCAGACAGATCCGGTCAGGGAAGGATACACCTTTGATGGATGGACACCGGATTATCATAATGTTTCCAAGGATCTGACGGTTATTGCAAAATATACGGATAATTCGGGAGATCAGAGCAGACATACGGTTACGTTCTATGCTTATGAAAAAAATAAGATGACTGCTATCAGTGTCCAAAAGGTCAATGATGGAGAAGCTGCGGTAGAGCCGGCAGTTCCGACGAGAGATGGATATACTTTTACAGGATGGTATCCGGATAAAACAGTGTTCTCTAAAGTAACTACAGACCTGACCATTGTTGCAGCATATGAGAAAGGTTCAACGAATCCGGGTGCGTCACCGAGCGGAGGTTCTTCATCAGGCGCATCAGCTTCCCCGTCCTCAACGGCTGGAAACAATAACAATGGTAATAATGGTGATAACACGAAGAAGTATACCGTAAGTGTATCCGGTGGAAGCGGAAGCGGAAGCTATCCGGCTGGAGCAATTGTAGCCCTGAATGCTTATGATATGGGTGTCGGAAAACAGTTTGACAAGTGGACAACATCAACAGCAGGAGTGGGATTTGCAAATGCAGAAGCTACTTCAACAACCTTTACTATGCCGGCAGCCAATGTTGCCATTACGGCAACGTATAAGACCGGAAACGGAGCTTCCTCAAATACAGGCGGAAATAATGGAGGCAGTGGAACGTCTGGTAATAGTTCTAATGGAAACTCCGGATCAAACGGAAGCTCTGGAAGCAATTCGAACCGCAACAGTGGAACGACTGTAGAAGTAACGAAGCCGGGTATTTCCAATACGAACCTTGCGGGTGCGACTGTAGCAGGATCTACCGATAACTTTGTGGTTAAGATAACTGAAGACCAGACGGCAAATGATTTGGCTGTACAGGCATTACAGGCCAAATTTGGAGATATCAGCAGGGTGAAGTATTTACCGATGGACATCAGTCTGTATGATTCCACAGGCAGAACCAAGATTGCGGATACTTCGGGAATTTCTGTGAATATTACGTTACCGCTGCCGGATGATCTGGCACAGTATGCAGGAAATAATAAAGTAGCATCCACGTTGGGAGGAACCATTGAAGATCTGAATACCAGATTTACAACTGTGGATGGTGTTCCCTGTGTGAACTTTACTGCAACACATTTTTCACCCTATGTGATTTATGTGAATACAGCAAATCTGACTGAAGGAACAATTGATGCAACTCCGAAGACCGGAGATCCGATTCATCCTAAGTGGTTCCTTGCATTAGGACTTGCGAGTCTCTCACTGATCCTGTTCTTCAAGAGAGACCGGAAGCTGCCTAAGACCAGAACAGCATAAGGTGGATGGTATGAATAAAAAGATATCAAAAACAATCGGGGTGCTGCTATTGCTGACTGCAGTAGCAGTTACCCGGGTACCGGTATCAGATGCGGAGGCGGCAGGCACTGCATCTGATTTTCAAATGGAAGGAAATAAGCTGCTCCGGTATTCAGGCACGGCGGAAGTCGTGTCTATTCCGGATGATGTACAGATCATCGGAGAAGAGGCCTTTGCCAACAATGACAATATTGTGAAAGTCAATATTGACGGTAAAGTAAAGCAGATTGGGAATGGTGCATTTGCAAACTGTGATTATCTGCGGACAGTGAATATCGGGGATGGCGTGGAGCAGATTGATGCAGGTGCATTCAGCAATGATACAGCCCTGACCCATGTGTCGATCGGCTCCGGCGTGAAGAAGCTTGGAAGCGGTGTTTTTGCCGGAGATAAGGCGCTGACAGATTTTAAGGTATCCGATTCCAATCCCTGTTTATTTATGGAGGATGGAATTCTGTATGGCAAAGATCATGAAACGTTGTACTTCCTGTTACCGTCTTCACAGAAGGAAGCATTAAATCTGACCAATGATGTGAAGACAATCATGGCGTATGCTTTCTGGGGCAATGATTCTCTTAAGAAGGTACAGTTAGGGAGCGGTCTCTATGAGGTTCCATCCTATGCATTCTCGAATTGCAGTAATCTGACGGAGGTTTCGATTCATCTGCCAACGCAGAGTATCGGAGCCAAGGCATTTGAAGACTGTGTGAGCTTACAGCATGTGGAGGTTCCGGAATCCGTAACCAATATCCAGGATACGGCATTTGACGGCTGTCCCAATGTGAAGCTTAGTGCGAAAGAGGGTTCCTATGCCTGGAATTATGCACAGAACATGCAGAAAACACCGGTAGAACAGGTGGAATATGCAGATGTGCAGCAGGCACAGACGGTACAGCCACAGAATCTTACCGGTACGAATGAGTCACAGAACGATTCTGCAGCTACAACAAACCAACCAGAAGATGCTGGTTTGGAGAACAATACGGATGCAATAAGTTATACAGATCCCACACCAGCCCCATCCATGACGACTACCTCTGAAGCGGTAGAGAATCAGGTATTGCTTGGGCAGTCCAGTATAGTAACAGGCAGAGCGCTTGTTTTTATTGATAACGGCAAGGCGAATGTACAGCAGGGCATGCCGGTACAGAATGCAACACTTGACTTATCGCAGCTTGGAGGGGCGGAGCAGCCACAGGGCGCTGCTTCTTCGCAGAGCACCTCCGATGAATCAATCGGGAATCTGCTTGCAGACAATGCAGAGAAGGGAAAAGGATTCCCGAAATATACGGTAGTTCAGGACAAGATTGCCTCTCAGGCTTATTACCAGAATGCAGAGCTTACTTCCTATGAATTCCCGGAAGGAATTACGGAAATTGGGGACTTTGCTTTTGCAAGAAGCGGACTTGAATCGATTGTGATTCCGGAGGGAGTGACGAAGATAGGGTATGGTGCGTTTTATCATTGTGATAGCCTGCAGTCCGTACAGATTCCGTCCACTGTAACGGAGATTGATGACTATGCGTTTGCCAAAACACCGTTCTTAGAGAACAATCATTCTGCAACCTATCCGTTTGTGGTAGCGGGAGATGGCATCCTGATCGGATATCTGGGATCGGACAGTATTGTTAATATTCCAGGTGGCGTAAAGCATATCAGTGATGGTGTATTACGGGATCATATGGGAATTACAGCCGTGAATCTGCCGGATACCGTAGAAACGATCGGCGAGGATGCATTTAAAGGCTGTCACAATCTGACCACAGTAAATGGTGGAAAGAATGTGAAATCGATCGGAGCAGGAGCGTTTCAGGGGTGTGCTTTATCCAATGTGACCATTCCTTCCTCTGTAGAAGAAATCGGGATTGCCGCATATGACTTAAGTGGTGGAACCGATACGGTCACCATGGAAGGAACGACACTCCCGAAGCTGACCTATGGAACCGATTCTTCCCGTGCACTGAATAAAGAAGACCGGACCTATGCTTTCTCCGGAAACTTAAAGAAAGTGATTGTACCGACGGGTGTTTCTGATTTTGAAAATACGATTTTGCAGGATGGTATTTATGGATATCAGGGAAATATTTATGACGAGCAGGGAACCTTGCTTGCACAGAATCAGGGAGTAAGCAAGGCATCGGATATTATGCATGGCATTACGATTCCGGGAAGAGAGGAAGACTTTATTCTTCATATCAGGGAATCGGAGGATGCGGTTGCAAGAATCAGCGATGCTTATGGTGAGTTATATGGTGGACGTACTCCTTCGAAGCTGCAGGCATATGAAATCTCTCTGATGGATGAGACGGATACGGTTCCGATTCATAAGCTCGGTAAGCAGACTGCAACGGTAGAGTTATCTATTCCGGAAGGTATTTCAACAGATCAGATGCATGTGGTAACACTGGATGAAGATGGGCAGCTGGAAGCGGTTAATTATGAGATAACCGAAAGCAACGGAGAGAATAAGATCCGCTTTACCACCAGTCATTTTTCACCTTATGGTATTTATGAATATGACAGCTTCGGTGGAACCGGAGTGGTCAGCAATGGTAAGACCATCATCCGTGGCGGAATTAAGGATAATACCCCGGATACCGGAGATCCGATTCATCCGAAGTGGTTTCTGGCACTTGGACTTGTCGCACTTGCCTGTGTCTTTCTTTTTTACAAGGGACAGGGTAAAAAGCCAGTGCGTGAGTAAAACTAAAGCTGCGTTAGCATCAATTTTACGAATGGGGTTCTGAATAGTTACAGGATATGGTATATAAATAAACCGAACAAGACTTCCGGCATATGATAAAGAAAAAGCCGGAAGTTTTTATTATGTATCGGGTAAAGCGTCAGATCGGACTAACGAAAGAGCTGCAGACGGCTGTGCTGTATGCGGGAAGACGAAATCCGGCGGTCGGAGTGGCGGTACTGGATACCGGAGTCAGTCCACATCCGGATTTAAGGGAGCAGATTCTGGTGTTCCGGGATTTTGTAAATGAGCAGACCGGAGCTTATGATGATAGTGGACATGGGACACATGTGGCAGGCTGTGTTGCCGGAAATGGCAGGCTGTCACGCGGAATTTACAGTGGAATGCATCCACGTTGCCATCTGGTGATTGGAAAGGTATTGAACAATCGTGGCGAAGGCCGGATCGAGCATATGATAAAGGCGATGGAATGGATTCTGCAAAACAGCCGGGAATGGAATATCCGTATTGTGAATATTTCGGTTGGAATTGCAGAATGTAAGAACGAGGAGAAGATGAAGGAGCTTCTGCGGTGCATGGAGGAGCTTTGGAGGAGTGGGATCGTGGTTGTGTGTGCTGCCGGAAATTCCGGACCGGAGCCTATGACAATTTCACTTCTCGGAGCGGGAAAGGATGTCATTACGGTGGGCTGCAATGAGGGAGGTTATTTTGGCAAAGCGAAAAATCTGTGTGAAGATCATTCGGGAAGAGGACCAAGCATTTATGCCATGAAAAAGCCGGATGTAGTTGCGCCGGGGACGAAAATTATTTCGTGCAATTCCAATTATAAGAAAAATCCCTATATTGCGCGGAGCGGAACTTCAATGGCAACGCCGGTTGTTTCCGGAGGTCTTGCCCTGCTTTTACAGAGAAATCCGGAGATCTCAAATGAAGAAGCGAAAACAAAATTACTGCATACAGCAAGAGATTTGGGTGAACCGTGGAATAAGCAGGGCTGGGGCATGATTCAGATACAAAAACTATTAAAATAGGTTGTATTTTATCAGGGATTTGGATATAATAAAAATAACCTGAAATGTGTTTACGTTTCTTGTTATTTTTGAACCTACAGATACTTTAAACGGGATTCCTATATTACCTTATGGCTGTCAAGCCCTCACTTAGCAATAAGGATTGGAAGGGAAGGCAAAAGTAAGGCTGCGGTCACCCACCTAGCTTTGCTAGGAGTCAAAAGGCAGGAAACAGCATTTTGGGGGTTATTCTAAAGAAAAAGCAGCGCGGATGCGCTGCTTTTTCTTGCTTTAGAGGAAATTTCGTTGGAATTTCTTTTAAAACGAACTCTTTATTTTCAAGGAGAGAGAAGAATGAATCGATGTATGCAGATCCGATGGAAGCTGATTATTATTTTAGTGCTGGCAGCATTGCTTGCTTTTTTATTGTTCTTTTATAAAGACAGGTCGGAACCGGAATATGTCGGAGAAATGGTTTTTACGGGAGAGATGCAGATTTTGACAGACAAGAGTGCAGAGCTTTTGAAAACTGATCCGGAGGAGGTACGGCAGGAAATCGGGGAGTATACGAAAGAAGAAGACTGGTATGAGGCATTCGACCAGTTTCTTACATATCATGAGCTGGACCGGCAGATCTGTAAAGAAACCATCGGGATCATAGGAGGAAAGGATTTTGTACATAAACCGGAGCTTGCAAAAGGGCAGATTCTTACAGCGGGAGCAGAGGTGTATTCCTATGTTTCCGATGGATTTGAGCAGTTAAGTTATACAAATGTCGTTGCCTATCGGATCGAAAACACGTTACTGGCCATTAGGGAAAAAATGACCGATCCGGTTGTGTTTTCCGAAGCTTATCTGGAAGAAGTCGATGAGAGCGGTATCCGGTTCTTTTACCGGGGATGTGAGCTATACCATCCCTGTGGACAGAAGCAGGGGTCAGAGCAGATCGTGACACTTGGTCTTAGGGGAGGGGAGCTTATTTCTTATGAAGAGGATGGAGAAATCATCAGCGGAAAGACACTGCAGGTGACGGAACATGCAGTTACTTTGGAGGAGCAGGGAGAAATTCCCTTTGGAGAAGTATGCGAAGGGTATTATCAGAAGGAAGAGGTACGAAGCAGTAATAAGGATGAAATTCCCATTGGCTATGCTTTTACGGATTATCTTATAAAGGATGGAAAGATCTGTGCCTTCTTAATTCTTCCGAAGGAACGAATGGAGTATATCCGTGTGGCCATTCAGCAGAGTGATTACCAGGGATTGTATCATAAGGAGGTTATTTTGCAGTCTTCGGAGGAGCTCATGCTGTCTTATCTTGAAAACGGTGAAAGAAAGGAAGAACCGCTTTCGGCAGGAAAAAAGCTTGTCCTGACACAGGATACAGATTATCTGAAAGAAGGAATGCTAAAGGTTGTGAATCCGACCAACTCCGGAAGGACGGATCTTCTGTCGGTGCATCGGAATCAGGGAGTGCCCTCTTACCGTGGAAATTTTGAGATTCATAAGACGGAGGAGGGGCTTTTACTGATTAATGAGCTGCTGCTGGAGGAATATCTGTATGCTGTTGTGCCAAGTGAGATGCCATCCACTTATCCATCAGAAAGCCTGAAAGCCCAGGCCGTGTGTGCGAGAACCTACTCCTATGGCTATCTGGAGCATGCCGGACTGCCGGCACTGGGCGCGCATGTGGACGACAGTGTGAATTATCAGGTTTATAACAATATTATGGAAAAGAAGAGCTCAACCGATGCGGTACGGCAGACTGAAGGGGAGCTGCTGCTGCAGGATGGAAAGCCGATCACTGCGTATTATTATTCCACGTCCTGCGGTTATGGGACAGATGACCGCATCTGGAAAGAAGAAGGAGAGGGTGCAGCTCCTTATTTAAGGAGTGTACATATTGCACAGGATGAAAACAATGAATCGCAGGAGATCAGTGAGCAGACAGATACGACACAGACAGATGAATTGCAGAAGAAGAGTGAACAGGAAGAAGTACTTCGTGAATATCTCACTACCGTTCACGAAGAAGACTACGAGAAGGAAGAACCCTGGTATCGCTGGAGCTACACGGTGCAAGACCTCGATATTGATCTTTTAAAAAAGAAACTGCAGGAACGGGGGATTTCCTTTACCGATTTTAAGAAAATAAAGGACATGGAAATTATAAGGCGTGCAGCAGGAGGAAGTGCACGGACACTGGTGATCAGCACCGATCAGGGAGAGCTTCAGGTGGAGGGAGAATATGAGATCCGTTATGTTTTGAATCAGGAAGGAGAGGTAATCCGGCAGGATGACTCGGCATATACGCTTTCTACTATTTTACCAAGCGCTTATTTTGTGATGGATCTGCAAAAGGGGAAAAAAGGTATCACAGGATATACGCTTTCCGGAGGTGGATTCGGGCATGGTGTCGGTATGTCGCAGAATGCAGCAAAGGCCATGGCGCAGTCCGGCAGGACGTATGAGGAGATTCTTGCTATGTTCTACTGGAATTGTCAGCTTGCGAAAAAATACTGATTATGGTAAAATTGCGGACATATGGAAAAAGCAGATGGATACGAAGCTTTAATTGGAAATCAGGAGAACAGGACTGCTTATGCTGAAGAAAAGGATCATTCGAATCATATCATTGTGTATGGAGCTGTCAAAGAAGAACGTGACAGCTTATGCAGCAAGCTCTGCCTTTTTCCTGTTTATTTCTCTGATTCCGTCTTTGATGCTGCTGTGTGCGATCATTCCGTTTGTACCTCTTACAAGGGCGGACTTCATGAGGGTAGTGATTGAAATCGTACCGTCTTCGGTGGAACCGCTGGCTATTTCTATTATTAATGATGTGTATCGGCAGTCGGTGGGGCTCATTTCCTTATCTATTGTAGCGATCCTGTGGTCAGCAGGCAAGGGACTCCTCGCACTGCTGCGTGGGCTGAATGTTATCAATGGAGTGGAAGAAAAGCGGAATTATTTCATTCTCCGGATTGTGACCAGCTTTTATATGGTACTGATTCTGTTAGTAATTATTCTGACACTGCTCATTATGGTGTTCGGAGAGGCCATTGTAAATCTGTTAGACCGCAGAATTCATGGTATCGCAAGCTTTATGACAGCGTTTAACAGTGGAAGACATCTTTTTTTCTTCCTGATTATCACGCTGGTTCTTGCCTGTCTCTATGCATATCTGCCAAGACCGCGTGGCAGGCTGCGCCAGCAGTTTCCGGGGGCAGTAATGGCATCTCTTGGGTGGACGGTGGTAACCTTCGGATTTTCAATTTACGTGACATACTTTAATGGATTCAGCATGTATGGAAGTCTTACTACGATCGTGATTTTGCTGATCTGGCTGTATGTGTGCATGAATCTGGTTCTTGTCGGGGCTTATATCAACAAAATACTTGTTGACAAGGAATTGGAGATTGACTAGAATAAAGAATATATTGAGTGTTGGATATGAATGAATATCGAAATGCTGTGAAGGTGTATAGTAATGACATGTTTACCTGCAGAGAGAGGAAGCCATCGGCTGCGAGCATCCTTAGGTTCTGACATGAAGTGAAATTCCCACCGGAGCTTTCTGATTGAATCAGTCTTGTAGTAGATCAGAACGTTGCACGCGTTAAGTGCTCAGAGGTGTCTGTTCATACAATGTGGGCAGGAACATGGGTGGTACCGCGGATAATTTCGTCCCTTGTATTCTTTTGAATACAAGGGATTTTTCATGTAGAGCACTTAATGAGAACGAGCCGAAGGCGAAGTTCGAATTTAGTGCGAACGGTACCTGAGCACTTAGTGAGGTCGAGTCGAAGACGAAGGGCGAGGTTAGTGCAGTAGGTACATGTAGAATACTTAATGAGAACGAGCCGAAGGCGAAGTTCAAATTTAGTGCGAACGGTACCTGTGCACTTAGTGAGGTCGAGTCGAAGACGAAGGGCGAGGTTAGTGCAGCAGGTACATGTAGAGCACTTAATGAGAACGAGCCGAAGGCGAAGTTCAAATTTAGTGCGAACGGTACCTGTGCACTTAGTGAGGTCGAGTCGAAGACGAAGGGCGAGGTTAGTGCAGCAGGTAGATGTAGAGCGGAACAAAAAATGAAAGGAAAAGAGAGGTAAAACGTATGCAGGATCAGGTATTGTCAGACAAGCTTTCATCCCTGAAAGAGAAGATTGAAGGGGAACTGAAGGAATTAAAGAACTCCAGGGAATTGTATGAATTCAAGAATGTTTATCTGGAGGGCAAGAAGAGTAAGATCAGTGAACTCATGAAGGACATGGGGAAGCTTGCTCCGGAAGAACGTGCCGGTTACGGTAAATCTGTTAATGAATTAAAAACATGGGCTTTTGATAAATTTGCCGACATGGAAGCGAAGATGAAGAAATTAGAGCTTCAGCATAAATATGAAAGAGAAAAGATCGACCTTACGATCCCGGCTGAACCTGTGAAAATTGGAAATCTTCATCCGGTTACCCTTGTGAGAAATCAGCTGATTGATATTTTCGCCGGAATGGGGTTTGAAATCTATGAAGGAAGTGAAATCGAAACCGATTATTATAACTTTACGGCGTTAAATACCCCACAGGATCATCCGGCAAGGGATATGCAGGATACCTTCTACCTTTCCCCGGAATTCCTGCTTCGTACCCAGACCTCTGCTGGACAGATTCATGTTATGGAGAAGAAGCAGCCGCCGATTAAGATTTTATCTCCCGGTAAGGTATTCCGTTCCGATGATGATGCCACCCATTCACCGATGTTCTCCCAGATGGAGGGTCTGGTTGTAGATAAGGGAATTACCCTCGGAGACTTAAAGGGTATGCTCGATGTATTTGTACAGAAGATTTTTGGTGAGGGTGTAACCACGAGACTTCGTCCCTCCTATTTCCCGTTCACAGAGCCGTCTGTAGAAGTGGATGTAAGCTGCTTTGAATGCGGCGGTAAGGGCTGCAGTCTTTGTAAGGGAACCGGCTGGATTGAAATTTTAGGTGCCGGTGTCGTTAATAAGCGCGTGCTGGAAAACTGCGGCATTGATTCTGAGCAGTATAGCGGCTTTGCCTTTGGTATGGGACTGGAGCGTATTGCCATGCTCAAATACGGCATCAACAACATTAAGCTGCTGTTCAATTCCGATTTACGTGTATTAGAGCAGATCAACGAGAAATAGTCAGGAGGAAACAGATTATGATATTACCATTAAGCTGGTTAAAAGAATATGTAGATGTGGATGTAATGCCGGACGAATTAGAGAAGAAGCTGTTTGATGCCGGTTTTGAAGTAGAAGAAAAGTATGAACTGGGCAGGGATGTCAGCAATATTGTTGTTGGTCTTATTGAATCCTGTGAACCGATTCCGGATACCCACCTTCATGTGTGTCAGGTCAATGCAGGCGCACATGGCACGATGCAGGTGTGCTGTGGAGCCGACAATGTCTGTACAGGTGGAAAGTTCCCGTTAGCCCTTCCCGGCGCAACGGTTTATGCAACCGCAAAGGACCATAAGACGGTAGAGGGTGTGATGACCATTAAGAATGGCAAGCTCCGTGGCTATGAATCGAACGGAATGCTTTGCTCCGGTGTCGAGCTGGGACTTACCGAGGATCTGTATCCGGGATCTGAATACAATGGATTACTGGTACTTCCTGAAGACGTCAATCCGGGCGATGATGTAAAGAAAATCACCGGACTGGATGACTGGATTTTTGATATTGCGCTTACCGCAAACCGTCCGGACTGCCAGAGTATTCTCGGTATGGCAAGAGAAGTTGCTGCAATGCTTGGCAAGCCGCTTAAGATGCCGGCAACCGATTATACCGAAACCGAAGTAAAGAAGGATGGCTTTAAGGTAACGGTAGAAGCACAGGATCTGTGCCCCCGTTACAGCGCCCATTATGTATATGATGTAAAGATCGGAGAGTCTCCGCTGTGGATGAAGAGACGGCTTGCTCTGGTTGGCATGACCTCCATTTCCAACGTCGTTGATATCACGAACTATGTATTAAAGGAAATCGGACAGCCGATGCATGCATTTGACGGCTCTTATCTGGAGGGAAATGAGATCTGCGTCAGAAGAGCAAAGGATGCAGAGAAGATCATTACCCTGGATGAACAGGAATATGAAATGAACACAGACAATCTGGTCATCTGTGATGGTGTTAAGCCGGTTGCGCTTGCAGGTGTCATGGGCGGATTGAATTCCGAAATCCGTGATACCACAGAGAGCGTGATCTTTGAGTCTGCGAAGTTTGCAAGAGACAGTGTCAGAAAGACCGCAAGAAGCCTTGGAAAGAGTACCGATGCCAGTGCCCGTTACGAAAAGGGTGTGGACGAGTATTCTACAGTTCTTGGTATGAAGAGAGCATTACATCTGATCGAAGAATTACAGTGTGGTAAGGTTTCCTCCACACATGTAGATATTAATACCGGTAATTCTATTGAGCCGACCGAAATGAAGGTCAGCATTTCCAAAGTAAACGGCGTACTTGGTATTACTGTACCGGAAGAAGACATTGTCCGCATTATGAAGAATCTCGACTTTGCACCTGCGGTAGATGGTGATCAGCTGACGATCCATGTACCGGCTTATCGTGAAGATATGCTTCCGAATGGTGAGAACGATGTGGAGCGTTATCCGGATGTGGCAGAGGAAGTGATCCGCATGTACGGATATGATCATATTGTGCCGACCTTCCTTCCGACTGCACAGGTTACCATGGGAGGATTAAATAAGAAGCAGAAGGGTGAACTTGCCTTAAAGAGAACCTTATGTGCCATCGGTATCAATGAATGTATGCATTATTCCTTCTTCTCCCCGGCAGACCTGGATCTGATGAGGTTTCCTGAGGATGCCAAGGAGCGCAATGCGATCAGGCTGTTAAATCCGATTAATCAGGATCTGTCCCTGATGAGGACAACACTTGCTCCTTCCATGGTAAATGCAATTGCCAGAAATGAGAAGAATGGCATTCTCTCCGGCAGACTGTTTGAAGTCGCAAAGAAGTTTATTCCAAAGTCCCTGCCGTTAACTGAGTATCCGGAGGAAAAGGATACCCTGTGCATCGGTATTTTCGGTCTTCAGGAAAGCTTTTATACCATGAAGAGCATTGCGAATACGATAGCAGAAAGTCTGGATGTAACCTTTACCTATATTTCCACAGAAAAGCCGTTCCTGCATCCTTATCAGGCAGTAGATGTGCTGTGCGAAGGTGAATCGATCGGTTACTTCGGAAAGCTTGCTTATGACATTCAGGATGAACTGAATATGCGTACCAGTGCCTTTATTCTGGAAATGGATCTGGAGAAGCTGTCAGCATGGTATGGTAAGAAGAGAGTATTTGAGTCTCTGAATCGCTTCTCTGAAGAAAAGCGTGACCTTGCGCTTGTTATGAATAAGGACATTACCTATGGACAGGTAGAGGAATGCATGCGCAGAGCGAACAAATACATCAAGGAGATCAGGCTGTTTGACGTATACGAAGGCGGACAGATTCCGGAAGGAAAGAAGAGTATGGCTTATACCATCACTTTTACACCGAAGGAAGAGGCCTTTGATGCAGAGGCAATTCAGAAGTTCGTAGATAAGATCTGCAGAACACTGAAGAATGATCTGGATATCGATCTGAGAGCATAAGTGTGATATGCTGGTAATAATCTGGTAATACTATATAGAAAACGGAGGCAGAACATGGAACAGAAAAATGTCTGGGAAACCTATAGTACAAAGCAGTTAAAAGAACTGGAAGCATTGAATGAAGCATACCGCGGATTTCTTTCCGAATGCAAAACGGAAAGGGAGTGCGTGGACTATATTGTAAATATGGCAGAAGAAGCCGGATATAAGGAATTACAGGATATCATCAAAAAAGGCGGCAGGCTCAAAAAAGGTGATAAGGTCTATTCCGTATGGATGAACAAGTCTGTTGCATTATTCCATATCGGTGAGAAGAAGATGGAAGAGGGAATGAATATTCTCGGTGCACACATCGATTCCCCCCGTCTGGATATCAAACAGAATCCGTTATATGAGGACGGTGGTTTTGCTTATCTTGATACCCATTATTATGGTGGCGTAAAGAAGTATCAGTGGGTAACGATTCCACTTGCAATTCATGGTGTGGTTGTGAAGAAGGATGGAACAACAATTGAACTGAACATCGGTGAAAATGAAGATGATCCGGTATTCTTTGTTTCCGATCTTCTCATTCATCTGGCACAGGAACAGCTGGAAAAGAAGGCGGCCAAGGTGATCGAAGGAGAGGCACTGGATATTATCGTTGGAAATAAGCCGCTTACGTTCTCTAAGGAAGAGAAGGAGAAGAAGGGCGAATCCGCAGGAAAGGATGCCGTAAAGAAGGGCATTCTCAATATCCTAAAAGAGAACTATGACATGGATGAGGAGGATTTCATTTCCGCAGAGCTTGAAGTGGTTCCAGCCGGAAAGGCAAGAGAAGCCGGCTTTGACCGCAGTATGATTTTAAGCTACGGACAGGATGACAGAGTCTGTGCGTTTACCTCCTTAAAGGCTATGCTCGAAATGAAGAGCGTGGAAAGAACAGCCTGCTGTCTGTTAGTAGATAAGGAAGAAATCGGAAGTGTCGGTGCAACCGGTATGCAGTCCCATTTCTTTGAAAATATGGTAGCTGAAGTGCTCAATCTCATGGGAGAGTATTCAGAGCTTAATGTACGCAGATGCCTGGCAGCCTCCTGTATGCTTTCTTCGGATGTCAGCAGTGCATTTGATCCGACCTATGCGGCAAGCTTTGATAAGAAAAATGTAGCTTATCTTGGTGGAGGTATGGTCTTCAATAAATTTACCGGAGCCAGAGGAAAGTCCGGCTCCAACGATGCCAATGCAGAATATCTGGCACATATCCGCAACATTTTTGAAAAGGAAAATATTCATTTCCAGACAGCAGAGCTTGGCCGTGTAGATCTTGGCGGCGGCGGTACGATTGCCTACATTCTTGCTTTATACGGCATGAATGTCATCGACAGCGGTGTAGCCGTATTAAATATGCATGCGCCCTGGGAAGCTGTGAGCAAGGCCGATGTGTATGAGACAAAGCGTGGTTATGTGGCATTTTTAAAGGGAGCAGCCATCTAATGAAGACATCGGATTTTAATTTTGAATTACCACAGGAGCTGATTGCCCAGGACCCACTGGAGGACCGCTCTTCCTCAAGATTACTGATTGTCGATAAGAAAACCGGAGAATGGAAGCATGAAATTTTCCGGAATATTATTGATTATCTGAGACCGGGAGACTGCCTTGTTTTGAACAATACGAAAGTACTGCCGGCGCGTCTCATGGGAACGAAAGAAGACACCGGCGCTTCGGTAGAGATTCTTTTGCTGAAACGAAGAGAAGGTGACGTGTGGGAAACCCTTGTGAAGCCGGGAAAGAAGCTGCGTCCCGGTGCCAGGGTGGTCTTTGGTGACGGAAGACTGAAAGCCGAGGTTATGGATGTCGTCGAAGAGGGCAACCGTCTTGTGAAGTTTTATTATGAGGGAATCTGGGAAGAGGTTCTGGATTCACTGGGCGAGATGCCGCTTCCACCGTATATTACCCATAAGCTAAAGGACAAGAACCGTTACCAGACTGTGTATGCGAAGTTTGACGGATCTGCTGCAGCACCGACCGCAGGACTTCATTTTACAAAGGAGCTGCTTGGGCAGATTGAGCAGAAGGGTGTAAAGCTTGCTTATGTGACGCTTCATGTAGGCCTGGGAACCTTCCGTCCAGTGAAGGTGGATGATGTGTTAGAGCATCATATGCATTCGGAATATTATCAGGTGACACAGGAGGCCGCAGATCTTATCAATCAGACGAAGGAGAACGGCGGACGTGTGATCTGCGTTGGAACAACAAGCTGCCGGACGGTTGAAAGTGCCGCAGATGAAAACGGAAGGCTGGAGGAATGCTGTGGCAATACAGAGATCTTTATTTATCCCGGATACCGGTTTAAGGTTTTAGACTGCCTGATTACCAATTTCCATTTGCCGGAGTCAACCCTGGTGATGCTGGTGAGTGCACTGGCAGGACGGGAACATGTTCTTGCCGCTTATGAAGAAGCAGTACGCGAAAAATATCGTTTTTTCTCTTTCGGGGATGCCTGTTTCTTTACGGATACTTTACAAAAACAGGATTTATGAGTAAGATAGTACTAATGGAGGGGTTACTATGGAAGAAAGAAGAAGGAATAACCGAATTAAATTGACATCAACTTTACTTATTAAGAGACTGGATTGTGATACGCAGGAATCCGTAGAGATTGAGATCCTCGATGTGTCCAAGTCCGGCGTGGGATTTTCCTGTTCTAAACCGCTGGAGATCGGAGCTATTTATGAGTCTCATCTTCGTATCTGGACACAGGAAGTACTTCATGCCTTTCTGGAGATCGTCCGTATTGAGAAGGCTGCGGATGGGTTTATTTATGGAGCAATCTTTATCGGAATGCCGGAGATGGAGGCATCCAGAATCCAGCTTTATGATACAATCAATAATCTGACTCAGGGTAAATGATGAGAAAGAAAAGAATTTATACCATAGCAGCGGTCTGCCTGCTGGTGTTTTTGTATATAATGATTTTTCTGCTGTCATCTGATGTGGCAGAGGATTCCTCTATGAAGAGCTCGGCAGTGACAGAATTTTTGTTGAAAATCCGGAGCTTTTTCCAGAAGAGTGACAGAGCACCAACGACAGAGGATGTCGCAGATCTCTATTCACTGGAGCTTGAGAGAACTGTGCGGAAGCTGGCGCATTTTTCCGAATATCTCTGTGTCGGTCTTCTTTCTTACAGTCTGGTATTACTGTGGTGGAAGGGAAAGGTCTGGAATGGCAGAATTGTGATCGGAATGCAGCTATTGCTGTCGGCATCTTTGGACGAAATTCATCAGTACTTCGTGCCAGGCAGATATGCGGCAGTGAAGGATGTTGTGATTGACTGTGCAGGTGGAATTACCGGTATGGTGATCATTGGAATGGTATTTGCAATGAGAAAATATAAAAGAAATAAAAGATCCCCTGTATCTTTGAAGTAAGGTGCAGGGGATTTGTAGCCATACAGACTCTTTTTCTCTTTTAGGGAAGATGGGTGAGATAGCCGTTTTCCTGTAGCAGTTCTTCTGCCTGTCTCAGACTTTCTTCCTGATAAACCTCAATGCGGAGGGCACCATCGGTACGTTCCCGGTTATGGGTAATGCCGATGTTCTTAATGCTGATGGAATTCTCGGCAAGCAGCATGGCAACGGATGCAAGGGCACCGGGCTGATCGGCAATTTCCACGTGAATCGCATAGGTCTTTTTGATCGGGCCGCTCGAAGTATTGACGAAGGAATCGCGGTAATCACGCGCTTCCTTAAAAAAGTCGAAGATTTCCTGTGCCGTTGAATCGTCAATCAGCTTTTTGGCATTCTGGAGAGTTGTAATATAATGATCCAGTAAGACCGAAATATTTTCTTTGTTTGTCAGACAGATCTGCTGCCACATCACAGGAGAAGAGGAGGAGATCCGGGTGATATCCTTAAAGCCTCCGGCAGCGATGGTTTTCATCAGTTCATCCGGGGTATCCTCTTTCTTAATGAGATTTACCAGAGAAGCGGATACCACATGCGGAAGGTGGCTTACCGCACCGGTGATAAAATCGTGCTTCCGGTAATCCATAAGGAGCGGTACGGAACCAATGGATTGAATGAGGTCGCGGAAGGCGGATACGGTTTCTTCCGGAACGCCGCTGCATGGAGTCAGGATGTAGTAGGCATTCTGCAAAAGCAGGGACTTGGAATTGATAAATCCGACACGCTCACTTCCTGCCATAGGGTGGCCTCCGATGAAACGATCCTCTAACTGTAATTCCGCAACCTGTTTATGGATGTGGGTTTTGACGCTGCCAACATCAGTAATCAGACAGGTGTCGGAAGTGTATTCCTTTAATAAGGATAAATTATGGGCATTATCGGAAACCGGTGCACATAAGAAGACGCAGTCGCATTGCGCAAAGGCTTCATTAACGGAATCTGTAGTTTCAGATGCAACACCGCTTGTCAGGGCAAGCTCCATGGTATTGGGATCGACATCAAAAACAAGGATCCGGCTTGAAGGGTATTTTTCACGAATGGCGCGGGCGATGGAACCACCGATCAGCCCGAGTCCGATAAAGCCAAAGGTCTGAAAATCTGTATTTGTGCTCATGTCAAACTCCTGTTCATAAGAGCAGCGAAGGGCTTTAATTCTGTCATTAAGGTATCAAAATGTTCAAAGGTCAGAGACTGCGGACCATCAGAGAGTGCGTGAGCCGGATCATTATGAACCTCAATGATCAGTCCGTCTGCACCGCTTGCTACAGCAGCCTTCGCCATAGGTGGAACGTAAGCATAAGCTCCGGTTGCATGGGAAGGATCCACAATGACCGGAAGGTGTGTCTTGGATCTTAATACGGGAATGGCACTTAAGTCAAGCGTATTCCGGGTAGCGGTTTCGTAAGTACGGATGCCGCGTTCACACAAAACGACATTCGGATTACCGGCATCCATAATGTATTCGGCAGCGTTCAGCCATTCATCAATGGTAGCACATAAGCCTCTTTTTAATAAAACCGGAAGCCCGGATTGACCGGCCTCCTTTAATAGAATGAAGTTCTGCATGTTCCGGGCACCAATCTGGATCATGTCCACATATTTAACCGCTGCTTCGATCGCTTCCTGGCTTACGACTTCACATACGGTAGCTAGTCCGGTAGCCTGTCCTGCCTCCTGCATATATTTAAGACCGTCCTCTTCAAGCCCCTGAAAAGAGTAGGGAGAGGTGCGCGGCTTGTAAGCGCCGCCACGCAGAACACTGGCTCCGGATTTCTTCACGGCAACGGCGATCTTCATAAGCTGGTCATTGCTTTCAACGGCACAGGGACCGGCGATAACGGTAAGGTGTCCGGGACCGAAAAAGGCATTGCCGACCTTCACGACACTGGGATCTGGATGGAATTTAATATTACTCAGCTTATAGCTTTCGGTTACCGGAAGAATCCGGTCTACGCCATCGAAAATGGTGAGGTTATTGGTGGAAAGCCGGGTTTTATCACCGACAACACCAATAATCGTGACCTGATCACCTTTGGAAATGTGGGCATGTAATCCGTTTTCTTCGATATATCTGGTAACAGCTCCGATGCTCTGGTCGGAGGCATTGGGTTTCATAACAACAATCATAGTATAACTTCCTTTCTTCCTGAATAATATGGATTATATTATTTTTGAAAATATCAATTCTTTAGCACTTTGACGCTTTAGACTATGACACTTCAACGTACTAATTTTAATTCCGATTCCCAAATAAGTCAATATGGAAATTAGAATCATAGTAACTATTCAGAAACCCGTTTATCATATGGATTATACATATTTTACACTGATAGGCATAAATAATAAAGAATATGTAGGAAAATTCACCAAAAACGCTTGTATATTATCAGAATATTTAGTAAAATAGACACATGGTATTTGAAAGAATGGAGGGAAATACATGAATATTTACACAACAGATAAGATTCGTAATGTTGCTCTGGTCGGACATGGGGGAAGCGGTAAAACGTCTTTGGCAGAAGCAATGGCATATTTGTCCGGAATTACCTCCCGGATGGGGAAGGTCGATGACGGTAATACCGTAAGTGATTTTGATAAAGAAGAGATCAAACGTAAGATTTCCATAAATACTTCCGTGATTCCCATTGAGTGGGAAGGATACAAGATCAATATTCTTGACACACCGGGATTCTTCGATTTTGCAGGGGAAGTAGAGGAAGCGATCAGTGCAGCAGGCGCAGTCATTATCGTAGTGAACGGCAAAGCCGGTGTGGAGGTCGGAACCCAGAAGGCATGGGAGCTGTGCGAGAAGTATAAGCTGCCCCGTATGATTTATGTCAGCAATATGGATGTGGATCAGGCTTCTTTCCGGCAGGTGGTAGAGGATATGACCGCAATGTTTGGCAAGAAGATGGCACCGTTCCATCTGCCGATCCGTGAGAATGAGAAGTTTGTCGGTTATGTCAATGTCATTACCGAGACCGGTAACCGCTGGCAGGGCAAGGATGTTGTGGAATGTGAGGTTCCCGAATACAATAAGGCAAATTTACAGATCTGCCGGGATACGTTGATGGAGGCAGTTGCCGAGACCAGTGAAGAGATGATGGAGCGTTATTTTGGCGGCGAGACCTTCTCGGAAGCAGAGATCCGTGCCGCATTACGGACGAATGTCTGTGACGGCAGTATCGTTCCGATGACCATGGGATCCAATGTTTTATGTCAGGGTGTTTATACCCTGCTCGATGACATCATTAAGTATTTTCCGAGTCCGGAGAACCGTATCGTTGCCGGAATCAATATGAAGACGAACGATATCTATCATGCAGACTATGACTTCTCCAAGGCGAAATCAGCATACATATGGAAGACCATCGTAGATCCGTTCATCGGTAAATACTCTTTGATTAAAGTAAACTCCGGCGTATTGAAGTCAGATGACCTGATCTACAATGTAGACCGTGATATTGAAGAGAAGGTTGGCAAGCTTTATGTTTTACAGGGTAATAAGCCGATCGAAGTAAAGGAATTACATGCCGGAGATATCGGAGCACTTGCAAAACTGACCGCAGCGCGTACCGGAAACAGCCTTTCCACGAAGGCAACCACGATTAAATATGGTAAATGGGAGATGCCGGTTCCTTATACTTACATGAGATATAAGCCGAAGAACAAGGCAGATGTGGATAAATTATCACAGGCGCTGCAGAAGATTTCCCATGAAGATCTGACGATGAAATATGTCAATGATGCGGAAAATAAGCAGATGCTGCTTTACGGCATGGGGGATCTGCATCTTGAAGTCATTGCAAGCAAGCTTTTAAATGATTACAAGGTAGAAATTGAATTAAGCAGGCCGAAGGTTGCATTCCGCGAAACCATCAGGAAGAACAGTGATGTGGAATATAAGTATAAGAAACAGTCCGGCGGACATGGACAGTATGGTCATGTCAAGATGCGCTTTAGCCCTTCCGGTAATCTGGAAGAGCCGTATGAATTTGAACAGGTGGTTGTAGGCGGTGCCGTTCCGAAAAACTACTTCCCGGCGGTTGAGAAGGGAATTCAGGAATCCGTATTGAAGGGACCTCTGGCTGCTTATCCGGTTGTCGGTGTGAAAGCAGTTCTCTATGATGGTTCCTATCATCCGGTAGATTCCTCTGAAATGGCATTCAAGATGGCAACGATCCAGGCCTTCAAGAAGGGCTTCATGGAAGCACATCCGGTATTACTTGAGCCGATTGTTTCCCTGAAGGTTACCGTTCCGGACAGCTATACCGGTGATATTATGGGCGATCTCAATAAGAGAAGAGGAAGAGTGCTCGGCATGAATCCTTCTGCACCGGGCAAACAGGTCATTGAAGCGGATGTCCCGATGATGGAGCTGTTTGGATATTGTACCGATCTTCGTTCCATGACCGGTGGCAGGGGCGAATTTGAGTATCAGTTTTCACGCTATGAGCAGTGTCCTTCCGATGTACAGGAGAAGGAAGTGGCAGCGCGGGCAGCCAAGGTTACTGAGGGGAACGAAGAGGCCTGAGATACCTGCGAAGGAATACAAAGAAAGGGAACGATTTCGTGAACCGTTACGGATAAAGGTTTTTTCAGGGGGATATCGAAAAGGTATCCCCCTTTTCTTGACATTTTCCTGTAGAATAGGTACAATTTAGATTGGCTTTTTACTAATGGATTTCCGGTTCCCTGGAGTTTCATGGGTATCAGGCTTAGTTCAAGGAAAGAGTTCATGGAAAGAAAGGCTGGGTAATCGCTATGGCAATCCCTTATAATCACAGAGAAATCGAAAGTAAATGGCAGAAATACTGGGAGGAGCATCAGACATTCAAGACAGATGTCTGGGATTTTTCAAAACCCAAGTATTATGCTTTAGATATGTTCCCGTATCCTTCCGGTGTCGGTCTGCATGCCGGACATCCCGAGGGCTATACAGCAACCGATATCATGTCCAGAATGAAGAGAATGCAGGGCTACAACGTGCTTCATCCCATGGGATATGATTCTTTTGGTCTTCCGGCAGAGCAGTATGCCGTGACGACCGGTCATCATCCGGCAGGTTTCACCGAGAAGAATATCGGGACCTTTACCAATCAGTTGAAGGAGCTTGGCTTTGACTATGACTGGTCAAAGATGATCGCAACCTCCGATCCGAAGTTTTATAAATGGACCCAGTGGATTTTCAAGCAGTTATACCTGGACGGCTATGCAAAGTTGGTTGATATGCCGGTAAACTGGTGCGAGGAACTGGGAACTGTTCTTTCCAATGATGAGGTCATTGATGGAAAGTCCGAGCGTGGCGGCTATCCTGTTATCCGTAAGAATATGAAGCAGTGGGTTATTGATCAGGTGGCTTTCGCAGACAAGCTTCTGGAGGGCTTAAATGAAATTGACTGGCCGGAATCCACGAAGGATATTCAGAGACACTGGATCGGACGTTCCGAAGGTGTTGAGGTGAAATTCCAGATCGTAGGTGGCGGAGAGTTTTCCATTTACACGACCTGTATTGAAACGATTTATGGCATTACCTTTATGGTACTGGCTCCGGACGGACAGATCGTGAAGGATTTAATGCCGAGAATCCAGAATAAAGAAGAAGTACAGGCCTATATCGATGAAACGATCAAGAAGAACGATATGGACCGTACCGAATTAAATAAAACAAAGTCCGGATGCGAATTAAAGGGTGTTACCTGTATCAATCCGGTAAACGGCAAGGAAGTTCCGCTTTATATCGGTGACTTTGTACTGGCAAATTATGGAACCGGAGCCGTTATGGCCGTTCCTTCCCATGACCAGAGAGACTTTGAATATTCCATTGCACACAACATTCCCCGTATCCAGGTTATTGATGGTGCAGATGTTTCCGAACATGCCTTTGAAAAGCAGGATTACCTCGGCAAGGGCTGCAGGCTGATCAATTCCGAAGAATTTACCGGACTTACGGTAGAGGAAGCGAAGGAAGCCATTACCAATAAGCTCGTTTCCATGGGCGTAGCCAAGAAAACAGTGAATTATCACTTCCGTGAATGGATTTTTGCACGTCAGCGTTACTGGGGCGAGCCCGTACCGGTGGTTTATACCGAAGACGGACAGATTCATGTGCTGGACGATGATGAACTTCCGTTAGTTCTTCCGGAACTGGAAGATTACAAGGGACGTAACGGACAGGCTCCGCTTGAGAATGCAACCGAGTGGAAGCAGTATGACCATAACGGAATTAAGGGAAAGAGAGAAACCTCTACCATGCCCGGCTCCGCAGGATCTTCCTGGTATTATTTCCGTTATATTGATCCGGATAATGATAAGGAATTCGCTAATCAGGAGCTGTTAAAGCACTGGATGCCGGTTGACCTTTATGTCGGCGGACCGGAGCATGCAGTCGGACATCTGATGTATTCGAGAATCTGGAACCGTTTCCTTTATGACAAGGGTCTTTCTCCTGTCAAGGAGCCGTTTAAGAAGCTCGTTCATCAGGGAATGATTTTAGGTGAGAACGGAATCAAGATGGGGAAGCGTTTTCCGGAATATGTAGTGAATCCGAGTGATATTGTCCGTGATTTCGGCGCAGATACCCTTCGCCTTTATGAAATGTTCATGGGTCCCTTAGAGGTATCCAAGCCGTGGAGCCAGCAGGGGGTAGAAGGAGCAAGAAGATTTATCGGAAGAGTATTCAAGTATTTTACCGAGCCTGAGAATATTACCGAAGAAAATGATGAATCCTTAAAGAAGGTATATCATCAGACGGTTAAGAAGGTTACTTCCGACTTTGAAACCTTAGGCTTTAATACTGCCATTGCACAGATGATGATTTTTATGAATGCGGTAACGAAGGGCAAATGCCCCCGTGAATATGCCGAAGGCTTCATTAAGATGTTCTCCTGTATCTGCCCTCATACCGGTGAGGAACTCTGGGAGATGCTTGGTCATACAGGGACGATTGCCTTTGAAAAGTGGCCGGAGTATGACGAAGCTGCAGTAAAGGAAGACACTGTGGAAATTGGTATCCAGATTAATGGTAAGGTGAAGGCAACCGTAATGCTTCCTGCAGATGTCGATAAGGATACCGCAATTGCAAAGGGTAAGGAAGTTGTGGCTGACAAGCTGACAGGAACCATTGTGAAAGAAATTTATGTGCCGGGACGTATTATCAATATTGTAGTGAAGTAAGGATTCAGTATAGGCGAAATCATAATGTAGGGTTGATTTTTACGAAACGGTCTAGTATATTTAAGTAAGATATGGACGGAGGTTTCCAAATGGCGGATTTTATCAATGTTGCAGTAGACGCTATGGGCGGTGACAATGCCCCTGTAGAAATCGTAAAGGGCGTTGTCGATGCAGTTCATGCAAACGATCATGTCAAGGTGTATCTGACCGGACAGGAAGAACTTGTCCGCAAGGAACTTGAGAAATATACCTACCCGGCAGACCGGATCGAGGTAGTGAATGCAACGGAGGTTATTGAAACCGCAGAGCCTCCGGTTATGGCAATCCGCCGCAAGAAGGATTCTTCCATTGTCAGGGCGCTGAATTTAGTGAAGGACGGTACCTGTGATGCATTTGTGTCTGCAGGAAGCACCGGTGCTACCCTGGTTGGAGGACAGGTAATTGTCGGAAGAATCAAAGGTGTGGAGCGTCCTCCGCTTGCTCCGTTGATTCCGACTGAGAAGGGATGCGCACTGCTGATTGACTGTGGTGCGAATGTCGATGCAAGACCCTCTCATCTTGTACAGTTTGCAAAGATGGGATCCGTATATATGGAAAGTGTTATGGGGATTTCGAATCCCCGTGTTGGCATTGTCAATATCGGTGCAGAGGAAGAAAAGGGCAATGCACTTGTAAAGGAAACCTATCCTCTTTTGAAGAATTGTCCGGATATTCATTTTATCGGAAGTGTGGAAGCAAGAGACATTCCGGCAGGCGCGGCTGATGTTATTGTCTGCGAGGCATTTGTCGGCAATGTTATCCTTAAAATGTACGAGGGTGTCGGCAGATCTTTAATCCATAAGGTAAAGGAAGGAATGATGACCTCCCTGCGCAGTAAAATCGGTGCGCTTCTTGTGAAGCCTGCCTTGAAGGAGACACTTAAGGCGTTTGACTTAGAGCAGTATGGCGGAGCACCGTTATTAGGACTTAAGGGTCTGGTGGTTAAGACTCACGGTAGCTCCAAGGCTGTTGAAATCAAGAATTCTATTCTGCAATGTATTACTTTTTCAGAACAGAATATTAATCAAAAAATAAAAGAAAAAATTACTATGGAAGAGAACTAGAAAGGATTATCACTATGGAATTTGAAAAATTAAAGAAAATTATTGCGGATGTATTAAACGTTGATCCCGATGAAATTACGATGGACACAACATTCCTTGACGATCTGGGAGCTGATTCTTTGGATGTTTTTCAGATTATTATGGGAATCGAAGAGGAGTTCGATATAGAAGTCCCTGCAGAAGAAGCTGAAAAGATCACAACAGTGGAAGAAGCAGTAAATATGATCAAGGCTGCAACCAACTAAAGATGATCCGGTTTTTTGCATATATTGCAGATGAAAAAGCCCTTACAGGGCTTTTTCCGATGTTACCATGCATATGAGAAAATGATTCGGTGGATCATTTTTGAATGGAGAATGTTATGTTGCCAAATGAAGATTTTAGTGGTTTAGAAGAGAAAATCGGCTATGAGTTTCAGGACAAAAAGTTATTACTGCAGGCCTTGACCCATAGCTCTTTTTCAAACGAACAGAAAATTAATAAGCATCCGAATTATGAGCGGTTGGAATTCCTGGGTGATGCGGTGTTAGAGCTGATTTCAAGCCAGTTCTTTTTTGAACATTACCCGGAGTGGAAGGAAGGCCAGCTTACCAGAGTCCGTTCCTCCATGGTCTGTGAGCCTGCACTTGCCTATTGCGCCAGAGACATTTCCCTGCAGAAGTATATTCTTCTTGGCAAGGGGGAAGAGGCAACCGGAGGAAGAGAGAGAGATTCCATCGTTTCGGATGTCATGGAGGCCGTGCTTGGCGCCATTTATCTGGATGGCGGTTTTGAAGAGGCCAAAAGATACGTTCACCAGTGGATCCTGTCCGATCTTGAGACGAAGCAGCTCTTTTATGACAGCAAATCCATTTTACAGGAACGTGCACAGAAAGCCAGTAAGGAGCTGACCTACCGTCTGGTTTCGGAATCCGGACCGGATCATGATAAGGTCTTTGTGATCGAAGCATGGATTGATGGGAAATGCGTAGGAAGCGGCACCGGTAAAAGCAAGAAATCTGCGGAACAGCAGGCAGCTTATGCGGTGCTGATGAAGTCTCCACAAGAGAATTTATAGAATAGGTTGTTAACGGAATGTATTTAAAAAGTATAGAAATTCATGGATTTAAGTCCTTTGCAAATAAAATTGTGCTTCAGTTTCACAATGGTATTACCGGAATTGTAGGTCCTAACGGAAGTGGTAAGAGCAATGTTGCCGATGCGGTCCGCTGGGTATTGGGTGAACAGCGTATCAAGCAGCTGCGTGGAGCCTCCATGCAGGATGTCATTTTCTCGGGTACAGAACTTCGCAAGCCAATGGGCTATGCCTATGTGGCAATTACCTTTGACAATTCAGATCACCACATGGCGATTGATTATGATGAGGTTACCGTTGCCAGACGAATCTACCGTTCCGGAGAAAGTGAATATCTGTTGAATGGAACACCGTGCCGTCTGAAGGATGTGAATGAGCTCTTTTACGATACCGGTATTGGTAAAGAAGGCTATTCTATCATCGGACAGGGACAGATTGATAAGATCTTAAGTGGTAAGCCGGAAGAACGCCGTGAGCTTTTTGATGAGGCAGCCGGTATTGTGAAGTTTAAGAAGCGTAAGGTAGCTGCCCAGAAGAAGTTAGAGGATGAAAAGCAGAATTTAGTCCGTGTAAACGATATTCTTTCCGAGCTGGAAAAGCAGGTAGGACCGTTAGAGAAGCAATCGGAAAAGGCGAAGATCTACCTGAAAAAGAAGGAAGAACTGAAAACGCTGGATGTGAACCTGTTTCTTTTGGAAAACCTGCATTTACAGGAGCAGTTAAGTGCAGTAACCGGGAAGTACCAGATTGCCAGTGATGATCTTGCGGAAACCTCGAAGCGTTATGAACAGATCAGGGAAGAATATGAAAAGGTTCAGACAGAAATCGAACAGCTCGATGCCACCATTGAACAGGAACGGAATACCATTACCGATTCCAGCGTGATGCGTGGCAGGTTAGAGGGTGAGATCAATGTCTTAAAGGAACAGATCAAATCTGCACAGAGCAACGAAGAACATTTCCTGTCACGGCAACAGACCATTCAGAAGGAAATTGATGACCGGAAGCTGGATAAGGAAGGAATTCTGAAGGATAAATCGGTGATTGATGAACAGGTTGCCAAAATCGAGAAGACACGTAATGAAGTAAAAGAAAAGCTGCTTACGGTACAGAAAGCAATTGAAGAATTAAATAATGAGATCGAGAGTGGTAAGAATACCATCATTGATGCGCTGAATGCCAGAGCCACGATTAAATCAAAGCTTGGACGATACGACAGCATGACCGAGCAGATCAACATCCGGAAGTCCGAGCTGACCTCACGGATCTTACGTGTGAAGTCGGATGAGGCCCAGCAGGAAGCCGTAATTAAATCTCTCGAGGAAGAATTTGAAAAGATTAATGAACAGATCCGTGCCCTGAACGATTCCCAGCAGAGCAAGGAAGAAAAGCTTGCCCTGATCCGTGAGGAGCTTTCAAAGAAGGATCAGCTTCTTCGTGATACCCAGGTGAATTACCATCAGGAGAAGTCGAAGCTTGAGGCATTGACAAACCTGACCGAGCGTTATGAAGGCTATGGCGGCAGTGTCAAGAAGGTCATGGAACGCAAGGAGCAGGAAAAGGGAATTGTCGGTGTTGTTGCAGACATCATTAAAGTAGATAAGAAGTATGAAACCGCGATTGAAACGGCATTAGGAGGTAACATCCAGAACATCGTAACCGATGATGAGGAGACGGCGAAACGCATGATCCGTTTCTTAAAGGACACGAAATCGGGACGAGCAACCTTTTTACCCTTAACGAGTATTACGAAGCCGCAGGAGTTTAAAAATCCGGAGTCCCTTAAGGAAAAGGGAGTAATCGGCATGGCAGATGAGCTGGTTCATATTGATGTGAAATATAAGAACGTAGCCAAAGCCATGTTGGGAAGAATTGTTGTTGTAGATAACGTTGACAATGCCGTAAAAATTGCAAGGAAATTTGATTACGGTATCCGTATGGTTACGCTGGAAGGAGAACTCCTGGTACCGGGTGGTGCTATCAGCGGTGGTGCCTTTAAGAATAACAGTAATCTTCTCGGACGGCGGCGCGAAATCGAAGAACTGAACGAGAAGGTGAAGAAATATTTAAAACAGGTAGATGAGCTGTTAGAGGACATCGAGAAGACCAAGCAGGAGCGTAATAAGTTGCGTTTAAGCCTCGAAGAAGATAAGGCAGCCTTGCAGAAGAAGTTCATTGAACAGAATACGGCTAGATTGAATGTTATTAAGGCGGAGGAACGTAAGAATGAAGCTTCCGAAGGGTCGGTAGAATTAAAGAACGAAGAGCGCGAGATCGAGAACCAGATTCAGGAGATTAACCGGAGCAAGCAGGAGATCCAACAGGAATTACAGGATTCCGAGCAGCTTGAAAAGAATGTGGAAGAGCAGATCAAGGGCTTTACCGCAGAACTGGAAGAGAAGCGTAAGGAAGAGTCCGAACAGTCCGTGCATGTATCGGAATGGGATGTGGAAGTGGAGAAGATGCTGCAGCAGCAGAACTTCCATCAACAGAATGTGGATCGTATTGATGGTGAGATCGAACGGTTATCTTCAGAACTGCAGGAGGTTTTAGACAGCCTTAAGGAAAGCACCGAAGCAGTTGAACTGAAACGGAACAGCATTACTGAAATTGAGAAGACAATCGAGGCTTCCCACACAACGAAATCCGATACAGAAACGAAGCTAAAGGATGATATTACCCATAAGGAAGAACTGTCTGCAAAACAGAAGAACTTCTTTACAGACCGGGAATCCCTGGCAGAAAAGATGACAGGTCTTGATAAGGAAGTATACCGTCTGAATTCCCAGAAGGAACGGATTCAGGAGAATATTGAGAACCAGATCAATTACATGTGGGATGAATATGAGATCACGTTATCCGATGCATCCTCCATGCGGGATGAGACAATGACCGATCTGTCTGCCATGAAGAAGGAAACCGGTTCCTTAAAGGATCAGATTAAAAAGTTAGGTGATGTCAATGTCAATGCCATTGAGGATTATAAGAACCTCATGGAGCGTTACACCTTCTTAAAGACACAGCATGACGATCTCGTAGAAGCGGAGAAAACGCTGGAAGGAATCATCGTGGAACTGGATACGGCGATGCGTAAGCAGTTTGAGGAGAAGTTTGCAGAGATCAGCCGGGAGTTTGATAAGGTATTCAAGGAATTATTTGGTGGTGGAAAGGGAACACTGGAGCTGATGGAGGATGAAGATATCCTCGAAGCCGGCATCCGGATTATTGCACAGCCACCCGGAAAGAAGCTGCAGAACATGATGCAGTTATCCGGTGGGGAAAAGGCTCTCACAGCAATTGCTCTTTTGTTTGCCATTCAGAACCTGAAGCCGTCCCCGTTCTGTCTGCTTGATGAGATTGAAGCGGCCCTTGATGAAAACAACGTAACCCGTTTTGCAAAGTATTTACATAAGCTTACGAAGAATACCCAGTTCATCGTCATTACACACCGGCGTGGAACTATGGAAAAGGCAGACCGCTTATATGGTATTACCATGCAGGAAAAGGGTGTTTCTACTCTGGTAAGCGTCAATTTGATCGATAAGGAGCTGAGTGAGTAATGGCCGGATTTTTTAGCAGGTTAAAAAGCATATTCAGTGGACATTCTGCCATTGATGAAGATTTCTACGAAGAACTTGAAGAAACGCTCATCATGGGAGATATGGGAATCACAGCGACCGAAGAGGTCATGGAGGAGCTTCGCCGTCAGGTGAAGGAACGCCATGTGAAGGAGACGGAGGACTGCAGGGAGCTTTTAAAGGAAAGCATTAAAGAGCAGATGCAGGTTCCGGAGGATGCATATGACTTCGAGAATCAGCAGTCCGTAATTATGGTAATCGGCGTGAACGGTGTCGGCAAGACCACGTCTGTTGGTAAGCTGGCAGCTATTTACAAAAAGCAGGGGAAGCGCGTATTGATTGCAGCTGCAGATACATTCCGCGCTGCCGCCGGAGAACAGCTCGATGAATGGGCAAAGCGTGCCGGTGTGGAAATCATCAGCGGTGCACAGGGAGCGGATCCTTCCAGCGTGATCTTCGATGCGGTCAGTGCAGCAAAAGCGAGAAATGTGGATATCCTGCTTTGTGATACAGCAGGAAGACTTCATAATAAGAAGAACCTCATGGAAGAGTTAAAGAAGATGAACCGGATCATTGACCGGGAGTTCCCTGATGCACACCGCGAAAATCTGGTGGTACTCGATGGAACAACCGGACAGAACGCACTGGTTCAGGCAAGAGAATTCGGTGAAACTGCGGATCTTACCGGTATTATTTTAACCAAGATGGACGGAACGGCCAAGGGAGGAATTGCAGTTGCAATTCATGCAGAGCTGGACATTCCGGTGAAATATATTGGTGTTGGAGAAAAATTAGAGGATTTACGGAAGTTTGATGTACAGGAATATGTCGATGGACTTCTGGAGATGAAAGGCGAAGAAGATGGATACGAAAATGCTGACACTTGAACGATTTGAAGAGGCTTCTGACATTGTGAGAAAGGTGACGCAGGAAACCAAGCTGGTGTACAGTGATTTCTACAGTACACAGACCGGAAACAAGGTCTATTTCAAGCCGGAAAACATGCAGTTGACCGGAGCCTACAAATTAAGAGGTGCTTATTATAAGATCAGCACGCTTTCTGATGAGGAACGCGCAAAGGGACTGATTACCGCATCAGCCGGAAACCATGCACAGGGTGTTGCTTATGCGGCGAAGTGTTTTGGTGTAAAGGCGGTCATTGTGATGCCGACAACCACGCCGCTGATTAAGGTAAACCGTACCAAGGGATATGGCGCAGAGGTGGTTCTGTATGGCGATGTCTATGATGAAGCCTGTGAGAAGGCCTATGAACTTGCAAAGGAAAACGGATATACCTTCATTCATCCGTTTGATGACCCGGCGGTTGCAACCGGACAGGGAACCATTGCCATGGAAATTATCAAAGAGCTTCCGGTGGTTGACTATATCTTAGTACCGGTTGGCGGAGGCGGCCTTGCAACAGGTGTTTCCACGCTGGCGAAGCTCTTAAATCCGAAGATCAAGGTGATCGGTGTGGAACCGGAGGGGGCAAACTGCTTACAGGAATCCGTGAAGGCCGGAAAGGTACTGACTCTCGATCATGTCAGCACCATCGCAGACGGTACTGCCGTGAAGACACCGGGATCTAAGATTTTCCCTTATTTACAGAAGAATCTCGATGATATCATTACCGTGCCGGATGAAGAGCTTGTGGTTGCATTCCTTGATATGGTAGAAAATCATAAGATGGTTGTAGAAAACTCCGGGCTTCTTACCGTAGCAGCATTAAAGCATCTGGATGTAAAGGGCAAGAAGATTGTATCCATCTTAAGCGGTGGTAATATGGATGTCATTACGATGTCTTCCGTTGTCCAGCAGGGTCTGATTATGAGAGACCGTATCTTTACGGTATCGGTACTTCTCCCGGATAAGCCGGGCGAATTAAGCCATGTAGCAGATGTCATTGCCAAGCAGAACGGTAATGTCATTAAGCTGGAGCACAACCAGTTCGTATCCATTAACCGCAGTGCGGCGGTAGAACTCCGGATCACGCTCGAAGCATTCGGAACCGAGCATAAGAAGCAGATTATGGAAGCACTGGAACAGAACGGATACCAGCCGAAGCTGGTTCGTACGAATATCTAGAGTATAAGCTGGAATACGGTACGGCAATGATTCCTGAGCGGAATATAAGACCAATGTAAGACAGAATGTCATGTAGGACGTAATACTTGAGTAAAATGAAGCGAACCACATACAATAGGTATGTGGTTTGTTTTGAATTGCCATGCATATGAGAAAATGATCCAGTGGATCATTTTTGAGTAGAGCACTTAGCGAGGTTATTTCGAGCTTAGTGCGAACCAAAGGTGAGTCTGGTGAAGCTTGTTTGAGTACGGAAAGTAAATGGGGGTTGATATGAAAAAAATTGTCTGGAAATATTTGTGGCTTACAGTGGCATCCGTGATCTATAGCTGTGGGGTATCATCTTTTGTTGATGCAAATAACTTTGCACCTGGAGGCGTATCGGGCTTATGTATTTCTTTAAACCGGCTGATTCCGCTTGAAATCGGTACGTTATTTTTCCTGTTAAATATACCGATTCTGATTCTCGGTTTCTGGAAATTTGGAGGAAAATTTATCGCATCCACTCTGTATGAAATTGTACTGATTTCCGGATTTTCCAACTGGTTTGCAGCAAGGGGCGCAGCAACAACCGATCCGATTCTGGGGGCAGTGTTTGGCGGAGCCCTGATTGCGGTCGGAATGGGCATTGCGTTTAAATGCAGGGCAACAACCGGTGGGATGGATATTATTGTAAAGGTCATCAAATTAAAGTTTCCTTATCTTAAGACGGGAACGATTTTCCTGCTTGCCGATGCCATTGTCATTGGCTTTGGCGGCATTGTATTCGGAAATTTGAATGCGATTCTTTACAGTGTTCTGGCAGAGGTGGTGACTTCAAAGGTTCTCGATCTGATTCTTTACGGAACAGACGGCGCGAAGCTTCTTTATATCATCAGTGACCATTCCGAGAGGATTGCCGAGCGGATTCTTACAGAGATTGATTCCGGCGTTACTTATCTGGAAGGAAAAGGCGCTTACCAGAACACCGACAAGAAGGTGATTCTGTGTGTCATCCGGAAACAGAATATGCAGAAAATGGAAGACATCGTCCGCATGGAGGATGAGAATGCCTTTATGATCGTATCGAGCGCATCCGAGATTTATGGAGAGGGCTATAAGAGTTATTTTATGGAGAAATTGTAGTGAGTCCTACCCTATAAGTGGAGGTTGTAAAAGCGTAAGAATCGCCAAAGGCGATTCTTCATGGTGGCTATGCTTTTTTTAGCATAGCCACTTTTAATACTAAGACGTATATTAAGATATAAAACAGATTGTAAAAATCACATATTCATACTATACTGAACTTGATAACTGCATGAATATATGGAAAGTTGTAAAATATTAATTTTGCAAATGAAGTTTCGAAGAACTGTGAAATAGAATATGAGGAATGAACGAATGAATAAGAAAAGACAACGACGGATGAATTATCTGGTGAATATTATTCTGTGTCTTGTGGCGCTTGCTTCACTGACGGTGTGTATTTTTCTGCTTTTAAAAAACTATCAGTTGAATTTTGAAACAACCGAGGCATTGGCACAGGTGGAGCAGATCAAGGAAGATACGAAGGACTATATTTATACTCAGTCGGATGTAAATTCCTTTGTGGAAGAGGCTGTTCTAAATGCACAGACTACGGAAGCAAGAAAGCTTTTGGATGATATCAAGAGTCGTATGGAAAGCGGAGACAGTACGGCTGCCGTTTTGCGGGAGCTGTATCCGGAGGATGTGGTGGTTTATGCCGATAGTAAGTATAACTTCTTCCCGATTACCGATGAATACAAGCGGAATAATTATGTACTGGATAATTTTGTTTTAGATGAAGCAACTTCCAGAATCACCTATACGGATGATGTGGGGGAGGTGTGCTCCAGGATCGGTATTGATGTTTCCAAGCATCAGGGAAAGATCGACTGGAAAAAGGTGGCTGCCGATGACATCGACTTTGCATTTATCCGTGTCGGCTTCCGGGGAAGCTCGGAAGGGAAGCTTGTAGAGGATGAATATTTTATTGATAATATCGAAGGCGCATTAGAAAATGATATTGAGGTTGGTGTTTATTTCTATACGCAGGCAGTAACCACGGAAGAAGCAAAGGAAGAAGCACAGTTCCTGTTGGATCTGTTAGAACCGTATGATATTACCTATCCGGTAGTCCTCGATCTTGAGGAAGTAAATGGAAAGAGCCGTACCGATGATATGACACAGGAAGATTTTACCGATGCGGCTATTGAATTTTTAGATACGGTAGAGAATGCAGGCTATCAGCCGATGATCTATGGAAACTTAAAGACCTTCTTTATCATGCTTGATATGAGCCGGATCGAAAAGTATGATAAGTGGTTTGCCTACTATCAGACCCCGGTTTATTTCCCATATGAATTCACCATCTGGCAGTACAGCAGTACCGGAAAGGTAGATGGAATCAAGGGCGATGTGGACCTGAATGTGAGCATGAAGGAGTATTAGTTTAGGTGGTGACTTAATGAAATTAAACAATATCAAAATCACAAATTACAGATGCTTTAAGGAAATAAGTATTGACTTTGATGAACATACTACATTGATTGTTGGCAGGAATGGAGCCGGTAAGACGGCAATATTAGATGCAGTAGCTGTTTCTGTCAGTACATTTTTGTTAGGAATTGATGGGGCAGTGAGCAGAAGTATATCCAAGGATGATGCAAGATATGAGTTTCATGATCTTGAGGGGACGATTGATCCACAGCATCAGTTCCCGGTAAGTATTGATAGCCTTGGTAATTGTTTAGATAAGAAAAACATAAAGTGGGTACGTTCACTAAACTCTGAACATAGTAAGACTACCATTAAAGATGCGGCTGAGTTGACAGATATTGCTAAGGAAGTACAAAACAGAATTATGACAGGGGATAAATCATTAGTTCTTCCTTTGGTGTCTTATTATGGAACCGGACGTTTGTATGCACAGAAGAAAGAAAAAAGAAATATTCAGTCTTTAACGGAATTTAAACGTCAGGTTGGATATGTAGATTGTATGGCGGCAGAGTCTAATGAGAAGCTGATGCTGAACTGGTTTCAGATGCAGACATTAAAAAGCCTTCAGGAACAGCAGAAAACCGGAATATTAGACAAACCTATGCTTTTGAAAACCGTTGAAAAGGCTATCTGTAAATGTTTTGAGAGAATCAGCGGATCAAAAAATACCAGAGTTTTCTTTGATCTGGATACGCATAAACTGGTATTGGAATTTGAAAATGAAGATAGGAATGCACAGAAGTTTGCAATGGATGAAATGAGTGATGGATATAAGAACACACTCAGTATGATTGCTGATATTGCATACCGTATGGCAGTTTTGAATCCTGTTTTAGGAGATATGGTGCTGGAAAAAACACCCGGAGTTGTTTTGATTGATGAGATAGACCTGCATTTACATCCACAGTGGCAGCAAACTATTTTAAGCGATCTGAATGCAATATTTCCGAATATTCAGTTCGTTGTCAGCTCACATGCACCAGCAGTAATTAATACGGTTCCAAGAGAACAGATCCGTATTTTGGATAAAGGCACAGTTTATATGCCGGCGGCACAGACATATGGCAGAGATGCAAATTCCATATTGCGAGAGGTTATGAAGGTATCAGAACGTCCGGATGATATAAAAAAGCGTCTGGAACTGTTTTATACATGCATGGATCAAAACAAATATGAAGAAGCAGATCGGATTCTTACAGAGATTGAGAATATTGTCGGAACAACAGATCCTGATATTGCTGCGGCAAGGACATCATTGGATTTGGAAATGATATTGGGAGAATAGAATTTGATTACCATTAAAAGAGGAAAAGAACCGGATAGTCTTTTAATATTTCGAAAAAAGAATTCGGATGCGGATTATGAGAAAGATATGCCAACTAATGTATTAAAAGATATCAGGGAACAGATGTGGGAAGAACAAAGACATTTGTGTGCCTATTGTATGAGAAAAATAGATAGTCCGGGTGTTGTTCGGATAGAGCATTGCAGACCAAGGCACCCACAGGGCGAAGAAAAACATGGTAACAAAGCTACCTTAGATTATAAATGGATGCTTGGAGTCTGCTATGGGAATAGTCTGGAGAAAGGCGTGAAACCGGAGCATATGACCTGCGATGCGCATAAAGGAAATACAGAGCTTTCAGTCAATCCATTTGATGAAAGCTCTATTAGAAAGATTAAATACAAAGAGGATGGAAGTATTTATTCGGATGATTCTGCAATCAATAAAGATGTGGTGGAAACATTGAACTTAAATTGTCAGGCTGTTTCACTTCCACAGATAAGGAGAAGCGTCTTGATGGCAGAAAAGGAAAGAATCAAGAAAAAGTGTGATAAAAAATCGCATGACGCATATAAACATGAGTTGGAGCGTACATATGCGCATTTGGTGCAGGAACGAGAACTGACACCGTATTGTGGAATTATTATTTCGTGGCTCGAAAGTAAATTGAAGATTAGTTCAGATTAGGAAATGAATAAATATTGTCAAGTAAAAATGCTTGACAATAATACCAGCCTTGGTGTATATTACACAAGGTGAGTGAAATGGAACGAATAGCTAAGCAGGCAATGCTTTATGATTTTTATGGAGAATTGCTGACAGAGCATCAGAAGAAGATCTATGAGGATGTTGTATACAATGACTTCTCATTATCCGAGATTGCCGAAGAGAACGGAATCAGCCGTCAGGGAGTACATGATCTGATCCGGCGGTGCAATAAGATCCTGCAGGAATATGAGAACAAGCTTCATTTAATAGAACGTTTCGTGAAGATCCGGGAAGAAGTGGGAAGTATTCAGAGGCTGGCAGAGAATCCACAGATTTCGAAGGAAGAGCTGATTGGCAAGGTGAATGAAATTTCCCATCGGATTATTGAGGAGTTGTAAACGATTTGATTCGGAACAGCTGCAATTTGAGAACAGGATAGGCTGTTCTCCGTATATAGATATTGTAGATACAGATGTTATTGCAGGAATGAGGTTAAGGAATGGCTTTTGAGAGTCTGACAGATAAGCTTCAAAATGTATTTAAAAAACTGAAAAGCAAAGGACGTCTCACTGAAGAGGATGTCAAGGTTGCACTGAAAGAAGTCAAGATGGCTCTGTTAGAGGCCGATGTCAACTTCAAGGTTGTTAAGCAGTTCATTAAGTCTGTGGAAGAACGTGCGATCGGTTCCGATGTCATGAATGGACTGAATCCCGGACAGATGGTTATTAAGATCGTTAACGAAGAAATGATTGCCTTGATGGGATCGGAAACAACCGAGTTACAGTTCCAGCCGGGTAAGGCAATTACCACGATTATGATGTGTGGTCTTCAGGGGGCCGGTAAAACAACCGCAGCAGCGAAGATTGCCGGGAAGCTGAAGCTGAAAGGAAAACGTCCGTTGCTCGTTGCCTGTGATGTATATCGTCCGGCAGCAATTAAACAGCTGCAGATCAATGGTGAGAAACAGCAGGTAGAAGTTTTTGCCATGGGAGATCATCAGAATCCTGTGGACATTGCGAAGGCCGCTGTGGAACACGCACGTAAGAAGGACTTAAACGTTGTAATTATCGATACCGCAGGCCGGTTACATGTCGATGAAGATATGATGGTTGAGCTCGAAGAGATCAAGCATAATGTGGAAGTGCATCAGACACTCCTCGTTGTGGATGCCATGACCGGTCAGGATGCCGTAACCGTAGCGAGTCAGTTCAATGACCGCATCGGAATTGACGGTGTCGTACTTTCCAAGATGGATGGTGACACCCGAGGCGGTGCAGCCCTTTCTGTTAAGGCTGTTACAGGCAAGCCGATTCTTTATGTCGGCATGGGTGAAAAGCTAAGTGACTTAGAGCAGTTCTATCCGGATCGTATGGCGAACCGGATCCTTGGAATGGGAGATGTGCTTTCCCTTATTGAAAAGGCACAGGAGAACATTTCCATTGACGAGAACAGGGAAAAGGAAATGGCTGCCCGGATGAAGAAGGGCAAGTTTGACTTTGATGATTACTTAGAGAGCATGAAGCAGATGCGGAACATGGGGGGCTTAAGCAGTATTCTTTCCATGATGCCCGGTATGGGTGGCAAGCTCGGAGATGTGGAATCCATGATTGATGAAAAGCAGCTTGCCAGAACCGAAGCAATCATCTTAAGCATGACTCCGGAAGAAAGAAAGAATCCGAAGCTGATGAATTTAAGCCGCAAGGGCAGAATCGCAAAGGGCGCAGGCGTGGATATCGCTGTAGTCAACCGTTTCATCAAGCAGTTTGAACAGTCCCAGAAGATGATGAAGCAGATGCCGGGGCTGATGGGCGGTAAACGTGGCAGAGGAATGTTTGGTGGTATGAAGTTTCCGTTTTAGGAAGTTTTATATAAATAGAAATGATTATTTTATTACACTATGGAGGTGAAACAAAATGGCAGTTAAAATCAGATTAAGAAGAATGGGTCAGAAGAAAGCTCCTTTCTATAGAATCGTAGTTGCAGATTCACGTTCTCCCAGAGACGGAAGATGTATCGAAGAGATCGGTACTTATGACCCGAACACAGATCCCAGCACTTTTAAGGTAAATGAGGAGCTTGCTAAGAAGTGGTTAGCAAACGGAGCTCAGCCTACAGAAGTTGTCAGCAAGATCTTCAAGCAGGCAGGAATTGAGAAATAATTGTATGTTGTCTGGCCCTTTTGGAGGTGAACAATGAAAGAATTAGTAGAAGTAATTGCTAAAAACCTTGTTGATCATCCTGAAGAAGTCGTTGTTACAGAAAAAGAAGAAGGAAAACATGTTACAGTTGAACTTCATGTGGCAGCATCTGATATGGGAAAGGTGATCGGTAAGCAGGGAAGAATTGCGAAAGCAATCCGGGCTGTTGTTAAGGCTGCATCATCAAAAGATAACAAGAAGGTAGACGTAGAAATCGTCTAATATGGGTATGAAACCCGATTAAGATAAGAGGGAGTTCTTCGGAGCTCCCTCTTAGTTGCCATACATATGAGAAAATGATCCAGTGGATCATTTTTGAGTTACTATTGACATGCGATAATGTCTGTATTTAAGTTATATTTGTCAGGATTACAATGGGGGTTATTATGGAAAAACTCTTACAGGTGGGAGTCATTTCTTCCACACATGGAGTACATGGAGAGGTCAAGGTGTTTCCGACGACCGATCAGGTACAGCGTTTTAAAAAGTTAAAGGAAGTTATTATGGACACCGGAAGCGGACAGCAGGTATTGAAGATTGAAAGCGTGAAATTCTTTAAGCAGTTCGCAATTTTAAAATTTGAGCATTATGATAATATCAATGACATAGAGAAATATAAAGGAAAGAGCCTT
>Ga0129312_1000287_pt1 | contig 48172 bp, 44 predicted proteins | sample O827metagenome_FD_94434 | JGI IMG/M metagenome (GOLD analysis project Ga0129312, IMG submission 94434) | Orangutan group fecal microbial communities from Wisconsin, USA - O827 metagenome | ecosystem: Host-associated > Mammals > Digestive system > Large intestine > Fecal | place: USA: Wisconsin... | reverse complement strand
GACGGTAAGGTTCCACCTGTTCCCATTCCGAACACAGAAGTTAAGCTTACTTGTGCCGAAGATAGTTAGCTGGAAACGGCTTGTGAAAATAGGTAGTCGCCGACTTAACTGAAAGCTCTGAGATGAAAATCTCAGGGCTTTTTTGTTGTATAAAAATATGGCATGATTTTTGGTTTTAATGCCAATAGGTCAGGACTTGACAGAAACACTACTATGTAATACAATGTAGATAAGCTACTACGCATTACATACTAGCGGAGAGGAGGACTTATGGAAAACAATGCACAACTTTTAAAGGGTGTTCTGGAATATTGTGTCCTGAAATTGATTGCGCAAGAGCCGACCTATGGCTATGAGATCGTGATGCATTTGAAACAGGTCGGATTTTCTGACTTGAGTGAAAGTACACTCTATCCGCTGCTATTGCGCTTGGAGCAGCAGGGAAAGGTTACGGTAGAACGCAGACCTTCTCCCAAGGGGCCGAGCCGAAAATACTACATTGTAACGGAAGAAGGGCGGCAGGCGCTTCTTGAGTTCCGGCAGGATTGGAGCCAGCTCTGCCAGCTGGTGAAAAAAATTTTTAAGGAGGAGCCAGATGAATAAGTATTTTGCATTGCGAAAAACAAACCGGATGCGTACCGAGTTGCTGACTGAAAAAAGTCAGGAGCAACTTAAAGAAGTGATTCGTTATCTTCGCCGGGTCAGCTGGGACTTCTGTGGTATCGAACTTGTGCGCAGCGATTTGCTTGATATTGCAATCCAAGCCAACAAGGAAAATCAGGAACTGTTTCATTCGATTTCGGACGCAAAGACCTTTGTGGAAGAGGTCAAGCCCAGCTTGAAAACACTGAGAGCCGGGGATTACTTCTGGTATGTTGCACCGCTGTATTTCTTTTTTGGGTGGGGCGTGGAAGGCTTGCTGCTCTATCCGGTAATTGGAAATTGGGTTTTTGAGCTTTCGGTAGGCTATCTGATGCAGTTAGCTGTTGCATTGACCGCGTTTTGCATACTGTTCCGCCGGATGATGGAGCAGGTGGGTTTTCCTCCACGGGAACACTGGCTCAAATATATCGCTTGGATGGCGCTATATATCGTAGTGCTGTATGGGACGGGCTGGTTCTTTACCCAGATCGCGGGTAAGATTGTACTGCTACGGCTTCCGATTCTTAGCTATTCAATCTTTTGTCTGCTTCTGGGTGCGGGACTGTATGCAATCCATTTCTGGCAATATGGAAAAGACCCACGACTGAGTACTCGCATATAAAGAAAAAGCGGGGCTGCATACCTTAATAGGTAGTCGTCGACTTAACTAAAAGCTCTGAGATGAAAGCCTCAGGGCTTTTTTGTTGCGCTAAAGGGTTGCAGAACGGGGAAAAAGCTGGTATCCTCAAAGCAGGAAAGGGTGAGAGTATGCGTTCGGACAGAACCCGCAAGGATACAGCAAAGTATTATGCAGTGGTACTGGCATTTTTACTGTTTTGCAGCATCATATTTTATGTGCAGGCACATTACCAGCACACCTCGGCGTCCCGGCCGGAGGACGATTATCAGGGCAGGATACCGCAGTTTCATAGCAGCGTAGATCGGGATGCTGACGGCGTAGACGATCAGTTGGATATTCTGAACGGCGCACTGGCCTATGTGAGCACACATCCAAAATACAAAAGCCGCTATTATGAAACCGGTTATCCTGACGATGGTTATGGCGTTTGCACCGATGTAGTTGCTTATGCCTTGAAGAAGGCTGGATATGACCTGCAAATGCTTGTGGATGCAGATATCCGGGAGCAACCACAGGATTACATGGTAGCAGAGCCGGATGCAAACATAGATTTCCGACGGGTGAGAAATCTGAAGGTGTTTTTTGCACACACAGCAATTGCCCTGACCACAGATGTCTCGGAAATAGAAGAATGGCAGGGCGGCGATATAGTGATTTTTGAAAGACATATCGGTATCGTGTCCGACCGGCGAAATAAAAACGGAGTGCCTTATATCATTCACCACAATGACCCATGGCAGGCGGCTTACGAGCAGGACATTCTGGAAAAACGAACCGACATCGTGGGGCATTATCGAATTTCAAAATAAAAAGCGGCCCCGCTGCACTGCGCATAACAGTGCGGCGGGGCCGCATACTTTATTGGGGGGTGTACCGGTTACGATACAAGCCTCAGCTTAGCCCTTGCCTGCGCAGCCGAACAGCTCGATCTTCTCCTTGCACTTGGCCTCGATGGCCTTTGCGCCGGGAGCCAGCAGCTTGCGGGGGTCGAAGCCCTTGCCCTGCTGATCCTTGCCCTCTTCGATGTACTTGCGGGTGGCCTCAGCAAACACCAGCTGGCACTCGGTGTTGATGTTGATCTTGGAAACGCCCAGGCTGATGGCCTTTGCGATCATCTCATCGGGGATGCCGGTGCCGCCGTGCAGAACCAGAGGAATGTTGTTGGTGGCCTTGTGGATGCGGTCCAGAGCCTCGAAGTCCAGACCCTTCCAGTTTGCGGGGTAGACGCCGTGGATGTTGCCGATGCCGGCAGCCAGGAAGTCGATGCCCAGAGCGGTGATCTTTGCGCACTCTTCGGGATCAGCGATCTCGCCAGCGCCCACAACGCCGTCCTCAACGCCGCCGATGGAGCCGACCTCGGCCTCGATGCTCATGCCGTGAGCGTGTGCCAGAGCGACCAGCTCCTTGGTCTTTTCCACGTTCTCCTCGATGGAGTAGTGGCTGCCATCGAACATGATGGAGGAGAAACCAGCCTCAACACAGGCCTTGCAGCCCTCGTAGGTGCCGTGGTCCAGATGCAGAGCAACGGGAACGGTGATGCCCATGGAATCGACCATAGCGCTGACCATAGCGGCGACGGTCTTGAAACCGGTCATGTACTTACCTGCACCCTCGGAAACACCCAGAATGACGGGGCTCTTCATTTCCTCACAGGCGGTCAGGACTGCCTTGGTCCACTCCAGATTATTGATGTTGAACTGCGGCACACCGTAGTGGCCATCGCGTGCCTTGAGCAGCATTTCGGTTGCATTTACCAACATTATTCATTACCTCCAAAAATTATCGGGGTTCCGGCTCTGCCACACACCGCATTGTGTATGGTTTAACAAGCCCACATGGTTAGTATACCCCAAACTGCGCCTAAAATCAATCCGAACAGGCGCTTTTTCTTGCATAGAGCTGCTGCGGAACGGGCACGGCACAAAGCAGCTCCAGCGGCTGCATCAGAAACTTATCATGTTTAGAGACAAAAATCCATATACGTCGCAACATCTGCCTTGTGCTTGGATGAAGTGGGTTTTCAACATATTTTAACATTCGTCAAAATGATGTTGGAGGAAATTGCAAAAACGGACAATTTCCGGTTCAAAAAATTGTCATAATTCCGACTTGAATTCTACAAATTGTAAGGCTTTTGCCAAGATATGGGGGAAGCTGCTGTTGAAAACCCGGTGGAAACTGTTTAATTCCACCCAGAAAACAGGCGCTGCGGCTGGACTTTTACACACTTTCCACCGGGTTTTCAACTTGTGGAAAAATCATAGGCTGTTTACGGAATGTATAGCCATTTTTTGTGGAAAACTTTTTGCCTTGGCAAAACAGCAGAAGTGTGTCGTGCCGCCCGGTCAGCGTGCAAAACATTTTTACAGATGCCAAGTCCGGCAGGAAAGACGCTTTCTGTCGAAAAAAATTTAGGCGTCGGGGAATAAAATCCCGGCAATTTGTGGCGAAGCTGGACGAGATATGGTATACTTTATCTTGGATTATCATAAACAAAATAAAACGCTCCGGTGCGGCACTGCCCGCCCGGAACGGAAGGAGCATAAAAAGATGGAAGAACGTAACCAGCCGCGCCGTCCGCGCCGCGATGCAGAGCAGCCGCAGCAGAAGAGCGAGAGCCTGATCTACGGCAAAAACCCGGTGACCGAGCTGCTCAAGAGCGGCTCCGGTGTGGACACCGTGCTTATTGCCGAGGGGATGGCCCCGGCAGTGGCGGCATACTATACAGCACTGGCCAAGGAGGCCGGCGCAACGGTCAAGCGGGTGCACCCCAACAAGCTGCGCCTGATGACCGGCACCGAAAGCCATCAGGGCGTGGCGGCTTTTGCCAGTGAGATCGAGTATGCGACCGTGGAGGATCTGCTGGCAGCAGCCAAGGCCAAAGGCGAGCCGCCGTTTCTGGTGCTGAGCGACGGCATTGAGGACCCCCACAATCTGGGTGCAGTCATGCGCAGCGCATTGCTGTGCGGTGCCCACGGCATCGTCATCCCCAAGCGGGGCGGCGCGTCCGTCACCCCCACCGTCATCAAGTCCAGCGCAGGCGCTGCCGAGCGTCTGCCGGTGGCGCGTGTGGCCAATATCGGCGAGACCATCCGCCGCCTGAAGGAGCAGGGCGTGTTCGTCTACTGCGCCGATATGGACGGTGTGTCTCTGCGCAAGAACAACCTGACCGGTCCCATCGCACTGGTACTGGGCAGCGAGGGCAGCGGGGTGTCCCAGCTGGTCAAGAAGCTGTGTGACGGTGTGGTGCGGCTGGATATGGCTGCACCCGGCACCGGCGTGGACAGCTATAACGTTTCGGTGGCGGCTGGCATCATCCTGTACGAGATCCAGTCGCAGCGCGCCGTAGAAGAATAAAACAAGCGGTAAACTCCATCCAGAACAGTGGGAGGGACAAGGATGCCGAACAATACAAATGAACGCAAGGGCAAGCAGGCGGGGGAGCTCTCGGCAGAAGAGCGGTTCCGCAACTTTTTCAGCACCAGCGTGATCGATCTGCCCGAGGAAATGACCCGCCGGGACGAGCCTGCCCCGGCGGAGGAAAAGCCCAAGGCCGGGCTGCTGGGCAAGCTGTTCGGCCATGACAAAGAAGAGACGCCCGCCCCGGCACAGCCGGTGCTGGAGATTCCCACCGGTGAGATCCTGCTGGGGGCAGATGCAAAGCCGGTGCAGCCGGAGCAGGAGGACATGGCGCTGGAACTGCGTACCGCAGACCCTGTTCCGGCAATGCCGATGCAGCCCGCCAGCCCAGAGCCTGTCAGGGCCGTCCCTGCAGAGCCGGTGTCTGCACCCAGGGCGGCTGCCGCCATGAAGCCGCAGCCGGAAAAGTCTGCACCCCAGCCGGAGCCGCAGCCTGCTGCAGCCCCCAAAAAGCAGCCCAATGCAAAGAACGCCCCGGAAACGCTGCTGCCGCAGGAGGAACTGGAGCAGCGGGAGATGCAGCAGCTGAAGGATATGCTCAACGACATGAGCGGCAAGGCAAAGCCTGCCCCGCAGCCCGTAAAACCTGTGCAGGCGCAGCCTAAGGTGCAGCCCGCGCCTGCACAGCCCGCCGCAGAGCCGGAGAAAGCCCCTGTAAAGGCCGCACAAAAGGCCGCCGAGAAGCTGCCGTCAGCGGTGTTTGCCAACGCTCCGGCAGACCCGGAAATGCTGCCGAAAAAGCCTGAGAAAAAGTCGATTTTCCAAATGTTCGGCACGGCAGAGGACGAAAAGCCCGCTGCCCGCAAGCCGGAAAAAGAGGATACCATGAGCCTGCCGCTGCTCCCGCTGGAGCAGGACGGCGCTCCTGCTGATGAAACAGCACCCGCACCGGCAGCTGCCGCCCCTGCGGCTCCAGCACAGCCCGAGACCGCACCCGCAGCAGAAGCAGCTGCCCCTGCCCCTGCCGAGGATACTGTGCCGGAATCCACCACTGATAAGCTGCACCACATGGCCGCAGAGCTGACTTTGCGGTGTGTGCTGGCGGGCATTCTGGCTGTGGTGCTGCTGCACCTTGGGCTGACGGCAGAGCGTCTGCTGCCGCCGCTTTCGGTGCTGGACCCGGACGCTGCCCCGGCGGCGTTCTATGCCGCCAATCTGCTGCTGTTTGCCGCCAGCCTGTTTGTGGGCTACCCGGTGCTGCGGGATGGCCTGACCGGTCTGCGCGGCCGTCCCAGTGCAGACACCATGCCCGCGTTGGCTGCTGTGGCAGCCCTGCTGCAGGCGGTAGTGGCCATGCTGAATGCCAACGCCTACCGCAGCACTGAGGGCATCGGTCTGCTGACCGGTATGGCGGCGCTGGGACTGTTTCTGGCGCTGGTGGGCAGCCGCGTGATGCTGGCTGCCGTGCAGGGCGGCTACGCGCTGGCAGCAGAGGGCGGCGAACAGCGGGGCGCTTACCGCACCCGCGATAAAGACCTGATCCGCGCCCTCGCCCGGGATCTGGAGCAGAAGGACCCGTGGGTGCTGCTGAGCCGCCCGGTGCAGACCGCCAGCGATGACTTTGTGGAGCAGAGCCTCAGCGAGCGCGCCAGCGAGCGCCGCGCCCGCAAGGTGGCCTATATCCTGCTGGCGGCAGCAGTGCTCAGCGGCGCAGCCTTTCTGCTGTTCGGCGGCGGCATCAACTGCGCCGTGGCTGCGGCTGCTGCCGTGCTGTGCATGGGCGCGCCCCTTTCCTCGGTGCTGGTGCCCGGTCTGGCGGCGCTGCGTCTGCAAAGAGCGGCTGCCGCTGTGGGCGCTGTGGTGCCCGGCTGGGCTGCCATTGAGGAGCTGGGCGGCATCGACACCATTGAGCTGGACGCCGACGACCTGTTTACCGCCGACAGCGTAACGCTGGAGGATATCCGTATCTTCAAGGGTGGCCGCATCGACCGCGCCATCCTGTATGCGGCCAGTGTGCTGAACGAGAGCTGCGATACCCTGCGCGGGCTGTTCAGCCAGATCATCGAGGACCGCACCGATATCCTGTTCCCGGTCAAAGATCTGGAACAGCACACCGGGATGGGCTTCTCAGCATGGTGCGACAATAACCGCATCCTCATCGGCACCCGCCGCTACATGGAGCAGGAGGGCGTGACCCTGCCGGAGCAGGACTACGAGGACAGCCATTCCAAAAACGGTGAACTGCAAATTTTGTATCTGGCAGTGTCCGGCAACCTGCACGCCATGTTTGTGCTGCGCTATGTGGGCGGCCGCAATGTGGCACGCAGCCTTGCTTCTCTGCAAAGGGAGAACATCCGTCTGCTGGTCACCAGCAAGGACCCCAGTCTGACGGCGCGGCACATCACCGAGGCCTACCATTTGCCGGAGGGTATGGTCACCGTGCTGGACGGCGAGCAGTGTCAGGCCATTGAAGCCGCTGATGCTGCCCCGGAAAAGCCTAAATGCTGCCTGTACCACCACAGAGGCTTTGCCAGCCTGACTGGCGGCTTGCAGGCCGCAGATCAGGCACAGAATGCCGAGACCAGCGCCACCACGGTGCAGCTGGTGTCGGTGTGCTTCTCGGTGTTCATTGCAGTGCTGCTGACCTACGCAGGCAGCATCTGGCAGCTTTCTATCGCCACGGTGCTGATGTATCAGGCCGCATGGAGCGCCCTGAGCATCGCCGTCTGCGCCCTGAAGCAGCATAGCTGATTTTTATAGCAAGGGGACAAAGGCAACGGCATTTGTAGCTGCCGTTTCCGGTCACGACCCCTCCCGTGAAAATACAAGCCCGGAAAGTCCGCAGACTTTCCGGGCTTGTTCTAATTTAAAATAGTTTTTCCGCTGATTTTGCCCAGAGCAAACGCGGCGGGCATTTTAAATCGTTTTATCGGAGAAGAATCCACCGCACAAAATACGCTGTGCGGTGGATTCTTATCAATGTAGCTTTTTGCTCTTTTCGTAGTTGTTGAGGGCGGTCAGCGCTTCGCCGGAAAGGGGAACGAGCGCCAGCATATTGAAGATGGTCATCAGTCCGATGCCCACATCGCCCAGATCCCACACCACGGTGTAGGCCTGTGTGCCGCCGACCAGCAGCATGGCCAGCGCCAGCAGCTTGTAGGCGGTCTGGCTCCACCAGTTGTCGCCGCACAGATAGGCCACGTTGCCCCGGGCGTAGTACAGCACCCCCAGAAAGGTGGAAAAGCTGAACAGCGCTAAGATCACCGCAATGAATACGATGCCGAAGCTGCCCAGATGGTACTGCATGGCGGTCTGCAAAAGGCCCATGCCGGTCAGCCCGGCGGTGATGTCCTGCGGCACCAGCAGCATCAGAAAGGCAGTGCAGCTGCAGATGACCACCGTGTCGATCAATACGCCCAGCGCCTGCACAAGACCCATCTTTACCGGGTCGTCGCACTCGGCGGCGGCAGCGGCGCAGGGGGCAGAGCCGCTGCCTGCCTCGTTGGAAAACAACCCGCGCTTGACGCCGTTCATCAGCACCGCACCAAAGCCGCCTGCGGCCACTTGACGCAGGCCGAAGGCCTCGGCAAAGATGCGCGCCAGCACGGCGGGCAGCTGCCGGAAATTCAGTACCACGATGCCCACCGTGATGACAAAGTAGCACACCGCCATGACCGGCACGATGAAGTCAAGGCTTTTTACGGTGGCATTCTTGCGCAGCACGATCAACGCCGCCAGCAGGGTAAGCACTACGGTGGTGGCCAGCGGCGGGACGTGAAAGGCGTTTTCAAAGGCAGAGCTGACCGAGTTGGAGATGACTTGGCTGATGCCGCACCAGCAGATCAGACCGGATACCGCAAACAGCGCTGCACACACCGAGCGCTTGAGCTTTTTGCCCCGCTTGCGCTCGGCCAGCACATGGAGGTAGTAGGCCGGGCCGCCCCGCCAGCCGCCGTACAGCGGGTCCGGCACGCGGTATTTCTGCGCCAGGGTGGACTCCACAAAGGAGGTGGAAGCGCCCAGCAGCGCAGTGACCCACATCCAGAACACCGCGCCCGCACCGCCCGCCGAAACAGCGGCCACCACGCCCACAAGGTTGCCCATGCCTACCCGGGTGGCGGTGGAGATGACCAGTGTCTGGAAGGAGGAAAGCCCGCCCGCAGCCTGCTTTTTTTCGCACACCGCGCCGATCATATCCCGGAACAGCCGCACCGGCAGCAGCCTTGTGCGCAGGGTAAAGCCGATACCGGCTGCAAACAGCAGCACCACCATAAAGGAGATGCCAATGCCGCCCGCCACCGGCAGGGTGAATAAATCGCCCCACAGCAGGCGGTAAAGTGCTTCAATCCAATCAATTATCAAGAAAACAGCCTCCTGTACTTTTGAGAAATAAAGTTGCTACTTCATTATAGTACAGCACAGAAGAATTGTAAAATCTAAAATATTGATAGTATGGATTTGCCAAACTGAACGCAGTGTGGCAAATGCAGTTTGCCTTTACGACCCCGCTTGTGAAAACGCGTTTGGAACGCTCCGCAACCCGTAAGAAGCGGAGGGCATTTTAAATCGTCCTACAAAAAAGGGACTGCCGCACGGTTTGTGCAGCAGTCCCGGAGGAAGAAGCGCCTTTCAGCGCGGGAATAGCTTACAGGATATCGATGTATTCACCGGCCAGCGCCTTGTTCATACTGCGCACGGCGCAGAACTTGCCGCACATGCTGCAGGTGTCGCTGTGGTCGTCCTCGGGCAGGCGGGCATCCCGGATGGCCTTGGCGGTCTCGGGGTCCAGCGCGCAGGCGAACTGTGCATCCCAGTCCAGTACGCGGCGGGCATCGCCCATCTTGTCGTCAATGTCCCGGGCGTGGGGGATGCCCTTGGCGATGTCGGCGGCATGGGCGGCGATCTTGGATGCTACGATGCCCTGCTTTACATCGTCCACGTTAGGCAGTGCCAGATGCTCGGCGGGGGTCACATAGCACAGGAAGGCAGCGCCGCTGGCGGCTGCCACTGCGCCGCCGATGGCAGCGGTGATGTGGTCGTAGCCGGGGGCGATATCGGTGACCAGAGGTCCCAGCACATAGAAAGGTGCGCCCATGCAGATGCTCTTCTGCACCTCCATGTTGGCAGCCACCTGATTCAGGGGCACATGGCCGGGACCCTCCACCATCACCTGCACGTTGTGTGCCCATGCGCGCTTGGTCAGCTCGCCCAGACGCACCAGCTCCTCGATCTGGCACACATCGGTGGCGTCAGCCAGACAGCCGGGACGGCAGGCGTCGCCCAGAGAGATGGTCACATCATGCTCGGCGCAGATCTCGCAGATCTCGTCAAAGTGCTCGTAGAAGGGATTCTCGTTGCCGGTCATGCTCATCCACGCAAACACCAGAGAGCCGCCACGGCTCACGATGTTCATCTTGCGCTTGTGCTTGCGGATCTGCTCGATGGTCTTGCGGGTAATGCCGCAGTGCAGGGTGACAAAGTCCACGCCGTCCTCTGCGTGCAGGCGCACCACATCAATAAAGTCCTGTGCGGTCAGCTCAGCCAGATCCCGCTGGTAGTGGATGACCGAATCATACACCGGCACAGTGCCGATCATTACCGGGCACTCGTGGGTCAACTTCTGGCGGAAGGGCTGGGTGTTGCCGTGGCTGGACAGATCCATAATGGCTTCTGCGCCCATGTTCACGGCGCTCATCACCTTCTGCATCTCAATGTTGTAGTCCTTGCAGTCGCGGGAGACGCCAAGGTTCACGTTGATCTTGGTGCGCAGCATGGAGCCCACGCCCTCGGGGTTCAGGCACTTGTGGTGCTTGTTGGCGGGGATGGCTACCTTGCCCTCGGCGACCCACTGGCGGATCTCCTCGGTGGTGCGGTATTCCTTTTTGGCTACGATCTCCATCTCCGGGGTAACGATGCCCTTGCGGGCGGCATCCATCTGGGTGGTATAAGTCTGCATACGCTGTGTTCCTCCAAATGACAGTTTATCTCTGAACAGCAGGGTGCTGGTCATGCATTGATGCAGGGGAGCCTGTGTGCCGGGAGCTTTCTCCTCGGACACGAGTACGGGTTGCGGCACCCAGCGGATGCTTCGTGCATTGAGTAGCACTCGCATCCTGCTGGCCGCTGCCCCAACAGCAACTTCCTGTTTCCGCCACTGGCGGCGGTCGTTGCTGTTGCAGGTCATTCCATCGCCCGCCCTACTGCCTGCGGCAGCAGGGTCCCACCCCAGCGGACGGTCCTCGGAGAAACTCCCGACCCGCAGGCAAGAGTGGCAGACAGGTAGCCGTCATTCAGAAAAAACAGTACGCTCTGGATGCCGACACCTGCGCAAAATACGCTTTTCATGTTGGTTTTCTCCATGAATTTTGTAACGCGGCCCAAGGTGGTGCCCCCGGTTTGCCGCGGGATGATAGCTTACTTTATGATCTGCTCCGAAAGGGCGCGCAGCTCCCGGCACTCGGCCTCGATGTCCTTTGCGGCAAAGATGGCGCTTACCAGCGCCACGCCGTCCACGCCGGTGCCCTTGAGCTGCAGAATGTTCTCCTTGTGGATGCCGCCAATGGCTACCACCGGCACATCCACGGCGTTACAGATGTCCAGCAGGGTCTGCCGGGGCATCTCGCTCACGTCCGTCTTGGTGTGGGTGGCAAATACCGCGCCTACGCCAAGATAATCCGCGCCGTGCGCCACAGCGTCCAGCGCTTCCTGCACCGTGTGGGCGGAAACGCCGATCATCACGCCCTCGCCCACGCGCTGGCGCACCTGTGCGGCGGCCATATCGTCCTGCCCCACATGGATGCCCTCGGCGTGGCACTGCAAGGCCACCTCCACGTTATCGTTGATGAACAGCGGCACACCGTACTGCTGGCACAGGGCGTGGATCTGGATGGCTTCCTGTAAAAAATCGGCGTCGCCCAGCTGCTTTTCCCGCAGCTGCACGCAGGTGGCACCGCCCTTCAGGGCACTTTCCACCTGCTGATACAACGTCTGCTCGCCCACCCATGCGCGGTCGGTCACCGCGTACAGGAGCATGGTGTGTTTATCGCACTTCATAGTTTGCGCCTTTCTCCAGCTGTTCGGGGGTCATGTTGTAAATGGCATCAATGATGTAATTGCGGTAGGTAGCGTTGCCGTCCTGCGGGGTGAGCCGCCGGTGGGCGATCTCGCCCGCCAGACCCATGGCGCACACCGCCGCCGCGGCAGCCTCCAGCGGCTGGCCGGGATTGGCGGTGACAAAGGCTGCCGTCAGGGCAGAAAGCTGGCAGCCCGTGCCGGTGATGCTGCTCATCATGGCGTTGCCGTTGCGGATGCAGTAGGCCTTTTGTGCATCGGCTACGATGTCGATGGCACCGGTAATGGCAACCACCGCACCGGTGCGGGCGGCAAAGGCCTTGGCAAAGGCCACGGCACTGTCTAAGTTCTCCTCGGTCACCTTGTCGGCTACATCTGCATCCACGCCCTTGGTGGTTCCCGCGCCGGAGGCAAGAGTCTTGATCTCCGAGATGTTGCCACGGATCACCGTGAACTGTACCTCCCGCAGCAGGCGGAAGGCGGTGTTGGTGCGCAGCTGGGAAGCACCTGCACCCACCGGATCCAGTACCACAGGGTGTCCCAGCTGGTTAGCTTTTTTGCCCGCCAGCAGCATACTGGTGACGGTGCGGCTGTTCAGCGTGCCGATGTTGATGTTCAGCCCGCCGCAGATGGCGGTGATCTCCTCCACCTCGGCGGCATCATCGGCCATGATGGGGGAGGCACCGCAGGCCAGCACCATGTTGGCGCAGTCGTTCACGGTGACATAGTTAGTGATGTTGTGGATCAGCGGGCAGCGGCTGCGCAGGTTCTCAAAGGCGGTCTTGAGCATTTCGGGAACCTCCGCTCAGGAAAGGCTGTTCTGCATGGAGCGCAGAGCACCGGAGCGCTGCAGGCTGAACACCACGGCACCGGCGATCACTGCACCTACGGCGGTGGAGATGAGGAAGGGCACGATGTAGGCGTAGAAGGCGATATCCGCAGCGCTCTTGCCCATCAGGAAGATGGCTACGGGCCATGCGCACAGGCCGCCCAGAATGCTGGTGCCGAACACCTCACCCACCACGGTGGCGATCAGGTTTTTGGTCTTGTGGTATGCAAGGCCGCACAGCAGTGCACCGAACATACTGCCCGGGAAAGCCATCAGGCTGCCCAGACCCAGCAGGTTGCGCAGCAGGGAAGCTACAAAGGCCACGCCTACACCCCACCACGGCCCCAGCAGAACGGCGCACAGCGCGTTGACCATGTGCTGCACCGGGGCGCATTTGCTGCCGAACATGGGAAAGCTGAACACGCTGCCCACCACGCACAGGGCACAGAACATACCGGCGAGGGCAAGCTTTTTGACAGAGAGATTCTTCATGATAAATTGGCTCCTTTTCAACCATCTGCGGCAGCGCAGGACGAACACCGGCGCTCCCGCAACAAAACAGCCCGTGCCCGCAGCAAAGCGGGAACAGGTACGGAAGGTGCGGTCGAAACTTACTGGTTTCCTCTCACGCCGGAACACGGCTTCCCATCGCTGCATTCATCCAAGGCTCAGGGCGCTCCCCCTCAGCCGGCTGCGGAACCTCCGCAGAGGGACAAAAAAACAGGAGGAGCCCGGCGCGGCTCCTCCTGCAAAAAATCATAAAGGGTATGACTTCCTACGGCGGCATTATCCGCATCAGGTAAAAGGGTCGAAGCTTGCTATACTTCCTCTCAGCCCGCTGCACGAGCTCCCCTGTGTTTGATTGTGACTGTATTTTACACCTCTTTCCCCAAAAATGCAAGAGGGAAGGGACGATTTGGAATGCGCGGGCAGGTGAAATGATTTTGAATGCGCTCCGCGTTGCTCTGGCCATATTCAGCGGAATTATTATTTTAATTTTACGTTTGGAGCGACCGCGTTTGCGGAGCGTAGCGTAGCAATGGAAGCCCCAGTGGGGCTTTTAAGCGGCAGAGCGGTCTGCGTTAGCAGATGGAGGGGCTTTGCCCCGACAAGCTCTGCGGAGCGCGACAAACGCTATTTTCACGAGAGGGGCTGCAATGGTTAAAGGGAGGTCTGAATTGTAAATGCAGTTGACCGTTACGACCCTTCCTGTGAAAAAGTAGTTCCGAAACGCCCGCAGGCGTTTCGGAACTACAAATAAAAATAATTCTTCCGCTATTTATGCGCAAAGCGAACGCGGAGCGCATTTTTGATTGTTATACTGCATAAAACCAGAGCCGCCGTGCAGGGGTCTGCGCGGCGGCTTTGGTCACAGAAAGGAGAATAATATGAAAAAGCAGAGAAAGTCGGGTTAACCCATTGTCACCTGCACCGTTACCTCGGTACCGGCGGCAGCCAGCGGCAGAACGTTGCCGGAGATGGCCTTGCCGTCCACGGTAACGGCCTTGATGCCGTGCTGCACCCCGGCGGCGTTATCCACCGTAATGTGGTAGACTGCGCCGCGGAAGCGGCGGGTCACGGTGAAACCGGACAGGGTGTGGGGGATGCAGGGGTCTACCTTCAGGCCGTCCAGGGTGGGCTGGATGCCCAGAATGTACTGGCTGATGTTGAAGAAGGTCCATGCCGCCGTGCCGGTCAGCCAGCTGTTTTTGGCTTCGCCAAAGGTGGGGGCGTCCTTACCGGCGACCATCTGGCTGTAAACGTAGGGTTCGGTGCGGTGGATCTCGGAAATGTCCTCGATATAGGCGGGGCAGGTCTTGCGGTACACTGCAAAGGCGCGGTCACCGTGGCCGAGCGTTGCCTCGGCGCAGCTGATCCACGGGTTGTTGTGGCAGAAGATACCGGCGTTCTCCTTGTATCCCGGAGGATAGCTGGAGATCTCGCCCAGATTCAGCTGATAGCTGGTGTAGGCGGGCTGCAGCAGTACCACACCGTATTTGGTGTCCAGCCGCTCCTCTACGCTGGCAAGCGCCTGCGCGGCCTGTCCGCTCTCCTTGCCAATGCCGGCCATGACGCACATACCCTGCGGCTCAATGAAGATCTGACCCTCGGTGCACTCCTTGCTGCCAACGGGCTTGCCGAAAGCATCGTAGGCACGGCGGAACCATGCGCCGTCCCAACCGGCGGTCAAGGTGGCCTGCTCCACGGCATCAATGTGCTTGCGGGCGGCAGCGGCTTCCTCGGTCAGATTCAGATGGTCGCACAGCTGGGCGTATTCGTGGCCATACTTGACGAACATACCGGCAATGAAAACGCTTTCGGCCACGGGTCCCTCGCTGGGGCCGGTGATCTGGAAGCTCTCGCCCGGGTGCTCGGAGAAGCAGTTCAGGTTCAGGCAGTCGTTCCAGTCGGCGCGGCCGATGAGCGGCAGGCCGTGGGGGCCCAGATGGGTGCAGGTAAAGTTGAAGCTGCGGCGCAGATGCTCCATCAGCGGCTGTGCCTTGGTGGCGTCGTTATCAAAGGGGACCTGCTCTTCCAGAATGGACCAGTCGCCGGTCTCCCGCAGGTAGGCGGCGGTACCGGCAATGAGCCACAGCGGGTCATCGTTGAAGCCGGTGCCGATATCCCGGTTGCCCTTTTTGGTCAGGGGCTGGTACTGGTGGTAGGCGCTGCCGTCCTCAAACTGGGTGGCGGCGATATCCAGAATGCGCTCCCGGGCGCGGGAGGGGATAATGTGCACAAAGCCCAGCAGATCCTGACAGCTGTCCCGGAAGCCCATGCCGCGTCCGGTGCCGCTTTCGTAGTAGCTGGCAGAGCGGCTCATGTTAAAGGTGACCATGCACTGGTACTGGTGCCAGATGTTGACCATGCGGTTCAGCTTTTCCTCGCCGGACTCCAGATGGTAGGTGGACAGCAGCTGCTCCCAGTGGGTGCGCAGGGCGGCGCGGGCGGCATCGACCTGTGCATCCGTAGCGTAGCGCTCCATCATGGCGTGGGCGCGGGTCTTGTTGATGACACCCGGCGCAATGAACTTTTCCTGCTGCGGGTTCTCGATGTAGCCAAGACCAAACAGGATGCTGCGGCTCTCGCCGGGGGCGAGGGTCAGGTGGATGTGCAGGGCACCCACCGGTGCCCAGCCGTGGGCAATGCTGCCGGAGCAGTGTCCGGCGCGGACGGCCTGCGGGTCTGCCGGGCCGCCGTATACGCCGCAGAAGGCATCTCGGGTGGTATCAAAGCTGTCCACCGGGCAGTTTGCCCAGAATACGGCGTAGTGGTCGCGGCGCTCGCGGTACTCGGTCTTGTGGTAGATGACGCTGCCCTCTACCTCCACCTCACCGGTGGAGTAGTTGCGCTGGAAGTTAGAGCTGTCGTCCACGGCATCCCACAGGCAGAACTCCACATAGCTGAACAGATCCAGCTCCTTGACTGCGGTGCTGCTGTTGCATACCGTCACCCGGTCCAGCTCACAGGCATCGCCCTTGGGGACGAACAGCTCCTGCCGGGCGGTCACGCCGTCCTTTTTGCCCTCCAGAATGGTGTAGCCCAGACCGTGGCGGCAGCTGTAACCGTCCAGCGGGGTCTTGGTGGGCTGCCAGCCCGGGTTCCATACGGTGTCACCATCCTTGATGTAGATCCGGTGGCCGTCCATGTCCAGCGGGGAGTTGTTGTAGCGGTAGCGGGTCAGGCGGCGCATCCGGGCGTCTCGGTAAAAGCTGTAACCGCCCGCCGTGTTGGAGACCAGACTGAAGAAGTCCTCGCTGCCAAGGTAGTTGATCCACGGCAGGGGCGTCTGCGGGGTGGTGATGACGTATTCCTTATTCTGGTCATCAAAATATCCGAACTTCATAATGCTTCCTCCTTAAAACTGCGCCTTGTCAGGTGGGCAGTACGTCGATTGCGAAAACGATTAAGACGTTGCGAAAGAAGCAATCTCATCACGCTAAGCATACCCTATCCCACCCAAAAATGCAAGAGCTTTTTGCAAAAATCTCAACGGAAATTTAAAAATAATCTGCGCAGCCCCGGCGGTTTTCGGTGGCTTTCTGCGCTGCGCAAACCGGCGAAACGCGGAACGAAAGACCTGAAACCCCATTTTAAAAGTAATATATACATACGGCCTTTGACACCGAAAACCATAACGAAACTGCAACGAAAATTTTTCTATTTTAATCGAAATGTAACGAAAGTGAATCGAGGTGCACAATTTTTACAGGTCATATTGGAACAAAATGCCAAAAGTGATGCAGTTAAGCTAAAACTTTTACGTTTTCGCTTGATTTTTGATGCAGAATGCGATATATTGAGATTGCGAAAACGATTAAGGAACTTGCGAGAAACATCCCGCAGCTCCTATCCTCGGAAGGAGGCCATAAGATGCCGTCCCTGAAGGATCTGGCGAAAGAATGCGGCGTATCCGTCGCAACCGTCAGTAAGGCGCTGAACGACCAGCCGGACATCGCACCGGCCACGCGGGAGCGCATCCGTGCAGCGGCCCGCCGCATGGGGTACCTGCCCAACGCAGCGGCCAGGGCGCTGAAAACCAACCGTACTTACAACCTTGGCGTTCTGTTCGTAGATGAAAAACAGAGCGGCCTGACCCATGAGTACTTCTCCGCAGTGCTGGACAGCTTCAAGGTAGAAGCGGAAAAGCGCGGCTATGATATCACCTTCATCAACCACAACATCAGCGGCAAGTCCATGAGCTATCTGGAACATTGCCACTACCGGGGTGTGGACGGCGTGGTGATCGCCTGTGTGAACTTTTACGATCCGCAGGTGGTGGAGCTGGTCAACGGCGATGTGCCGGTGGTGACCATCGACCATGTGTTCAACAACCGGATGGCGATCCTTTCAGACAACGTGGTGGGCACAAAGGCTCTGGTACAGCAGGCATGGGCCTGCGGGCACCGGCGCATCGCCTTTATCCACGGCGAAAAGACCGCCGTTACCGAGAACCGCTTGGCAGGCTTCTATCAGGCCTGCGAGGAGCTGGGGTTGAAGGTGCCGGAGGAGTACGTCCGCTGCGGTGTGTACCACGATGTGGATCGCTGCGCAGAGGAGACCCGGGCGCTGCTGGCACTGCCGCAGCGGCCCACCTGCATCATCTTCCCGGATGACTTTTCCGCACTGGGCGGCTACAACGCCCTGACCGAAGCGGGGTTGAGCATCCCGGAGGACATCTCGGTGATGGGATACGATGGCATCTATCTCTCCCGGGTGGTCAAACCCTCGCTGGTGACCTACCAGCAGAACACAAAATCCCTTGGCAGGTTGGCAGCGGATAAGCTGATCGAGCTGATCGAGCATCCGCGTGTGACCCTGCCGGAGCAGATCCGGGTGTCCGGCAAACTGCTGGACGGCGGCTCCGTCCGCATCCTTTAACAAAGGCCCACAACTCCCGGCGCGGAGTTTTTGAGAATGAATTTTTTAATTGGAAAACCATGAAGGAGGTTTACCCTTATGAAAAAGATCTCTCGTCGTAATTTCCTGCTCGCTTCCGGTGTCGTGACTGTTGGTGCTGCTCTGGCAGCCTGTGGTGGCGGTTCTTCCAGCAGCACTGCTGCTTCCTCTGCGGCTCCTGCATCCTCCGCTGCTGCTTCTGCTCCGGCTGCTGCCGAGGGCAAGGTGCTGAACATCTGGTGCTGGAATGATGAGTTCCAGAGCCGCTTCAACGACTACTATCCCGAGGTCAAGGAGATCGCAGCCGACAAGTCCACCACCACCCTGAAGGACGGCACCACCGTGAAGTGGACCATCAACGCCAACGAGAACAACAACTACCAGAACAAGCTGGACGAGGCTCTGCTGAATCAGGATTCCGCTGCCGATGACGACAAGATCGACATCTTCCTGATCGAGGCTGACTACGCTCTGAAGTATGTGGATTCCGACTACGTTCTGGATGTCAAGAAGGATATCGGCCTGACCGATTCCGATCTGGCTGGCCAGTACCAGTACACCAAGGACATCGTTTCTGTGGACGGCAGCCAGCGCGGCACCACCTGGCAGGCTACCCCGGGCCTGTTCGCATACCGCCGCAGCATTGCCAAGGAAGTGCTGGGCACCGATGACCCCGCCGAAGTGCAGACCTACCTGTCCGACTGGGATAAGTTCAACGATGTAGCTGCCAAGGCTGCTGCCAAGGGCTACAAGATGCTGTCCGGCTTTGACGATGCATACCGCACCTTCTCCAACAACGTCTCCGCACCTTGGGTCACCGGCACCACCGTTACCGTGGACGAGAACCTGATGAAGTGGGTGGATCAGACCAAGGAGTACACCGATAAGGGCTACAACAACAAGTCCAGCCTGTGGGACAGCCAGTGGGCTTCCGATCAGGGCCCCACCGGTAAGGTGTTCGGCTTCTTCTACTCCACTTGGGGCATCAACTTCACCCTGCTGGGCAACTCTCTGGCAACTCCTACCGCTGAGGGCGGCAAGGAAGAAGTTGGCAACGGCATCTACGGCGACTACGCTGTGTGCGAAGGCCCTCAGCCCTACTACTGGGGTGGCACCTGGATCTGCGGTGCAGCCGGCAGCGACAACCTTGAGACCATCAAGGACGTTATGCTGAAGCTGACCTGCGATGAAGCCATCATGAAGCAGATCACCATGGATACGCAGGATTACACCAACAACGAGAAGGCCATGGAAGAAATCGCCAAGAGCGATTACAAGTCCGACTTCCTCGGCGGCCAGAACCACATCGCTCTGTTTGCAGAGGCTGCAACCAAGATCGATATGTCCAACGCCGGCCCGTACGATCAGGGCCTGAACGAGAGCTTCCAGAACGCTTTCAAGGATTACTTCACCGGCAACGTGAAGGAGGATGCCGCCAAGGCAAACTTCGAGACCGCCATCAAGGAGAAGTACCCCGAGCTGACCGACGTGGTATGGCCCGCATAAGCGGTTTTACTCCGAACTGAAAATTGAAGCAAAGGGGCGGGCGGCGTATCTCGCCCGCCCCTTTGGTTTTGCTGTGACCCGGCAGGAGGGAGATCTCATGGGAGAAAAAACAAAGAAGAAAGGGTCGATCAGCTACGCGAAATGGGGTTATATCTTCATTGCACCGTTCTTTATCATCTTCGCGGTATTCCAGCTGATCCCTCTGGCATCCACCATCTATTACAGCTTTTTTGAGTATTACCGCAGCGGTCTGAAGATCATCGGACCCAACTTTGTGGGCCTGAAAAACTACATCACCCTGTTCGCGACCGATCTGCCCAAGTATTTCAGCAACACGCTGATCCTGTGGATCATCGGTTTTATCCCGCAGATCATCGTCTCGCTGCTGCTGGCGGCATGGTTCACCGACCTGCGGCTGAAGCTGAAGGGACAGACCTTCTTCAAGACGGTCATCTACATGCCCAACCTGATCATGGCCTCGGCCTTCGCAATGCTGTTCTTCGCCCTGTTCTCGGATAACGGCCCGGTGAACGCAGTGCTGCTGAGCATGGGCTGGATCAAGACCCCCATCAGCTTTCTGAATACCGTGTGGGGCAACCGTGGTCTGGTGGGCCTGATGAACTTCCTGATGTGGTTCGGCAACACCACCATTATGCTGATGGCAGCCATTATGGGCGTGGATCCCACCCTGTACGAGGCTGCGGAGCTGGACGGCTGCACCCCGAACCAGATGTTCTGGAAGATCACCCTGCCCCTGATCCGCCCCATTCTGGTCTATGTGATGATCACCTCCATGATCGGCGGCCTGCAGATGTTCGATGTGCCGCAGATCTTGACCAACGGCAAGGGCGGCCCCGACCGTACCTCCACCACCATGATCATGTACCTGAACAACCACCTGTTCAGCAAGAACTACGGCATGGCCGGTGCAGTATCTGTGGTGCTGTTCCTTGTGTGTGCAGTGCTGTGCGTCGTCGTGTACTTCTCGCTGACCAAGGAAGATGACGGCCTGACCAAGGCCCAGCGCAAGGAACTGAAAGCAGCCAAAAAGGCTGCTGCCAAAGGAGGGAAATAAGTATGGCACATACGCCTAAAAACCAGTCCGAAAAGGCGATTCTGACCGCCCGCCGTGCGTGGTGCTATCTGGTGCTGGTGCTGATCAGCTTTCTGTGCCTGTTCTTCTTCTATGTGCTGATCATCAACTCCACCCGCACCCACTTCGAGATCCAGAAGGGCTTCTCGCTGATGCCGGGCAAGTCCATCATCACAAACTTCCGCAATGTGCTTACGGACGCCAACATCCCAGTGGTGAGCGGCATCCGTAACAGCCTGCTGGTGTCTGCCTGCTCGGCAGCGCTCAGCGTCTACTTCTCGGCACTGACGGCCTACGGCATCTATGCCTATAACTTCAAGTTCAAAAAGGCCGCCTTTGCCCTGATCCTGCTCATCATGACCATGCCTACACAGGTGTCCGCACTGGGCTTTCTGCAGTTGATCTCCAAGATGGGCCTGAAAAACAGCTTCATCCCGCTGATCGTCCCCAGCATTGCAGCACCTACCGTGTTCTTCTTCATGAAGCAGTATCTGGACGCCTCCCTTCCCATGGAGATCGTGGAAGCCGCCCGCATTGACGGCGCAGGCGAGTTCTATACCTTTAATAAGATCGTGCTGCCCATCATGAAGCCGGCTCTGGCTGTACAGGCCATTTTCTCCTTCGTGGCCAGCTGGAACAACTACTTCATCCCGGCTCTGGTGCTGGACACCGCCGACAAAAAGACCCTGCCGATCCTGATCGCTCAGCTGCGCAGCGCGGACTTCCTGAAGTTCGATATGGGCAAGGTGTACATGATGGTGGCCATCGCCATTCTGCCGGTCATCGTCGTCTACCTGCTGCTGTCCAAGTTCATCGTCCGCGGCGTTGCTCTTGGCGGCGTTAAAGGCTAAAATTGCGACCGCCGCCTGCGGCGGAAACAGGGAGCAATTTTTGGCGCAGCGGTCTGCAAGACGCGAGACCCGCCCAAGGGTCGAAGCGGATGCAGGGCACCGCAAGAGGTTTTAAGCGAACAATAACACCTTCATTTCTCTGTTACAGCATAGCAAAGCCCCCGGGGGTCACACCCTCGGGGGCTTTGTGCGTGATAAAAGCTTAAATCAATATTCCATCGCAATGGTCGATTTCGTGCTGGATGATCTGCGCCGTCCAGCCGGTAAAGGTCTTGATGCGCGGCTTGCCGTCCATGGTCTGGTACTGCACCTTGATGCTCTGCCAGCGCTTTGTTTTCCGCACGCCCTCCAGCGAAAGACAGCCCTCCTCGGCTTCGTACTGGCCGGACTTTTTCAGGATGACCGGGTTGAACAGCACCAGATACCCGTCCTCAGCTTCCACTGCAATGATGCGCTTGAGCACGCCGATCATGTTGGCAGCCATGCCTACACAGCCGTCGGCGTGGGCGGTCAAGGTGTCCAGTAAGTCCCGCGCAATGGGGGCATCCTCCGGGGCGGCAGGGGCGGACTTCTGCGCCAGAAACAGCGGGTCGTGCATGATAGGCTGGATCATAGTAAAATCTCCTTTATTTTTCAGTTCTGCTTAAAAGGATACCTGCCAGCAGCCCGGCAACCGCCGGAAGCACCCAGCCAAAGCCCAGTGCCGCCAGCGGCAGGGCGTTGGCAAGGGCAGAAAGCGGGCCAAACGGCAGCGCGGCGGCAATGCTCTGCACGGCGGTGCAGCCGATGCACAGCGGGTAGACCCGGCGGCGCTGCTCCAGTCCGGGCACAAAGGAAAGCGCAATCAGCACAATGGCCACCGGGTACAGCGCGTTGAGCACCGGGACGGACAAGCGCAGGATCTCTGCCAGCCCCAGATTTGCGATCAGCATACTGGCAGCGGCAAAAAAGGCGGCAAGGGCAGGGTAGGGGATGCGGGGCAGCAGGGTGTGGAAATATTCCCCCACACAGGCGATCAGCCCTACACAGGTGTTAAAGCAGGCCAGTATAAAGATAGCCGCAAGCAGCACCAGCCCCGCCTTGCCGAACAGCCGCTCGGCAAGCACGGTCAGCACCTCGGCACCGGTGGCAAGGCCGGGCGCGGCGGCACCGGTCAGCGCTCCGGCGTGCCCCAGCATGGCGTAGACCGCCAGCAGCAGCCCGCCCGCCACAAGCCCGGCGCGGATGGCACTGCGCTGCACGTCCTGCTCCCGGGCAACACCCTGCGCCCGGATGTTCATGGCAATGACCGCGCCAAAGTTGAGTGCCGCAAGGGCGTCCATGGTCTGGTAGCCGTACAATACGCCCTGTAACACAACAGCGGAGCGGTACGTCTCGGTGGGCGCACCGTACTGCACCGCCAGCGGGTGCAGTAGGCAGCCGCCGAACAGGATCAAGATCAGAACCAGCAGGCAGGGGCAGAGCAGCCTGCCCAGCCAGCGGGTGAGCCTGTCCGGGTGCAGCGCTACCAGAAAGGCCGCGCTAAAGAACAGCACGGAGTACCCCAGCTGCAACCCGGCACTGCTGCCCAGCAGCGGGGTGAGCATGGCAAAGGAGGTGCTTGCGGTGCGCGGAATGGCCAGACACGGCCCGATGGACAGGTAGATCAAAATCATGAACACCTGCGCGAACACCGGATGCACCCGCCCGGCCAGCTTATCCAGACCGTCTGCCCGTGCCACCGCGATGACCCCCGCAACCGGCAGCCCTACGGCGCTGATAGCAAGCCCCAGAAAGGCGGGCCAGAAGTTTACCCCGGCCTTTGCACCCAAATCGGGAGGGAAGATCAGGTTACCTGCCCCGAAAAACATGGAAAATAACGTAAAACCGACAAGCAGCAGCTTGCGGCCCTTGAGCGCTTGTGTCAATGCCGTCCCCTCTTTCCTGCGCCGGTGCCAAAGTTGCACCGCATATTGTATCCAGTTTACACTGGATGTAAATTCATGTCAAGCATACGACGGTTGAATAAAAGTATATACAGCGTGAGCCGCCCCGCCGCAGGTGGTGCACAGGTCATTCCCCTTTGCGGGACGGTATGGTATACTATACCTTATAATAGGCAGAGGAAGAGGGCAGTTTATGAAGCAGAGCAAGCAGTTTTTCCGCCGTCTGCTGGCGGTGGCGTTCTGGCTGGCGGTGTGGCAGGCCGCAGCCATGGCCATCGGACAGGAGGTGTTTTTGGTATCGCCGGTGCAGGCGCTGCGCACCCTTTTGCAGCTGCTGCCAAGGGCAGATTTCTGGCAGCGGGTGGGCTTCAGCTCCGGGCGCATTTTGCTGGGCTTTGTGCTGGGCGCAGTGGTCAGCGTGGTGCTGGCGGTGTGCGCCGCCCGGTGGAGCGCCGCCGATGCGCTGCTTGCCCCGGTGATGCAGCTGGTCAAGGCTACGCCGGTGGCAAGCTTTATCATTCTGGCGCTGGTCTGGGTGCGGGGCAGTGCCCTTTCGGTGCTTATCAGCTTTTTAATGGTGCTGCCGGTGCTGTACGGCGCGGTGCGCACCGGCATTGCGGGGGCAGATGTGCAGCTGCTGGAAATGGCAGCGGTGTTCCGTCTGCCTGCAGGCCGCCGCCTGCGTGCGGTCTGGCTGCCGGCGGTGCTGCCGGCCTTCCGGCAGGGGTGCAGCGTGGCGCTGGGCATCTGCTGGAAAAGCGGCGTGGCGGCCGAGGTCATCGGCCTGCCCAACGGCAGCATTGGCGATGCGCTGTACCGTGCCAAGATCACCCTTTCCACCGGAGAGCTGTTTGCGTGGACCTTTGTCATCATCCTGCTGAGCGCAGGTTTTGAAAAGCTGTTCCTGTTTGCACTGGATAAAGCCGTAGGTGCAGTGCTGGGAGAGGAGGGGGCAAAATGCTGAAGATTCAACACCTGACAAAGCGGTTCGGCGCAGCGCCGCTCTTCACCGACCTGTGCATGGAGGTGGACGCCCCCGTGGTGCTGTGGGCACCCAGCGGCTGGGGCAAGACCACCCTGCTGCGCATCCTGATGGGGCTGGAGCGCCCCACCACCGGCAGTGTGGAGGGCGTGGGCCGGGTGGCGGCGGTCTTTCAGGAGGATCGCCTTTGCCCCCAACTGAACGCAGTGCAGAACGTCACTTTGGTGCTGCCGGGGACGGAAAACCAGTACAAAGAGCAAATTATAAGCGATTTTCAACAGCTTGGAATGGATATTGCAGCTTTGCAGCTGCCTGCCCGCAAACTTTCCGGCGGGCAAAAGCGGCGGGTGGCGCTGCTGCGGGCGCTGTGGGCACCCAGCGACACCCTGCTATTGGACGAGCCCTTTACCGGCATGGACCCGGACACCTTGCAGCGGGCGGCGGCGCTGCTGCGGCAGCGCTGCGCGGGCAAGCCGATGCTGCTGGCCACCCACGATGAAAGCGCCATCCGCGCCCTTGGCTGGCCGGTGGTGGAGCTGGAAAAGCTGGGAAACTCTTGAATGCCCTCCGCGTCGCTCTGGGCATCATTTAAGGAATTTTTATTTTATATATGGCTTTTGTCGCGCTCTGCGGAGCGCGACAAAAGCTGCTTGTTTTAAAACCACCTATAACACAAGGACGTGCATCCCGCGGGATGCACGTCCTTGCTTTTTAGAATCTTCTTTACCCGAACAGGCTTTTGGTGTTGTGAGAGTATACAGATAGGACTAATCCCACACAGATATACAGCATAAGCACCGAGCTGCCACCGGCAGAGTAGAAGGGCAGGGTGACGCCGATGACCGGCAGCACCCGCAGGTTCATGCCAACGTTCACCGCGATCTGCGCCATCAGGGCACCGCCGATACCGGCGCAGATATAGCTGCCCAGCAGATCCTCGCTGCGGGCACCGGTGGCAAAGGTCTTGATCACCAGCGCCAGCAGAACGCCCAGCACCACGCAGCAGCCCACAAAGCCCGCCACGTTGCCGATCCAGCTGAGGATGAAGTCGTTATGGGCGTTGGGCACGCTGTAATACCGGCCGGTGAATAGGCCGTTGCCAAAGATGCCGCCGGAGCCCAGCGCGATCTCGCCGCGCTGCTGCTGGTAGATGATGTTCTTCCACACCGTCTCGCTTGGTGCCCAGCCGGTGGTGTTTTCCGGGTCCAGCACCGCCAGAATGCGGTACCACTGGTATCCTTTGCCGATCTTATCGCTGAAAAAGGCAAAGGCTACCGCCACGGCAGCGCCCGCCGCCGCAAAGGCTGCAAAGATATACTTCCAGCTCAGCCCCGCCGCAAACATCATGCAGCAGCCGATGATGCCGTAGATGATGGCCGTGCCGTCATCGCCCTGCACATGGATGATGGCAATGGGGACCAGCAGGTGCAGCAGCAGCTTTGCCAGCTCCTTTGGCTCGTTGATGCGGCTGCGCACGTTGTTCAGGTGCATGGCAAAGGTCAGGATAAAGCTGATCTTTGCCAGCTCTGTGGGCTGGAAGGTAAAGCCGCCCAGCTTGTACCAGGAGTAGTTGTCGGTATCACCGGCGTTGTAGCCGATGGTCAGTGGGCCGATGGACACGTTGCGGATGACCAGTGTGGGCAGCACCAGACCCCACGTCAGGGCAACATGCACCGGCCACACCTTTACAAGGCTGCGGTAGTCCACGCAGGAGAGCAGCAGCGCAATCACGATGCCAATGACGGAAGCGCCCGCCTGCACCAGTGCGCGGCGGTAGTCGCCAATGCCGATGATGGCACCGGTCACCTCGTCGGTGGCAAAGCCGTTGCCCTGCTTAGCTGCCCAGGAGGACAGCGCCAGCACCGCCATAACGCTGCTGAAAATGCACAGCAGCAGATAGATCTTATCGCTGCGCTTAAAATATTGTCGAATGCTATCCAAGGAAAGCACCGCCTTTCGTCAGAACAGTCTGCCGGGGCATACCTTCGTACAGGCGATAAAAACCCAGCATATCGCTATTATACACAAATCCCCGTGCCAATGCAATGCGCCGTGTGTGACGGAATGGTAAAACATTGCCGGGAAGCTTGACAAAGCCCCGGCGGCATCCTACAATGAACCTGTGGACGCAGCCTTGCGTACAACAGCCCCGGCAGTGTGCCGGGGGAGAGGAACGGAAAAGAAGAAATGGAACATACAGTTTATCGCCGCCTGCTCAGCGCAGTGTGCGCCATTGCGCTGGCCTTTACGGCAGTGTGCCCGGCAGTAGCCGCCGCGCCGGAGGAGACCACCGGCACCCTCCAGACCCTGACCGCCTCTGAGGTGCAGGAGATGCAGCAGACGGATGCCGCCGTCACCGCCCTGACCGACAGCGCAGCTTACGCCGGTATGTCAGAGGAAGAGCGTCAGGCCGCTGCGCTGGCGCAGCTGGACGAGCTGGCGGCGCAGGGGCTTATAAAAAAGGACAGCATCTATGTGGATGCGGAAAACGGCATGATAAGCTTTACTTACAGCTGCGGTGCGCTGGGCGGTATTCTGCTCACTGACACCGAGAGCGAGGCAGACGCCGCCCTGCCCGGGCCGGAGCTGGAGGATGCGCCCACCCTGCTCGCCGCCGAGAACGGCACCGTGGGCAATGCAGTCATCTACTATGCCTTTGATAACGGGGTCAACAGCAACCGCTACCCCTACTATTCTTATATGAAGGACTACTGGAACGGTTTCGGGCTGGACACCCATCTGGACATGATGGTGACCGTCTCCGACCTGAAGCGGATGGCGGACTATGACCTTGCCATCCTCAGCGCCCACGGCGCGTACTACACCTATGAGTATGGCTGGCTCTGGAAAAAACAGACCACTGCGCCCATCCTCCTGCTGCTGGAAAAATCTGATTTCTGGAACGACCTGCGCTACGGCATGGATCTGCTCAGCCACCGGGTCATCAAGGTAAACGGCTGCTACGCCGTCACCGGAGGCTTTTTCGGCAATGCCTACCGGGGCGGTAAGCTGAACGGCACCATCGTGCTCTCGGAGACCTGTGAGTTCTACGGACGCAGCGGCCATGTGGACACCACCCTTTCGGACGGGCTGCTCTCCGGCGGGGCAAAGGCCGTGGCGGGCTTTGTGAACAACGTATACAGTGTATATTCCCGCAGTATGCTGTGGGCGACCGTGAACCGCCTGATCGAGGGTGAGACCTTGCAGCAGGCCATTGATTACGGCCTTGAGGTCTACGGCGAAAACGACATCGTGTGGTACCTCAACCAGAACACGGGGCGGCGTCCCCACCCGGCGGCGTCCTATCCCATCATTCAGGGCGATAGCACCGTCCGGCTCACCGCGCCCGGCACGGCAGCGAACGACGTAGCGGAGCAGACCCCTGCTGCCGCCTGACCATTGCACTTTTGTGCGTTTTATATTATACTTAGGGATGGCAGAGCGTCTGCCATCCCTTTTTAAACGATGAGGTAACCTTCATGTCAGAATATATCACCCATTCCCGCGCCGAAACGGTGGCGCTGGGCAAGCGGATGGCCGCTGTGCTGGCTCCCGGGGCATTGATCGCCTTTACCGGCGGTCTGGGCGCAGGCAAGACCGCCTTTACCGAGGGCCTTGCCGAGGGTCTGGGCTGCACCGACCCGGTGTCCAGCCCCACCTTTGCCATCGTGAATTACTACCGGGGCCCGCGTCCGCTGGCGCACTTTGACCTGTACCGCATCTCTACCGAGAACGACCTGTGTGCGGCGGGCTTCTACGATTATCTGGATCAGGGCGCTGTGGTGGCGGCAGAGTGGAGCGAAAACTTTGCCGACCTGCTGGCGCTGGAAAACCCCATCCGGGTGAACATCGAACGTCTGGACGATACCACCCGCAAGATCACCATTGAGGGGGTGACGGTATGAATATTCTGGCCGTGGATACGGCGGGCAAGACCGCCGGTGTAGCGCTGCTGCAGGACGACCGCCTGCTGTACGAGGTGTATCTGGACGGCGGCATGACCCACAGCGAAACGCTGATGCCTATGATCGACACCTGCTTAAAGCTGTGCGGGCTGACCTGCGCGGACATCGACCTGTACGCCGTCAACGCAGGCCCGGGCAGCTTCACCGGCCTGCGCATCGGGCTGGCCGCCGTCAAGGGTCTGGCCTTCCCGCGCGAGACGTTGTGCGCCCCGGTGTCTACCTTGGAAGCGCTGGCCGCTGCCCATACCGGCGAGGGCACCGTGCTCTGTGCACTGGACGCCCGCCGCGCACAGGTATACAGTGCTGCATTTGACCTTGCCACCCACACCCGCCTGCTGGACGATGACGCCCGGGCGGTGACAGATCTGGCGGATTTTGTAGAAAATTGCAAAAAGCCTCTGTTTTTTGTTGGTGATGGCGCGGGTCTGTGCTATAATAAATACAGTAATGTGCCGGGCGTGCTGCAAACACCCCCGGCGCTGCGGGGCGGCCGTGCCGCTGCCGTAGCACTTGTGGCAAAGCAGATGGCCGCAGCCGGGCAGGCTGTGCTGCCGGAGGCGCTGCTGCCGGACTACCACCGCCTGAGTCAGGCGGAGCGGGAGCGGGCCGAGCGTCTGGCTGCCGAAGCCGCAGCAAACAAACAATAAAAGCGGAACTGTGACCACTCACAGGGAAAGGACGTTTTTCCATGGCAAAACCCATCGCACTTGCCGCCGACCACGGCGGATTTGAACTGAAAGAGGCTGTCAAGGCACATCTGGAGGAGCTTGGTCTGGAGTATATCGACTTTGGCACCCACAGCACCGACAGTGTGGACTACCCCGATATGGCTGTGCCCGCCTGTGACGCAGTGGTGAGCGGCCAGTGCGAAAAGGCACTGCTGTTCTGCGGCACCGGTGTGGGCATCAGCATGGCAGCCAACAAGATCAAGGGCATCCGCGCCTGCTGCTGCTCCGACAGCTTCAGCTGCGAGTATACCCGCCGCCACAACGACGCCAACGCCCTGTGCATGGGTGGCCGCGTAGTGGGCGCAGGCCTTGCCTGTCAGCTGGTGGATATCTTCCTGAACACCCAGTTCGAGGGTGGCCGTCATCAGCGCCGCATCGACAAGCTGACCGCACTGGAAAACCGCTGATTTTCTCTGAAGCGGAAATTGAATGTTTGGCGCGGCCGCAGGCCGCGACAAACGCATTTTCATAGAGAGTTCAAGCGTGCTTGCAGCTTCTCTGTGAAAAAATCCTTTTGTGCGCCCACCGGGCGGGCAAGGGCACAGATCAGTACCCGATAGAATGTTCTATATAAATTAAGGAGCGTGTTTTTATGACCCCGATGATCGTTGAACATCCGCTGCTGCAGCACAAGATCAGTCTGCTGCGCAACAAACAGACCGGCACCAAGGAGTTCCGTGACCTCGTTGGCGAGATCGCAACCCTGCTGTGCTACGAGGCTACCCGCGATCTGCCGCTGGAAGAGGTGGAGATCGAAACTCCCATCACCATGGCAAAGACCAAGGTGCTGGCAGGCCGCAAGCTGGCTCTGGTGCCCATCCTGCGCGCCGGCATGGGTATGCTGGACGGCATGCTGACCCTGCTGCCCGCTGCTAAGGTGGGCTTCATCGGCCTGTACCGCGACGAAAAGACCCTGCAGCCTGTGGAGTACTTCTGCAAGCTGCCGCAGGATATCGCTGAGCGCGACGTTCTGGTGCTGGATCCCATGCTGGCTACCGGCGGCAGCGCCATCGACGCCATCACCCAGATCAAGAAGCACGGCGCAAAGCGCATCAAGTTCATCGGTCTGCTGGGCGCACCGGAGGGCATCAAGGCTCTGCACGAGGCACACCCCGATGTGGACATCTATCTGGGCGCACAGGACGACCGCCTGAATGAGAATGGCTACATCGTGCCCGGTCTGGGCGATGCAGGCGACCGTATCTACGGCACCAAGTAAAAACAGCATAAAGCTTTTTCACCGCCGCCTCCCGCCCGGAGACGGCGGTTTTTTGCGTCTGCCGTTTTCCTCCACGACCCCTCCCGTGAAAAGAGGAAATCGGAGCGCCCGCAGGCGCTCCGATTTCCTGAATAAAACTTATAATTCCTTGCACTATGGCCAGAGCGAAGCGGAGGCCATTCAAATTGTCCGGTGTTACATCTCGCTGCTGCGCAGAAAACGCACCAGCAAGGGCAGCTCGTACAGCAGCATCAGCAGCCAGCCCACCGCGTAGCTGAAGGGCAAAGCCTCGATATCCATCTTCAGCACCAGCACAAACAGTGCGGCAGCGGCCACACGGCCGCCCATGTTCAGCATACTGCTGTTCAGGGTGACCTTCAAGTCACCCATGCCGCGGAAAAAGCCCTGAATGCCGTTGGTGGCGGCGGGCATCAGATAAAACAGCGAGATGGTGCGCAAAAACCGCACGCCAAGGTCCACCACGGCAGGGTCGGCGGCAAACAGCCGGATGATGGGCTCGGCAAACAGCAGGCAGACACCGGTAAGCAGCAGTGCATAGACAAATTCGATGCGCATACCGCAGTGGTAGCCTTGCCGTACCCGGTCGGTCTTGCCCGCGCCCCGGTTCTGCGCCATCAGGGTGGTCATGGCGTGGCCGATGTTCTGCTGCGGAGTGTAGGCAAAGTCATCGATGCGGGAGGCGGCGGTAAAAGCCGCCATGGCGTTGACGCCCATGGTGTTCACGATGGCCTGCACCGCAATTTTGCCCAGCTGCACCGTGGCCTGCTGCATGGCACTGGCCCAGCCGTAGCTTACGGTCTTGCGCAGCAGCTTGCCGTCATACACCAGCCACCGCCTGCCCAGCTGCAGGACCGGCACTTTGTAACGGATGCACACCACGCACAGCAGGCAGCAGGCGGCCTCGCTGAGCACGGTGGAAATGGCGCAGCCCTCGCTGCCCCAGCCCAGCGCCTCCACAAAGAACAGGTCGCCGCCGATGTTCAGCACGGCGCTGATCATCAAAAAATACAGCGCGCTCTTGCTGTCGCCCAGCGCACGCATGGTGGCAGCAAGGAAGTTATAGAAGAAGGTGAAGATCAGCCCCGCAAACACGATACGCAGGTAGTTCACCGCAATGGGCAGAATGGCGGCGGGCACTTGCAGCAGCCGCAGCAGCGGGTCTGCCAGCAGCACGCACAGGGCAGAGAAGGTCAAAGAGAACACCGTGCCTGCAATGGCGGTGGTGGATACCTGCCGCTCCACCAGCTTGGTGTCTCCCGCGCCAAAGGCGGTGCTGACCAGAATGCCCGCGCCCAGACACATCCCGTTGATGAACAGGATGGCAAGGGTCATCAGGGGGTTCGAGGTGCCCACGGCAGCCAGTGCATCCTCGCCCACAAACTTGCCCACGATGATGCTGTCGGCGGCGTTGTAGGTAAGCTGGAACAAGTTGCCCAGCACTAGCGGAATGGTAAATTTGATCAGCAGCGGCGTAATGGCACCACTGGTCATGTCCTTGGTCATGAAAAACGTCCTTCTTTCCTATTTGTAAAAACAGCCGCTTACACGATGCTGGCGCGTCCGCTGAAAATGGCCAGCGCAGCGCGGCTGTTGCAGTTGGCCAGCAGCTGGGCGGCGGCGTGCAGGGCAGCACCGGCGCTGACCGAAGCAGGAATGGCATCGGTGCGCAGCACCTGCTGGGCGGCACGCTGGGCGTCCCGGCTGGCCACAGCGGAAACGTTATCCACCACATAGCTGTTGTAGTTTTCCGGCACGATGCCGTAGCCGATATCCGGGATGCCGTGGGGGCCGGTAAGTCCGCCGCCCAGCACCTGATTTTCATACGGCTCCACCGCCACGATGCGCACATCGTTCGTCCATGCCTTGATGGTCTCGCCCACGCCGGTCACCGTGCCGGCGCTGCCCACGCCAATGGTAATGGCGTCCACAAGGCTCTGGTTCTGCCGGGCAATGCTTTGCACGATGGCGGGGCCGGTGACCCGGCGGTGATACTCCGGGTTATCGTCGTTGGCAAGCCAGTTCATATAGTACCAGCCGTTGGCGGCGGCGGTCTGCGCCGCCAGTGCCCGTGCCCCGGCCAGACCGCTGCGGGCGGGGCTGTGCCGGATCTGTGCACCCAGCCGCAGCAGATACTCCTGCCGCAGGGCAGGGGCGTCCTCCGGCATCACCAGCACGATGGGATGCCCGGCGGTCAGGCTGGCCAGCGTCAGGGCGGTGGCAAAGGGGCCGGAGGCCGCCTCGATGATGGGCTGCCCCGGGGCAAGCTGCTTTTTTTCAATGGCAAGGGCCAGCATCCCCTCGGCAAGGCCGTCCCGGGCGGTGCCGGTGGGGCCGTTAAAATCCAGATACGCGTACAGATGCCCCTTCAGCCCGCAGGCGGCGGCATAGCCCCGCAGCTCCACAATGGGACAGGCAGTGGTAAGGGTCTGGTAAAAATTAGAGTAGATCGGCACAAGGGCACTCCTTTCTCTTGGGATACAACACTATTATCCTAACGCAAAGCCCCCCGCTGCGTCAAGATATCTTTTGGCAAAAACAGCGAATTTTGGGCAGATATTTCAGAAAAAACTCCAAAATCCCCTTGACAAGGGGCAGGGGTTCTGGTATACTCCATCCGTAAAGCAAAAAAACTTTACAACACAGCAAGCACAGACAGCAGAGCACCGGGGGTCAACAGCAATGGCAAAAGATCTGGAAATGGGGTATCTGCTGGATTTTTATGGCGAGGTGCTTACCCAGAAGCAGCGCGAGATGCTGCGCCAGTATTACAACGATGATCTTTCGCTGAGCGAGATCGGCGAGAACTTCGGCATCACCCGGCAGGGCGCACGGGACGCCATCAAGCACGGCGAGACCACCTTGAAGGAACTGGAAGAAAAGGTAGGCTTTGCAGCCCGCTACCGGCGGGTACAGCAGAAGCTGGAACAGCTGGAACAGCTGGTAATCGACACCCGGTTCGAGTGCACCGGCCCCCGCGCTAATATCACCACCACGGAGTATGTGGAAACGCTGACAAAAATGCTGGAGATCATCCGCTCGATGGATGAAGCGAACGAAAGCTGATCGAATTTTGAAAGGAGCACCGCACAATGGCATTTGAATCCCTGACCGACCGCCTTGCCGGTGTATTCAAAAAGCTGCGCGGTCACGGCAAGCTGACCGAGGCAGATATCAAGGCCGCCATGCGCGAGGTGCGGATGGCTTTGCTGGAGGCCGATGTCAACTACAAGGTTGCCAAGGACTTCTGCGCAAAGGTATCCGAGCGCGCCATGGGTCAGGAGGTTATGGAGAGCCTGACCCCCGCCCAGCAGGTGGTCAAGATCGTCAATGAGGAGCTGGTAGCCCTCATGGGCGGCAGCGAAGCCGCCCGCCTGAACATCAAGAACAAGGGCCAGACGGTCATCATGCTCTGCGGCCTGCAGGGCAACGGTAAAACCACCCACGCGGCAAAGCTTGCCAAGTTCTATATCAAGCAGGGCCGCCGCCCCATGCTGGTGGCCTGCGATATCTATCGCCCCGCTGCTATTGACCAGCTGCAGGTGGTGGGCAAACAGGCCGGTGCACCGGTGTTCACTCTGCCCGGCGCAAAGCCGCCGGAGATCGCCCGCAAGGCATTGGCGCACGCCAGAGACTACGGCAACGACATCGTCATTCTGGATACGGCAGGCCGCTTGCAGATCGATGAAGTGCTGATGCAGGAGCTGGTGGACGTCAAGGCCGCCGTTCCCGTGGACGAGACCCTGCTGGTGGTGGACGCCATGGCCGGTCAGGATGCCGTCAACGTGGCTAAGACCTTCAACGAGACGGTGGGCGTGGATGGCATCATCCTTACCAAGACCGACGGCGATACCCGCGGCGGTGCAGCCCTTTCCGTGCTGGCTGTTACTGGCAAGCCCATCAAGTTCCAGGGCACCGGCGAAAAGCTGGATGATCTGGATGTGTTCCACCCGGACCGCATGGCAAGCCGCATCCTTGGTATGGGCGATGTGCTCAGCCTGATCGAGCGCGCACAGGATGCCGCCGACGAAAAGGCCGCCGAGGAGACCGCCAAGCGGCTGATGGAAAATAAGTTCGATATGAACGATATGCTGGAACAGTTCGCCCAGATCCGCAAGATGGGCGGCGCAGGCGCGATGCTCAGTATGCTGCCCGGCGCATCCGGTATCGACGCCAGCCAGATCGACGAAAAAGCCTTTGACCGCATCGAGGCCATGATCTATTCCATGACCAAAGAGGAGCGGGAAAAACCTTCCATCATCAACCCCAAGCGCAAGCGCCGCATTGCCGCAGGCAGCGGTACCCGCGTGGAGGACGTGAACAAGCTGCTCAAGCAGTACGAGATGATGCAGAAGATGATGAAGCAGTTCAAGAAGAGCCCCAAGGGCTTTGCCCGCCGTCTGGGCGGCATGATGGGCAACCCCAACGCCTTCCGCGGACTGAAGTAACAACGGTATACAACCCCGGCGGGGTTTGTAACATATATCAAAAACAACAATTTTTGGAGGATATCTATTATGGCAGTTAAGATTCGTCTGCGCCGCGTTGGCGCCAAGAAAGCTCCCTTCTACCGTGTTGTCGTTGCTGACAGCCGCTTCCCCCGCGATGGCCGCTTCATCGAGGAGATCGGCACTTACGATCCCAACAAGGAGCCCTCTGAGGTGAAGATCGATGCCGAGAAGGCAAAGCAGTGGATCGCTAACGGCGCTCAGCCCACTGATACCGTTCGTGTCCTGCTGAAGAAGTCCAACATTCTGTAAGTAGGGGAGGGCTGACTCATGCAGGAGCTGTTGCTGGCAGTTGCCCGCGGTCTCGTGGAGGACAAGGACGCCGTTAAGGTTACGGTGGACGAGCCCCGCGAGGACGGTACCATCGTCTACCACCTGAGCGTGGCAGAGGGAGATATGGGCCGTGTCATCGGCAAGCAGGGCCGGATCGCAAAAGCCATTCGTGTGGTGATGCGCGCGGCTGCTGTGCGGGTCGATGAAAAGGTCCTTGTTGAGATCGACTGAGCACCCTACTGGCCCTTTGCCCTTGCGGCAAGGGGCCTTTTTGTTTAGACTCAAGAGGAAGCACCCTCATCCGGCGCGAACGCGCCACCTTCCCCCGACTGGGGGAAGGCTTTCCCGGCTGATACACTTTCATAAGGCTTCCCCCGGCCGGGGGAAGCTGTCGAACGCAGTGAGACTGATGAGGGCGTATTGGCACGAGTTTGATAACACAGGAGCGAATTTATGCAGCAATATCTGGAAGCCGGAAAAGTTGTTACCACCCACGGTGTGCGCGGGGAAATGAAGCTGGAGCTTTGGTGCGACGGGGTGGATTTTTTGAAAAAAGTGGGTCGCCTGTACCCTTCGGCGCAGGGCGGCAAGGCGTATAAGATCCTTTCCATCCGTCCGCAGGGGCAGATGGCGCTGCTCCAGCTGGAGGGGGTCAGCGATATGGACGCCGCCCGGGCGCTGCGCGGGCAGGTGTTCTACTTTGATCGCAACGATGCCACTCTGCCCGCAGGCCGGTGGTATGTGGCAGACCTCATCGGGTGCGAGGTACGGGACGCCGATACCGGCAAGGTGTACGGCGTGGTGACCAGCGTGGACCACCCGGGTGCGCAGGATATCTACACCGTCAAGGCACCCGGCGGCAAGGAGTATATGTTCCCCGGGGTGGACGCCTTTCTGAAAGAGCGCAACCCGCCGGAGGGGTATATCCTTGTCACCCCCATCCCCGGCCTGCTGGATGATGATTTTGACAGCGAGCGGGAGGAGGAGTAAGCCATGGGAATGCGTGTGGATATCGTGACCCTGTTCCCGGAGATGTGCCAGCAGGTGCTGGATGCCAGCATCATCGGCCGGGCGGCAAAGCGGGGCTATATTGAGACTCACTGCCACCAGATCCGGGATTATACCCTGAACAAGCAGAAGCAGACCGACGACTACCCTTACGGCGGCGGCTGCGGCATGGTGCTGTACGCCCAGCCCATCGCGGACTGCCTGCGGGCGGTGCAGCACGAGGTGGCCCAGCAGGGACGCCCCGCCCCGCATATCGTGTTTCTGACGGCGGGCGGTCAGCGCTACACCGAAGAGCACGCAAAGCGCTTGGCCGAATACGACAACCTGACGCTGGTCTGCGGCCACTACGAGGGCATTGACGAGCGTGTCATCGAAGCTTTTGCGGACGAGGAAATCTCCATCGGGGATTATATCCTGACCGGCGGCGAGCTGGCCAGCCTTGTGGTGGCAGACAGCGTGCTGCGCCTGAAGCCCGGCGTATTGGCTGAGCAGAAGGGCTATGAGGAGGAAAGCTACTGGGACGGCCTGCTGGAATACCCCCAGTACACCCGCCCCGAGGTGTGGGAAGGCCGTGCCGTGCCCGAGGTGCTGCTGGGCGGCGACCATGCCAAAATTGATGCATGGCGCGGCGAGCAAAGCCGCACCCGCACCCGTCTGCGCCGCCCGGAGCTGTACGAGCAGTGGTGCACGAGCCACCCCATTGCCGAAGTGCCCAAGTGGAAGCGGGGCGAGAATGTCCGGCTGGTAAAGACCGCTGAACAGTTTGCCGCCGCCGCAAAGCTGTTTGCCGAGGGACGGCAGGCTGTCTGTGCCGATAACTGGACGCCGGAATACTGCCGCACCCTGACCGAGCCGCAGTTTTTGCTGCAATTGCAGCAGGAAAAGGCGGCGGGCTGGGTGTGCTACCTGCACACCACCAAGGACGTGCCGGACGGCATGGTGTGCGTCAGCCATAAGGCGGGGCATATCGAGCACCTGTTCGTCACGGAAAAAGCCCGGGGCAAGGGCATTGGCGCAAAGCTGCTGGATTTTGCCCGCAAAAAGCTGCCGGAGCACGCACACCCGGTACTGAGTGTGCTGAACACCAACACCCGCGCCATTGCGCTGTATACCCGCATGGGCTGGCAGCTGGACGGCAGCACCAGTCTGGAATTTGACCCGCAGCAATACCCCACCGTGACGCGCAAATGCGCACTGGTGCAGATGCGCTACGCAGGCCCTGCGCAGGAGTGAGCCGCGCCGGAAATATCGGTAAAAATACACAAAATTCAGAGGAAAACTCCCCGGCAGTCTAAAAGTTGTTGAAAACTTTTGTATTACCCCTCTAACCTTCGGGGTATAATTTTATTATCTTTGTACAAAACCTGAAAAATGCTCCCTGTTTCATTGGGAAAAGCGCCAAAAATGCAAAAGGGGGCTGTACAACCGTTTCGACTTGCGCTAAAATGAGTGTAACACAACAGGCACACTATGCTTTTGTACACCAAAACGATATTAGATAGGAGCGCTTTACTATGTACGTAAAAGAAGTTACCGTTGAAAATCAGGTTGGTCTGCACGCTCGTCCGGCTACCTTCTTTATCCAGAAGGCAAACGAGTTCAAGTCTTCCATCTGGGTCGAAAAGGAAGAACGCCGCGTGAACGCAAAGAGCCTGCTGGGCGTTCTGTCTCTGGGTATCGTTGGCGGCACCACCATCCGCATCATCGCTGACGGCGCTGATGAGCAGGCTGCCGTGGACGGCCTGATCAAGCTGGTGGAGTCCGGCTTTGCAGAGTAAGTCTGTATCACAAGCAACAGAAAGCGGCGGGGGCTCCCTGCCGCTTTTTTAGTACGCTTTTTACCGGGAGCAAAGGGCTTTCCATTGCAGGACGCCCATCCCACAAATACGGAGGAAGGTGCTGCATGACCAAAGCCGAGCTCTATCAAAAAGCCTGTATGCTGCCGCTGCTGCCCGGGGTGTATATCATCCGGGACAAAAGCGACACCATCATCTATATCGGCAAGGCCAAGCGCCTGCGCATCCGGGTAAGCCAGTATTTCCGCGAGGGCGTGCCCCACGATAACAAGGTCAGCCAGATGATCGCCCACGCCTACGCCTTTGATGTCATCGTCTGTCAGAGCGAGTTCGAGGCGCTGGTGCTGGAAGCCAGCCAGATCAAGGCGCACACCCCCAAGTACAACATCCTGCTCAAGGATGACAAGGGTTACAGCTATATCCGCGTCACCCGGGAGGAGTGGCCGCGCCTTTCCTTCACTTTGCAAAAGGAGGAGGACGGGGCAGAGTATATCGGCCCCTACACCTCCAGCTTTGCGGCGCGGCAGATGGCAGAAACGGCCATGGACGCTTTTTTGCTGCCGCGCTGCTCCAAGCGCTTCCCACAGGAGATCGGCAAGGGACGCCCCTGCCTGAATGCCCATATCGGCAAGTGTATGGCGGTGTGCAGCGGAAAAATCAGCTGTGAGACCTACAATCAGGCGGTCAAAAACGCGGTACACCTGATCCGCTACGGCAAAAAGGATATCCTGAAAACCCTCAACGAGCGGATGCAGGAAGCCTCCGACCGGCTGGAATTTGAGACCGCCGCCCTTCTGCGGGATCAGATCAACGCCATCACCAAGCTGACGGCAGGGCAGAAGGTGGTGGTAGACCCGGATGTGGAGATGGACGTGGTGGCGCTGGCAGGCACGCCGGACAGCGTGTGCGCGGCGGTGCTGCGCTTCCGGGAGGGACGGCTGACCGATAAGCGGGAGTTTTTGTTCCACGATACCTCGGATATCGACGCGGTGCGGGAGGAGTTTCTGCCCCGGTACTATCTGGACGATGAGCAGATTCCGAAAATTATCGCGGTGGATGCGCTGCCGCCGGACATGGACGCCTTGCAGCAGGCACTGAACCAGAAGCGGGGCAGCGAGGTACAGCTGTATGTGCCGCAGCGGGGCGATAAAGCGCATCTGGTGGAGATGGCGCACACCAACGCGGTGGAGCGTCTGGCGCGGGAGAGCGGCCGCTACGCCCGGGAGGAAAAGCTGCTGGACGAACTGGCGCAGGTGCTGGGGCTTTCAAAGCCGCCCCGGGCCATCGAGAGTTACGATATCTCCAACTGGGGCGATGGCAGCAGCGTCTGCGGCATGGTCACCTTCAAGGACGGCAAGCCCTTCAAGGCGGGCTACCGCAAATTTAAGATGAAAACTGTTGCGGGCACGGACGACTACGCCTCGCTGGCAGAGACCGTCTCCCGCCGGGCGGCAGAGTACGAAAAATACGCTGCACAGGCTGAAAACGGTCAGCCCAGCGGCAACTGGTTCGGGCAGAAGCCGGATCTTTTGCTGATGGACGGCGGCAGGGGACAGGTGAGCGCCGCAAAGGAAGCGCTTGCCGGCACAGCGCTGGCAGATGTGCCGTTGTACGGCATGGTAAAGGATGACCACCACCGCACCCGCGCCATCGTGGACAGCGACGGGCGGGAAATTGCCATCAACATGAACCGGGGCACATTTACCTTCATCACCGCCATTCAGGACGAGACCCACCGCTTTGCCAACGCCTACCGCAAGCAGCAGATGAAGCAGAAAAGCTACTCCTCCACCCTGACCGAGGTGCCGGGCGTAGGCCCTAAAACCGCCAAAGCCCTGCTGACGCAGTTCAAGAGCGTGGGCGCGGTGAAGGACGCCACCCCCGACCAGCTGGAAAACACCCCCGGCGTGGGCAGGCAGCTGGCGCAGACCATCTACGAGTATTTTCACAAGGAAGTATAAAAACACCCCCGGCATCCGAACGAAACGAAAACGGATGCCGGGGGTGTTCTGCGTTCAGAGGTCAATTCGCATAGGAGATGGAGAGATCGCCGGTGACAGAATCGAGGGAAATTTTACGAGAGGTATTTGTTTTGCCATTATGGATCGAGGTGCCCTTAAGCTCATTGGTGACGAGGGTATAGTCCGAGGCGCTGCCCTCCAAAGTCAAGTCGGTATCGCCGGTGATGACCGAGATGTTGACATCCCGAGCACCGGACAGCATACCGATCGTGCAGTCGCCCACGGCAATTTCGGCATCGAATTCCGGTGCGGTCAGATGGTCAATGCGACAGCCGCCCATGGCAAGATTGAAATCCGCATCCTTCACAGTCAGGCTGTCGGCAGAGACGCTCCCCATGGCAAGTTCCAGATCCAGTTCTTCCACAGAGAGCGTGCCAAGGTCAACGTCGCCCATGGCAAGATCAATGTCTACCTCATGCAGGATATTTTCCGGAGCCGTAATGGTGAGCACAGCACCGTCAACATCAGGGGGAGCGTAGTATTTCGGGATATGGTAGGAAAACTCTGCGGTTCCGTCTTTTTTGTTGGAATGGGTGAGGTACCGGGTTCTAAAGCCATCAAACTGTAGCGTGATATCAGAAACGTTTGGGTCAACAACAAAGAGAATGGTACCATAGTCCAACTTCAGCGATAGTTTATCGCTGACCATCTCAGCAGAGAGGGAGAAAGTCAAGCCGTCTGGAGTGGAAACAGGAACCGCGGGCTGCGTGGAGGCACTCTCGGCAGCTGTTTCCGCAGAGGAAGCAGGAATTTCCGAGGCAGGAGAGATGGACTCGACCGGCTGCACCGGGGTGGCTTTGGTATGCTGGAAGAAAAAGCAAAACAGCACCAGCACCGCCAGAACAGCCAGCCCGCCGCCCAGCACCATACGCCAGCGGGAATGCGCCTTGCGGGCAGGGGATGCCGGGGCGGCAGAGCTGTCTGCCGGGGGCTGCTCGTCCAGAATTTTGCGGGCGACCTCCTCGGGGCTGCCCAGCTCTGCAATGGCACGGGCTTCATTTTCCGGCCCGGCGGTATCCAGATAATCCTCGTAGTAGCTCAAAGCGTCCTTGCGCTCGGCCTCCGGCAAGGGGGCCAGAAGCTGCTCCAGCGCAGCAAGAAATGCAGTACGGGTCATAAATCATTCCACCTCTCTGAAAAATGTGTCAATGGAAGAACGGTAGCGGCTCCACTCCTGCGCGTAGGCGGCAAGCTGCGCCCGCCCGGCGGAGGTGATCTGATAATAGCGACGGTTGCGGCCGTTAAAGGGTGCATCGTAGACCGTGAGCAGCTGGTCTTTCTGCAGCCGGCGCAGCACCGGGTACAGGGTGGATTCGCTCAGTTCCAGCGTGTGGGTGATCTGTTGGGTGATCTTGTAGCCGTAGGTACCTTCCGGCTCCTGCGCCACCACGGACAGCACAATGGCATCCAGCAGCGCGGCACTGATGGGAAAACTCATGTGGGAACAGCCTCCTTTCGGTGTGGTCTGTTTCTATAATATTATATAGCATATAATATTACACAAGTCAATAGACGAACGCAAAAAAACACCGCTGCGGGTTTTCCACAGCGGTGCAGGAATGCATATAAAGCTTAATTTTCAGAAGAGATATCCTGTCCGAAGTACTTCTCGCTCAGGGTCTTTAAGGTGCCGTCGGCGCGCAGCGCCTCAATGGCGGTGTTCAGCGCGTCCAGATAGGCGGTGTCCTCGCTCTTGAGCACCGGGATGGCCACATGAGAGGCTTCGGCGGTCTGTGCCACCAGCTTGAAGTCTGCGTCCGGGTGGACGTTCAGGTAGTCGTAGAAGGAAACGTCCGCGTTCAGGGTGGCATCAATGCGGCCTGCGGTCAGCAGCTGGATGGTCTCTTCCAGCGTGTCGATGCCCTGCACGGTAGCGCCGTAGCTCTCGGCAAGCTCCATGTAGGTGGAAGCCAGACTGTTGGCGGTGGTCTTGCCCTTCAGGTCCTCAAAGCTGGTAATGTCGGTATTATCCTTGCGCACAGCCAGTGCGGTGTGGATGTAGCCGTAGGGAGTGGTGAAAGCGTAGGTCTTGGCGCGCTCCTCGGTCACTTCCACGCCGTTGCACACCATGTCGTAGCGGCCGGCGTCCAGACCGGCAAACAGGCTGTCCCAGTCGCTCTCCACATACTCCGGCTCCACGCCCAGCTTTTCGGCAATGGCGCGGGATACCTCCACGTCGTAGCCCACCAGCGTATCGGAGGAATCGTGGTAACTCCACGGCTGCCATGCACCCTCCAGCGCTACCACCAGCTTGCCGCTCTTCTGGATGCTGTCCAGCTTGTTCAGCGGTGCGGAGCTGGCGGTGCTGGCGGCGGTGTCCTTGGAAGAGCAGCCGGTCAGACTGAGCACCCCGGCTGCGGCCATAACGCCCATCAGAGAAATAAAGGTTCTGCGTTTCATAAGTAAAAATTCCTTTCTGTCGTGAAAAATGCAAAAAGAGAAGTGACTTTATTCCGTATGGGCGATCCTGCGCAGGAAGGCCCGGGTACGCTCCTCTTTGGGGGATGCAAAGAACTGCTGGGAGGGAGCCTGCTCCACCACCACGCCGTTTTCCATGAACACGGTCTTGGAGGAAACATTGCGGGCAAAGCCCATCTCGTGGGTGACCACCAGCATGGTCATGCCCTCCTCGGCCAGCTGCCGCATCACGCTGAGCACCTCGCCGGTCAGCTCCGGGTCAAGAGCGCTGGTGGGCTCGTCAAAGTAGATGATCTCCGGGTCGGCGGCAAGGGCGCGGGCAATGGCTACCCGCTGCTGCTGCCCGCCGGAAAGCTGGCGGGGGTAGTAGTCGGCGCGGTCGGCAAGGCCTACCTTGGTCAGCATCTTCATGCCGATGGCATCTGCCTGCTCCTTGGGCAGCTTACGCGCCACAATCAGCCCCTCGGTCACGTTCTGCAGGGCGGTCTTGTTGCGGAACAGGTTGTAGTTCTGGAACACAAAGGCCGTCTTTTTGCGCAGCCGGGCAATGTCGGCGCGGCCTGCATGGGCAAGGTCGAAGCGTTCGCCGTCAAATACCAGCTGCCCGGCATCGGCAGTTTCCAGAAAGTTCAGGCAGCGCAGCAGGGTGGTCTTGCCGGAGCCGGAGGGCCCCAGAATGGCCACTACATCGCCTTTTTCCACGGTCAGGTCTACCCCGCGCAGCACGGGCAGCTCGCTGGCGACCTTCCGTGCACCGGGGCGGTGGAAAAGGCCGGACTTTGCGTAGGTGCGGAAGGTTTTTTGCACATTGCGGATCTCTAACATAGCCATAGGTGTGCACCTCCCTTTTTACTGGAAGCCGCGGGCGTTGAGCTGACGTTCCAGCAGCGCCTGCAGCTTGGTGATAACGGTACAGAACAGCAGATACACCACAGCCACCTCACAGTAGATAGGCAGGAAGATGTAGGTGCGGGCGGCTACCCGCTGCCCCGCCATGAACAGCTCTGCCACCGTGATATTGGACGCCAGCGAGGTGTCCTTGATCATACCGATGAGGGAGTTGGACAGCGCAGGCACGGCGGTGCGCAGCGCCTGCGGCAGCACGATGCGGCGCATGATCTGCCACCAGCTCATGCCCACACAGTACCCGGCTTCCAGCTGCCCCTGCGGCACGCTTTCCAGCGCGCCACGCATGGTCTCGGCGCAGTAGGCGCCCTCGTTGAAGGCAAAGGCGATGACTGCCGCCGGAAAGGCGTCCAGCATGATGCCCACGCTGGGCAGACCGTAAAAGATGATGAACAGCTGCACCAGCAGCGGCGTGCCCCGGATGACCCAGATGTAGAACCGGGCGATCTGCCGCAGCACCGGCACATTGGCGTACTGCACCAGCGCCACCGCCACCGCGATGATCATGGCAAAAAAGAAGGAGAGAAGGGTCAGCGGAATGGTCATGGTCAGGCCTGCCGTCAGGATGCGGGGCAGCGCCTCCACCAGCACGCTGACCGTGCGATTGGATAAAAGTGCTTCAAACATCGGTTTTTCCTCAAAACAAAAAATACACAAGTCGGCAAAGATTTTGCCGACCAAAGCAGTATATACCTTAAAGTAGGGTCAAAGTCAAGAGACCCGGTCACAAATCCCTACAAAACCTACCAGAATACTATAATAGCATGAAATGCCCCGCAGCGCAAACGGTTTGCACAAAACGTGTGATGTGACCGAAAAATTGCATAAACTTGTTAAATATTTGTGCAATGCGGCAGATGCTTGACGCTGTGGGCGCTTTCGTGTACAATGAACATAACAGTGCGCGGGTGCGGGGCAACGGCCCGGCGCGGCGCAAATCCACCGGCAGGGGCTTGCCCTTGCCCGGTGCAGACACGGAGGATACGAACGTGAAAAAGTTTAGTATTGGTGTTCTGGGTGCAGGCACCTGGGGCATGGCTCTGGCACGGATGCTGACCGTCAGCGGCAACGATGTGCAGGTGTGGTCGGCCATTGAGGCCGAGGTGGACAACCTTTCCACCACCCGGGTACACCCCAATCTGCCGGGGATGGTCATCCCGCAGGAGCTGCGTTTTACCAAAAGCATAGAGGAAGTATGCACCGGCAAGGACGTGCTGCTGTTTGCAGTGCCATCGGTGTTCGTGCGCGCCACGGCGGCCAAGGCACGGCCCTATATCCGCTCCGGCCAGATCATCGTGGACGTGGCAAAGGGCATTGAGCCCGATACCTTATATACCATGACCGAGATCCTTGCCGACGAGCTGAGCCACGAGAACGGCCCCCGCGCGGTGCGTCTGGTGGCGCTCAGCGGCCCCACCCACGCCGAGGAGGTGGCGCTGGATCTGCCCACCACCATCGTTTCGGCAAGCCCGGATCTGGAAGCTGCCGAGGTAGTGCAGGAGGTGTTCAGCAACACCTGTATGCGCGTGTACACCAACACTGATATCAAGGGCGTGGAGCTGAGCGGCGCCATGAAGAACGTCATTGCGCTGGGCGTTGGCATCTCCACCGGCCTTGGCTACGGCGATAACGCCCGCGCCGCCCTGATCACCCGCGGCATTGCCGAGATCGCCCGGCTGGGCGTGGCGATGGGCTGCAATGTCCAGACCTTTGCGGGTCTGGCCGGTATCGGCGATCTGATCGTTACCGCCACCAGTATGCACAGCCGCAACAACCGCGCTGGTATCCTGATCGGCAAGGGCGAAAGCCCGGAGCAGGCTGTGAAGGAGGTCGGCATGGTGGTGGAGGGCATCAACGCCCTGCCCGCCGCTATGGAGCTGGCCGAGAAGTACCATGTGGAAATGCCCATTGCCCAGACGGTGAACGCCATCGTCAAGGAGGGCATGAGCGCCAGCGACGCGCTGCGCAACCTGATGTCCCGCGACCGCAAGAGCGAGATGCCGCAGGGCTATGAGAGCGTGTGAACCTGAATAAGTAGAAAGGGTACTCCTGAAATGCCATGGGCATTTCAGGAGTACCCTTTTATGTTTGGGGGGAGCGGCGGGAAGTGCAGCAAAATTATTAAAACTTTTTACAGAAAACAGACACAAAAGGGTAGAAGGTCGGCAAACTTTCTGCTATACTGGAAACGATAGAATTTTTGGTCAGTGCAGCCGGAACAGGGCGGCGGGCGCTGGCACTGCAAGAAGGAGGAATGAGAGATGCCCTCTACCTACGCACACCGCCGCTTTGGCGCAAATGTGCTGGACCATCTGCCCGCGTCGCTGCGGGAAAAGCTGGAGGCGCACCGGGAACTGTACGATATCGGCCTGCACGGGCCGGATCTGCTGTTCTATTACCATGCGGAAAAGTCCACCCCAGTCGCCGCGCTGGGCAACGCCATGCACGACGAGCAGGGCAGAACGTTCTTTGACCGGGCACGGCGGGTGGTGCACGAGGAAGCCGACCGTGAGGCCGCGCTGGCCTACGCGCTGGGCTTTGTGTGCCATTTTGCGCTGGACAGCACCTGCCACCCCTTTGTGGAGCAGTTTACCCGGGAGAGCGGTGTGACCCACTGCGAGATCGAGACTGAGTTCGACAATATGCTGCTGCGCCGGGACGGCTATGACCCGCTGACCTTCTTTACCGCCAGCCATATCCACCCCAGCGAGGAAAACGCCCGGGTCATTGCGCCGTTTTACAGGGATATTTCGGAGCAGACCGCGCTGGAATCCCTGAAAGGGATGATCCTGGTGCATAAGGTGCTGCAAGCCTCGAACCCGGTCAAGCGCTGGGTGGTGCTGACCGGCATGAAGGTGCTGGGCAAGTATGATGGGATGCACGGCCTTGTGGCAAACCCGCAGCCGAACCCGCAGTGCACCGAGAGCAACCGCAAGCTGGACGCGCTGTATGCCAAGGCTTTGCCGCTGGCAGAGCGGCTGATCTTAGAGTATGTGGCAAAGCTGGACACAGACGAGCCGCTGGACGCCGCCTACGACCACACCTTTGGGGAATTTTAAAAAACGTGCCGCCCGGCGGTGCAAAAGGGACAAGGGAAATACGATGAAAACTGAAAAATTCAAGGTGACACCGCTGGAGCGGGCATGGATCTTATACGATGTGGGCAACTCGGCCTTTGTGCTGATGATCGCTACACTGGTGCCCATCTTCTTCAATGCGCTGGCCGAGGCCGGCGGCGTGAGCAAGGTGGACTATCTGGCCTACTGGGGCTACGCCAGCTCCATCGTCACGGTGGTCACCGCCATTCTGGGCCCCATTCTGGGCACGCTGGCCGATACCAAGGGCTTTAAAAAGCCCATCTTCATGCTCTGCCTCTTTGTGGGCGTCATTGGCTGCTGCGCTATGGGTCTGGCGGGCACATGGCTGGCCTTTCTGGTCATTTTTATCATTGCCAAGATCGGCTACTCCGGCAGTCTGGTGTTCTACGACTCCATGCTGGGCGATGTGACCACCCCGGAGCGGATGGACATGGTGTCCTCCCGCGGGTACGCATGGGGCTATATCGGCAGCTGCGTGCCCTTTGTGGTCTGTCTGGCGCTGGTGCTGGGCAGCAGCGCAGTGGGGCTCAGCCAGATGACCGCGCTGTCCATCGCGCTGGTCATTACCGCCGTGTGGTGGCTGGTGGTCACTCTGCCGCTGCTGAAAAAGTACCGCCAGATCAACTATGTGGAGGTGGAGCAGCACGCCATCCGCCAAAGCTTTGTGCGCATTGGGCAGACCTTGAAGCATCTGCCGCAGGACAAGCAGGTGTTCTGGTTCCTGCTGGCCTTCTTCTGCTACATCGATGGCGTGTATACCATTATTGATATGGCCACCGCCTACGGCACGGCACTGGGACTGGACACCACCGGCCTGTTGCTGGCGCTGCTGGTCACCCAGATCGTGGCTTTCCCCTCGGCGCTGATCTTCGGCCGCCTGAGCCAGAAATATGAATCCAAGACCCTGATCCCGGTGTGCATCGCGGCCTATACCGGCATTGCCGTCTTTGCCTTCTTCCTGAAGAGTCAGTGGCAGTTCTGGGTGCTGGCCGTGGTGGTTGGTATGTTCCAGGGCGGTGTGCAGGCACTGAGCCGCAGCCACTTTGCCAAGATCATCCCGCAGGAAAAATCCGGCGAATACTTTGGCCTGTTCGATATCTGCGGCAAGGGTGCCTCCTTCCTTGGCACCATGATCGTCAGCGTGGGCAGCCAGCTGACCGGCAGCGCCAACGTGGGTGTGGGCTCCATTGCCATCCTGTTCGTTGTCGGCTTTGTGCTGTTCAGCATTTCCACCCGGACAGAGGAGACAAAGCAGGTCTGACCATTTTATGAAAAAACGAAGCCCGGAGCGTCCGCAGACGTTCCGGGCTTCGTTTTAGCTATCGAGCCTACCCGCAAGGAGCCGCTGTACAAAATGCTGTCGGGCGGGGGCGGCACGGGTGAAATTATCATGCAAAAAATACATCCTTGAAAAAAGTGGAATTAACCTATTGACAAACTAGGTAGAACGGGATATAATGCAAACATCCAATCCACCAGTCTTGTAGGGAAATGAAACAGAGGTTCCCCGGCGGGTGGTACATAGAGGGATGGGAAAGTTTTACCGGAAGGAGGGCACAAAGATGAAGCTGATCTGGAAAGAGCTGCTGCACGCGAATTATCGCTGTGGGCGAATGCGTACCAACCGGGCACAGGCATCGGATGTGTACTGTATGTTGCCCTCGGCTGTGCGAATGTGCACTCGAATGTGACAGCAGCAGCTCCGGTAGACCACACTGCCCGGTGCGCCTTTGAAAACGCATCGGGATTTTTTGTACACAATAATAATACTTTTGGTATATTGAGAGAGGTAAATAAGGTTGAAACATTATAATTTGAGTACATTCCAAAAAAGGGCGCACAAATCCAAGCCCCTCAAAAAACGGGCTTTTCAAAGAGGCGAGGAGGGTGTATAATTCAAGTGGCGCTGGGCGTC
>Ga0129312_1000282_pt1 | contig 48376 bp, 43 predicted proteins | sample O827metagenome_FD_94434 | JGI IMG/M metagenome (GOLD analysis project Ga0129312, IMG submission 94434) | Orangutan group fecal microbial communities from Wisconsin, USA - O827 metagenome | ecosystem: Host-associated > Mammals > Digestive system > Large intestine > Fecal | place: USA: Wisconsin... | reverse complement strand
TGTTTTTGGAAAAATCATCTGTTTTTAAGCAGTTTTCGCACAGAAAAATCCCTGTCCGGCAAGCGGACAGGGATCGACCAGACATTTACTTTGACAAAGTGGAATTTACTTTGTCATTTGACCCGGACCTTCTCTACAAGAGATGGATCGCAGCCAACGATAGAACAAATTTCTGTTATGTCATAATTTTTAGTCAACATCATTTCGATTGTATAGCACTGCTGTGCTCTTCTCCCCTCCTGCCTTCCTTCTCTTTTTCCTTCTCTTTTTCCTTCATTAATAAAATCCTCTCTTAATTCCTGTAAAGCCTGACACATATCATATCGCTCCTCTCCGTTTTCCTTCATGATTTTATATGTCGTTTTATGACTATTCTTAAAATATTCCTGTCCCGTCATAATCCTTATTGCCTCCCACGTTTCTTCCGTAAGATGCGCATATCGTTCATCTTTTGCTAAACTCAGAAACTTTTCTTTATCTTTCCTATAGCTCATTGCCCGAAACAGTTCTCGCAGTTCTGTATGGAATTCTTGAAAGTCACTTTGCTCATTCACACAAAACAGACGCATAGAATAATCTGCGAAACATTTTTGAAGAGACTCATTCTCCCCAAATTCCATCATATCCGATAATTGTCTCGGTCCATCCCACGGTTCTGTTCCGGTATAAAGACAGATCGTATATACCGGCTGTAAGCGGTCCGTCTTAAAAATTCCGGATAACTTCTCCGCATAGGTAATGACCGTCATGGCATATTTACCGGACTCTTTCATTTGCTTTTGCAATGCCTGAAACCGCTGCTTCTTTTCTCTTAACTGCCGATTGTACTCGGCCACATCATAATCCATGCATCGAACCGGCATACTATAGTCTATGTAGCTCTGATTTTCTACCGCTAATACCTGCAAGGTCGCACCAGTCCTTAACTTCATCTTCACATCACGCAGGAGTTGTGTTTTCTTATTTTTCCCTGCTCTTCCGTAAGGACTTGTACTCTCTACCTCGATGGTCTTTTCCTGTGTTCCATCCAGAACCGGAATCTGCATCTGATCTACACCGTCTTCTTTTATTTCTGTCCGTTCTACGGTATAAGTTTCCGATGCTTCTGTCAGATCCTCCGCTCGAATCACAGTCTGCCCATCAAAGCAACAGCCATTAAACAGATCTGCGAAATACTCCTTATTCTGCAGATATTCTTTCATACAATAATCAAATTTTCCCATAAACAACCTCCTTTTCACAGAAAATTCTTCTATGGGTACAAAAATCCTCTGCCTGTTCAATTTAATAAGTTGGAATCAAAGCATGGATTTTCTGATCTGTGAGAATATCAGAGACAGGAGTAGAACTCCTTTAGTTACAGAATCCATTTCAATAAATATTCTGTAAATAGAAAACTTCTATGCTTTACGATGATTCTAGCATAGAAGTTTTAAACTTACAATCCTTATTCTTATTTCTATTTTTGACTTTTATCCCAACAAATCCTTCAATGCTGCCATGCCGTCGGTATCGACCGCAGCTTCGTTGGCTGCCTGTATCTGGGTATAGACTTCTTTACGGTAAATCGGAACATCCTTCGGTGCGCTGATGCCTAGCTTTACCTGTTCGCCTTTAATTTCAAGAACGGTTACTTCAATGTTGTTATTAAGCACGAGGGATTCGCCCTTCTTTCTGGATAAAGCTAACATCTATTCACCTGCTTTCTTCTTATTCTTAAGAATATCATAAATCGGGAACTTCACTTGATAATCTGCGCCCTCTACAATGATCTGGACTGCCTTGCAGGTCGCGGAATTAATCACGATCGGTCCACAGAGGTTCACACTCATCTTCGTTAAGTCACTCGGAACAGTTACGGTAACCAGTACCAGAATCTCTTCCGGAATGATTTCTCCGATCGGAGTCAGCAGTTCATCTTCCACGGTCGGATTGTAGTCTTCCTTCACAAGGAGTGGATCCATGACCGGCATTGCAAAGTTCGGTTCCTGCACGGACTGCAGCCAGTGAATACCGCCTACACCCTTATCCTCGTCATGAATCAGGGCAAACTGGGTAAGATCCGGGAATCCGATGATTCCAGACGGGAATTCAATGATCTTTTCATCTGCGATTGTAATTTCTCCGAAATTTTTCGTCTTTATATTCATAATCTTCTCCCTTTTAAATATAGTTCATGAGCGATGTCTGCATAATCTTTCCGGTTGCCATGAGTGCAGCATCATAGGTCAGCTTCGTGCTGGTAAGCTGGATCGTCACATCCGCAATATCCACATCTTCATTCTCAGACTGCAGCGTCTTGAAGGTGGTCTGCTGATCCATCAGACGGTTGCTGATAAGGTCAAGTCTTGCCTCTCTCGTACCATTATCGGTGATTGCCACATTCGTATCATCGAGATAATTCTGTGTGGAGGTAATGGTATGCTGCATGAGATCGTGGATATTCTGACGGATATAACTGAATGCCTTATCCGCTGCCTCCAGCTTCGTCTGCACCTTCTTATAGTCATCGGTTCCTTCATCCAGTCCGGAAAGTACATTCTTAAGGTCGGTCTGGGTGCTCTCGATCTTCTCCAAAGCTGCAAGTGCATTAACCAGGTCATCAATATCACGATCCAGATTGTGATTAAATACTTCATCTGCGGTGGTATTTACTTCGATCTTCTGATTATATCCCACATCATATTCGATGCTCTGTTTTTCTTTCTTTCCGTCCAGATACTCTTTATTATAGGAAACAGTCTTTTGTACGCCGTCCTTGGTTGTCGTTCCCTCACAGGCAAAGTAATGTTCCGGACGGAGGTCGCCAACCTGCCATTCACTCTTCGTATAATTCATACGGATTTCGGTTTCTGATCCGGAGATACCACCTGCTGCCGTATTCATTTCTTCATATGCTTTATCTGAGAAAAGAACCTCTCCGGTTTCCGGCACAAATACAATCTTACTCTCTCCGTTTTTGTTTGCATCCTGAATCGTTTTGTACGGATCCGGATTAGCCGTAGTTGAAACTTGAGAGATTTCCGTTTTATATTCTTTTGTTACCGTCTTTCCATCTTTACCTACCAACTGAATGCTATCCAGGCTCTTCACCTGATTATATGCCAGACGGATCCGGTGGATATCCCCATTCACGACATCCTGTTCCGTGACATTTTTATTATCATAATTGCTGGCATTCATACCATCCAGCTCTGAGGTGTAAGTATAATTAATGGTGTCAAAGTCCGCCATGGTTCCCTGTTCATAGATCTTATAACTGGGCTTGGTCTCTTCCACCTCCCCTTTGGTAAAAGTCATAGTGGTATCGGTCCGGTAGCCGGTAAATACATATCTTCCGGCATAGTCCAGATTTCCGGTTGCATAAAACTCGTCTCTCAAAGACTGTAACTGCTTGATAATAATGGAAAGTTCACTGGACGTATAATCCTTGTTGGCACCTTTGTTCGCCTGCTTATTCATATCGGTGAGAATATCGGTTACCGTGGAAAGTCCCTTGCCGGTTACCTCAATCCAGCTCTGGGCATCCGGAGCGTTCTTCTTATAAAACTGCGTCAGTTCGGAAACACTGCTCCTAAGACGGAGTGCACGAATTGCTACAACCGGATCATCCGAAGGTCTTGTGATTGCCTTCTGGGTGGACATCTGTGTGCTTAACCTGTCCTGCAGAATCTTGTTGTTATTAATATTGTATAAGGAATTGTTCTGCATAATTTTGTTCGTTATTCTCATAGTAACCTTTCTCCTTTCAGGGGATCCGTTATACTCCTGTGTTTAAAATCAGCTGGTCGTAAATTTCCGTAAGCGTCTGGATCATCTTGGATGCCAGTGTATAGGAATTCTGATATTTTACAAGGCTGACGGCCTCTTCATCCTTATCCACACCGGATACGGATGCTCTCTGGTTATCAATCGAGGTTTTCAAACCCTCGTAAGTTTTCTGGAAGGTATTGGCATTGCTTGCATTCAATGCAATATCGGATAAAATCAATTCCAGCATCTGATTTGCGGAAGCGTTACGGAAGCTGAACTTCTCTTTACTGGTAAGAAGGGTAATGACTTCCTTCACCTGCTCACATTCCTCCACACCAACCTTATCGCTGCTTCTGGTTCCAAGCAGGTCGGCATCACCGCCATATTCACTAAGCAATGCTTCGTTAATACTGAAATTACCGGCTGTCAGCAGATAATAGCCGCCGTACTTATTCTGGGTTGTTCCCTCATTCAGTTCCTTCAGTGTATACTGATCACCTGCATTGTCATATCCGGTAAAAAGAATATTTCCCTTGTTGGCATCACCGCTGTCTCCGTAGGCATTCGTTCCTTTGTTAAAGATTTCATTCACCTTCTCGGCAAATCCGCGGATCCAGGTATTCATCTGCTGCATGTAATAAGGAATTCCCTGATAAGCAACCTTTTCAGAGGTACGGACACTCTTACCGAACATTCCTGCGGTAATCTTCGGAGAACGTGTTGTATCATTACTCAACTGGAAGGTATAGGTACCCGCATTCTCATCAAAACTCCAGTCGGTATACAGATACTTCACATTACCGATCGTAATTTCACCGCCTGCCTTACACAGCATGCTTTCCTTTAAGTTCTTTAATTTATCATCCGTAATGGAAACCGTTACTTTATTGTTGGTTTCATCCACCGAATTCACGGTTCCCGAGAAGTTCGCCTTATCATTACCATAACAAAGCTCGTAAAGTCCTTTAAGCTTACCGTTCAGGGAAGCATTGGCAAGGGAAAAATCATTGCCGTTTTCCCATTTGATATTATATAAACCATCCGCATCGGTGAGATTCAGCTTTTCATCCGATGCCCTTGCGACATAAGTCAGACTATTGTAATCATTAGCATCAACGAGTGTCTGTCCGCCACCAATCTTAACGATATATCTGGTTCCACCGGTCTTGCCGCCACTGGAATCCAGAATATCATGCTCCGTGATGTCCACATCTACGATTTCGGAAAGCTCGTCAATCAGCACTTCTCTCTGGTCACGCAGCTCATTGGCTCTGGAGCCGGACATTTCAATGACATTGATCTGTTTATTCAGGGTGGAGATCTTTTCTGCAATGGAATTGATCTGATCCACATTCTGTTTGATTTCGAGGTTAATGTCCTTCTGCAGCTCCTGCAGGTTACCGTACATGTTATTGAAGTAATCCGTTAAGGTTTTGGCTGCGGAAATGAACTGTGCCTTACTGGTCGTGGAGCTGGAATTCGTGGTAATGGACTGTAAAGCGGCGCTCATGTTGTCAAAAATGGTTTTGAAACCGCTCGTTCCTACCGAACCATCATCCTTAAAATAGTCCTCAATGGTCTTCATGTAATACTGCTTCACGGAATAATTGCCATACTTACAGTTGTTATTCCAGTATTTCACATCATAGAAGCCATCCCGCACACGTTCAATCGCAATCGTATCCACTCCGGCACCGGCACATCCGTATGTGGTAAAGGTCCGCAGTGCATCACTCGCCTGCTGGGTAACCTCCTGACGGCTGTAGCCCTTGGTCTGCTCATTGGCAATGTTGTTTGCAGTTGTATTTAATGCAGCGTTCGAAGCCCGCAGGCCCGATCCTGCAATCGTCAGTCCGAAAAATTGTGACGGCATAAGGGGTCACTTCCTTTCTTATCTTCCAAGCGTTGTTAAAATATGCTCTAACATCTCACTTACGACATTGATGTAACGGCTGGATGCATTGAATGCATTCTGGAACATGATCATGTTACTCATTTCTTCGTCGGCTGAAACACCTACGATCTGTTCTCTTGCAGCATAGGTACTGTCAACCGTCTGCTGCTGGTTCTCGCTGATTCCCTTTAAAACATTACCGGTATTGGATACCTGGGAAATCAGATTGTTGTAATAATCCCGGAAGGTCGTTTTCGTCTTCACATTGGGATTCAGTGTATAATTCTCCTGTGTAAAAATATCCTTTAACGCATCAGCCGTTTCCTGATCGACCTTCTTATCATCCTTGATAAAGCCAAGCAGGGAAGGGGACTGCTTAATGGTATCGTCTACCATGAGGTTCGATACCGTCATCTCATCTCCCGACTTCGTAACGAAGATCTTCAATACCTCACTGTATGGAGGATCCGAGTTCGGGTCACGCATATAATGTGTATCCTTATCATTTGCCTTCGCCGCATCAGCTGCATTCTTGATCACTTCGTTGATCTTCGTCGAAACCTTATTAATTAACTGGTCAAATTCTGCCTGAATATTCATAATGATGGACGGTGCAATGCTCTTATCGTACACATCCTTATTCTCAAGATCCTTGTAGGTTGCACGGTGATCCCCTCTGGCGATCAGTGTTGCCTTCAATCCGCCGATGTCGGTATTCATATCTGTGGATATCTCCATATCCAGATTAAACACCTTCGCACGGGAAATATCCAGATTCCCGGCAGCGTCCGTCTTTGCAAAATGCTTCCAGTACGGGGTATAGAATCCTGTATTTTCATCCTGTAAAAGAGCAATCTCATTAATTCCGTCTTCCTTGACAAATTCAGTTCCTTCCACGGAAATAATAAAGTTACCATCGATATCTTCTTTTAAATTAATATACGCAAGCTTGGAGAGTTCATCGGTCAGCTGGTTCCGTTCATCTCTCAGGTCATTGGCCTTTTCTACCTGCGCGGCCTCTATTCTGAGAATCTGCTGGTTCAGCTCTGCAATTCTGGCGCCATACTTATTCATCTGGTTAACCTTCTGCTGAACCGTATAATTCATATTGTCCTGATATTCACAAAGTCCGTCATACACAGCGGCAGCTCTGGTGGTAAACTCGTTGCAACGCTGAATGAATACACCCTGATTTACCGTATTGGAAGGATCCTTGGCAATTTCCTGTACGGATTCCCAAAGATTCTTAATTGCGTCCGCAAAAGCTTCCCCTTCCAGCTCCTGAAAGAGGTTCTCAATTTCGCCGACGGCATCATAGGTCGTGTCATAAAATGCACTACGACCGGATTCGCGGCGGTAAGTTTTATCAAGGAAATAATCTCTGACCTGTTTTACCTGGGCATACTGAACGCCCAGACCTGCCTGCTGATACGCATTGGCAGAATTGGTTTTCGAAAGAGTTCTATAGGAACGGGCCGTCTGCTGTACCTGCTGACGGGTATAGCCGATCGTGTCCACGTTTGACATATTATGTGCAGTTGTATTTAATGCGTTCTGACCGGTCTGAAGACCACTCTGTCCCACATATAAGCTTCCCATCAAAGACATATCATCACCTACTTATTAACAAGTTCTACTGTTTCGCGTCAAATGCGCTTACCTCTACGCCCATCTGTGCTCCCGTATTGTATGCTCCGCGATTGTAATTCGCCGTTTCCGGAGCGGACTTCATCGACTGAAGCATATTGAGATCATAATCAATCATCTCAAGTGAATTCTGAATCAGAATACGGTTCTGATCGTTCACTCTCTTTACTTCATGGACGACGGTGCGCAGACGATCATGCACTTTAGCCAGCTTCTGCTGCTCCTGCGGCCTCTGTGCCAGTATCTCAATGAGATCCGGAAGCAGCATTGTTTTAACGTCCCTGTTAATTACATTGGCGATGTCGGCAAATACCTCCTGTCTTTTGTGTTCCAGATGGCTGATTCTGCTGACAACGATTTGTTCTTCATCCGTGATTTTGGCTAATTCATCTAAATTACCGGCAACTAAAACCGGCGTCTTCTTCGTGGATAATTCAAGCAGTTGTTCATATTCCTGACTTTCGTTATTTAATACTTCAATCAGGTTCTCCATTAAACTTGCCACTCGAATTACCTCGTTTCTTCATATTTTGCAAATAATTTATCTGCAAAGCTTTCATTGCTTACTTCATACGTTCCGTTCTGGATCTTCGCCTTAATCGGTGCAATCACATCTTCCCTGATGTCACTGCTGCCTGCAACTGCGGCTTTGGCTGTCTGGATATCTTTACCGATGCTGGAGATCTGAAGCTGATCGGTAAATCCCTTCTTCGCTGCTGTCTGCGGCTTCGAAGTCTTCTTCGTATTATAAAGCTGCTGTACCTGGGTATATGCTTCAATACGCATATGGATACCTCCTTCCATGGATTTCCATCCTTACGTTCTACATAGAATAATTTTTTCTTTGATATAATTATCGGTAGTTTTCAAAAGAACTTTAGTAAGAATTAAAAAAAGTGTCATCCACCGGCTCTGCAGCCTTCCATGGATGACACCTTCATTCTTCTTATCTGTCAGACAATCCGTTTCCTGTCTGTTTTACTTTTTCTTTCTAATGGAAAGTACCTTATTGGTAATGATACCAAGGATCAGGGCACATGCAACCTCGGTAATGGTAACGGAACCGAAGCTTACGGCAAGACCACCGATACCACAGATCAGAATTACGGATACAGTAAAGAGGTTCGTGTTGTCGTTTAAGTCCACATCCTGGATCATCTTAAGACCGGATACTGCGATAAAGCCGTAGAGAGCTACGCAGACACCACCCATGACACAGTTCGGAATGGTTGCAAGGAAGGTAACGAACGGAGCTACGAAGGAAGCCGCAATACACATTAAAGCAGTTACAAAAATGGTAGCCACGGAAGCATTTCCGGAAATGGCAACACATCCTACAGACTCACCGTATGTGGTATTCGGGCAGCCACCGAAGAATGCACCCGCCATGGAGCCGACACCATCACCGAGCAGGGTTCTGTGAAGACCGGGATCCTCTAACAGATCTCTTTCAATAATGGAAGAAAGATTCTTATGGTCAGCAATATGTTCTGCGAATACAACGAAGGCAACCGGAACATAAGCAACTGCAATGGTTCCTAAATAAGCACCCATGGATCCGACCTCTCCGTAACCAAACGGAGATCCGAATGCGGTTACGAAGGTGAAGTTCGGATACCACTGCATATTTGCGAATGCGGAGAAATCAATGATCTTTAATGCGTCCATACCTGCCACGTTACCGATCACGGTAAGGATTGCTGCAAGTGCATAGCCGGATACAATACCGATAATGAACGGGATCATCTTAAGCATTTTCTTACCATATACAGAACAGATCATGGTAACGAATAAGGTTACCAGTCCGCAGAGCAGACAAAGGTAAGGAGAAGCAGCCTGTGCACCGTCTGCAGTAAATACCTTGCCGGTTGTCAGGTCACCAACTGCATTTCCTGCAAGGGAAAGTCCGATGATGGCAACGGTAGGTCCGATTACAACGGCAGGCATCAGCTTGTTGATCCACTTAACGCCGACAGCCTTAACCACAATAGCAAGTACAACATAAACAAGGCCTGCAAAAGCTGCACCGATAATCAATCCGAAGTATCCCAGGGACATGGATACACCACCTGCAAAAGCAGAGAACATGGATCCGATGAAAGCAAAGGAAGATCCAAGGAATACAGGACTCTTAAATCTGGTAAACAACAGGTAAATAATGGTTCCGACACCGGCACCGAACAATGCTGCGGAAGCGGACATATCGTTTCCGATAATTGCAGGAACAGCAATGGTTGCTGCAAGAATTGCCAGTACCTGCTGCAGGGCAAAAATCAGTGTTTTGCCAAACGGCGGTCTGTCTTCTACGTTGTAGATCATTTTCATAGTTTTCCTCCATCTCGCACGCACGGTGCGCATTTGTATATTTATATTTTTCCTATAGCATTATGGCATCATACCTTTAAAAAGTAAAGTATTTTTCAAAAACGTTCCATAATTCAAAAATAGATACAAAAACAGAACTTCCTATGGTATAATTATCTCAGCAAACGATGAAGAGGCATTTTCATTATCCAAAAAGGAAATGTTTCTAAATATTCTAGGAAAAGAGAGGGATTTGAAATGTCAGATATGTCAAACGTATTTATACTGGATCACCCGTTAATTCAGCATAAAATTTCCCGTCTGCGTGACGAGAACACCGGAACCAATGAGTTCCGTAAATTAATCGAAGAAATTGCAATGCTTATGGGCTATGAAGCACTCCGTGATCTTCCGATGGAGGATGTGGAGATCAAGACTCCGATTGAAACCTGTAAGACTCCGATGATCGCCGGCAAGAAAATGGCGATCGTTCCGATTCTCCGTGCAGGACTTGGTATGGTAGGCGGTATTCTTGCCTTAGTTCCCTCTGCCAAGGTTGGACACATCGGCTTATACCGTGATCCCGAAACCCACGAGCCCCACGAATATTACTGCAAGCTCCCTGAACCCATTGACCAGAGAACCATCGTTGTCCTGGACCCGATGCTTGCAACCGGCGGTTCCGGCTCTGAAGCAGTTGATTTCATCAAGCAGCATGGCGGTAAGAACATTAAGTTCATGTGTATCATTGCTGCTCCGGAAGGATTGGAGAGACTTCGCAAGGATCATCCTGATATCCAGATTTATGTCGGACACCTTGACCGCTGTCTCAATGACCACGCTTACATCTGTCCCGGTCTCGGTGATGCCGGTGACCGTATCTTCGGAACGAAGTAAGCAACGGAATAAAATAGGAATACCTTAAGAATAAGATATAAAATCAGATAATCAGCCCGGTAAGTAAATGTAAATTGCTTACCGGGCTGCTCTTACTTTATTTTATTGACGGCTTACTTTTTACTCCATGGAACTGCAGATAACCTTAAGCAGTTCATCCGGCATAATCAGATGCTCCGTATCCATACCCTTTTTATCCGGGTCATAAACAATTCTTCGCGGATCCCTTCCATAGGGGTGCGCCCTGCATGTTCCTCCATAATAAACATAGGGTTCATCGTTCTGCACCTGTCCGTTGCAGATCTCCCATACCGCCTGACGCTGGGCTTCACAAAGAGAGGCATCCTCCAATCCATGGCTGTGTCCGCACATGATATAGTCAAAATAAGGACGGAGTTTCTGAATCTTATCTAAGGACCGCAGCATCACATTCATTTCACAGCATTCCGGAAGCTGCATCCAGGTCTGTTCAATCACTGTATCTCCGCTAAAGAGAATCCTGTCCTTCCGGTCAAGTAATACGATACTTCCCGGCGTATGTCCCGGGGTTTCATATATCTCCAGTTCAATCCCTCCAAGATCAATCACTGTGCCTTCCAAAATCGGTTCAAATTCAGCAGGTTTCCGTCCGGTTTCCTTCATCATCTGCATGAATCCGTCTGCTTTAAAATATGCTTCGGCAATCCCGATATCCGCAGGATGAATATAAGCCCTGTGGAAGTAAAGATTTCCATAGGTATGATCAAAATGTCCATGGGTATTTACCAGCATGAGCGGAAGATCTGTAAGGGTCTTTACTGCTTCCTTTAAATCCTCCTGTCCATACATGGTATCAATCACAAGAGCCTTATCGGTTCCTGTAACCAGATAGCCGGTACCGTCATCGTGATCGTTTAACAGCCGGATATGGTCATTGATTCTCTGTATTTTAAGTCGTTTGAATAATCTGTTCGGGTTCTGCATACTACTCCTGCCTGTGCATTTTCTGCATTGGACTCATTGCCGTCAGTTACCAGCTGTGCTGCCTCAATTCTTACAGATCCTCCTCTGTGTAAAAAGTTCCTGTCATGGCCGCGTTAATCTCTGAAATTTCACGGATTCCATTAATATAATCCGCATAAATATCCCAAAGATCCATATCGCAGTCATTCAGTCCATCGTCATCCGGAAGCCACTGTTTGATCAATGCGATCCGTTCCTGTTTCGTGGTATCCGCAATTAAATTACTCTTCATCATTCCTTCCTCCCATGGCATATCAAAATGAGGCTTTTCCCCAAATCAATGTATCAGATCATTTCATACTGCATCCACTCATATTTGAGTCTGCTTCCTTCGCAGATCTCTGTGGGGAGCAGCGCACGTGCCACGAGCTTCAGATCCTCTGATTCGATATCGGTACGCTTCAGGTTGGCGTAATCGCCATCAATGCTTACCACTTCATAATAAAATGTTTCCATCGCTTTTCTGGGCTCCTTCCTCATTCCTTATTTCCCCGGAATGTCACCGGTATCTTTCCTGAATTTTTCCTTTTCTCTGCATTTTGGCCGGTATCATCCTGTTTACTCTGCACAAAGCTCTTCTGCCAGCTTCTGAATCTGTGGCAGATCGTTCTCCTTCATGGCAGAACGGATGGTTACCACGGTATCGCAGAAGGTCATCTCTTTCATGCCTTCCAGTGCTTCCTTCATCTTTTTGGCTGCCATCGGTGCCCAGCTTCCGTTTTCCATGAGCCCTATTTTACGCTTCTGGAAATTCTTTGCTTTCAGATGATTGAGATAGTCTTCCATTGGTAGATACATACCACCGTCATAGGTTGCACAGGCCAGTACAAGACGGTCGTAACGGAATGCATCGGACACGGCCTGCGCCAGGTCACAGCGGCACAGGTCCATCACGCACACCTGCTGTCCGGCACGGGTAAGCTCATCTGCCAGCGCTTCTGCTGCCTTACGGGTATTTCCATAGATCGAAGCATAGGCAATCAGAACTCCCTTTTCCTCCGGACGATAGCTGCTCCAGGTATCATACAGGCCAATATAATGTTCCAGATTTTCGGTAAGAACCGGTCCATGAAGCGGACAGATCATGGCAACATCAAGTGCTGCCGCCTTTTTCAGTAACGCCTGTACAGGAGCACCATATTTACCGACAATATTGATAAAATATCTTCTTGCCTCATCCTCCCACGGCTCTTCAACCGACAGACTTCCAAATTTACCGAAGCCATCTGCGGAGAAAAGCACCTTTTCTGACTGCTCATAGGTCACCATCACCTCCGGCCAATGTACCATCGGTGCCATGAAAAACTGTAAGGTATGTCTTCCAAGGCTTAAGGTATCGCCCTCCTTCACGATCACTTCACGTCCCTCTATATTCAGGTCAAAAAACTGTGCAATCATCGGGAAGGTCTTGGCGTTTCCGACAAGCTTCATTTCGGGGTACTTCTCTGCCACCCTCTGGATATTGGCTGCATGATCCGGTTCCATATGGGACACAATCAGATAATCCGGCGTTCTTCCCTCCAGAACCCTTTCCAGATTGGACAGCCACTCCTCAGTTGCCCGCCGGTCAACGGTATCCATAATGGCAATCTTTTCATCCAGAATCACATAGGAATTATAAGAAACGCCATGCAGCATCCGGTACTGTCCTTCAAACAGGTCAATCGTTTCATCATTTACACCCACATACTTTATGGTATCTGTAATTTTCATCTGTCTTCTCCTCATTTCCGCATATTTCACAGTAATCAACATCACAATCCGCATTTATGCTTCCATACTTGTTCCTTCACATTGACAGCTCCATGCACACAGCTGCATCTGCGCAGCTGCAATCATGCATCTGAACGGGAATAAGCATTTTTCATCTGGTTACTGAGCTCATATAATACTTTATTTAAGGTATCCGTTGCTTCCTTTTTCAGCATAGACGCCACTTCCTCATTCGCCCTCTGACGGATTTCCTGACGTTTCGCAGGATCGGTTTCTTTATTCAAAAGCGCATCGTACCGGTTCAGAATCTGGTGGCTCTTCGCCATCACGCTCTCCTGATAACGCTCTGCATGGAAAACCGACCTGCCATAAGAAGCATCGGTCATGGCTGCAATCATTCGGCTTGCCCAGTAGAAGTTCTCTGTTGAAGCATCTCCTGTAGTATTGCTTAAATACTCCGGAGTCTCATCCACCATCGGATAAAACGGTGCCAGTGTATTAAAGGCATTGGAAGCATACGCAATCCATTCTACCGCACGGCTGTCCTTCTCCACACCGGGACGCAGCTGCAGGACAGCTACAAAGTCATTCCGGTTGATTCCGATAGAGCGGAAGGCTCCCTTCATGGATTTATCTCCATAAGCAGCATACGGATCATACGGTGTACCCTGAAAGTGCGAGGAAAGTACATACTTTACATCCTCGACCGTAATCTTCCTTTCCGGCACCATGCACCACGGAATATCATCGGAAAACGGCGTGTAATCGGCATGTTCTCCATCCCACACCTTCGTATGCGGATTTAAGTACCGCTCCATAAACCAGGCCCGCGGCGTATTATACACATGATCGGAATCATCGTGTGTTCCAAACGCATCTCTGGGATTCCACCTATCATCCAGTGACACATTCAAGTGATACTGCTCCATAAATTCACGCAGGTCTGCGGAACACATGAAGTTCTTTTTCTCTGTATAAGCATCGTCAAGGTCAAAGAAATCAATGCCCAGCTGGTTCGGCATGACAACATAGGAATCATCGGGCACTCTTCTTGCTATCCAGTGATGCCCGCCGATTGTTTCCAGCCACCAGATCTCATCCACATCCTGAAATGCGATTCCATTCATCTCATAGGTTCCGTATTTTTCGAGAAGGCTTCCAAGACGCTCCACGCCCTCGCGTGCACTGTGAATATAGGGAAGCACCAGACAGACAATATCCTCTTCCCCGATTCCTCCAATCTGTTCTTCCTGTCCATCCTGTTCCGGGACATATTCCACCAGTGGATCGGCTCCCAGGACTCTGGGATTATTGGCAATGGTTTCGGTTGCTGTCATGGCAACATTTACCTCATTCACGCCACAGGCTGCCCAGATACCTTTTCCTTCAATCGCATTGGGCATTGCGGTATAACGCATAGGATTTTCCGGCAGCTCCACGGTCACGTGCGAAATCACGGACTGATACGTTCTCTTCTGTTCCTCCGGATGGATCACAACAAATTTCTTAGGCATAAAATGGCCCGAACCTGAATCGTCATTTCTGGCGATCATGGTCGAGCCATCAAAGGATGCATGTTTTCCTACTAAAATAGTTGTACAGGGCATGTTACTCTCTCCTTATTCTTACATTGACGTACAGCTTCTGTTCCTTGCTGCACTAAGGGGAGTATACCACATTTTATGAGGTTCGTATACATTGAAAGGATAGATTCATCGTGATGTCCGATCGCCGAAACCACCGTAATCCGGTCCTCCATGCCCATATCGGTTTCTTTTAAAATATCGTAAGTGTTGTGTAAAGTGACATTGACGGCACCAGCAATTCTTAATAATGATACCTCCTGCGATTTGTGAAAAGGAATCCCAGAGTCACAAACAATGCCATCCCCTCTGCTGCCACAACCGAAAACCAGATGCCGTCCACTCCAAACCAAAGTGGAAGAACTGAAATCACGACTATCTGGAATACCAGCGTTCTAAGGAACGAAATAACCGCCGATATCAGTCCATTGTTCAATGCCGTAAAAAAGGATGAACCCCAGACATTGATTCCCATAATCAGAAATGCCAGACTGTAAATCCGGAAACCATGAACCGTCAGCTCCAGCAACCCGGCATCATAATTAACGAAAATTGCCGACAGCGGCCTTGCCAGCACCTCGGATGCTGCCAGAAGCACTACACCGGAAATCATCAGAAAGGTCAGGCTCTTCCGGAAGAGATTTTTCAGTTCTGTATGATTTCCCGCCCCGTAATGATAACTGACAATCGGTGCACTTCCGATGGAGTAGCCCATGAAAATGGCCATAAATATGATATTGATATATAAAATCACGCCATAGGCTGCTATTCCGTCTTCACCTGCCAGCTTCATCAGCTGGAAATTATACAGAATATTCACAATGGAGGACGAAAGATTGGTTACCATCTCAGAGGAGCCATTAACGCAGACCTTCCCGATCACATCCATATGCATATGAAATTTTCTAAACTGCAGCAGACTGTCGTTCTTTCTCATGAAATAAATAACAGGGATCAACCCTCCGACAATCTGTCCTGCAGAGGTTGCAATGGCAGCACCGGCCAGTCCCCACTGAAAAATCACGATCAGCACATAGTCCAGAATACCGTTTACAATACCGGCTGCCACATTTGCCTTAAGACTTAATCCCGGCTTCTGCGCTGCCACAAAAAAGCTCTGGAATGCGAACTGCAGAATAAATGCCGGCATGGATAAAAATCCGATGCGGATATAGAGCACGCAGTCCCGGATCAGCTCCTCCTGCGTGGCTCCCAGTGCCATAGTGATCGGTCTTGCCAGGATAAATCCGATCACGGAAAGCACCACCGCACCTCCAAAAAGTGCTGCTATAATCATGGTAAAGTACTCATTGGCACGCTCCCTGTTACCTTCTCCCATGGTCTTTGACACCACGGCACTACCTCCGGTTCCTGCCATAAAACCGATTGACGCTACTGCCATCAGGACCGGAAAGGTCAGGTTGATGGCGGCAAAGGGGGTAGTCCCCACAAAATTTGAAACAAAAAATCCATCAACAATGCTGTAAACGGATGTGCACATAATCATTAAAATGGAAGGCAGCACAAACCGCAGCAATCGTTTATAGGTGAAATGATCTGATAATTGTATATTCATAATTGTTTTCCTTATTCTTACCCTTTGCTTCTCTTATCTGTGATTCATCTTTTCACGGAGCAGGCATGTGATCTTCTGTGCCAGGCGCAGATATTCTTCACTCTCCTGCTCCGTTAATTCATCAAAGATGCTGTTTTCCATCTCCATAACCGGATAGATCTTTTCCTCAACCAACCGCTTCCCCTCGGTGGTCAGAGAAATATGCAGATCTCTTCTGCTTCCCTTATGCAGCTGCAAAATTCCATTTCGCTGCAGACCTGAAATAGAAGAATTAATTGTCTGACGGCTGTAGCAATACAGATCAGCAATATCCTTCTGCTGACATCCGTCTCCCAATTCCACAATGGCATATAAAATCATAAAAGCGCTGTCCGACAATCCGGACTGCATACTGATTTCATGATAAATCCGGTCCGTTTCCCGGTACTGCTTGTTTAACTCCTTCATTTCTTTTCTTAATACAATCATGTAAAACCCTCTTTCTATGCATTCATTTTAATAATCCGATTTCGGATTCACGCATTTATTATAATCTGATTTCGGATTCATGTCAAGGTCAGGTAAGACTAATAGACTGCTGTGTAAACCGTAACCCGGTTGTGGTACAGGACGTTACTACGATCTAAAAATAGATGTTGACAGTTCAACATCTATCCTGTATGATATAACAAGCTTAGAGATGTTGAGTATTCAACTTCCCGGGTATGATTTATAACGAATACTACAGAATCCGTTACAATCCTGTAACTGTTCACCTTTCACTCATTAACTACGGAAAGCAGGAGCATTTTATGGTTGACCGTTTTGAAAAGTTTTCGCTGGCAATCTCGGAGATCTCACGATACTGGCACAAGATTGCAGCCGAAGAGCTGAAGCCCTATGAATTAAAAAGTACTCATGCCATCTACCTTACGACCATGTACCGCTATCCGGACGGTATCACTGCCCCCCGGCTTGCAGAATGCTGTGGCAAGGACAAGGCAGATGTTTCCCGGATGATGTCCATTATGGAATCAAAGGGGCTGATTATTAAAGAAGGAAGCCATGCCAAGCTGTATCGTGGCACATTAAAGCTCACGGAGCAGGGAACGCTCCTTGCTGCCCAGATTACCAAACGGGCTGAACTGGCCGTGAAGCAGGCAAGTGAGGGACTGACAGATGAAAAAAGGGCTGTCTTTTATGAAGCACTCGACACGATCACTGCGAATCTGCAAAGAATTGCACGGGACGGCTTATCCTGATAACCTCATAGACACATCATCCAAACGGGAAACAGCTGTTTCAGACTTATTGACATGCTGAACACCGAAAACGTAATAACATGCTATGAAAGGAGCAAAACCATGGAAAGTAAACAAATTGATGAGCTCTTGGAAAAACAGCGCAGGTTTTACCAGAGCGGTGCAACGATTCCGGTTGATTTCCGGATCCAACAGTTAAAAAAGCTCTATGCTGCCGTAAAAAAATATGAAAATGATATTCAGAAGGCGCTTTTCACAGATCTTGGTAAAAGCGGCTTTGAGAGCTTCATGTGTGAGGTCGGGCTTGCACAGTCCGAGATCAGCTATATGATCCGCCATACCAGGCGGTTTTCCAAAAAAAGGACGGTTGCCACTCCGTTGGCACAGTTTGCCTCCCACAGCTATATCCAGCCGGTACCTCACGGAAACACCCTCATTATGAGCCCCTGGAATTATCCGTTTCTGCTCTCCATTGATCCGCTGGCAGATGCAATTGCAGCCGGAAACACAGTCATTTTAAAACCAAGCGCCTATTCTCCGGCAACCTCCGGCATTCTGAAAGCCATACTTACGGAATGCTTCCCTCAGGAATACGTTGCGGTTATTGAAGGCGGACGTAAGGAAAATGGGGATCTGCTGACGAGGAAATTCGACTTTATCTTTTTTACCGGCTCCCAGTCGGTGGGGAAGGAGGTACTGCGTCACGCTGCGGATTATCTGACTCCGGTCGTTCTGGAACTTGGCGGCAAAAGCCCCTGTATCGTCGATCGTACCGCAAACTTAAAGCTGGCTGCACGCCGGATTGTTTTCGGCAAATATCTGAACTGCGGGCAGACCTGCGTGGCTCCTGATTTTCTGCTCTGTGAACGCAGCATCAGGGATAAGCTGATTGCAGAACTCAAAGCACAGATTACCACACAGTTCGGAATCGTTCCGCTTGAAAATAAGGATTATGGTAATATCATCAACGAAAAGCATTTTAAACGGATCTGCGGTCTCATTGATCCTGCCAAGGTCGTTGCAGGCGGTGAAACCAATGAGGAAACCCTGCAGATTGCCCCGACCATCCTGAACAATGTCACCTTTGAGGATCCGGTCATGCAGGAGGAAATCTTCGGTCCAATCCTTCCTGTCCTTACCTTTGATGATTTCGATGAACTGGTTTTGACCTTAAAGAACCATCCCAAACCGCTTGCCCTTTACCTGTTCAGTAACGATAAGGCACACCGGAAGCTGGTCAACGAGGAGTTATCCTATGGGGGCGGCTGCATGAATGACACGGTTATTCATCTTGCCACAACAGAAATGGGCTTTGGCGGCGTCGGCGAAAGCGGCATGGGAAGCTATCACGGGAAGACCGGCTTTGACGCCTTTTCCCACCATAAGAGTATTGTCGATAAGAAAACCTGGCTGGATCTGCCGATGCGTTATCAGCCCTATACCAGTCACCTGTATGAAAAGCTACTGCATTTCTTCCTGAGATAAATGGTAACTGTTTAATACTTTCTCAATTAGACTTATGCATACAAAATAATCCCAGCTGTCTCCTGTCACAAGGAAATCAGAATGGGCATACAACTATAACCACTTACGAAAGGATCTCAACATGAGTGTTAAAATTATTGTCGATTCAACAGCAGACCTGAATGAAGCCATAAAGGATCAGGTTGCCATTGTCCCCTTAACCATCTGCTTCGGAGAGGAAGAATACGTGGATGGCGTAACCATTACCCATCACCAGTTTTATGAAAAGCTGGTAGAAAGTGACATTCTTCCAACCACCAGCCAGGCTTCTCCATCTGCATTTATGAAGGTGTTTGATGAGGTTTTAGGTCCGGATGACAGTGCGGTCGTTCTCACGATCTCCTCCAAATTATCCGGAACCTGCCAGAGCGCACTGATTGCTGCCGCTGAGTATCCGAATGTCCATGTCGTTGACGGAAGCTCTGCCGCAATCGGAAGCGGAATTCTTGCCGAATATGCTCTTCGTCTGGTAGATATGGGAAAATCTGCTGAAGAAATCGCATCAATTCTGGAAGAAAAAAAGAAAGACGTGTGTCTCATTGCCATGCTCGATACCTTAGAGTATCTGAAAAAGGGCGGTAGACTCTCCTCAACCGCTGCTTTTGCCGGCGGACTCTTAAATATCAAGCCTGTGGTGAATATTGAGGATGGGGAAATTCATATTTTAGGGAAAGCCAGAGGCTCCAAACAGGGCAACAATCTGCTGATTCAGGAAATCCAGAAGGTCGGCGGTATTGACTTCACCATGCCAATTCTCTTAGGCTATACCGGATTAACCGATGTTCTTCTGAAAAAATACATCAATGACAGCAGCGACCTGTGGGAAAACGGTACGGATACCCTGAACTACACCACGGTTGGCAGTGTCATCGGCACCCATACCGGTCCCGGCGTGATTGCTGCAGCTTTTTTTAAAAAATAAAAACTACCAGGAACCGGATCTGCTACCCGGACTAGTACACCGAAAAATAAGTTTCTGATACATTGACGCCGAATGATTGTTTCATATGCAAGGCGGAGGAATGAGGCGTAGCGGTGGCTACGTCGATTGACGACAACGCAGCAGATGAAAAATCAGGCAAGTCAAGGTGTCAGTTATTTATTATTCGGCGTACTAGCTATGGTTGTGATTCTCCTGCTTGATTTCCCAGTGAATCAGGAAGGTCAAAGCCGCACGGAGCGCAATAATTCCGGCAACTGTTGCAATTTCCTTGAAATCTCTTACGATAACGGTTTTCAGGATCTCGCTGCAAAGCTTGAATTCCAGTCCTACAGCGAGTCCCTGTGCAAGTGTCAGCTTCATATCGGGCCTACGGCGGATATAATAATAAAATCCCTTTAAGCCCGAAATGATAATGACAATCACTCCGACAAATTCAAAGAACAAAATTGCAACCTCTACAATGTGCTGCATCAGATTTTCGAACCCTTCATAGACTACCATTGTATCTCTCCCTCTGTATCATTTAATTACCTGTAACTGTCCGGTACCCTCACAGCTACGATTACTCTAAAAAAGCGGATCCAGTTCCCAGAATGCCACGGCACTCGCAGCCGCTACATTTAAGGAATCCACTCCGTGCGCCATCGGAATCATGACTGTATAGTCGCAGTCTGCAATCGTTCTTCCTGTCAGGCCATCGCCCTCTGTTCCAAGAACAATTGCAAGCTTTTCTTCCTTCTTCAGCCTCTCATCCTTAAGAGATACGCTGTCCTCCTTAAGCGCCATCGCCGCTGTGCGGTATCCCATGCTCCGCAGCTCCTGCATGGTCCGTTCCGGCCAGTCCCCGGCATCCATGATCGTCCATGGAATCTGAAAAACGCATCCCATGCTGACGCGTACTGCCCTCCGGTATAATGGATCACTGCTGCCCTTCGTCAACAGCACCGCATCCATGGAAAGTGCTGCTGCCGACCGGAAAATGGCTCCTACATTCGTTGGATTCACCACATCCTCCAGAATCGCAATCCGGTGCTTTCCTGCACAGATTTCTTTTAAGGAAGGAAGGGCTTTGCGCCGCATCGCACACAGCATTCCCCGCGCAAGCTGATATCCGGTGATTCTCGTAAGGACCTCCAAAGAAGCCGTGTAAACCGGAATTTCTCCACACCGGTCCAGAATTGCTCTCTCCTTTTCATCAAGCGGCTTCTTTTCCATAAGAAGGGAAAGCGGCTCGTATCCGGCTTCCAATGCGCGTAGGATCACATTCGGGCTTTCTGCAATAAAAATACCGGGCTCCGGCTCATAGTAATGCAGGAGCTGTACTTCCTTCTTATCGATATAGACTTCCAGTTCCGGAATCTCCAGATCCCTGATTTCCATGATGCTCACACTGTTTCCTCCGTGCCTGTGCATGCCGTATAAAACTGCAGCTTCTTATCTATCAGCTTATCACCTTCATAGGCAAGCCGCAACGTGAAAAAGCGCGGATCATCACGAAGCAGTATTTCAAGAAAAACGGCATCTCCTTCCCAGGTCGGAAGAGAAGGAACATCAGATTTCGGAATCCATGCAAGCTCTCCTTCATTGCAGGCTCCCGGTTCTCCTTCAAAACCATCTGCGGTAAACAGACACATCAATTCCGTTTCCTGCCGGTCGCTTATAAACGTAATAAGTCCCCGGAACGTATAGGAAGTGAGTGTAAGCCCCGTTTCTTCCCGGACTTCCCGCACCAGACAGTCCTCCGGTGATTCTCCTTCTTCTAAATGTCCACCGACTCCGATCCATTTTCCGCCGTTGATATCCTGCTTTTTCTTCGTGCGATGCAGCATGAGACACTTCCCATCCTGCTCGATGTAACATAATGTCGTAATTGGTTTGCTCACGATCTGCTCTCCTGTCTGTATCCACTGTTATCTTCATTAAGTTCTCTATATAGTAGATAAGAGAATCTTTGGTTGGAGCGTCACTCCCAGCTCCCGCCTGCGCTTGCGGCGGACGCGGTTAATATGCCGTTCATAGTCTCCGCTCCGCAAAAGCTCGGACAACACATACTGCTCAAACAACGGCACCGGGCAGGAATAAAAGCCCAGCTTATGCTCAAATGCATCCACCAGAGTCTCCGGCAGAATCATATATCCGATACGCACCGAGGGCGCAATGGTCTTGGAAAACGTATTCATATAAATTACATTGACGCCGTCTGCAATCGAAAATAACGGGCTTTCGGGTTTACTCGAAACCGTCAGCTCCGAATCATAGTTATCCTCCACGATTACGGCATTGCGCTGTTTCGCCCAGTAAAGATACTCCCGCTTCTGCGAAATTCCAATCGTAATCCCGCTCGGATAACTGTTAAACGGTGTCACATGCAGTACGGATGCTTTCGTTCTGGTGAGTTCGGAAGACAGAATTCCTTCCGCAGAAAGTGTCAGCGGATCACACACAATACCCATGGATTCATAAACCTTGCGGATTTTTTCATAAGAAGGATTCTCGATTCCAAAGATACATCCCGCACCGAAAAACTGCGCCACCAGTCCATACAGATATTCCGCACCGGAACCGATAATAACCTGCCGTGGATGAATCTGGATTCCTCTGCTTCTTCCAAGATAGGAACAAATCTCGGCACGCAGTTCCTCACAGCCATGATTTGGTGACTTCACCAGAATCTGCTCCTCATAATCAAGCAGAACCTTGCGCATCGTCCGGGCAAGTACACTGAACGGAAATTCTCCTGTCTGATGTGCCTGCGGGTGCGTCACCGGCAGCTCCTCATGACGGATCTCCGGAATCACCTGAAAATCCGCTTCCCGGTAAATCACAAAATAACCGCTCCGCTGTCTTGTTTCAATATATCCTTCATCACTTAGCAGATTCATGGTATGTTCGACCGTAATAAGGCTCACCCCGGTTTCCTCCGCAATGATCCGCTTGGACGGAAGTCTGGAATCCAGCGGATAAATCCCTGCTACAATGTCCTGCACCAGATAGTTATATAATTGAATATAGGCAGGCACTCCACTGTCCTTTGTAATAGTATAGTTCATCTGGTCTTATCAGATACTCCTTTTCTGGTTATTTCAGCACTACCAATTCAATTGTATTCTTGATTCAATCATTTGTAAAGGAAAAGAGTGATCCGTTTGTACGAAGAAATTAAGAAACAGGCGGCTGATGTTACCGCCGAATTATGTGAAAAGGCAAAGCTCCACGAAGGTCAGATTCTTGTGGTCGGCTGTTCTTCCTCCGAGGTATGCGGAGATAAGATCGGAAGTAATTCGAACCTTGATGTAGCCAGGGCTGTTTTTTCCGGAATTTATGAAACGACAAAGGCACGCGGCATTTATCTTGCCGCCCAGTGCTGCGAGCACCTGAACCGTGCCATCATCATTGAACAGGCAGCCGTTCCTGATGCAGAATTGGTCAATGTCGTTCCCCAGCCCAAAGCCGGTGGTTCCTTTGCAACCACCGCTTACCAGACCTTTGAGCATCCGGTCGCCTTGGAAGAAATCAAGGCCGATGCCGGAATTGATATCGGCGATACCTTCATCGGCATGCACCTTAAAAAGGTTGCCGTTCCGGTCCGTCTTACCAACCACGAAATCGGTGAGGCCCATATCACTGCTGCCAGAGTCCGCCCCAAATTTATCGGTGGCGAGCGTGCACATTATGATGCGGAGCTGTTGTAAATGAAATGGCAGGCAGTAATGCCTGCCACACTACTGCCTGTCAAAATAATCTTTTCCGTTGGAAGGATAAAAGTAGGTCCGGATGTAACCATCCGTTGATACAATCACAAATTCATTCGTACTCTCAAGATAATAAACGTCATCGCCGTCCTCTTCCTCTAATTTATGAAGCGCATCCTTATTCTGTACCACCGCTGCTGCCGCCTGTTCATAAGCTTCCGGAGAGGTAAAGCCCATTTCGATGCCATGCTTTTCATAATGTTCCTGCCGGAGTCTGGTGTTCCGGAACCGTACGGTTGTTGTGCCCTGTGCATCCCGTATGTCCTGTGTACCCTGCGTATCCTGTGTGCCCCGTGTATCCTGTATGCCCTGTGTACTCTGCGTACCCTGCAATTGCTGCATGTACTCATTGTAGGCTTCCACCAGATCCGCCGTATCATCCTGCTCCGATTTTTCCTCTTCAGTGCGTTCTTTATCTGGCTCTCCGTCCGCTTCACCCGCTGGTTCTTTGGGGGATTCTTTCGCCGTTTTTTCTGATACTTCTGCCGTCCCGGTATCTTCGGTATAGGTCTCCTGCACATAGGTCTGATCCGATGCGATGCTGCTTTCTTCCTCTGAAAAGTTCCCGAACACACGGAACAGCAACAAAAGTACAATTACCGCTAACAGCAGTAAATTCCGTTGATTGTGGTTGGATGTACGATTGGATGTAGAATTCGATGCATGATCCGATTTACGGTTTGAATTGATATTTGGATTATTTTTTGTATGATCAGACATGGTAAGATAACTCCTTTGCGATACTCTCTTATTTTTCATTTGTGCTTTACTATACGTCTATTTTCACTAAACAATTTGTCATTTTTTCTAAATACTTATCTTCTTTGGCCGTACTTGACAATTCCCCTGTTTCGCCGCATAGTAGAAATATTCGCACAATATTTATTTAACAGAGGAATTCTTATGACAAAATCAGAACTGATCAAACGCTATACACTATTTATTATCAGTCTTTTCTTTTCCGCGTTGGGAGTTGCTTTTACCAAGCACGGAGAACTGGGGGTATCACCGACCTCCTCCATTGCCAATGTCATCCTCAATTCCGGGGAAGCCTTTGTAAAAGCCGTCTCCGACACTACCTATATAAGCTTTTCCAATATGAAAATTATTTTTGATGTTGCCTGCGTGGTAATTTCCGTTCTTCTGTCCCTTGTATTCTTCCAGTTCAAAATCGTAGGAACCAGAGAGGGAACCATCATTTCTGCGCTCTGCACCGGTATGGTCGTTAAATTTTTCACCAAATGGCTGGCTGCACCGCTTAACAGGATACTGGCAGATTCAGATACTTCATCAACGTCTGAAGTCCCTCAATCGGTACACAGAACTTAGGATTCCGGGTAAGGCAGGCTTCATGAACCTCCTCTAAGTCAAACCACTCCACAGCCTCCACTTCTTCCTTTTGCAGGGTAAGCTTCGCAATATCTATCGGCTCCTGATAACAAAACACGAAGGAGGTTTCATTATCTTTGAAGGGATGTCCATGAAATTCCATTTCATAATGAATATGAAACTTTCCTGCATAGTTCAGCTGCTCCGGAGATGCATGGATACCAAGCTCCTCTTCCAATTCCCGTATCGCCGATTCAAGCGGTTCATCCCCTGCCTGAATATGTCCCGCAGATGACGTATCAAAGCATCCCGGAAAGGATTCCTTGTTTTCTGTCCGCTTCTGTAACAGAACCTGATATTTTCCATCTACCATACGGACAACCCATACATGGGCGGTTCTATGACAAATCCCTTCGGCATGCGCATGACTTCGTTCTACCATTCCACCTGTTGGCTGTCCTTCTTCATTGCATATATCGAATAGCTCTGCGGTCCATTCCGATCCCTCTTCCAGATGCTTTTCCTTAAGCCAGTCATCATAAACGCTCAGTTCCCGTCTTTCTCCCCGTTCATTTTCAAGCGTTACCACACATCTGGCTTTTTCTCCATCCGGCCGTTCTTCACATCCGTACTCTCCATCAAAAATCTGCTTGATTCTCCGCATCATTCGCTCCTGTTTTATATCTATTTTGTAACTATTCAGAGCCATGCAAAATTGCTTTCTGGGAATGCTCGCATTCATACAGAATAGCAATTTTATATGGCGAAGTAACCTCAATGAGTAAAACTTGAGCTGTGTTAGCAGCGGTTTTACGAATGAGGTTCTGAATAGTTACTCTATTTTATCTGTTTTGCAGCCAATTCCCTCTGCTCTATGATCTGTCGCCTTCCTCATCAAACAGTGGTCTGTTCCACGTCATTTCGTTCCACCTGGCATTGGCAGCTTCCATTTCTTTCTTCTGCATGATCCGATTCCGGTCACTTAAGATCGACAACATCTCATCCACAATCTCCGCTTCCGGCAGACTGGTATAATGCGACAGGTAACCGATCATCCTTCCCGCAGTGAAATCCGTATTCAGATTCTGAGAAATCAGATCGCTGAACTCCTCGGAATATCCCTTTTCCATCAACATCCGATATAAAATTCTGCTGCTTTCAGACTTTTCTTTCATACCTGTCCCTCTTTTCCTGTTTCTTCCTGTTCCTTTTCTTGTTCCTCATGATATTACTGGCTGAATTTTTGTTTATGCAGGGTCACTCTGCGCTCTCTTTCTCTGCTGTTGGGTATTTTCATGCTTCTTTATTTACCATACCCAATCATTTCTCTTGCTCTGGGTACTGACTGTCTTTTTTACTCACCATACCCAGCCGTTTCTCTTGCTCCGGGTACTGACGGTCTTTTTCTTCGCCTATACCCAGAGATTTCATTCTCGTTGGGTATCAGATTTATGTTTCTCCTTCCATACCCTCTGGATTAATTTTCATTGGGTATCAAGGCTGCTTTTCTCCTTCCATACCCTCTGGATCAATTATCATTGGGTATCAAGGCTGCTTTTCTTCTTCCATACCCTCTGGATTAATTTTCATTGGGTACCAAAGTTGCTTTTCTTCTTCCATACCCTCTGGATTAATTTTCATTGGGTACCAAGGTTGCTTTTCTTCTTCCATACCCTCTGATTTCCTTTTCACTGGGTATGAAATCTACATTTCTCCTGCTATACCCTCTATTCTTAAACCGACTGGGTATTTGAATGACATTTAACTTCCCATACCCAATACCCCTAACAGCAACATCAAGAACTATAAAATCAAGTTTCTTCCTCCGTTACAATCCGCATTCCCATCTGAAAGGCAACCGGATAAAGGAAGTTCTTTTCAAGTCCGGAGTCGAAGATCACCGTAAATTTCCCTGTAATCCCATCTGCATGATAGACTGCATCGCTGATGACTCCCATTCCGTATTTCATCTGTTCAACCCTCTCTCCAATGACAAGCTGAATCTCTGTACTCCGCAAGGTCTGATCCGGCTGCGCACTTCCAGACTTCACACTATACAGCTCCGTGTTATTAGGTTTGAGCCTGGTCTTCCCCTGATCCGGCTGCAATGCTGCAAACGTCTTTCCTTCCACCTGCTTCTCATTCTGCAGCTTCATACGATCAGGAAACTTCAAGCTATCCGGCTTCACACTTGCAGACTTTACTCTATCCGGCTCCATGCTATTAAGATTCTTCACACCTTCCACCCGTTCCACCTTCACAGGCATCATCTCCCGGATAAAGGATGACGTTTCCTCTGACAGCCTGAATATATGAAGCACACTCTTCGCTCTCGTCATGCCTACGTAAAACAGCCGCCTCTCTTCCTCAAATTCTTTCTTTTCCTGCGGTGTTGCCTTCTTTGAGTAAACCACCTTATCCGGAAAGACACCATCACAGACGTCCATCAGATAAACCTCCTCATACTCAAGTCCCTTGGAGGAATGAATGGTAGACAGGATAAAATTGCTGTCATAATCCGGACGCTTTTCCCTCAGCATACTCTGCAGGTATTCCAGCCTCCCTAAGAAACTGCCAATCGACACCTCTTCGTAGGACAGCATCTTCAGGATAAAAAGCTTGTTGTCATCCATATTATTGCGTTCCAGATATTCCCCGTATCCCAATGGGGTCTCAATCCGGAAAAGCACCCTGGAGGGCGCTTCCTTCAGCATGTTGCGCAGATGTGTTGCAAAGGCTCTGCACTTTCCCAGAACCATACCATTCAGACCTTCCGCATACTCTGCAGCTTCCGGCACCGGAATATGCCGTTCCTCACTGATCCGGCATAACTGCTGTGCCTGATTTTTCTTCAGATAGGTCTGGCATTTAAAATAAATCCGCAGGAAAAGCTCCGTATCATATGGATTTAGGGCAAACCGCATAATATTCGTGACATCCGTTACCACACGATGGGTAAAAAAAGCCATATCCGTGCTTTTGATCCGGTACGGAATCTGCTGCCGCTCCAGCTGGTCAATGAGAGGAAGCACACTTTCATTATCACGGTACAAAACCGCCGTCTCCACCTTATGATTCTGTGCCACCTTCCGAAGATAAGTATATTGCGCCGCACGGTTTTTCAGGGAAATATAATGAATCTCCGCCTCTTCTGCTTTCGTCGGAACCATATGCTTGCGATGCCTTAGCTTGTTATGCTGGATAAAGTGATCGGCCACAGCCACAATCCTTGCATTGGAGCGGTAGTTCTGATCCATCACAAGCTCCTTTGCCCCGGGATGCTCCTTTGTGAAATTAAGAAGTGCCTCCGGATAAGCCGCACGGAATCCGTAAATGCTCTGATCCTCGTCTCCCACCATAAAGAGATTTCCCTGCTCTCCTGCTAAAAGCCCGATAATAATATGCTGGATTTTGGACGTATCCTGCGCCTCGTCCACGCAGATATACCGGTATTTTTCCTGATAAAATTTAAGAAGCTCCGGACTCCCTTTCAGCATCCGGTACGCATAAATCATCTGGTCATCATAGTCCATGAAGCTGTTCTGCTTTAGATACCTGTTGTATGCACTGTAAATTTCCCAAAGAGGAATGCCCTCTTCTTTCCCCAGTTCACGGATCTCCTCTTCGGAAAGCAGCATATTCTTACAATAGGTAATCAACGTGCGTGCATTCTTCACATCGCTTTCGGTCGGATATTCCGACAGATTCCGGACCAGAATCTCTGTCAGCATTCTTAAAATCACTTTTTCATCGGTAAGCAGCTCAAAGGCGCTTTTTCCGATCATCTGCCCGTATCTGGCAATCACCCTGGCACAAATTCCGTTAATTGTCCGGAATTCCAGTGCATTGCTGTATTCCTCACCAAAAATCTCCCGGAACCGGCGTGCCATGTCATTCGTTGCTGCAACTGTATACGTCAGGGTCAGAATGTTTTCCGGCCTTATTCCTTCACAATAGAGCATATACCCAAGCCTTGTGACTAAAACAGTGGTCTTGCCGCTTCCCGGAACGGCAAGCAGCAGAACCGGCCCATTCACCGTTTGCACTGCGGCAAGCTGCTTCTCATTCAGATGTCCCGCATATTTTTGTAAAAAACTATCTCTATCCATCATTATAGCTTCTGCTTTCTCCTGTTGCATAGTCAATCTCAATTCCTGGTTGGACATTGTAGCAGTAAACGCCAAGGCAGATCCTCTCTCTAATTTACCATTTTTAAAAGGCGAAGTCCATACGAACTCCGCCTTCATTTCTAACATTATATTCCTGATATATTATTAATTTAACCCTTAACGCCCCCAAGCGTTATACCCTTGACAAAATACTTCTGCACAAAAGGATACACAATAATAATAGGTAAGATACCCACCGTTGCCATCGCCATTCTTACAGAGGCTAATGGAATAGAGCTCAAACCCACATTTGCATTCTGTACATTAGAACTGGATTGTGATAGGAACTGAATATTCTGCATCATCCGGTTTAGCAGATTCTGCACCGAGTACAATTCTGTCCGCTTTGTCACATAAATGTAACCATTCATCCAGTCATTCCAATAGGCAATTCCTGCAAACAATGCAATAGTTGCCAAAATCGGCTTGGAAAGGGGAATTACAATCTTCCAAAAAGTTTTCACTTCATTCGCACCATCTATATAGGCTGCATCCAGAATTTCATCCGGTATGCTGGAACAAAAGTAGGATTTCATCAACATGACATTAAATCCATTCATCAAAAGTCCCGGAATCAACAACGCCCAAAAAGTATTATTTAAATGAAAAATCTTTGTATATACAATATAGGTCGGTACCAGACCTCCATTAAACAACATGGAGAAAACTACTAAAAAGGTAAGAATTCCTTTTCCCGGAAGATCTTTCTTGGATAATGCATAAGCAAGCAATGTTGTTATCGCCAAGGCCAATGACGTTCCTACCATCGTCAGTATGATAGATACCAAATAAGCACGCATTACAGAATTTCCTGTACTGAAGATATATTCATATGCATAAGCCGACCATTTGGAAGGAAAATAGGAATAACCTTCTGCAATCAGCACATCATTGTCCGTAAATGATGATGTCAGCATCAGAATCATTGGCAAAACTGCCAGGAGCGAAAAGAATATTAATACAACATGGGATAATATTTGAAATTTCTTGTCACTTCTCATATTTCGCCTCCTAGAATAATGCACTATCCGGGTCAATCTTCCGCACAAGCAGGTTCGCCCCCAAAATTAACACAAAGCCAATCACAGACTGATAAAAGCCGGCTGCTGCTGACATGGACATATTTCCAAGTTCCAGTAATCCTCGATACACATAGGTATCAATGGTATTGGTTGCAGCAAATAATGCTCCCTGATTCTGCGGCACTTGATAAAACAATCCAAAATCTGAATAAAAAATCCGGCCAACAGCAAGCAAGGTCATCATAATAATGGTCGGCTTCAAAAGTGGAATTGTAATCTTACGGATCTGCATCCACTTACCCGCTCCATCAATAGCTGCGGATTCATAAATTCCACGATCAATTCCAAGAATCGTTGAAATATAAATAATACAATTATATCCGGTTACCTTCCATGCATTAACAAAAATAAGGATAAATGGCCAGTACTTCTTTTCCATGTACCATTGTATAGGTTCCTTTCCCATTGCACGTAAGATTGTATTGTTAATAAACCCATTATCTGAAGATAAGAAACCAAACACCAGATAGCTTACAATTACCATGGAAATCATATATGGCAATAAGATCAGACACTGATATACCTTTTTCCATTTTGAAGTCATTTCTGCAACTAAGATTGCCACAAATACCGCCAAAATCGTATTTATAATAATAAAAGCCACATTATATAAGATTGTATTTCTTGTAATAATAAATGCATCTTTGGTTGCAAACAGGTATTTAAAATTATTCAGACCAACAAACTTAGATCCAAAGATCCCCTTCTTTGCACTATACTTTTTGAATGCCAGCACCAATCCGGGCAATGGCATATAATTATTAATAAATAAATAGATCAATCCCGGCAGAGCCATTAAATAGATGGGAAGATATCGAATAATGCGCTTTTTCAGCGGCTTTTTATTCACTTTGTTCTTATTCCTCATACCATTACCCAGACCTTTCCAACCAATTTAGAAACTTACAGCAAATGGCTCTCTTTTTGTATATAGATTCACCATTTGCTGCAATTTTATATTTTCAAATAATTATTATTGATTTTAACAGCAGTTATTTTTACTGAACTCCATTTTCTGCAGCCCATTCATTCAATGCTTCCTGCTTAGCTGCCATATAAGTATCAAGTCCTGCCGCTTTTAAAGCTTCATTCAATTGCTTAATACCTTCTTCCGGCTCAATAAATCCATATACCACCTGACCGGAATATTCTTTGTATGCATTCTGAAGTGCTGTAAATTCTGCCGCATAATCGCTGTTATCCCACGTAAATCCAAGTGCTTTCGATTTATTCGGACAATTGTCGTTAAATTCTGCTGTCTGCTCGCCAACGTCAATCGGATCACCTTCCCAGACATGCGCTGCATACTGGTTCGGCATTAACCATAACACATTCGGGAAGTATTCTGATGTATTAGCATCCACACCATCTGCCCAGTTAATTGAAGTATCCTCGTTTACTACATATTCCACGCCTTCCTGTCCCCAGCATGCAAGATTAGCTACTACTTCGTCTGTATACAGTGCTTCCAGTACCTGCATTGCTGCGATCGGATCTTCGGTATTCTGGTTCATGCACCAAGGGAATGCGGAAACAGCAGATGAACTCATAAAGCTTTCGCCCACATCAAATACAGTCATCGGACGTCCACATTCATTGGAAATCTGGTTTTCATATGCCGGTTTACCACAGGCCATCATCGCCATATAAGCACCGGACTTGATTCTTGCGGATGCACCGGTTGTATCAGTTAATGCATCTCCGGAGATATAACCGGCCTGGTTCCATCTGTAAAATCTTTCACACCACTCCTTGAACGTATCGGATTCATATGTATTTTCAACAGTAAGACTGTTTGCAGGATCTAATAATGCACCAAAATAATCTCCTCCCACATTGTCGATACAGCTGCCCTGTGTTAACATATTATCCTGAGTAGAATAAACAATTTTATCCGGAAATGCCTCATGAATTGCAGCAAAAATCTGATCAATATCATCCCAGCTGCATTTTAAATATCCAAGATCATCCTCAGAGTACTGGGAAAGATCGACACTGGCGCCTTCCAGATACTCTGTTCCAATACAGATTGCTGCTGTCTGAATAGCATAATCCTTTACGGGAGGAATACCATAAAGCTTACCGCCCACACGACATGCATCCAAATATTCACTTCTTACGATATCCTTAATTCCTGCTCCATAAGTATCAAGTAATCCATCTTCTTCAAGATCCATCGTATATTCATTGTTTACACATGTCATATAGCCAGGTCCACAGGTGGAAAACAGATCAACCTGTTCACCGGAAGAAAGCATCAGTTTAATATCTTCGCTGTATGCAGCACTGTCAATGATGAGTAATTCCACATCAAGTCCAAGTGTCTCTCTGGTATGTTTACTTAATTCCTCATTGATCCGGTCGATTCCTGCCGGTGCACCGGTCCAGTCAAAGAAGGAAACCACAACCTTCTCATACTCTCCGGACTCTTCTGCTGCTGCCTTTCTGTCTGCAATAGCCTGCGCAGCCGCATCGCTTACCTCAGTTGCTTCTTCCGCATCGGTATCTGCTGCGGAATCATCTGCGGAATCATCTGCAGATTCTTCTACGGCTGTATCTGCCGTATTATCTGTAGTCCCTTTAGAACCACATCCAGCCAGACAGGTTATTGTCATTGCTGTTGTTAATAATAATGCTAATAACTTTTTCATTTTTACCTCCTTTAGTAAATCGTTTTACTTTATGTTGATATTATATTTTATGTCATTAAATTTGTCAATATAGTATATATATTTTTTTATTTACAGCATATCATGTATATATTGCACACAATACGTATATAATACGTATATAATTAGTAATTCGGTTTACTATTTGCTATACGTATATGTAAAAAAACAAAAACCATATTCTCAAAACACTGCAAACTGCAATAATTTAAGAATATGGTTCTCGCATTTATAAGACAAATACATTATACTCATCCATTAATTGTATATACCGAATTTCGTTCTATTATTTTTCCTTTTAACAAGACATCTCCTGTCTTAAATATTTTCTCCGGTTGTTCAATAAGCTCCAGAAGTCTGAACGCAGATTGGTATCCTATCTCTTCCAAGGGTAATGCCATAGTTGTAATCTGTGGATCAATGAATCTTGCAATATCCTGATTGTCATATCCCATAACCGCAACATCCTGCCCCGGCTTTAATCCTACGGAATTCAAATAAGCATACGCTCCCGCCGCGATCATGTCCGACAGACAAAACACAGCTGTTACCTGCTTATTTATCAGCTCCTTCATACCATCAAAACCTCCCTGTCGCGTCCAGTGCTGATATTCTACCAGTTCAGGATCAAACAATATGCCCGCTTCATACATTGCTTTTTGAACCCCTCTTACACGATTAATCGTATGATTATTGTTTGATTCTCCGGCAATCAGACCGATTTTTTTATGTCCCTTGCTTAACAGATATTGAAAGCTTTCATATCCTCCGAAAAAGTCATCCAATCGATAGCTTGTTATATTCTCATCATCTGCCATAGAATATGCCATAACAATCGGCAAATGATTGCTGCTTTTTAAATTGTGTACCACATGCTCGTATCCTCCAATATAAAGGATTCCGTCTACATGACTTGCATCCATCTTTGTCAGTACCGGATGCAATGCGGACCGAAACAACTCCTCGTTATAAATCGAGGCACCTTGCCACCGTCCGAAAAGTCTCATGTTTTCAATTAACACGCTATAGTCTCTTTCCTCACAGCAATTCATAACACCTTCAATAATCGGCGGTACGCTAAACTCAATCAAATCCTCAGCAATAATACCTATTGTTTTAGTCAGCGAAGCTCTTAAACTTTTGGCAAAATAATTTGGCACATATCCGGTGGTCATGACTGCTTCATGAATCCGATCTGCCACATCCTGACTCACTTTTTTTGTTTTACCATTCAACACATTGGATACCGTAGCCGGTGACACCTCACACATTTCAGCAATATCCTTGATCGTCACAACCTTATGATCCATATCCTCATCTTCCCCTTGAATCGTTTCACACAAATACTTTCATCTAATATACTAAAATAGCATACTTCTTTTTCTTTTGTCACGTCTTTTTATAAATCATCCATTTCTCCATGTGAATTTACTATCAATTTTAATAAAAAACCAGGGTGAAAGTATTAAATCCTAACTTCACACCCCAGTTTATTACGTCATCTATTCACTTTCTGTAAGATTGACCACCACACCGGCTGATTCTCAAAAGAATTCTGAATATATTCTCACTTCGAGATCCGGTCAATTGTCTCGATTTCATCCTGCGTAAAGCTCGTGTTCTCGACTGCCTTAATGTTATCAAGGATCTGGGACGGCTTCGATGCACCTGCAAGTACCGAAGTAATCACTTCTTCTTTTAACAACCAGGCAAGTGCCATTTCCGCAAGAGTCTGTCCTCTTCCTTGCGCAATTTCATTCAACTCCCGGATCTTATCCAGCACCTCATCACTGAGTCTGGATTCCTGCAGGAATCTTCCGTCTGTCCTCACACGGCTGTCCTCCGGAATGCCGTTCAGGTAACGGTCTGACAGCATTCCCTGCGCAAGTGGTGAAAAACAGATGATCCCCTTTCCAAGCTTCTCTGACATTGCCTTCAGACCATTCTGCTCAATCGTCCGGTCAAAAATATTATAACAGTTCTGGTTAATCACAAACGGAACATGCAGTTCATCCAGAATAGCGGATGCTTTTTCGAGAGTCGGACCGTCATAGTTGGATAAGCCGACATACAAAGCCTTGCCGCTTGCCACAATCTGCGAAAGTGCTCCCATTGTTTCTTCAAGCGGGGTATTCGGATCCATCCGGTGATGATAGAAAATGTCCACATAGTCAAGTCCGAGCCGCTTTAAGGACTGGTCGATACTGGCGATCAGGTATTTACGGCTTCCCCAGTCACCGTAAGGTCCCGGCCACATATCATAGCCGGCCTTTGTAGAAATAATCATCTCATCACGATACGGCATAAAATGCTCTTTTAAGATTTTTCCAAAATTACTCTCCGCACTCCCTGCCTTTGGTCCGTAATTATTTGCCAGATCAAAATGGGTGATTCCATGATCAAACGCCGTGAAGCACATTTCCTCCATCTTCGCATAAACACCGGTATCCCCAAAGTTGTGCCACAGCCCCAATGACACCGCCGGGAGCATCAGACCGCTCTTTCCACAGCGGTTGTACTTCATCTTTTCATATCTTGTATCGCTTGCAATGTACATTTCTTTCCCTCCTGTTATTCTTCCCTGTTTTTTGATTTTGTGTGTTTCTGATCCACACAGTTCTTTTTTCTGTTATCTTCTGTTTTACATTTTCTCTTTACATCAACATAACACTTCAAGTATACTTGAAGTCAACATTTTTTTCATCTTTATTATTTTTATCATCTTTCCTGAACCCTCACACTTCCTATCCCCAATGGCAGGATTATGATCAGTGCGACTACCTGGAACAGGCAAAGCAGGATCTGGAGCAATTATTTTTTCTTCAGCAGCCCAACGATAATTATCCAATATTGAAATAGAAACATTCTATAAATAAAAGCCCCTTTCCTGTATATTGTGTCTATAGAAAGAAGCTGCCGGTTATTCCGGTATTTATTCTACAGTATTATAAGACTCATATCTGTAGGGAAAGGCGCAATTATGGAAAAACATACAGGCTTTCAATTAGACAGCCGGACAGGCTATTTTAAAAACAACGGTGTGGATGTCATGGCATTCATGGACATCTATCCGGTCGGACATCAGGCGGGTGTCAGCATGATTATGCACGGAAAACGAATTGCAACGAACGGAGATCTCCGTTTTGAACCGACTCCCGGGCAGTGGCAGGCCGTTCCGAAGCAGCTTGACCGGACACTTGATGAAAAAAGTAATACCATCACCACGAAATTATGCTATCCCGATAAGGATCAGCATCTGACCGGCTTTAATCCCCTTCTTTATCCGGATTTTGAATTCACCTATGAGGTAAGGGTTCATGGGGAAGGTGGTCACATTGTCGTATCCGTAGATCTGGACCGCCCTGTTCCGGAAGAATTCCTGGGAAAATTATGCTTCAATCTGGAACTGGTTCCTCATATTCTGTTCGGAAAACCCTGGATCATGGATAAGAAGCAGGGGATTTTCCCGACACAGCCAAACGGTCCGACCCTGCAGACTGCCGGTAACCATTTACACCCTTACAAGGAGCCGGATACTACCATGCGTATGCCGCTTGAGAAGCTTACACATAACCGGTCCGCTTATAATCCGGCAACCGCGGATACCCTGATCGCAGAACCTTATGCGGTTGGCAGACGTTTCACCTCCCGTCCGGATGATCCCTGCCAGCGCTTTACCGTTGAGAGTATCGGTGCGGATCTGAAACTGTATGATGGCCGCATGAACCACAACAACGGGTGGTTTGTCTTAAGCAGTGAGGTTCCTGCCGGCAAAACCAAAGATGCCATCCACTGGATCATCACGCCCAGCATTGTAGAGGACTGGATGTACGCTCCCGTCGTACAGATTTCCCAGGTGGGCTATCATCCGGCTGCTTCAAAGGCAGCTGTGATTGAACTGGATCAAAGAGATTCCCGTCGCGAGAATGCGATCCTTTATCAGATCACAGAAAACGGACCTGTTGAGATTCAGCGGGGCACTCCGAAGGAATGGGGAGACTTTTTACGCTACCACTATCTGAAATATGACTTCTCCGCCATTCAGGCAGAGGGCTTATACGAGGTTGTTTACGGCAGCAGCACTTCTGCGATCTTCCGTATTGCCAGCGACATTTATGACCGTGGTGTATGGCAGCCGGTACTGGAATATTTCCTTCCGATCCAGATGTGTCACATGCGTGTGAGTGAAAAGTACCGGGTATGGCATGATCTGTGCCACGATGACGACGCACGCATGGCACCTGTGAATTACAACCATTTTGACGGCTATGTACAGGGACCTTCTACACTGACGAAATACCAGCCCGGTGACAGGGTTCCCGGACTCAATGTAGGCGGCTGGCACGATGCCGGTGACTTCGATCTGCGTGTGGAATCCCAGGCTGGAGAAGCTTACAATCTCGCTCTTGCCTTTGAAGCATTCCACGTGGATTACGATGCAACCACCATCGATCAGGAGCATAAAATTACCGAAATCCATCAGCCGGATGGCAAGAATGATATTTTACAACAGATTGAACATGGCGTGTTAAGTGTCGTTTCCGGCTACCGCGCTCTGGGACGTTTGTATCGCGGCATCATCTGCAATGATCTGCGCCAGTATGTCCTTCTGGGTGATCCTTCTGCCATGACCAAAAATATCGCAGGTGATGAGGATGACCGGTGGGTATTTACCGAAGACAATTCTTCCAGACAGCTTATGACGGCTTCACAGCTTGCCGGTGCATCCCGTGCATTAAAGGGATTTAACGATGATTTAAGCAGAGAAGCCTTACAGGATGCCATCGAACTTTATGAAAGTACTGTCGGAGATCATCCGGTAATCGAAAACTGCACCTCCTTCCCTGCTGCCACCGATGGAAATAGCAAGACGGAGCTTGCGAGAATCCATGCTGCTGTCGAGCTTTTCTTAACGACAGGAGACGATTCCTATAAGACCTATCTGCTTAACCGGTGTGATTTTATTGTAGAAAATATCAAGACGCTCGGCTGGATCATCTGCCGCGTGGTTCATAAGCTAAATGATCCGGATTTCACAGAAAAAAACCGTAAGGCACTGGTCGGGCTGAAGGCCTCCATTGATGAAGAAAGTAAAGAAACCCCTTACGGAATTCCCTACCGCCCGTTCATCTGGGGCGCCGGATGGGGGATTCAGCGGATGGGAGTCGAATATTATTTCCTGCATGAAGCCTTTCCGGACATCTTTGAACCGGATCTGATCCTGCGTGCACTGAATTTCATATTAGGCTGCCATCCCGGCTCAAACACCTCTTCCTTTGCATCCGGCGTCGGAGCACGCTCCGCTACCGTTGCCTATGGAATGAACCGTGCCGACTATTCCTATATTCCGGGCGGCGTGATCTCCGGTACGGCACTGATCCGTCCTGACTTTCCGGAGCTGCTTGAGTTTCCGTACCTCTGGCAGCAGAGCGAATATGTCCTCGGCGGCGGTTCCTCCGATTATATGTTCCTGGTTTTAGCGGCCAAGAAGGTCTTACTTGAAAATAAAGGTAACTATTCAGATCCCCATTCGTAAAACCGCTGCTATACGCAGCGTAGTTTACCTCATGTGGTTACTTCGCCATATAAATTATGTCAAATGTCCTTACGAATGCATGCATTCGACGTCCATATTGTCATAATTTGGTAACAGTTCAGCCATGCAGAAATGATTGTGCAAGATGACCGTGGGAGCTTGCTCACTAAGGGAATCTTATACAATCATTTCTATAGGGCGGACGCCCGACATGAAATAAGTTGCCGGAAAGCACGTATATTTATTAGCCAATCTGTACAATCCGGCAGCTTATGAATGGCCATGGCTGAACTGTTACATAATTTGCATGGCTCTGAATAGTTACAAATAAAGAAAAATAAAATGAAACGCCCGGACATAAATGTCCGGGCGTTATTACATTCCATATCATAATAAAGCCTTAAAACTACTTCTTCTTTTTCATTCCAGCCACCAGAAACCGCAGCACCGATTCTTAACATCCATTCCACATCCATGTTAATTTCTGTGGCATTTTAAGCATTCGACAGATTTACGACCCAGCGTTCCTTCTTCATCTCATGTGTGGCAACGATAATTTTACCGACATCCAGTGCTTTCACTCCAAAGTACATCATAACCGGACTGGCATTGGTAAAGAATGCCAGAATGAGAAGCATTGGAATCATGACAGCCGTCGTTCCGCCGTCTACAAGAAAACCAACCTTCGTATCTCCTCCTGCCCGGCATACTGCAAGCTGTGTATTCACATAGGTCCACAGTGGCATGAAAAGCGCCATCAGCAGAAGCATTGCCCGGCAGATATTCTGTGCATCGATGCTTAAATTTCCGAAAACAACCGGTACAAGCAGAACGGTCACCACTCCGACAAGACACATTATACATCCGAATATGACTGCTGCGGAAAGCATCCACGTCTTTTCCTTCCGGGCGTCAGCCAGTTCATTCCTTCCCAGCGATTTTCCGATGAGGACTCCTGTTGCAGTCGTAATTCCATCGAAGGAAATGAAGAACAGATTGGCAATGGAAAAGCTTGCTGCCATACCGGATACAACTGCTGCATTTCCTCTTCCATTGTAAATTGCCGCCGTGAAGCTTTCTGACAGAACCCACATCATCTGGGAAATAATCAGAAGCGACCCTTTCTTCAAAATCCGTCCAAACAATGCCCAGTCAATTCTCTTAAAAACGGAGAAGCTGATAAATTCCGGGCGTTCCTTGATGGTATAACCAATTAAGAGCAGCATTTCCACTGTCTTTGCAATGATGGTTGCATATGCTGCACCCTCTACCTCCAGTCTCGGCATTCCCAGATGTCCATAGATCAATACCCAGTTCAAAAATGCATTGGATCCGGCAGCAATCAAAGTGATGACCAGTATTACCCTTACTCGTCCAATCTCCCGATAGGAAGAAGACAGAATAGAGGAAATCATCATCTGGATTCCTATAAATCCCATCAGATACATATATTTCTGTCCTTCATCCAGGATCAGATCTGCCTGTGAATTGCCAATCACCATAAGACTTAAGACCGGTCTGGTAAAGACAAATGTTGCAAGAAAGTAAAATATACAGGTAGAAAGCGACGCAACCACCTTAAATGCAACGCTCTGCCGCATTCCTTCCCTTTGCCTTGCTCCAAAATACTGTGTCAGAAAAATTCCTCCGGATGCACAGATCATATTCTGCATTACCATAAAAATAAAGCAGATCTGCCCGGAAATATTCACTCCGGACATCTTCACATCACCAAGGCCAGCTACCATAAAGCTGTCTATCAGTGATACCAGACTCTGAATCAATGCCTGCAGCATCACGGGTATTCCAATTGCCAGTGCCTCCTTATAAAAGCTCCAGCTTCCAAAACGTTCCTTCATCCTCGTTCTCATTGCCATTCCTCTCTTCCCTTACAACTGTGCCGTTCCCACATTTACAAACATACTCCTTGTCGTTTATCCCAGTATATTATATAATAATATCTTGTATAGAACCTTTTTTCTACATAAAAACCATATATTTATGTCAAAATATATCGTATTGGAGAGATATTATGATAAAAGAGAGCGATTTCCTTACAAAACGAAATGATCACTCCCAGATTATTGAATACAACAACCCGCAATTTGAATGTTTTTCATGCAGTCCCTACTTTTCAGCTAATCAGCACTATTTTGTTCCCGATCACTGGCATGAAGATCTGGAATACCTCTATGTCGTAGAAGGGGAACTGGAATATCACGTAAATGGTCAAAACATCATCATCCACGCCGGCGAGGGAATTCTGGTTAATTCCAAACGAATTCACTCCAACCGGTCCCTTCCCGGAAAAAGCTGCGCCTTTTACTGTGCCATTGTTCATCCATGCCTGCTGTGTTCCACCCGATATATCCAGCAGACCTATCTGTTTCCCGTAATTTCACCCAATTCCTTTGACTACCTTTTATTATCATCCGGGGACTGGACAAAACAGATTATTGATGAGCTTGTACGTATGTTTGAGTCTCCCGATATTAAAAACATTGAACTGGAAATTCTGGAATCGTTTATCCGGATGTTTAAGATCCTCTATGCCCATTTGGAAAAGGCAGTACTTCCCTCCCCTGTTTCCGCTGCCCGGATTGGTACCTTCAAATCCATGCTTCTTTATATTCAGGAGCATTACCATGAAAAAGTTTCTCTTGATGAAATTGCCGATGCAGGAAGTGTGGGGAAAACACTTTGCGCCAAACTTTTTCGTACCTATACCTCCAAGACTCCCGGGGAATACCTGATCCATTACCGCATTCAAAAAAGTCTCGATCTTCTGACCTGCACTCGTGACAGCATTACCGATATTGCTTACGCTGTCGGATTTTCAAGTGCAAGTCATTACACCGGGACTTTCCGGGATATTATGGGGTGTACCCCGCATAAATACCGCGCTCATACTGTTGAAGATACTGCAAGTTATCATCTTGTCAGCCATGATAACATTTAAAAAACACCTCCGGAAGAAAAGGAATCCCTTTCTCCCGGAGGTGTTACTGATTATATTACTATTCATATGGATGCATCTGCATCATTTCACCAGCTTCACAACCTGTTCTGCACCGGCTTACAGGGTAACGGTAACCTCTGCATTTCCGGAAAGGCTGATTACGGTATCCTTGCCTTCGGTCTTCACATCACCTGCAGATACGGAAACAGCAGCCACATTTACAAGGCGGACAGCGTAGTTCCTGTCACTCTTAACAGTAATATGGATCTGATTTCCTTCTCTCTTTGCAGTCATGGCAATCTCTTCCTTCTGATCCATGCCATAAACAACTGCTTCTGCACTCTTGCCATCCTTTAATGCATAAAGCCGTAATTCTGCGCCATCGCCATAATCGTAATCCGGCTTGTCATCATGTGCGCCCATTGCCACGATGGAGTTCTCCTTCACCATAAGAGGAATGCTTAAGTAGCCGTGCTTCTCGGTAATCCATCCGCAGCCTTCCTTTTCTTCTCCGGTAAAGAAGTCGGTCCAGGTTCCCTTCGGCAGATAGTACTCAGCCATGCTCTGGTCGTTGAAGATCGGAGCAACCAGAAGGTTATCACCCAGCATATACTGCTTATCCACATAATGACAGGTTTTATCCTCGGTATATTCCAGAACCATGCTTCTCATGGTTGGAACACCGGTAATGGAGGTTTCAATTGCGGTCTTGTAAAGGTAAGGCATTAAGCGCGCCTTTAATCTGGTGAAGAAACGAACCACATCTACTGCTTCATCATCATAAACCCACGGTACTCTGTAAGAGGAGCTTCCATGCAGTCTGGAATGGGAAGAAAGGAGTCCGAATGCTACCCAGCGCTTATAAACATCTGCGGTAGAGGTATTTTCAAATCCACCAATATCATGTGCCCAGAATCCGAATCCGCTCATTAACAGGGACAGACCGCCGCGAAGGCTTTCTTCCATGGATTCATAATCGGACCAGCAGTCACCGCCCCAGTGTACCGGGAACTTCTGACCGCCAACAGTTGCGGAACGTGCAAAGAGAACAGCCTGTCCTTTGCCTCTCTTACGCTCTAATAATTCATAAACACACTTGTTGTAAAGATAAGTGTAGTAATTGTGCATCTTCTTCGGATCGGATCCATCATAATAAGCCACGCCTTCGGAAGGAATTCTCTCACCGAAGTCGGTCTTGAAGCAGTCAACGCCCATATCAAGCAGAACCTCCAGCTTGCTCTGGAACCACTTGTAAGCTTCCGGATTCGTAAAGTCTACGATTGCCATGCCCGGCTGCCACATATCCCACTGCCATACCTGACCGTTCGTTCTCTTAATAAAGTAGCCCTTTTCCATGCCTTCATTGAAAAGTACGGATTCCTGACCGATGTAGCTGTTGATCCAGACGCAGATGTTCAGCCCCTTTGCCTTAATTCTCTTAAGGAGTCCTGCCGGATCCGGGAATACACGGTTATCCCATACGAAGTCGCTCCAATGGAATTCCTTCATCCAGAAGCAGTCGAAATGGAAGGTTCTAAGAGGAATTCCACGGTCTAACATTCCATCAATGAAGCTCATAACAGTTGCTTCATCATAGTTCGTGGTAAAGGAAGTGGAGAGCCACAGTCCAAAGGTCCAAGGTGCCGGAAGAGACGGCTTACCGGTAAGGTCGGTATAACGTGTCAGTACTTCCTTCATGGTCGGTCCGTTGATCAGGAAGTAATCCAGATAGCCGCCCGGTACGGAAAATTCGGTTCTGGTTACCATTTCGGTTGCAACTTCAATGGAAACCTTCTCCGGATGATTAACAAGAACACCGTATCCCTTGTTGGTAATAAAGAACGGAATGTTCTTGTAGGACTGCTCGGTACTGGTACCACCATCGGCATTCCAGATATCAATGCTCTGTCCATTCTTTACAAAAGGAGTGAAACGCTCGCCGGTACCATAAACCAGTTCACCAACCGATAAGGAAAGCATCTGGCGCATATAGGTTTCTTCTGCGTCCGTATCGTTATAGGCAAAGCCCTTGAAATCAGTCTTCATAAGTGCAAGGTCACGTCCTGCACTTCTGGTAATCATCTCTCCATTGCGGTAATAGGTCATGGACCAGTTTTTCTTCGTAATGACTAAGGTCAGCTCGCCGCTCTTAATGCTGATCTCTTCTTCGCTGTCTGTTACATCCAGCGGAAGCTCTTCATTAAGCTCCAGTTCAAAGGAAGGGGTATTCACTACTTCTCCCTTATAATGATAAGTACGCACTCTTAAGATTTCCGGTGCCGGAGAGGTAATCTCCAGTGTCAGGTTGATACCGCCCAAGGTATCTCCTCTTGTCACGATGTGCGCGGTCGGTGCGCAGATGGTGACTTTCTTTTCTTCGATCTTGGTGAAGTATGCTTCTGCAGGTGCAAAACAGCTGCAGCCTTCCTTCTGTAACCAGCATCCGTTACTGAATTTCATGTTGTTACCCTACCCTTTCTTTTCGTTTTTGTTGCTGCTTTTGTTTCCTTAATTATTTACTGTTTCCTTCCGGTATGGATCATACCCAATTCAATTATAATGATGTCGGGGTCAAAAGCCCCCGACTTTGATACCTACGGATTGCTTCGTGCTACGCACTCCCACAATCCTACCCAATATTCGCATATCGTGGGATTATCATCCCACTTCTATGCTCATATCGGGGCGGGTTCTAAGGTCTTTCACCCACTTATGAGCAAGCTCATGTGGGCTTAGACCTTTTGACCCTGGTATCATTATAATGATAGCATATAATGTTTTTTTATTCCATTCTTTAATTATTTTTTACTGTTCTGACACAATATTGACATTTTGTGATTTCAGATGAGCAAAAACAAAACCCTCAGGAAACATCACTGTATCGGATCTTTCACTGAAGGTTTTCCTTGCTATAATGTCAAATATTCCCCACTATTATCGAAAAGTTTCGCTCATTAATTTCATCAATCATTTTTTATAATTGGACTAACCGTCCAATGACAAAAACCTTGACAATGTATATGATATAAACTCATAAAGTCCCCTTGACAATATAGGATAAAACACATATTCTATATGAGGTGTTGTGTATGAATGATTTTAATGACTATTTAAATGAACAGCTAAAAGATCCTGATTTTAAAAAAGAATGGGATGATTCTGAAAGTGAATATAGTCTGGCAAGAAGCTTTTTGATGGCTAGAAAAGAATGCAATATGACTCAAAAGGAGCTTGCTGAAATAACCGGAATCAACTAGGCAGATATCAGTAAAATTGAGACCGGGAACGCAAATCCGGCAGTATCCACACTTAGACGTTTAGCAGAGGGAATGGGCATGGTGCTCCGATTTGAGTTTATCTCCAAAAAAGTAAACTAGCTTCCTATTTCTTTTCTTTCATTTTCTTAAGATACTCTGCTTTCAATGCATTCTCGCTTTCCAGACGTGTGATCTCCGTTTTCAAATGATCGACATATTCCCTGGCAAGCTTTACACCGCCGTGCACCGCAATATCCGGATGCTGCTCCATTTCATCAAGCCACTGCATCAGTGACTTTTCTCGAATATCATTATAGGTATGATCCGGTCTTCCAAACATAATTTGTCCCTCTTTTCCAATTTCCTGATCATGCAAACTTATACGTAACATGTTACTCAAATAAGTTCAACACAAACTTACTTGTATCATATGACTCAAGCAAGTTTATCTTCTGTCAGCATCTCATACGTCACACCATACTTCTTTGCAATATCACTTGCAAAGGATTTGCCGATCGGAGGCGCAATTTCAATCTTATAGGAACGCTTCTCTCCCTCATTGTGCACCACAAGCGAAAAGGCTTTTCCCTCGTAATCTTCTTCGTTGATCTCATCAATATCAAACGCCAGCTTATGCATATGGGTATTGTAGATCGTCCGCATTCCTTTATTCAGGATGGCTCTGACCGAATCCCGTGCAATGTAATACCCCTCCTCAAACGATGTGGTCGAGAAGGTTTCATTCATAAGGAAAAGGCTGTGCTTCGTTGCATCGGCATACATTTCCTTAAACCGCTTGCATTCCTCTCCAAGGCGCCCCAGGTCAAAGGTCTTGTCCTCATCTGCCGGGAAATGCGTATAGATATTATCTGCCGGAGCAAAGCAGAACTCTTCACCCGGAACGTAAATACCTCCCTGCGCAAGCACAAACAGCTGTCCGATGGACTGTGTGATCGTGGTCTTACCTCCACGGTTTGCACCGGTCAGAATATAGACCCGATGCTCCCGGTCAAAAATGAGATCATTGGTTACTACATTCGTCATGTCGGCATCCTCTGCTGCCACCAGCTTCAGATTATAAATTCCAACTGCTTTCATAAAAAAGTCCGTATCAGCATCCTCTGTCTGCTTCGAAGCCACTGTCGGCTTCACAAGCCGGACTCCCTTTTGCTTTAGCTTTTCCATATATTCTGCCCACTTGATATAGTACAACAATTCCGGAATCAGATCGGTCATGTCGGTTATCGTGATCGATACATACTTATTGAGGGTTTCCCTGATCTTGCGCACCATTCCGGAAATCATATGGTTCACACTTCGATCCATATACCGGGTAACATCCCTGGACGGATCATTATCTGCAATCGTTGAAATCCCGATCGCTGCATTGATTGGATTTCCTGCCATGGCATTGAGATTTCCTACCTTGAACATGGCCTCCGTAACAGCATTGGAATCTCCGGCCTCTATCTGTTGAAACTTATAATTCTCCTTCCACTCCGTACTCTCGTTAATCTTGTCCTTCGAAGTAATATGATCGTAAAAACTTCCCAGCACACCGGCCTTCGTAAACGGCTTACTGTTGATGGACAAAAGTCCGACTGCATCTGCTTCAAACCGGTCATTCAGATTAATGCCGACCGTGATACTCCTCACCCGGGAAGTATGGATCTTCAGCTCAGAAATATCTTTCCTCAATTCACCGAATCCGTTGCTGTGATAAAGCTCCTTCACGTAATCACGCAGTCCGATAAGCCCCTGTGAATGGATCTCTTTATTCTCCAGGCAATGATAAATGGCATCCACACACTCAATATAATCATTGATTTCGTCCAGCCGGTGCAGAAGATCCCAGACCGTTGCGTGCTCTTCATATTCCTTGCTAAGGCACCCGTAGTCCTTCAGGAAGTTAATCTTATCCAGAATCTTCATCAGAGACTCGCGCATTTCCTTATGATGAATCATGTCCTCGAAAATATCACAGCGGTACTGCGTCACAAACGGATCTGCGCACAGCTTCGACATCGTATTCATAATCAGGTTCTGCTCCGATTCCTTTGGTGTCAGCTGCTTACAGATCTGATCCAGCCCCAGATCATGCAAAGCTGTCGGACTGATCTTCTTATATTCTGCGGATTCAAGCGGATATAACAGACTGTATTTTTTATTACTCATAGATGTTCCCTTCCTGATTTCTTTTGTAACAAAATATATATTGTGTCTTATTCACAACCATTCAGAGCCATGCCAAATTGCTTCTGTTGTCATTCAGATGTATATATGAAAAAGGTCTGATAGATCATTTTGAGGTTATGCTTACATTTATACAGAATAGCAATTTCATATAGCGAATTTATTTCCCTGATTATTTTCAGTTTAATCTCTTACCCCAATTTAATCAAATAGAAAATGCTCTGCATCCATCCTGAAAAACAAAAAGAACCCTTTAAAACATGGTACGCTTCACCAGTATTTTAAAGGGTTCCTGAATATTATTCAAATTTTTCCTGCAGATACTCGGACAGTTTCGTATTTTCACTGTAATCCACCGGGCAGTCGATGATACACGGAACCTTTTGCCTGAAGGCATCCTCCAAAATCGGGATCAGATCCTCTGCCTTTTCCACTCGATATCCTTTGGCATGCATGCTTTCCGCATACTTCACAAAATCCGGATTCGTGAAATCCACATAGCAGTGCTTTCCGAAATGATCGATCTGTTTCCACTTGATCAGACCATAGCTGGCATCCGAAAAGATCAGGGTCACAATCGGTGTTCCCTCCCGGAGCGCCGTTTCGTATTCCTGGCTGTTCATCATAAAGCCACCATCACCGGAGATTGCAAGAACCTTTTTCTCCGGATTGATCAGCTTTGCTGCCACTGCGCCCGGAACTGCAATTCCCATCGTCGCAAATCCATTTGAAATGATGCAGGTGTTGGGCTTATAGCAGTTATACTCACGGGCAATCCACATTTTATGCGCCCCCACATCGGAAATCACAATATCGTCCTCTCCCATGAATTTCCGCACATCATACAGAATCTTCTGCGGCTTCATAGGGAAGGAAGTATCCTCTGCAAAGCTTTCGTATTCCTTTACCATTTCCTTTTTCAAATTAAGAATTTCTTCCGGCTCTTCCTTTTCCTCACAACGGAACTTTATCTGCTGCAGCGAATAGGAAATATCTCCGACCACCTGTACCTCCGGCTGATAAAGCATGTTGATATGGGCAGACCGCTGGTTGATATGAATGATCTTATGCTTTCCACCTGCATTCCATTTTCCCGGTGCGAATTCGACAATATCATAGCCGATTGCAATCACAAGGTCTGCCATATCCAGAATCTTGTTCTGATAATCCTTCTGTGGAATACCGACCGTCCACATGGAGTATTTGTTATTATAAGGAATGATTCCCTTCGCCATCATGGTATTCACGACCGGAATTTTCAGTTCATCCGCAAAGCTGGTAAGCGCTTCCCCCGCATGATTCCGCACTGCGCTGTGTCCGACGAGCACTACCGGATGCTTGGCTTTATAAATC
>Ga0129312_1000281_pt1 | contig 48471 bp, 40 predicted proteins | sample O827metagenome_FD_94434 | JGI IMG/M metagenome (GOLD analysis project Ga0129312, IMG submission 94434) | Orangutan group fecal microbial communities from Wisconsin, USA - O827 metagenome | ecosystem: Host-associated > Mammals > Digestive system > Large intestine > Fecal | place: USA: Wisconsin... | reverse complement strand
CACTCACCGGCGCGGTGCTGCTGGTGCAGGGCAGCATCGATGTGCTGACCCTGTTTCTATTCCTGATGGCGGCTTCCCGGATGTACGACCCTATGCAGGGCGCGTTGCAGAATCTGGCGGCTGTCATTGCCATGCGCACCAATGTAGGGCGGATGAACGAGATTCTGGACGCTCCCTTGCAGACCGGCAGCGAGCGGCTGACCAATCAGGGCTGCGATATCGTGTTCGACCATGTGGGCTTTGCCTACAACTCCGGCGAAACGGTGCTGCGGGATGTCTCCTTTACCGCAAAGCAGGGGGAGGTCACGGCACTGGTGGGACCCTCCGGCGGCGGCAAGACCACCGTTTCCCGACTGGCGGCACGGTTCTGGGATTACCAGAAGGGCAGCATCACCGTGGGCGGCATGGAGGTTTCCCGGATCGACCCGGAAAAGCTCATGAGCCTGTATTCCATCGTATTTCAGGATGTGACCCTGTTTGACAACACGATACTGGAAAATATCCGTCTGGGGCGCAAAGGTGCCACCGACGAGGAAGTCCTTGCGGCGGCAAAGCTGGCAAACTGCGAGGAATTTGCCGAAAAGCTGCCGGACAAGTGGAACACCAACATCGGCGAGAATGGCTGTGCTCTTTCCGGCGGCGAGCGTCAGCGCATTTCCATTGCCCGCGCCTTCCTGAAGGATGCGCCTATCATCCTGCTGGACGAAGCCACCGCCAGCTTGGATGTGGAGAACGAAACTGCCATTCAGGAGGCTCTTTCGCGGCTCATAAAACACAAAACCGTCCTTATCATCGCCCACCGGATGCGCACCGTAGCCGGTGCGGATCAGGTGGTGGTGCTGTCGGGTGGCATCGTGGCCGAGCAGGGCAGCCCGGCAGAGCTGTACGCCCGGAAGGGGCTGTATACCCACATGGTGGATCTGCAGTCGGCAAGCCAGAACTGGACGATCTGAGAATGATGGCGGCTTTTATTTGGGAAAAAGTCTTGCATTCAGTTAAAAACTGTGGTATATACATTATACGAAACACTGTTTTGAAAGAACGCTCCACCGTTCAATGATGTATAAATGGGAGGTGCTTGCCGTGACCGCCGTGATCTACGCTCGCTATTCCAGCGACAACCAGCGTGAAGAATCCATCGAAGGTCAGATACGGGAATGTACTGCCTATGCAGAGAAGAACGGCTTCACGGTGGTGAAGCACTACATCGACCGTGCCATCTCTGCAAAAACGGATAATCGACCGCAGTTCCAACAGATGATCAAGGACAGCGAGCGCGGAATCTTTGATGTTATTATCGTCTGGAAACTTGACCGCTTTGCTCGGAACCGCTACGACAGCGCACGGTACAAGACCCAGCTGAAACGCAATGGTGTGAAGCTGGTATCGGCAACGGAAGTCATTTCGGCTGGCCCGGAGGGCATTATTCTGGAATCGGTGCTGGAAGGCTACGCCGAATACTACTCGGCTGACCTGTCTGAAAAGGTCGTGCGTGGCATGACCGAGAATGCTCTCAAGGGTATTTATAATGGTGGCACGATTCCGTTCGGATACATGATCGATGAGACCCGACATTACCAGCCCGACCCGCTGCTGGCTCCGTATGTGGAGCAGACGTTCCAGAAGTATGCAGACGGCGCGACTATGACCGACCTGCGGGATTGGTTAAAGGCGCACAACATTAAGAATTCGATGGGCGGGGAGATGTCCTACAATACGATTCAGCGGATGCTGAGTAATCGCCGGTACATCGGCGAATTGTGTCTGCGGGATGTGGTGCAGCCCAATGCGATTCCGGCACTGGTGTCAGCTGAACTTGTCGGGGTGAGACCCCTCCATCTTGCTGCGCAAGACCGTTCTGTCGCTTGAAAGCCCCACTGGGGCTTTCATTGCTCCGCTTCGCTGCGCAAACGCGAATCTGTTCAACAAGGTGCAGGAAAAGCTGGCGAAAAATAAAAAGGCCCCTGCCCGTCATAAGGCAGAGGAAAGCTATCTGCTCACCACCAAGCTGTACTGCGGTAAGTGCGGAGCGCTGATGTTCGGAGAAAGCGGTGTCAGCCACACCGGGAAGATGTACACCTATTACAAGTGTGCTGCTGCCAAGAAGAAAAAGACTTGCGATAAAAAGGCAGTGCGGAAACAGTGGCTGGAAGATCTGGTAGTTGCCGAGACCATGAAGCTGGTGGAAGATGACGCTTCCATGAATGCCATCATTGCCAAGGTCATGGAGCTGCAAAATCAGGAAAGCACTGACCTGCCTATCTACGAAAAGCAGTTGAAGGAAACGGAAACCGGCATCACCAATATGCTGAACGCTATCCAGATGGGCATCCTGACCAGTTCCACGAAAGAGCGGTTGGAGGCTCTGGAAGAACAGCGGAAAGAACTGCAAGCCCGCATTGCAGAGGAACGGCTGGCAAAACCGAAGATGAAAGAAGAGTTCGTCCGGTTCTGGCTGCTCCGCTTCCGCAAGCTGGACATGACTCAGCCGGAGCAGCGGCAGGCACTGGTGGACACCTTCATCAATGCCATCTATCTCTACGATGATAAGGTCCTCATCACCTTTAATTATAAGGAAGGTACGGAAACGGTCGCTTTCGGGGAAGCCGTGAAAGCGGAGAAAAGTTCGGATATGAGTGCGCGAGGTGCACCAGATATTAAACGTCAAATCGTAAGATTTGACGTTCTTTCTTTATGTAGGAAAGCGGCTGCACATTTTCTGCATACCGTTTGCACATTTGCCCAAATCAGGGGCTTTTCTGCGCAAGGTTTGCATAGCCTGCTTTCCTTTGCATAAAAAGTCACTTGTCGGGGCAAGGCCCCTCCATCTTGCTGGCGCAAGACCGTTCGGTCACTCAAAAGCCCCACTGGGGCTTTTGTTGCTTCGCAAACGTGAATCTTTTATGCAAACAGAACTCTCGTCAATTCTCTGCGTTCGTCTGCGTCCATCAGCCGGATGGCTTCAAGGATCTCCTTGCCGGAGATTTTTGTTGCCGCCGGCTTTTCATTTTGCCGGGGCTGGGGTGCTGCCGGGGTCAGGTCTTGGGAATAGAAGTTCGCTTCGATCTTCTCGGTCAGTTCCAGCCGGGGCTTGTCCTGCGTGTGGGCGTAGGTGTCCATCAGGACAGATGCGGTGGCGTGACCTGTATTGCCCTGCACCGACTTGAAGTCGCCGTCCGACTGCAAGAGCTGATAGGTGGCACTGGAGTGCCGCAGACCATGGAACACGATCTGTTCAAACTCTGGATGCTCGGCTCTCCACAGGCGGTACCATTTTGTCAGCAACTCCGGCGCGATGGGCAAGCCGTCCGGGAGCCGGAACAGTTGCCCGCAGTTGCTGTACTTTTCCGGGGCGTTCTGCTCGTCCTGCTTCAGCTTTTCCAACCATGCCAGAAGTTCTTCCTTCAAGGGCTTCGTCATATACAGGACGCGGTTGGACTTCTTGGCCTTAGGCTTTTTCAGGATGAGAGAGGATTTGCTTCCCTCACGCCTGTCCGGGAAGGTGTGGTAGACCTGATTGGGGTCGAGCTTTTCCAGAGCGTCCTTGTTGGCTCGCTGCATGGTCTTATTGACCGAGATAGTGCCACGCCCATCGGCTGCATCAAAGTCCAGATCACTCGGCTGTAGGCCGAGGATTTCGCCCTCACGGAGCGAAAGGATCATGCTCATGTGCACCGCTAGATGCAGGGCAGGGTTCTCGATGGTCTGCAACGCTGCCAGCATGGTTTTCTCGTCCCAGATGGTGCGTTCCTCGATGTTGACCTTGGGGGCATCACGGGGCAGGGGAATCTTGTGGATCAAGTCCCATTCTACCGCATAGGAAAATGCAGTCTTGAGTAGCGTGTGGACTTCGTGGATGGAGGTGCTGGACAGCAGCCGCTTCTTTTGCTTGTCGGAAAGCTTCTGTTTCACACCGTGCACATACTGCCCGCAGGGGGTCTTGGCAAGGGTATCCTGCTGTTTCGGCTCTGCTGTGTAACTCATACGGCGCGCTCCTTTCTCCTCTTGACGCGATGCTTATAATTTCTGGCAGAACTCTATTCTCTCTTTATTCGGGCTTTCGACCATGAAAAAGCGAACACCGTTTTCCCAGAACGGCAGTGACTGGATGCTGGAATGCAGCAGGTGCATCCCTGCCTCTTTTGCCGCAGCAAAGGCGGCTTCGATATCGGTCGTTGCCAGAGCTACATGGTCGATTGCTCCGGCCTTTTCCGCCGCACGATGGTTTTCATAGGTTTCGATCATCAGATCGCCAAGCTGAAGAAACGCAACGCGCTCCCCGGCGGCTTTGTTTACCGTTTCCAGCGCAGAAACAAACCCCAGCTTCTTGTAAAATGCAATGGTCTTGTCGAGATCATTTGTTGGGATGCCAATGTGCGCCACACCGGTCAGAACCTGCGGAAAGCTCATACCTTCGTTTCCTCCGCAATCTTCACCACTGCTTTGACGATGTTGGCCTTGTCCGAAATGCTCTTGTCCATGGCATTCTGGATGTCGTCAAAGTCAAAGATGTTGGTCACAATACCCTTCAGATTGATTTTGCCGGAAGCAACGGCATCGATCGCCATGGGGTAAATGTGGCGATAACGGAACACGGTCTTGAAGGTCAGTTCCTTGTCCAGTGCAAGGCTCATAGGCAGGGTCATCTCGCCGGATTTGGAGTAACCAACCAGAACGATGTTTGCACCCTTCTGCGCCATCTCAATGGCCTGGCGGGTAGTGATTTCTGTACCAGCAGTCTCGATAACGAGGTCGCAGCCCAGACCATCGGTCAGGTCGAGAATCGTTTGGACGGCATCCTTTTCGCGGCTGTTGATCACACCGTCTGCACCCAGTTCAAGAGCCTTATCCAGACGCTTCTGCATGATATCCACAACGTAAACACGGGAAACACCCTCGGCTTTCAGCGCCATCATGGAGACCAGACCAATGCAGCCTGCACCCATGACCACCGCAGTCTGACCGGCATGAGCACCGCCCTGATTGGCTGCGTGGAAACCAACAGCCAGAGGCTCGATCAGCGCACCTTCCATGGTGCTTACGTTGTCCGGCAGCTTGAAGCAGAGGTTTGCTTCATGGGCCACATACTCCTGAAAAACACCGTCTACCGGCGGAGTAGCGAAGAACACGACATCTGGGCAGAGGTTGTATTTGCCCTCACGGCAGAACTTGCAGTGACCGCAGGTCTTGCCCGGCTCCAGCGCAACGCGGTCGCCGACTTTCAGATGCTTGACAGCACTGCCAACTTCCACGACTGTGCCGCCCGGCTCGTGGCCCAGCACGAACGGCGGCTTGACTACATAATTGCCGATCGCACCCGTTTCATAGTAGTGCATATCGCTGCCGCAGATGCCAACGTATTCCAGCTTGACCAGAACTTCGTCCTCTTTGGGTGTGGGGATCGGGCGGGTGGTGTAGCCCATCTTGCCGATGCCGTTCATGACTGCAACTTTCATTGTGCCTTTCATAAGATGACCTCCGTTTTTATTTGCTTATTAACTTTTATAAAGTGTTTATGAATGTGACTACAAATTAACACACCGCACAACCAAAGTCAAGCCCTTTTTCGCGGATTCGGAGAACTGCACAAGGAAAAAGCGGCGGAATTGTGCAAAAAATCGAGGACGGCAGGTGCCGTCCTCGATGGGAAGGTTTATAGGTTCTGAATGAAGGCTTCGATATGGAGCAGAGCGGCTCCCAGCGCAGAGGCTTCCAGCTTATAGCGGCTGAACTTCAGGTAGGAACTGTCCGGCTCAAACGTATTACGCTCGACCAGCATTTCCCGGAGCGGTTCGCCAAACTCTGCCAGAAATCCGCCAACGTAGCCGCCAACAATTACATCACAGTCGAAGGTCATGCGCAGATTATTGACTGCTACAGCAAGGTAAGAAAGGTATTCATTCCATGCCGTTTGCAAAGCTGCATCGCCAGAGCGCAACCCATCAAAGAATAGTGCAAGATTTCCGTCAGTCAGTCGGGAGAGGACTTTTGCAGAGCAATAGGCATCCAGACAGCCCTTTTTTCCGCAGTAGCAGGGGCGGCCATCGGGAACGAGCGTGTTGTGTCCGAACTCTCCGGCACGAAGATGGTCGCCGCCATAGAGCGCTCCACCGGTCAGAATCGCACCACCGACACTGTTGCTCAGAGAAAGGTAGACAAGGCTGCGGGGAGATTCGAGGTCGCGCACTTCAGCAAGTCCGGCAGCGTTCGCGTCATTGATGAACCGGCAGGAGAACGGGATGTAACGGCTGAATTCTTCGGTAGGAACATTCCGCAGACCCAAGGCATGAGAGTAAACCAATGTCTGCCCCTCTTTGTCCAGAATACCGGGCAGCGAAATGCCGACACCCAGAATTTTTTCCACCGGGTAGCCCTCTTTTTCGATCAGCCCCTGCACGATTCCGGCAAGCATTTCCGCATAGGTGTCCGACCGCTCATAAAGACGCTTTTTACGCTCATAGCGGAGAAGGTTACCGGACAGATCGACCAGAACTGCTCCGACATGATTCTGGGTAATCTCCAGTCCGACCGCAAGTCTGGCATCCCGTACAGGAGCGAATGCTCTCGCCTTGCGCCCGCCGGTGGATTCAAAGGTGCCGACCTCCTGCACCAGTCCCATCGCCATCAGTTCTTTGACATTCTGCAATACGGTCGGCCAGCTGTTGTTGACTTTTGCCGCAAGCTCCGGCTGCGAGATTCGGTCGCAGGAAAAAATGCTGCGAATCGTTCGGATGCGGTTGATTTTTTTAACATCGCGGTTATTTGCTCCGCTGCCGGTCATAGGATGATTCACCTCCAAGAGCGGGTTTTACATTTGAAAGAAGATTTATAAAGTTCTTTCTTATTATAGAGAATCTGGCTAGATTCTGCAAGGGAAACATTTACGAATAAAAAAGCGTTAGCCGAAAAGAGCGAGTTGCTTATGGATAAGAAGCGATGCCCACCAGCTTATGGCGAACCATAGGTCGGTGAGCATCGTGTTCTTTAGGGGGCGCTTAATCTTCCAGTCTGCCGTGCTCACAGCCAAGCGAGAGATAGTGCTCCATCTCTCCTCCCAGCACAAGCTGTGCGTACTCCAGCGGCCTGTTGTACAGCAGCCACTCCAGTTCAGCCCGCTGTGTAGGGGTGTTGCCGTACTTGTCCTCGATGGCGACGCAGTCGATGGCAACGGCAGAGCCATCAGCGAACCGGGCTTCTACCCGGTTAGTGTCCATGTTGTAGCGGCAGGAAAGCAGTTTGTTCATGGGAAAACTCCTTTTATATAAGGTGGTGTCAGTTCGATTGTCCATATCCCTGCCAAGAATCAAATTGTTGATGTACATTTGATGTGTGGTATAAATTGGTGATATAGAGTGTGCCTTTCGCCGGATGAAACAGACCTGTTTTCACCCCATTGCATAAAAATCCGATACCTGTTTTAAGGTGCTGATTTTGGCTCTGCACATTTTTGCACACTTTTTGCACACCGGAACGGCTGGATAACGGATGCAAGAGGGGATAACAGGTGCAAAGAATGCAGCAGATGCAAAATGAAAATTTACGGTGAAACGATAAAAATGACGATTTTACGCAATTCTGGAAATTGACGATTGTTGCACGTTGGCTTCTCTTAATCAGTGGGCCCAGGGTTCGAGTCCCTGGAGGTGCACCACAACAACAAAATCCGAACTTTTTTCCAATAGGAGAAGGGTTCGGATTTTTTGTGTTTTTCGGAAAACAGAATGAATCTATTGCTTCCATCGAAAAACATCCTAGACCTTATCATAAGAAAGCACGACAGACCACTGTAAGAGCGCCGTAAGGCAGAAAGGGCATGATTATGAAGTACGATGCAAGAGCCTGCCATTTCAACATGGACACCGGCTGTGTGGAACTACTGCTCCGGGATGGGAGAAAAATTTCCATCGACTGTATGGAGGTCGAGGATGCACTGGATGTGACCATGGCGCAGAGGTCAGAACTGGATTACCTCATCTACAATGATCCGCTGAGCTACGCGGATTTGATTCTGAACGGAGACCCGGAGAAATATTTGAGGAATGTAGCTGAAAGCCATGGATTAGAGGATTGATCGTTTAGAGATCAACTCGATATAAGGAACAAGCCCACAGGTCTGCCGTATTTTATATGCGGTCTATCCTGTGGGCTTGTTTGCTATTATCGACTCATGATTGAATTTGAAATTTCAAGCACGACCGTATCATATTTGTAGGTGGCAACAATCATCGGCAGGCTTTCCAGCCTTCAAAACCTATGCACACGTCTGATTTTCGTACCGTTTGAGCCAGAGAAAAAAGCTGATGTTTAATAAGATGCCCACTGCGGTGGAGGTGGGTGCGGACAGACCAATCATCGTCAGGCTGGCGTTGGGCTGGATACTCATAATATACGCCATGGGGAGACGCACCAGCAGAGTCTGCACCAGCCCCTGTACCATGACCCAGAGCGTTTTGTCGTTACCGTTGAAGTAACCCACCATGCTGAACAGGATGGCGGTGGCGATGGTCTCGGGCGCAAAGCCCTTGAGGTAGGCGTAGCTGTTGGCAATAACAGCGGCATCTGCCGTAAACAGACCGGAGAGAACGGCACCCTTGCACCACACCAGTGCAAATACGGCGCAGCCGAACACCAGACCGATGCCAATGCCGGTGAACATGGACTGCTCGGCGCGTTTTTTATTGCCAGCACCTACGTTCTGGGACACAAAGGATGCCATGGACTGCATCAGAGAACTGGGGATCAGCATGGCAAAATTAACGATCTTGCACGCCACACCGTAGCCGGAAGATGCCTCCAGCCCCAACCGGTTGACGAAAGCGCAAAGCGCCAGAAAGGAAAGCTGGGTCAAAAACTCCTGCAAAGCCAGCGGCAGACCGATGCCCAGAAATTTTTTGCACTGGGGGTTCAGCTTGAAATCAGAGCGATGGATTTTGAAGGGCAGCTCCTTCTTCAGCAGCATTGCGATTGCACAGATTACGCTGACGGCTTGTGCTGCTACCGTAGCAATGGCGGCACCGGCAGCATCCAGATGAAAACCAGCCACCAGCACCAGATCGCCAATAACATTCACAATGCACGCCACCAGTACAAAGATCAGCGGAGAGCGGCTGTCGCCCAGACCGCGGAAAAGAGCCGAGAGCATATTATAGGCTACAATAAAGAAGATGCCGCTGCCGCAAATGCGCACATAGCTGGCGGTCAGGTCTAGGGCTTCGGCAGGAGCCTGCATCAGACTGGAAATAAGCCGTGCAAAAAACACCAGCACCACGAACAGTGCAGCTGCCAGAAGGGTGAACACAATAGCTGCCCCGCCAATGACTTGCCCGATGTACTGCGGTCGTTTTTCGCCCAGATAGCGGGCAATGAGCACTGTGACGCCCATGGCAAGCTGGGTGACAACAAAGGTGACGAGATTGAGTACCTGGCTACCAGTAGAAACCGCAGACAAGCCTGAAGTGGAGCCAAAGCGCCCCACTACCAGAAGGTCTACTGCGCCGTAAGCGGCCTGCAGCACCAGCGCACCCAGAATGGGCAGCATGAAAAAAGCGAGCTTTGGCAAAATGCGGCCTTGGGTAAAATCGGTCTTATCGTTTTTCAAGAGAATCTTTCCTTTCGCGCATAATAGCATAGAATTTCTCCAGCGTTTGGATGGTGCACGCTGCATCCTCCTCGGAAATGCTGTCCAGATACGGGAGCAGTTGCGAGAAGTAGTCCGTATTGTACTTCTGGGAAAGCGCTTGCCCGCTCTCGGTGAGGAACAGATAGGTCACGCGGCCATCTTCAGCGGATACCTGTTTTCTCAGATACCCTTTGTGCTCCATCTCTTTTACGGTACGGGTCACACCGGGGCGGGGCAGGTTCAGTGTATCGCTGAGATCAGAGATCTTCGGCTGGATGCCACGGGTCTGCAATTTCTGAATAACATCCAGACACTGGATATAAGAGGATGTCACACCCTCCGGCAGGGCAGGCAGCATCTCCCGTGCCCGCTTTGCCAGATAGCAGGCATCCAGCAGCTGCTTGATCAGTTCGATGGTCATAATGAAATTCCTCTCCAAACGATTATCGAAGGTAATTAACATTGATAATTATACAGAACTGCCCGGGAATGTCAAGTCTTTTTGAAAAATCGGAGATGTCGGCAGCTTTGAGGCAGCTGCTTCCGGCATACCATTCTTGAGAGTGTTTGAGCGAATACAGTCTGAACCATGGATTAGAAGATCAAATACAAAACAAAAACAGGGTGCGCCCCTGCGGACGCACCCTGCCATCGCAATTCACGATTTGATTCGTTGGCAACAACCGTGAATTGCATATCGCAAACAAGTTGTTGAGAATTGCACTGCTTGTAAAACTTGCGATTAAAGCCACAGACAATAGCGATATGTACAGCAGGGAGTTCCCCACCGGAGGGAACTTCCTGTTTTTCGTTGTTTGCATGATGAGCCTGTTCCGCTCTGCAATCTGCTTGCGGATGCTTGATTCCTCCGGGGCGGTTTTCTTGGCAGCAGTCGTGTGCTGGTTGTTGCCGTTTCCACCGGGCTTCCGATGTTCCACACTGTACTGTTTTCCAATTAGGAACTTTTTCTGCTCCGGGGTTAAATTGCGCCGTCCCAACTGGTTTTTGCAAATCCATGCAAGGACTTCTTCCCGGCTTTCAAAGGGGAGCGGCATCGTGGAGAAGGAGATTTCGGGATGTTCCTGAACGATTTCATAACGATTGTGTCCGTCAACAAGGGTGTTGTTCCACACGATCAAAGGAGAGAGCAGCTTGCCCTCTACCGCTGCGCTCAAAACTGTTTCTGGGTAATTGTTTCCGAATTGTTAAGGCGCAAAAATAAGTAGAGAGTTCCGCTGCTCGTGTATGTTGATCACCGTTTGCTCCGAACGAAGTTCCTACCCCTGTTTGTGCAGCGGCGTTGACGAAAAGTCGGTATCACGTCCGATCGACTCATGAAATTTTCAAGGTGCGTTACCTATAAAAGAAAAATACCACCCACGCAACGCAGCGATGGATTTTGTCGGGTGAATCGGCGGCAAAATGAATCGGGTGTGTTGCGGGGCGGTATGCTCTTTCTGGGCAATCATCCACTGAAAGTGGTGGTTATCACGGTGAGAACCACCACTTTTGCCAGCAGGATTTGGAATAAAGGGTATCGTGGAAGCATGGGTGCGTCAAGATGGTTTTGCAAAATTTATTGCGATAAAGTGGTAGAAGTAAGACTTTCCATGAATTCAGCAAATCAATTGCCGACCTTCAAAATCACATGAGCCTTTCCCACAGCGCATTCCCTACGGCAAGCATATCCGCGTCCACGCCTTCACTCAGACGTCGTGCCACATACCATTCTGCGCCGCTTTCACTCTGCGTTCCGGCAAGGGCGGTGTCCTCCAGCGGAACAGCAAAGTCGGCAACGCTTACCCGGTCGCCCTCCTGCGGGTCGGTGCCGTCCAGCCGACGGAAGCAGCCGTATTTCTGCTCCATCGCTGCCGGGTCATCCACGATGAAGATTATGCTTTCACACAGGTAAAAGTCTGAGTTGAGTTTGTCCTCGCTGGACTCCATCAGCTTGCGCAGGAAGGTGTCCTGTCCGTCGTAACCCAGTGCAAGCCAGATGCTTTTGACGTTGACCTTGATTTTTCCGTCCCCGTTCACATCATCGGCCACAGCTTCCAGCTTCGTTTCCAGCTCGGACAAAAACGCTGCATCCGGGTCCATGCGGCCCACGACGGCTACCGTGTAATCCGGTTTTACCTGTGTGATGCGGCTCCACACAAAATACCCCACCGCCAGCAGGGCAGCAGCGATCAGCACCACATAATACCAGTGGTAGTGCCACCAGTTGGCACGCTGCTGCGCCGGGGTCAGTTCCGGGGGCTGATCGGGGAGCAGGTCTTCGGGTTTGATATCCCGTTCGTAGCGGTAGGATGCCATGGCTGTGTCCTCTTTTCGTCTGTTTTTCTGCATCTATCATAGCACAAATTCCCGGGCAGCGGCAGACTGCCCGGGAATTTTTCATGCTTTATTTACACCCGGGTACGCAGGCACTTGAGGTCTGTGCCGCTTACAGTATACTCCCCCGTGCCTGCGGGGATAAATAAACTCTCGCCCTTGCGGATGGGCAGGCTTTCGCCGGTGGCGGTCTCGGTCAGGGTGCCCTTGCCTTCCAGTACCAGCAGAGAGGTGAAGGAGGTCTCGTCGCAGACATCCTCAAAGCCACCCTCTACGGCATCCACCGTGAAGTAATCACACTGCGCCAGATGACCGTGGAAGTCCTGCACTTTCGGCGGCTCCCGGAGGGTAACATCCAGCGCCTGCGGGATGTGCAGCTGCCGGGGCTTGCCATCTGCGCCCAGACGGCCGTAGTCGTAGATGCGGTAGGTGACGTTGGAGTTCTGCTGGATCTCTGCCACCACGATGCCCTTGCGGATTGCGTGCAGCGTGCCGGAGGGGATGAAGAAGCAGTCCCCCTTGTGCACCGGCACAGCGTTCAGCACGTCGGTCAGGGTGTTATCCTGAATGCGGCGTTCAAACTCCTCCTTGCTGATCTCATGGGTGAAGCCGTAGTAGAGGGAGGCACCCGGCTCTGCTTCCAGCACATACCACATCTCGGTCTTGCCGTACTGGTGCTCGTGCTCCAAAGCGTATTCATTGGAGGGGTGCACCTGAATGGACAGGTCTTTTTTGGCATCAATGAGCTTTGCCAGAACGGGGAACTCACTGAACTTTTCGCAGTGGGTGCCAAGGCAGCCGGGATGCGTGTTGATGTACTGCTGGAAGGTGGAGCCGTCCGGCAGGTAGCTGGGGCCGTCCGGGTGGCAGGACAGCATCCACGCCTCGCTCAGGGGGTGTAATTCGCTCTGGATGCCGTACTCGGTGCGCAGCTTTTCGCCGCCCCAGAGGTAGTCTTTGCAGCTGGGAGTAAGTTGAATCGTTTTCATTTTATATACCTCCGATATGCCTGAAATTGAACACAAAAAGGCGATTTTTCCGAAAAAAGGGTGCAAAAAAGCTGCCCCGTCCATTTTTCGGCAGGAACGAGGCAGCCAGTTTGCAGGGGATTATGCTTTCAACAGGGCAGCGGCAGCTTTGCCAAGGGTGTCATTGATGGCATCGGCTGCTTCTTCGGTGGTGGCAACGGCAGAGAGATACACCTTGATCTTCGGCTCAGTGCCGGAGGGGCGCACCATCAGCTTGGCACCGCCCGCCAGACGGAACTCCAGCACGTTTGCCTTGGGCAGTCCGGTGCCGGCGGTGTTGTAGTCCACTACGCTTTCCACGGCCATGCCGCCGATAGCGGTGGGCGGGGTCTGGCGCAGCTGCTTCATGATGGCGTCCATGGTGTGCATTCCGCTTTCGCCCTCAAAGGCGAAGCTGTGCAGGGCGTTGCGGTAGCAGCCAAACTCGGCGTACAGCTTATTGATGGCATCCAGCAGGGTCATGCCCTGCTTTGCGTACCATGCAGCGGCTTCGCACACCAGCAGGGTGGCGTTGACTGCGTCCTTGTCCCGGACGTGGGCACCGGACAGGTAGCCGTAGCTCTCCTCAAAGCCAAAGATGTAGCGGTCGGCTTCACCTGCGGCTTCCAGCAGACCGATCTGCTCGCCGATGAACTTGAAGCCGGTCAGGGTGCGGCGCAGCTCCACGCCGTACTTTGCCGCCACCGGGGTGGCCATATCGGTGGAGACGATGGTGGTCACAGCCACCGGATGCTCCGGCATGGTGCCCAGTGCCTTCCGGGTGCGGCAGATGTAGTCCAGCAGGATGATGCCCATCTCGTTGCCGGTGATGAGCCGGTAGCCGCCCTTGCCGTCGGGCACGGCGGTGCCGCAGCGGTCACAGTCTGGGTCGGTGCCCAGCAAAAGATCCGGGTGCACTTTGTCGCACAGCTCCAGACCCTTCTGCATGGCTTCCCGGATCTCCGGGTTCGGGTAGGGGCAGGTGGGGAAGTTGCCGTCCGGCTTTTCCTGCTCCGGCACCACGGTCACATGGGTGACGCCCAGCTTTGCCAGCAGCTTTTTCACGCATTCCAAGCCGGAGCCGTTCAGCGGAGTGTACACCAGCTTCAGGTCGGCGGTGCCAGCCCCATCGCCCACACGCTGGGCGTAGACGGCATCCACAAAGTCGTCCAGACATTTCTCGCTGCTGTATTCGATCTTGCCCTCGGCAAGGGCTGCGTCAAAGTCCGCAGGCTGTATGGCAAAGCAGTCTACTGCTTCAATGGCGGCAAGGATCTTTGCTGCCACCTCAAGGGTGATCTGGCAGCCGTCTGCGCCGTAGACCTTGTAGCCGTTGTACTTGGCGGGGTTGTGGCTGGCGGTAACGCACACGCCTGCGCCGCAGCCGTAGTATCGCACCGCCCAGCTCAGTGCCGGGGTGGGTTCCAGACGGGGGTAGATGTACGCCTTGATGCCGTTAGCAGCCAGGACAGCCGCCGTTTCTTTTGCGAACACATCGCTCTTGATGCGGCTGTCGTAGCCGATGGCCACCTTTTTGGGAAGGTCGGAGGCGTTCAGGTAGTTGGCAAGCCCCTGGGTTGCCTTGCGGATGTTGTAGACGTTCATCCGGTTGGTGCCTGCGCCGATGACACCCCGCAGACCGCCGGTGCCGAATTCCAGCTCCCGGTAAAAGCGGTCGGTGATGGCATCCTCGTTGCCTGCAATGCTGTTCAGTTCATCGGCAAGGTCGGCAGGCATCCCGGGCTGGGAAAGCCAGCGGTCATACTGCTGTTTTACTTTTTCTTCCATAGAATCACACTTTCTTCAAATAAGGACAGTTTCGGTGCAGACGATCATTGCACGCTGTCCTCCGTGTCAGGTTCTTCTTCCGGTTCCTCTTCCTTGCGTCCGGCTTTTTCCAGCTGAGCAAAGGCGGGGCGCATCAGGCTTGCCATGCCAAGGGCAGAACCTGCGCCGCCGATGAGCAGCCACAGGGGCAGCAGATAGACGAACCACGCAAGGGCGGCTTTTGCCAGCAGAGGAAACCACGCCAGAAAAGCCAGATTCCCCACAGTGGGCAGCAGGTTTGCAAGGGTCATGCGGCCGCTGTCCGCCAGCACCGGCAGAACGCCGGGATAGGTGAACCGTGCCAGCAGGGCAAAGCCCCAGCTGCCGCAGCAGCCCGCCAGCACCAGCAGCAGAAAGGACGCTGCTGGTGCTGGGGGTGTCCTGTGCGGTGGCGGTGCGCAGCCCGGTGAGGGCGGCAAAGCCTGCCAGCAAAAGCACCAGCCACAGGGCAGTAGATTGCTTAAAATCCCGCTTGAACGCCTTGAAAAAGTCGGTATGGACGGTGTAGTCCTCCTTTGCCGCCATCTTGTTCACCACCGTGAACAGCCCCAGGGTGGAGGCTCCGGCGGTGACGATGGGCAAACAGCACACCAGCCACAGAAGGTTGGCAAAAAGCAGATCGCCGATCTTCCCCATAGTGCGGTAGAAGGGGCTGTCGATGTTGGTCTTTTTCATGGCGTTTCCTCTCGGGCGGAGGTCTCAGAGGGGAGGTTTACTCGCCGATGCTCTTGAGATACTCCAGATTTTTGTCGATGAGGGCGCACCGCTGCTTTACGCAGTCCACGCTGCGCAGCGGGTCGGCGGGGGTGTTGAAGGCGAAGTCCAGCAGCTTGTCAATGGTGGTGGAAGCCACATGGAGACGGGTGTCGCTGGCTGCATAATAAATATACACGCTTCCGTCATCGTCTGCAATCGCGCCGTTGGTAAAGACCACGTTGGAAACGTCGCCCACCCGCTCCCAGTCACGGGGTGCGATGAGGAAGCCGGACGGCTCTGCGATCACCTTGCTGGGGTCATCCAGTGCGGTAACGAACACATAGATAACATATCGCAGCCCGGCAGCGGTGTTCCGCACGCCGTGGGCGATGTGCAGCCAACCCTTTTCCGTCTTGATGGGCGTTGCGCCCTCGCCGTTCTTTGCCTCGGTGATGGTGTGGTAGCGGCGGGGGCTGGTGATGATCTCCTCGTCGATAACGGCATGGGTGATGTCCTCGCACAGACCAAAGCCCACACCGCCGCCGGAGCCGGTGTCGATAAAGTCATCCATCGGGCGGGTATAGAAAGCATACTTGCCGTTCACGAACTCCGGCAGCAGGTCCACATTGCGCTGCTGGGGGCTGCGCTTGGTTACAAGGTTCGGCAGACGCTCCCATGTCTTGAGGTCTTTGGTGCGGACGATGCCGGCGGCAGCCACGGCGGCGGACAGGTCGTTCACGGTCTTGTCCTTGCTCTCGGAGCAGAACACACCGTAGATCCAGCCGTCCTCGTGCTGGGTCAGGCGCATATCGTAGACATTGGTCTCTTCCGGGCAGGTATCCGGCAGGAGGATGGGCTTTTCCCAGAAGTGGAAGCCCTCCACCGGGCTGTCGCTCTCGGCCACGCCGAAAAAGCTCTTGCGGTCGTTGCCCTCGATGCGGGCGACCAGATAATATTTGCCGTTCAGCTTGATGGCACCGGAGTTGAACACGGCGTTCACACCCAGACGCTCCATAAAGTGGGGGTTCGTCTCCGGGTTCAGATCGAACCGCCAGCTCAGGGGAATGGATTCACGGGTGAGCACCGGGTTTTCCCAGCGGTCGTAGATGCCGTTGTAGAAATCGCTCTTTTTATTCTTGCGTGCCAGATAGGCATCCTGCAGAGCCTTCTGGCGCAGGTATTCGGGATGCAGTTTAGACTGTGACATTGGGATTCCTCCTCATCAGTTCCATGCACATTCTGCCGTTGTGGTAGGGGCATTTCCACGGCTCAAGGATGGGCTTGCGGCTGGACGGTTTTCCGTCTGCGTCCACCTCCCAGAACCATTCACTGCCGGGGCGCTTGTCCACCATCACGTTGCAGATGTAGTGGTAAATATCGGCGGCGGCATCACGGTATTTTGCATCGCCGCTCTTGGCATATTCGTTCACAAAGCCGAGGATGGCTTCGGCCTGCACCCACCATACGCGGGTGGTGTCCACCTTACCCCGTTCGCACTCGTTGACCACCGAGCGGTCGATATAGGCTTCCTTGTAGATGTGCGCCGCCAAATCAGAGTTGATGGCGTGGATACGGGCGGAAAGCTCCGCATTCCCCAGCAGGTCGCAGCCCCAGTCGATGAGCCAGCTGGACTCGATATCGTGGCCATAGCTGTACAGGTCGATGATGGAGTTGTAGTGCTCGTCAAAGAACACCAGCTGGCGGTGCAGCTCCGGGCTGTAAATTTTGTGCTCGTAGATATCGAGGATGCGGCGCAGGGCTTTTTCCACCTCCGGGTCACGGCTTGCCTGATAAAGCCCTGCGTAACCCTCGAACACATGGAGCAGGGTGTTCATGGTCTTTGCCGCCATGACACCGTTTTCCGAGAGCTTTTCGTTGCTTTCCGGCTTCCAGTCAATGGTAAAGGCCTCCAGATAGCCCTCGCTGTCGGTGCAGTGGCTCTCGATGAGGCGGAAGATCTCTTTTGCCCGGTCGAGAGCTGCCTGCTCGCCGGTCAGGCGGTAGTAGGCGGACAGCGCATAGATGGCAAAGCCCTGATTGTAGGTGTGCTTGGTGGTGTCCTGCGGCTTACCGGTGTAATCACAGCTCCAGTACACGCCGCCGTTTTCCACATCATAGCAATGGTCGGTGAAAAACTCGTAGGCGTGGCGGGCATCATCGGCCAGATCGGCACGCCCTGTCAGCATAGCGGCTTCGGAGAAGAACCACAGAATGCGGCTGTTCAGGATGCAGCCCTTTTCGGCCTGTTTGTCCAGCTTCAGGTCAAAATCCATGTAGCCGTAAAAGCCGCCGTTTTCCTCGTCCCGCAGCCCTTTCCAGAAGGGAATGATGGTTTGCAGCAGCATTTCTTCTGCTGCCTGTTTGATGGAAGACATAATACAGAACTTCCTTTCTGTACAAAGTAAAACCCTCTCGGTCACGGCTTGCGCCGTGCCAGCGCCCGGTAGGGGACGTAAAATCTCTTTTTGCAGAGATGGCGATGCGAAGCATTGACAGAGAGGGTTGCGCTTGACGCTTAGCGGATGCCCACCTCGTGATCGGTGGGGCCTGCGTTATCGTGGGTCTTGATGTAATCCACCACCTCGTCTACGGTGGTGAAGGCCAGACCGACATAGCTGTCGGCGCAGCCATAGTACAGAGCGATGCGGCCGGTGTCGGCGTCCTGCAGGGTGGCGCAGGGGAAGCAGACATTGGGCACAAAGCCGCGTTCCTCGTACCACTTTTCCGGGGTCAGCAGGAAGTTCTCGCACCGGTAGAGCACCTTGCTGGGCTCGTCCCTGTCCAGAATGGCACCGCCGATGGAGTAGACGAAGCCGTTGCAGGTACCGGTAACGCCGTGGTAGAACAGCAGCCAGCCCTCGCTGGTCTCGATGGGAGCGGCACCGCCGCCGATCTTCACGCTCTCCCACCAGTTGGAGCCCTTGCTCATCACATGGCGGTGACGGCCCCAGAACTCCATATCCGGGCTCTGGCTCAGGAAGATGTCACCGAAGGGGGTGTGGCCGCTGTCGGACGGACGGCTGAGCAGGGTGTACATCCCGTTGATCTTGCGGGGGAAGAGCACCGCATTCCGGTTGAAGGGAATGAACGGATTCTCGATGCGGACAAAGGTCTTGAAATCGGTGGTCTTGGCAATGCCGATGGACGCACCGTAGAAGTCCTGACACCAGATGATGTAGTAGGTGTCCTCCACCTTCACAAGACGGGGATCGTAGGCGTACACCGGCATAAACGGCTCGCCCTTTTCGTTGACGAAGGGGATCTTGTCCTTGTCAAAGTTCCAGTGGATGCCGTCCTCGCTGCGTCCCAGATAGATGTAGGGGATGCCGTCGACCTGTTCGCCACGGAACACGCCGATGAACTTGCCCTCGTAGGGCACCACGGCACTGTTGAAGATGCGTGCCACCCCTTCCACAGGGTTGCGGTCGATGATGGGGTTCTCGCTGTACCGCCATACCGGGGCGGTAACATCGGCAGGCTTTTCCTGCCAGGGGATGTTGGGCAGTGCGTCGCAGAACATTTTTACGTTGCTCATAAGATAAACTCCTGTAATAGAAGATTGTTTGTTTTCCTTCTGCTGTATTCTCCCGGCTCCTGCACAGAAACCGGGAGAAGCAGCAGATGAAGGAGAAATGTGGATGTCGCAATTTTAGCCCTTCACAGCACCGGCAGCCATGCCGCTGTAGATCTGATCCTGACACAGCAGGAACACGATAAGGGCGGGGATGATGGTGATGATGACACCGGCGCAGATGTAGTTGTACTGGTTGCCCATGGGGCCGGAGAACACATACAGCGAGGTAGCAACCACCTGATACTTGGTCTTATCCTGCAGATACAGGTTTGCCATGTAATATTCGTTGTAGGTGGACACACCCTTCAGGATGGCGCTGGTGACGATGGCGGGCTTCAGCAGGGGCAGCAGGATCTTGAAGAACACACCAAAGTAGGTGCAGCCATCCAGAATGGCGCTTTCATCCAGCGTGGGGGAAAGGTTCTCGAAGAACTGCAAAAAGATGTAGATGGTGATAACGTCCGTGCCCATCATCAGGATGATGTAGCCGGGCATGGAGTTTACCAGATGCAGAGCGGTCATGATCTGGTACACCGTGACCTGAGAGGCGATGCCGGGGATCAGGGTGGCAATGGTGAACAGGTTGCGGATCAGCTTGTTGCCGGGGAACTTGAACCGGTTCAGCACATAAGCCAGCATGGCGCTGATCATAATGCTGCCCACCAGCACGCAGATCAGGATGATAAAGCTGTTCAGGAACGCCTTACCCATGTTGGCCTTGTTCCATGCGATAATGAAGTTATCGAAGTTCAAAAAGCTCTTGGGCAGGGTGATGACGTTGGTGCTGGCATACTCTTCCTTCGTCTTAAAGGCGGTGAAGATACAGGACACGATGGGCACCAGTGCCACGAAAGCGGCAAAGATCAGCAGCACATACTTGCAGATATTGATGAGGATGCGCTTCATTTTGATTGCGTTCATACGTTCTGCCTCGCTTTCACTTGGTTACGCCGCTGCTGCGGTTTTCCAGCCATTTTTCCACAGCCTTCTGGGCGTAGGTGACGATCACGATGAGCAGCAGCAGAACCACAGCCATGGCGGATGCAAGACCCACCTTCTGGTCGGTATGGGCGATCTTGTCCATGACCACGAAGTAGGTGGAGGTGTTGAAGCCGCCGCCGGTGACAACATAAGGCATCTCGAAGGCGGACAGTGCGCCGGACACCGAGATGATGAGGTTCAGCACCACGATGGTGCTGATGGAGGGCAGGATGATGTCCTTGAAGCGGTGCCATGCGTTGGCACCGTCGATCTCAGCAGCCTCGTACAGAACGGGGTCCACAGAAGCGATCGCGCCGATGAACATGACAATGTTCTGGCCGATGTATTTCCAGATAGAGCAGGCCACCAGCACGACGTTGTTGATGGACTCATCCCGAAGCCAGAAGGGCAGCTTATCCACGTTGAAGCCCACCCAGCTCAGCAGGGTATCCAGCACAAAGCCATGGGTGAAGAAAAACTTGAAGATGAAGCCCACCGAGATGCCGCAGATGAGGCAGGGGAAGTACAGTGCACCACGGAAGAACTTGCTGCCCTTGCACTTGAAGCTTAGGATGGTGGCAAACAGCAGCGCCAGCGCCATCTGCACCACCGAACCTGCCATGTAGTAAAGGCTCAGGCTCAAAGCATGGAAGCAGTCTTTGCGGGTAAAGACCGAAATGTAGTTCTGCAGACCTACAAAGGTGCGTCTGCCGATGTACTTCATTTTGAAGAAGCTGAACTCCACCATTTTGAAGAAGGGCAGATAGGTAAACATGAACAGCAGCACCAGCGGAACAAACAGGAACACCAGTGTGACGATGAGCTGCTGCCCGCGCATACTGTGAAAGTATTCGCTGAAGCTCTTGCGCTTTTTAGGCGCGGATACGGTTGCGGAAGATGCCATGTAAAAGACCTCCTTTCACCAAAAGCAGGGCGGACACGGGCCCGCCCTGCTGATTTATAACGATAGATCGCTTACTGCGGTGCGCAGGCATCCACAGCTGCGTCCCATGCGGCGTTCCAGTCGGCTACGATGTCGTCCAGAGTCTCATCGCCGTTGATGCCAGCCTCCACCACACGCATGACGTGGGTCTGGTCGGCATTCAGCATCAGCTCAGCCTCCTGCTGCACCTCGGTGGCAAGGTCTGCCAGCTCTGCGGGGGCGGGGGCATCCTCGACCAGGTCGATGCCGTCAAATGCCTTCAGGGTATCGGGGTATTCCTGGCTCTTCAGCACCGGCACACCGCCCTGATCATAAGCAAAGTTGGAGCTTTCGGTCAGCCACTTGATGTAGAGCATGGCAGCCAGCTTTTTGTCATCGGTGGTGTTCTTGTTCACACCGTAGCAGTAGTCTGCACCTGCGCTGGCGTACTGGGTACCCTTGACGGTGATGGGGAACGGCATATAGCCAATGTCGTCGGCGTGGTCACCGGCGGCCTGCATCTGCACGATGGCCCAGCTGCCCAGAACCATGGCACCGATCTGGCCGTTATTGATGCGGGGCTTGGAGCCCTCCCAGTCGGTGGTGGTGGGGTCGGCCTCGGTCAGGCCGCGCTTCACTGCTTCGTACAGGATGTAGTACACAGCGTAGGGACCCATATCGTCCGCACCCAGAATGCCCTTCTGGAACGGATCCTTGGTCTGGGGCATGGTAATGTTCATCCAGTTCGGGTCGCCGGTTGCGCCGCCGCTGGTGTAAGCATCCCATGCGGTCATGGTCCAGCCGGCGGCGTAGTTGGTGTACAGGGGATCGATGGAAGGATCGTAGTCCTTGATCTTCTGCAGGTCATCCAGGAACTCGTCCGGGGTCTTGGGCAGGGTGGTGATGCCGGCAGCCTCAAAAACCTTCTTGTTGTAGACGATGCCCTGTGCATTGCCGGTGGAGGGGATGCCGTACACGCTGCCGTTATAAGCGCGGTTGGAAGCGAAGTTGTACTCGTTCTCAATGTCGCTCAGTGCGCACAGAGGCTCAAAGTAGTCACCCAACTCGGTCAGGGGGATGTTGGTGGGGATCATGCACAAATCACCCCAGTCGTTGGAAGTCAGACGGGTGGTCATGTCGGTGGCATAGTCGGTGATGCCCTCGTACTTGATGGTGATGTTGGGATACAGCTTCTGGAATGCGGCAACGTAGCCGTCAAAGGTGCCGTCCTCGATGAGGTCGGTGCGGTGGCTGACGAACTTCAGATCGGCCTTCAGGTCGGTGTTGTCGGTGCCGACGGTCAGCTCATTGTAAGCCTTTGCACCGTCTGCGCCGGCAGCGGAACCGGCAGTGCTGCCGGTGGAGCCGGCGGTAGAAGTGCTGCTGCCGCCGCAGGCGGCCAGAGCAGAGGCTGCGGCCAACACACCGGTGGCCTTCAGGAAGTTACGGCGATTGATCTTACGCATAGAAATGTCCTCCTTCTTTATGTGGAACCTTTTTCTGATTTGCAAAAGCTTTTGTTAACTTGATTTAGCTAACTGATTCCTTTCGCTTTTTGTGATTTAAGTATAGCCTTTTCACGATGCACTGTCAATATCACCAAAAAGATTCGGTGTTTTGGTGGCAATCCGGCGATTTTCTTGTGAAAACTGACCTGCAAATCCGGGATACAACACGAAAATTAAACTTAAAATGTTTTATTAGCTAACAAAAGTAGAGAAGATTAACCTAAATAGTGGTTAGCTTGAAGGCTTTCAAAGGTTTTTGTTGACGAAACTACCGAAAACTGTTATGCTAATGATAAAGTTAATCGGAATTTTATTTACCTCATAACCAAATCAAGAAGAAAGCTGGTCAGGAACATGGCAAAAGCAGTACGCATGGCGGACATTGCACAGCGGCTGGGCATCAGCACCGTTTCCGTCTCCAAGGGTTTGGCGGGGAAGGAGGGCGTAAGCGCCGAGATGCGTGCCAAGATCCTTGCCACCGCTGAGGAGATGGGCTACCAGCCCCCCGCCCGGACCAACGCCCACCCCGGCGGCGAGAGCATCGGCATTCTGGTGGCAGATCGCTTTTTCAATGAGAATGCCTTTTATTCTAATCTGTACCGGTCTGTACTCCGATGTGCTGCCGAGCAGGACATCTCGGTTCTGATGGAGATCGTTCTGCCGCAGGCAGAAAAAAGCTGTAATATGCCCTCCTTCCTTGTAAACCGGAAGGTGGACGGCCTGATTTTTATGGGCGAGATCAGCCGCCGCTACCTTGCTACGGCGGTGCAGACCGGCGTGCCCTTTATGCTGCTGGACTTCTACGACGATGCCATTGCCGCCGACTGCGTGCTCAGCGACAACACCAGCGGCAGCTACACTATGACCGAGCACCTTATCTCCACTGGGCGGCGGAACATCGGTTTTGTTGGCAGCGTGCTGTCCACCAGTTCCATCATGGACCGGTATCTGGGCTACGTAAAGGCGATGCTCCGTGCCGGTCTGCCCATCCGGGACGACTGGCGGCTGGAGGACCGGGACGATCAGGGCAAGTTCATGCCGTTCTCTCTGCCCCACGAAATGCCGGACGCCTTTGTCTGCAACTGCGATGCGGTGGCCTATAATCTGGTGGAGACCCTCAAGCGCAACGGCTACCGGGTGCCGCAGGATGTGGCAGTGACCGGCTACGACGACTACCGCTATTCCACTCTTTGCAGCCCCCAGCTTACCAGCTACCGGGTGGACTTGGACGGCATGGCAAAAACGGTGGTGGCGCAACTGCGCCGCAAAATGGCGCATAAGCCTGCCATTGCTCCCACCGTCATCGTGCCCGGCGGCTTTGTAAGAAGAGAATCTACCTGATAAAAAGGGGCTGATGCACGAAGGTTTGTACATCAGCCCCTTTAGCGGAAAATATAGTTTATATTGGGGATGCCGGAGCGTCTGCGGACGCTCCGGCATCCCGTTTTCATTTTTACAGGATCGTTCTCAGAAAGGCGGTCAGGACGTTTGCCGCCTGCCGGTGGTTCTCTGCGCCGGGGTGCTGCCGGGCACCCACGGTTTCCGGCGTGGTGTTGGGCAGCTCCAGCAGATAGACAGAGCTGTCTCCGGTAATGGCCTTGTACTGCTCCATGCCCTGCCGCAATACCGGCAGCAGCTCGCTGCCCAGCATTCCGATGCACCACACCAGCTTTGCCCCGGGGTTCTTCGCCCGGAGCAGGGTCAGGAAATGCTGTACACCATTTGCCACTTTTTGGGCGTCCGCAGGGTGGAAGTCTCCATTGGAGAGCCGCCGCAGCTGGTGGGGCTTGCCGGTGGCAGGGTCTTGCCACGGCGGGTTATCAAATGCGCCGGTGTCGTTGGTGCCCAAGTTGACGATGACAGCATCCGGTTTCCATGCAGCAAAATCATTATCCTGCTGTGCGCCAAGGGCGGCATTGCGCTGCCCCATAGCTACACCGCACACCTGCGTATAGTAGGGCGGCATCACATGGCGCACATCGTTGTCCCAGCCGGTCACGATGCCCCAGCCACTTTGCGAGATGCAGCGGTATTCGGCTCCCAGTGCATCGGCGGTCAGGCGGCCGTAGTGGTTCTCCGCGGAGAAAAAGGCTCCCACCCAGTCCTCCTCCGGCTTGGCTCCGATGGCACCCTCGCCGCTGGTGATGCTGTCGCCCACAAACTCCAGCCGATACTGCGGCTCCGGCAGGGGCAGAAATTCGCCGCCTGCATATTCCAGCCCGGTGATCTGCAACAGATGCGCCGGGTCATCGTGCATGGCCTGCACATCCTTTAGCAGCCGGAGGTGCTTTGCCTTGCCCGGTGTCATGCCTCGGAAAAGACAGACCCGGCTTTTGCCGGGGTTCACGGCAAACCGTGCCACCCATGCGCCGTTCAGCTCCACGCTGACCCACGGCTCTACCACCTCATAATCGGCGAAAAAGTCCACCCACAGCTCACTGCCGGTAAATTCCAGCTCCATGCCGCTGGCCGTCCAGAACAGGGTCAGCGGGTCACGCCCGGTGTGCCGTCCCAGTGCCCGCACCTGCGGCAGTTGGGTCAGTGTCGCAGTTGTAAGTTGCTCCATTTTCTGTTCCTCCCCTTGGTTTTTGCCTGAAGCATAGCAGATTCTACCCAAAATCGCAAGCTAAATCTGTAAGCTAACAAAAACCTAAAATTTAGTTTAGCCTTTGCACCTCCCGGTGCAGGGGCTTTTTTCGGGTCAGGTTGACCAGTGCTTTGCCACTCTCCTTGTACCATACGCTGAAAATGAAGCGGCATATTGACGGAACTTCCAAAACTGTCTTATACTTGTTGTGCAATCTGACGTTGATTTTTGAGAAAAAAGAGGAAGATGTCATGGAGCTGGAACACAACTTTTATGGGGTGAATTTTGCACCCTTTCCCCACCGGGGCAACCTGAGCAGCGAGAATGCCCACCGCAGCATGGCAGCCATGGTGGAAGCCACCGCAGCCAACTGGGTCATTCTGTCGCCCTCTGGAATACAGTCTGACCCTTACAGTGAGGAGATCAACTGGAACACCGATGCCACCCCCACAGACGAGGAGCTGTGCGGTGCCATCCGCTTTGCCAAGCAGTTGGGCTTGCAGGTGGCACTGAAGCCCACCGTCAACTGTGCCAACGGCGTGTGGCGGGCGCGCATCAGCTTTTTTGACCATGATGTGCCCTGCGAGACCCAGTGGAGAGGATGGTTTGCCAACTACACCGCCTTCCAGACCCACTACGCAGCTCTTGCCGAAGCCGAAGGCTGTGGGCTGTTCCTGACCGGCTGCGAAATGACCATGACCGAGCACCGGGAAGCAGAGTGGCGCGCCCTTATTGCTGCTGTACGGCAGCAGTACCACGGCCCGGTGAGCTATAACTGCGATAAATACGGTGAGGACCATGTGAACTGGTGGGATGCCGTGGACTGCATCGCTTCCAGCGGCTACTACCCCCTGAAGGACTGGGAAAACCAGCTGGACCGTATCGAGGCGGTGAGTCAAAAATACAAAAAGCCCGTCCTCTTCAGCGAGGCAGGCTGCATGAATATCACCGGCTCTTCTGCTGTGCCCAACAACTGGGAGCTGAAGGGAACACGGAATGATCTGGAGCAGGCCGATTGGTATAGTGCCATGTTTTCCGCCTGCGCCAAGCGCCCGTGGGTCATGGGCTTTGGCGTGTGGGACTGGCCTGCCGACACCAGAGCAGTCAGTGCCTACGCCGTGTCCGGTCGTCCGGCGGCAAAAATTATCCATAGTGCATATCAGGGAGGAGTTTTAGAATGAATACGTCCAATTTTGCTCGCTTGAAAGAACTGTTCCGCCGTGCCGCGGCAGGGCAGGAACTGACCATCGGCTTTCTGGGAGGTTCCATCACCCAGGGCAGCCTTTCCACCCAGCCCGGCAATGCCTACGCTTTCCGGGTGTACCAGTGGTTCGTGGATACCTTTCCGCAGTCGAAGTTCCACTACGTCAACGGCGGCATCGGCGGCACCAGCTCCCACTATGGCGTTGCCCGTGCCGTGACCGATGTGCTGATGTACCAGCCGGATTTTGTGGCGGTGGATTTCAGCGTCAACGATCTGGAAGTCCCCTTCCGGCAGGAGACTTATGAAGGCGTTGTCCGCAAGCTGCTTGCATGGCCCTCCCACCCGGCGGTGGTGCTGCTGAACAACATTTATTACGATACCGGCGAGACGGCACAGGACGAGCACAACGCCGTGGGCGACCACTACGGTGTGCCCCACGTCAGCATCCGGGAGAGCATTTATAAGGATCTGCGTGCCGGAAAGTATGCCAGCCGCACTCTGCTCAGCCCCGATGGGCTGCACCCCAACGATTACGGCCACGGTCTGGTGGCAGGGGAGATCATCAAGCTGCTGGAAGCAGTCAACGCCCACCGGGAAGAACCAGAGCAGGAGCCTGCCTTCCCGGCACCGCTCACCGCCAACGCCTACGAGAACGCCCGGCGGCTGACCATCCGGGAACTCTCCCCCAAGCTGGAGGGTTTCCGGGCAGACCCGGAGGAAAAGCTGGGGCATCTGGACCACTGGAAAAACGGCTGGGTCGGCCAGAAGCCCGGGGATAAGATCACCTTTGAAGTGGATGCCTCCTGCATCGCAGTGCAGTACCGCAAGACCATCCGCCGCCCGGCGCTGCGGGCACAGCTGGTGCTGGACGGCGACACCGCCCACCCTGTTCTATTGGACGGCAACTTCGATGAGGATTGGGGCGATTGCCTGTATTTGCAGCCCGTCCTCCACCATGGCGAGCAGAAGACCCATACCGTGGAGATCACCATTCTGCCCACAGAGGATAAAGCTCCCACAGAATTCTACCTCATGGCGCTGATCACGGCGTGAGGGAAAATGCCCCTCCTAGATTTGATTTTGGTGTGTGACCACTCAAACCAATGCCGTCAAGCCGGTGGGGGATACTATAAAACGGCAAGGCCGCCTGCTGCCAAGCGACCTTGCCGTTTTGTGCTGTATTTTGCTAAATCAGATGGTTAACACTGACTAACAACTGACGCAAAAAAATGCAGGGTAAAACCCTTCAAATGGTTAGACAAAACAAATCTGTGGGATTAAAATAGCACTCCCGCAGGGCGTTGTCAAGCAGAAACCGATAAGTTTGCAGGGGTGAATTTTTTCGAGGCAGAAATCGTTTTGCATCTTTTATGCCGCAGGGGAGGCTCCAATAACGAAATCTCTTTCAAAATCTCCGAGAATGCCTAAACATCTTGACAGAGGCAGCAGCATGGAGGCCACCCAGCGTGACCCCATTCGCCAAAACGATCTGCAGCAGGGCGAAGTGTACGATGCCCGGTTGGAAGGGAAACTTTCCGGCTGGCACGGCGTAAAGACCCAGCCGAATACCCTGCCCATCAACGGCATGAACACCGTGCCCATCCGGGAGCAGGAAGCCTTTGCGGGCAAGCTGCTGCACACCCCCAGCGGCGAGAAGGAATTACTGGTCCTTACCGACCACAGCGTCAACGAGATCGCACAGGAAGTTGGCGTTGGCGATGCCAGCAATTTTTCCACCCGGTTTGCAAAAGCCACCGGGCAAAGCCCTTTGCAATACCGCAAAAGCGCGCTGAAGCCGCTGGAGACGGCAAGGTGAAGCGCTTGATTGTAGTAAAGCATTTTCTGCAAAAACGGTGCGACCATGACCGACCTGCGGGCGCAGTACGGAAGTGTAATAACCCGCTATTGTTATTTTATGCAAAGAGTGATATCATCACTATTATGAAAGACTGTTTCCCTTAAAGAAAAAGTATGCACCCGCCGGATACTGGAAAAAGGACGGACGGGCAGCAACGGTAAATGCAATGGAGATTTTACTCACAGGTTTTACAGCATTCCTGACGCAGGAGTGGATCGAGACGGCATTCCCGGATGATCATGTGCTGACTACCCACGCAAAAGGGGAGGCACTGCTGGACACCCGGATCAAGACAGTGATGCTGGAAAGCAAGCAGCTGCTGGATCAGCTTTCGGAAACCTACCAGTTTGATCGGGTTGTCTATTTTTCTGAATATCTGCTGCCCCACGGTGATCAGGAAGGTGAACTGGACCGCCTGCGCCGGGTACTGCAATCCTGCCGTGAGCGGGAGGTGGAGCTGTTGTACCTCTCGGGGCCGGAGGCTGCATTGACGCCGTCCTCCGGCAAAACGCTGCTGGCCAATGCAGCGGAGGAACTTTGCTTCCATTACGCCAAGACCAGCAAACTTCAGGTCAAGGTGTTCCGCCTGCCCTATCTGTATGCCGTCTCGGCCAGCGGTGCGGAGCAGTTTGCACGGTTGTTCGAGCAGATATCTGCAGGGACTGTTCAAATGGATGAGCAGGCCGCGCAGCCGCTGCTGGCGCTCTGCACAGAAGAATTGGCAGATCTCGTTGCCCGGGTATTCGATACATGGACGCCGGAACCGGAGCGCTTTACACTGCCGGATGTTTTTGGGAGCACACAGGGTCAGCTGGGCGAGGCGCTGCAAAAGCTGCAGCCCGGACTGAAGGTGCTGTACGGCACCGATACCATCCAGACCTATCCCGCAGCGGATAATACTGTCCGCCGCAGGTACGGCTGGTTTCAGAGGTATAGCCTTTTGGACGATCTGCCAACGATCTATAATATGTGGTGCGCCCGGCAGGCGGAGAAAAAAAGTTTTATACGCAAAACGGTGGATAAGATCCGCCAGAGCCCGCGCCTGCTGCGGCTGATAGAGATCGCTGCCGCGTGGTTCGTCACGGAGCTGCTGGTGCGTATTACAGGCACGGACGCACAGTTCCAGATGATCGATTTCCGGCTTATGTTCGTTGTGCTGGTCGGCACGGTCTACGGTCTCAATGCAGGTGTGTTGTCCGCTGTGCTGGCGTCTGTTTCTCTGGCAGCGGGCTATCTGCGGCAGGGCACCACCCTGATGCTGTTGTTTTATGAGCCTGCCAACTGGTTGGCGTTCATTGTATATTTTGTGGTGGGAGCGTCCTGCGGCTATGTGCAGCTGCGCAATACAGAGACCGCCCGTTTCGTGCAGGAAGAAAACAAGCTGCTGTGTAAGCGGCTTGAATTTACCCGGAAACTGTATCAGGATACGTTGGAGGATAAACAGATGTTCCGCCGCCAGATTCTTGGCCGCCGGGACAGCTTTGGCAAGATCTATGCTGTGACCCAGCAGCTGGATATGCTGCAGCCGCAGGAGATCTACCGCAAGACGGTGCAGGTGATGGAGGACGTGCTGGAAAACCACAGTCTTACCATCTACCGGATGGAAAAGAACCATGGGTTTGCCCGCCTTACCGCCGCCAGTGCCGGAATGACGCCGGAGCCGGCGCACTCGCTGGAGGTGGAGCAGTGGCTGGATGTGCTCCGCGCCATCGAACAGGAAGGGCTGTGGGTGAATCGCGGCTTCCTTCCCGGGCGTCCGATGTATGCTGCGGGCGTGCGGCAGAACGGCAGCCTTGTGGTACTGATCGGGCTGTATACTGCTGGTGAGGAGCAGATGACCCTGTATTACCAGAACCTGTTCCGCATCCTCTGCGGACTGGTGGAAACAGCACTGGTGCGTGCCTTTGCGTACGAAAGTGCTGTGCGGGAAAACTGGTATCTGCCCGGCACCTGCCTGCTGCGCCCGGCGGTGTTTGCGGAGCAGCTGGCTACAGCCTGCACCCTGCAGGAAGATAAAATGGCGCATCATCTGCTGCTGCGGGTGACGGGGGAATTTAAAGACCGGGCCGAACTCAATGACCGGGTGGAGCGCTCCATCCGCAGTACCGATGCAGCAGGCGTTGGAACAGACAACGAGGTCTATCTGCTGATGAATCAGGCCGATGAAGAAGATCTGCCGCTGCTGACCCGGCGCTTGGGGGAAAAAGGCCTTTGTGTCACTGCGGTGCCGCTGGATGAGCAGCTGCGGCTGATCGACACTGCAAAACAGGAGGCACCGCATGCGTAACGGGTTCTGGCTTGGGCTTGTACTGCTGGCGGTGCATCTGGCCGTATGCGGGGGCCTTTGGCTGCTGGCCCGGACCCGGGCACTGGAGGTGGAGGGATATTTTATCCCGGTGATGCTTCTTGTGCCGTTGTGGGGGCCGCTGTGTGTGCTGCTGCTCCACACTTCCAATCGCCTTACAGGCGGGTGCCTGCGGGAACAGACACTTGAAAAGCTGCGAATAAACGATGAAATATACAAAAATATCCTTGTGGTGGGAAACGAAGACGAGGATACGGTCGTTCCGCTGGAGGAAGCGTTGCTGGTTGACAGTCCCGTGCAGAAACGCAAGCTTATCCTCTCGGTGCTGACGGATGATCCCGCAGGTTATTACGACCTGCTTCAGCAGGCCCGTATGGACAACGACAGCGAAGTGGTGCATTACGCTTCCACGGCGTTGTCACAGATCACCAAGGAGGCAGACCTGAAATTGCAAAAGCTGGAGCAGCGCTATGCCGCCGCCCCGGACGATGCTGCCGTGCTGGAAGAATACTGCGATTATCTGGAAGGCTACCTGAAAGACGGCTTTGTACAGGGCAGAGCCGCAGAGATCCAGCGCCACCAGCTGGAGCAGCTGTTGAAAAAGCGGATGGAAAGCCTTGGCGGACGCCGCAGCTGTACGCTGGAATGCAGGCTGGCAGATGTGCAGCTCAGTCTTGCGGAGTATGACCGCGCAGAGAAAACGCTGGAGGATCTTACAGCGCGCTGGCCTCAGCGCGAGACGCCGTGGGTGCTCCGCCTGCAGCTGGCAGCAGCGCTGCGCGATGGGGCTGCTATCCAAAAAACACTGTGCCAAATTGAGGAAAAGGAGGTCTACCTCAGTGCAAAGGGCCGCGAGATCGTGCGGTTCTGGCAGGGGAAACAGCAATGATAAAGGAGATCTTTTCCCGGCTGCGGGCATTCCGCTGGCAAAAGCTGCTGATCATCTGGGCTGTGTTCGTGGCAATGGCCACTATCCTGTTTGCGGAGCGCAGCGGTGTTCAATACGAGGCAACGAAATTTAAGATCAATTATCTTCCCCGGACAGAGGTCAAGCCTGCACAGATCGCCATGTTCGGCCAGCCTGCCACCTGCCTGCTGCTCTACGATTCCGGGCAGGAAGGCACGGACCTTGCAAAAAAGCAGTTCGATCAGATCCGGCTGGATATGAAAGTGAGCACGCAGGCTGTGGATGTGCACACAACGTCTCTTACGGCTATCCCGGAGTTTGACCGGTATAAAACCGTTGTGGTCCTCATGAGTGAGCTGGACCCGTTGGGCAAACGCCTGATCGACCTGATGAACTGGGTGCGGGACGGCGGCAGCGTTTTGTTTGCCATGGCACCCCAGAAAACAACATATTTTGACGTGATCTCACCCGAACTCGGTGTCCTGTCCTCTTCCTGGGAGTATAAGACCGCAGAAAGCATCGTTCCCACAGAGGAGTTTATGCTGGGCGGCGGGCAGCGGTATGAGTTCAGTGACCCATTTGAATCCTCTCTCAGTGTCAGCCTCCGGGAGGAAGCCACCGTCTATGCCAGCACAGGGGACGAAGGCGTTCCGCTGGTATGGGGCACAAAGTCCGGTGCCGGCAGGGTGGTGGTGGACAACATCGGCATTTACGATAAGGTACTGCGGGGCATTTATGCGGCTTCCTACAGCCTTCTGTGCGATGCCACCGCCTATCCGGTGATCAACGGCGCTGTGTTCTATCTGGATGATTTTCCGTCTCCGGTGCCCGGAGGCGATGGCACTTATATCCGCAGGGATTACAGGATGAGCATTGCGGACTTTTATTCCAAAGTCTGGTGGCCGGATCTCGTAAAGCTTGCACAGCAATACTCTATCCGTTTTACCGGTGTCATGATCGAAAACTACGAGGACGATACCCAGAGTGCGCCGGAGCGTCAGCTGGACACCCAGCAGTTCCGATACTTTGGCAGCCTGCTGCTGCAACAGGGCGGGGAAGTGGGCTTCCACGGCTACAACCATCAGCCGTTGGTACTGCCCGATACGGATTACAAGGATCTTTACAGCTACCGTCAGTGGCCCAGTGAGGATGCCATTGCGGCAGCAATGAACGAACTTATCAGTTTTCAAAAGACCGTGCTGCCCAACACCGAGGGCAGCGTCTATGTGCCGCCCTCCAACATCCTTTCCGCTGCCGGGCGGAAGGTGCTGGGTAGCAAGGTGACCCAGATCCGCACCATTGCCAGCACCTACTTTGCGGAGGAGGGCACATCCCTGCCCTATGTGCAGGAATTCGGTGTGGCCAGCGATGGTGTCGTGGAGCAGCCCCGCATCGTATCCGGCGGTATGGTGGGAGATACCTATATGCGGCTGGCTGCGATGAGCGAGTTGAATATGCATTACGTCAGCACCCACTTCATGCACCCGGACGATCTGCTGGATGTGGACCGCGGTGCTGCAGAAGGCTGGGAAACTTATAAGGGCGGCCTGAAAGATTACCTCAAATGGCTCAGTGCCACCGCACCGGATCTGCGCAGGCAGACCGGCACCGAGTGCTCTGCTGCTATCCAGCGGTATGCGCAGCTGACGGTCACGCTGGATAGCACCGATACCGCGTGGACGCTGCACCTTGGCAATTTTGTGGATGAAGCATGGCTGTTCTTTCGCGCCAATGAGGGAACACCCGGCAAGGTGATGGGCGGTGAACTGACCCGTCTGACCGGGAATCTTTATTTGCTCAAAGCCAATGCCGACACCGTCCGCATTGAAAAGAAGGGGGCGTGACCATGCGCATCTGTCTGGTGCTGGAGGGATCTTATCCCTATGTTCACGGCGGCGTATCCACATGGATGCACGCTTATATTCAGGCCATGCCTTGGCAGGAATTCTCCCTCTGGGTCATCGGTGCCAAAGCACAGGACCGGGGAAAGTTTGTGTATGAGTTGCCGCCCAACGTGAAAGAGGTGGAGGAGGTTTTTCTGGATGATGCCCTCCGTCTCCACGGGGAGCGGCAGCCGGTCCTGTTTACTGCAGACGAGCGTACCGCCCTGCGGGAACTGGTGCGGCTGGGTAGCCCGGATTGGGATGTGCTGTACCGTCTGTTTCAGGAAAAAGGCGTCCACCCGCTCTCTTTTTTGCAGAGCTGGGATTTTATGGAGCTGTTCACCGATATCTGCCTGCAGGAGTATCCCTATGTGGCCTATGCGGATGCGTTCCATACCATGCGCTCGATGCTGCTGCCGGTGCTCTACCTGCTTACGGGCCGGGTGCCGAAAGCGGATGTCTACCATGCGATCTCCACCGGCTACGGCGGTCTGCTGGCCTGTCTGGGCGGCAGCCTGAACCATGCACCGGTGCTTCTTACAGAACACGGCATCTATACCCGTGAACGTGAGGAGGAGATCATCCGCGCAGAGTGGGTGGTGCCCTCGTTCAAGAGCCGATGGATCCGGTTCTTCTATGTGCTTTCTGAGGAGATCTACCGGCGGGCGTTCCGGGTCAGCAGTCTGTTCTATAATGCCCGCCGGACGCAGATCGAAATGGGGTGCAATGCTGAAAAGTGCATCGTGATCCCAAACGGCGTCCAGTACGAGCGGTTCTGCAATATCCCGCTCAAACAGGAGGATGGCTGGGTGGATATCGGCGCAGTGGTGCGTCTGGCACCTATCAAGGACGTCAAAACCATGATCTACGCCTTCTTTGAGCTGGCCTCCCGGGTGCCCAACGTCCGGCTGCACATTATGGGCGGCGTGGATGATGAGGATTATGCTAAAGAGTGCTATGCACTGGTGGAGGAATTGCAGCTCAAAAATCTGATCTTCACAGGCCGTGTGGACGTGGTGCAGTATATGCAAAAGCTGGACTTCACCATCCTTACCAGCATTTCGGAGGGACAGCCGCTCTCTGTACTGGAATCCATGGCAGCTCGCCGTCCCTGTGTGACTACGGAGGTGGGGTGCTGCCGGGAACTGCTGGAAGGTGCCCCGGGGGATACGTTCGGCATTGCAGGCTACTGCGTGCCTCCTATGTACCGTCAGGGATTGGCTGATGCAATGGAAAAAATGTGCGCCAGCCGTGCCCGGCGCGAAGAGATGGGACGCATTGGACAAAGACGGGTGGATGCGTACTTTCACCACGAGCAGATGCTGGCCAACTACCGCAAAATGTACGATGAAACCGCTAAGGAATATCACTTGGAGTAACCATGGCAGGAATTGGATTTGAATTGAAAAAGCTGTTCCGCCGCAAAGGGCTGTTTGCCTCCCTGCGGGCCTACGGCTATGCGGGTATCATCTGCACCGGCCCCATGCTGCTGGGCGTTGTGCTTCAGTTTGGTATTCTGCTGCTCTGCGGCTGGGTGAATGCCCAGCGGGAGCAACAGGATCTGCTGGTTTGTATGATCACCTATACGCTGCTGTTTTCCCTTACGGTCACCAGCTTCTTTTCCATGCCGGTAACACGGTATCTGGCAGATATGCTGTATGAGGAACAGGAGCAGACCATCCTGCCATCGTTCTGGGGTTCCAGCAGCATGATGCTTGTACTGGGCTGCACGCTGTATGGGCTGTTTCTGCTTGTTTCAGGAGCAACTCTTTTGCAGGGGCTGCTCTGCCTGTGGCTTTTTGCAGAGATGATCGTGAACTGGAACGCCATGAGCTACCTGACCGCCATCAAGGACTACCGGGGCATCCTTTGTTCGTTTCTGGCTGCCATTGCGCTGGCGTTCGGGCTGGGGTTCGTACTGGTGGTGCTGCTAGGCTGTCCGGTGCTGGAAGGAATGCTCTTTGCTGTGACCATGGGCTACGGCCTGATGATGGTCTGGGATGTAGTGCTGCTCTGCCGCTACTTCCCGCAGAGCGATGAGAGCCCGTGGACGTTTCTACGCTGGGTGGATGCGTTTTTACCGCTGGCTTTTACGGGGCTGTGCACCAACATCGGGCTGTTTGCCCACCTTGTCATCTGCTGGGCGGGTCCGTCGGGGGTACAGGTCAAAGGCCTGTTTTATGGGGCTCCGTATTATGATGTGCCTGCCCTTATTGCGTTTTTGACCATTCTCGTCACAAGCGTGAATTTTGTGGTGTCGGTGGAGGTCAATTTTTACCCCCAATACCGGAACTACTACAGCCTGTTCAACGATGGCGGCGTTGTGGGGGATATCGTCACGGCAGAGGAGGAGATGCTGGCTGTGCTGAACCGGGAACTCCGGTTCACGGCGCTCAAACAGCTGTTCGTCACAGCGGCGGTACTCTCGTTGGAGGGTGCCCTGTTGGATCTGCTGCCTCTTGGGTTCAACGACCTGATGCACGGCTACTTCCGCACCCTGTGTGTAGGGTACGGCCTTTATGCCGTGGGCAACACCGTCCTGATGATCCTGCTTTACTTTACGGATTACGGAGGGGCTGTCGCAGCAGCCGTGGTATTTGCTGTTTCTGCCAGCGGGCTTACAGCGCTTTCCATGGCGTTTGACCCTGTGTTTTATGGGTTCGGCTTTCTGATCGGGGCGGCACTGTTTTATCTGGTCACGCTGTTCCGGCTGGATGTCTTTACAGCCAACCTGCCCTATCGGGTATTGGGGCAGCAGCCTATTGTGGCAGAAACAAAAGCCGGGCACTTCACCCGGCTGGGGCTGTTCTTGGAACATAAAAAAGGAACAGAGCGAGAGGAGAGGGCAAATGAAGGATAAAGATCTCATCCCGCGCCGCAGGGTACTGGGGCTGGGTGTGGCGCTGGCCGGGCTGTGCGCGGGCTGTGCCGTGCTGCCGGCCGGGAGTACAGAGGGCGCTGCCGGTTCACAGGCAGCGGCTGGCAATAAAGCAGCGGACAAGGTGGAAAAGGCTCCGCTGGAAGATATCAACAGTGTCCACCTGCGGGATAACCCGGAGCTTTACACGGTCTATGATGACAGCGGCGTGGTGACGATGTACCTGACCGTGAGCCGGGGCAATGACAGCGAGAACACCAACCACAGCTGGGCAGAGATCAACCATTATTCGGTCTACGATTATGAGGCCATGGGGGTGCCCCGCTATCAGGTCAATGCCCTTTTGCAGGTGGGCGATGAAAATGGCCCTCTGCCCGGGGAACTGGGTTATGCGGTGGAAGCCCCCAACGCCACAGTGCAGATCCGCGGTCAGACCTCCAGCCGGAATGACCAAAAAAACTATAAGATCAAACTCAAGAAAAATAAAGGAAGCTGGCGCGGTCAGCGCACCATCGCGCTGAACAAGCACATGAGCGAAGGACTGCGGTTCCGCAACAAAATGGCCTATGACCTTATTAAGGGAATCGACCAGATGATGGGGCTGCGCACCCAGTTTGTCCATCTTTATGTGAAAGATCTGACCAACAGTTCCAGCGGCGTTTTTGAAGATTATGGCTTGTATACGCAGGTGGAACAGCTGAACAAGACAGCCCTGAAAGCCCATGGACTGGATTCCACAGGGCAGCTGTACAAGGTGAATTTCTTTGAGTTTTACCGCTATGAAGATGCCATCAAGCTTACCACCGACCCCACGTTCGATCAGGCAAAATTTGATTCTTATCTGGAAACGAAGGGCAACAGCGACCACAGCAAACTCATCGAGATGCTGGAAAAGCTGAACGACGAATCCCAGCCGATGGAAAAGCTGCTGGAAACATATTTTGATGCGGAGAATATTGCCTACTGGATGGCGTTTCAGCTATTGACGGGCAATGCCGATACCCAGAGCCGCAATGTGTATCTTTACAGCCCGCAAAACTCCAGCACATGGTATCTGCTGGACTGGGATAATGATGATATGCTTTGCCGTAAAGAACGCGAACTTGTCCGCTTTACAGATGCTGAAAGCTGGGAGTGGGGCATCAGCAACTACTGGTGCAATGTGCTGTTCCGCCGCTGCCTTCAGACCGCGAGCTATCGGGAGGTATTGGATACCGCAGTACAGGAACTGCATGAATATTTGAATGCCGACCGGATCGAGGAGATGACGGCGCATTACCGCACCATCACCGAGCAGTACATCTGGCAAATGCCGGACATGGAGCATCTGCCCCTTACAAGAACGCAGTATAATACGGTGGCGCAGGCACTGCCGGAGGAAATTGAGGAAAATTATCAGCAGTACCCGGAGGGCTACTATTACCCCATGCCGTTCTACATTGGTACGCCCTCTCTCCAGAACGGTGTGCTCCAGTTGAACTGGGACCCCTCCTATGATTTTGATGCCGAGGGTATCACCTATACGGTGGAACTTGCCCGGGATTACCAGTTCCGGCAGGTGCTCTACCGGCAGGAACACGTTGTGCTGCCCGTAGCGCAGGCAGAGTCTCCCGGTGCAGGCCAGTATTTTATCCGGGTGCGGGCTACCAACGCCTCCGGCTATACGCAGGATGCGTTTGATTACTATGTCATCGATACCGGCAAGGTGTACGGCGTCAAATGTTTTTACATCCAGCCGGACGGCACCGTGGTGGAGGATATCTATGAAGAATGAGTCCGCGCTCTGGCAGCAGTGCTTGGAGTGGAGAAAAGAACTGCTGGCCCCGCAGCCCCGCAACGATACGGAAACTTACCGCCACGAGCTGAAATATCTGATCTCCTACGCGGACAAGGCAGAGCTGACTGTGAGGTTGGCTCCGGTACTTCATCTGGACCCTCACGCGCAGCAGGGCGGGTACTTCATCCGCAGTCTGTATTTTGACGATTATTGGAATACTGCTTACGAGGAAAAAGATGCCGGTGTGCTGCTGCGCAAAAAGTACCGCATCCGCATTTATAATTGCAGCGACCGCAGCATCAAGCTGGAACGAAAGAAAAAATTCGGCAGTTATATCTACAAGGAAGCCGCACCCCTTACCCGGACGGAATTTGAGCAGATCTTAGCAGGAGATTATGCCTTTTTGCTGCACAGTCCCCACCGTTTGTGTCAGGAGTTCTACACCGAGTGTGTATGCAATGTGCTCCGCCCCCGGGTCATCGTGGATTACGACCGGGAACCGTGGATCATGGACGCCGGCACGGTGCGTGTTACATTTGATCAGAATGTCCGGGCTGCTGTGGGCAGCTGGGAAATCTTCGACCCCACGCTTCCCGCCCTGCCGGTGCTGGAACCGGGCAAACTGGTAATGGAAGTAAAATTTACAGAGTATCTGCCGCAGATCGTGCGGGACATCCTCCCGCCCCGTGCGCAGGAGCTGACTGCCGTTTCCAAGTATGTGCTGTGCTGCGATAAGACCGCATATCGGCACGGGTTTGAATACTGGAACGAAACCTGAGAGAAAAGGAATACAATGAACCATGAGCACAAAAGACTTTATCAAAAAATCTGTCCTGAATGCCTTTATCCAGTACGATGCGCCTAAGCTTGCGGTGGCGCTGCTGGCGGCGCTGGCGCTGGGCATCCTTATTTATCTGGTCTACCGCAAATTCTATACGGGCGTAGTATACTCCCGCAGCTTTGCGGTAACGCTGGTGGGAATGTGCGTGCTTACCTGCATGGTCACGCTGGCCATCAGTACCAACGTGGTCATCTCCCTTGGTATGGTGGGCGCATTGTCCATCGTCCGCTTCCGCACCGCAGTCAAGGACCCGCTGGATCTGTTGTACCTGTTCTGGTCTATCACTACGGGCATCACGGCGGGCGCCGGAATGTATGCACTGGGGCTGGTCACGGCGGCTGTCATGATTGCCATGATCTATTTGTTCTCCCACTGGCAGGCTAAAGGCCGGGTGTACATTGCGGTGATCCACTATGTGAGTACTGAGGCCGGAGACGATATCGTCCGGGCACTGGGACGCATCAAGTATGCAGTCAAATCCAAGACCATGCGGGGCGAAAACACCGAGATGGCGGTAGAGGTATTCTGCAAAGACCCCAATATGGAATTTGCGGACCGTATCCGTGCTGTAAATGGGGTGCAGGATGTCACCCTCATCCAGTACAACGGGGAGTATCATGGGTAAAATATCAAAGATCCTGGCGGCAGGGCTCTGTCTGCTGGGAATGGGAGTGGCAATGATCGCATCGACCACAAAAACAAGAACCTATGCTGCGGATGACGGCGCATTTCCGAATGCTCAGATCGGTTACGCACCGATGATCGATACCGCAGAGGCTGGCGATGCAACGCTCCGCTATCTGGAACTTACATGGCGGGAGGCAGAGCCGGAAGAGGGCGTTTATGCGTGGGAGACGATCAGCGAAAAATACGGCTTTGCCGCGCTGCGGGAGCAGGGGATCCATCTGGTGATCCGCTTTGTTTGCGATGTGCCGGGACAAGAGACGCATCTGGATATACCGGACTGGCTTTATGCGCAGACAAAGGATGGCAGCTGGTACGATACAGATTATGGAAAAGGCTATTCTCCAAACTATGCCAATGCGGTGTTCCGGGCAGCGCATCACCGTGTGCTTTATGCACTGGCGGAGTTTTTGGGCACGGACGGCTTTGTTTCCTATGTGGAGCTGGGCAGCCTTGGCCACTGGGGCGAGTGGCACATCAAAAGTGAAGATGGCCTGGTGGCCATGCCGGACGAGACGATCCGGGACGAATATGCCGCAGATTACCTTGCCGCTTTTCCTACGGCGAAACTGCTGATGCGCAGGCCGTTCCGCTTCGCGGCCGAACAAAGCCTCGGCCTTTATAACGATATGACCGGCGAGGAACAAGACACCATGGAGTGGCTGGGATGGATCGCAGAGGGCGGCTGGTACGGCAATGAACCCGATGCGCTGACGCCTATGCCGGATCTCTGGCAGGATGCCCCGGTGGGCGGCGAGTTCACCAGCAGCCTTTCCATGGAGGATATGCTGGAGCAAAATCTTCCCCGCACGCTGCACCTGTTGGAAATGTCGCACATGAGCTTTCTGGGCCCAAAAACGGCACCGGTAAAGGATACAAAAGGATATAATGCCGTGCTGAAGCGGTTGGGCTATCGGCTCCGGGTAACAAAGCTAAAGCTGATCCTGTGCGCAGACGGCGTTTCCGCAGAGCTGACTGTGGCAAACGAGGGCGCAGCACCGTTCTATTGGGATTGGCCCGTGAATCTTTATCTGGAGGATGCAGCGGGCGGCACTCTGTGCACGGCGCGTCTGCCGCTGTCCCTGCCGGAGCTGATGCCGGGGAAGAGCCAAAAAGTATCGGTCACGCTGGAAGGGGCAGATGCACAGGAACTGATTGGCAGAGGATGGAAGCGTTTGCTGCGCAGCCCAAAACATCTGACTATTGGGATCGTGGATCCAATGACAGGCCGTGATGCAGTACGGTTTGCCATGAAAGCGGCGCGGAAAAACGGAAGAACGATTTTGCTGTAAGCTGCTGCGCAAAAAGTAGAATTTCATAAGACCTGATTTTGTGTGCGGCCACTCAAGCCGGTGGGGATGCGGGCGCACTTCCGTATGCGGACGGCGCGTTTGATATTGTTTTGTCTTTGAACGGCTTTCACGCGTTCCCGGATAAGGAGGCTGCTTATCAGGAGGTTTTCCGGGTCTTGAGACCCGGCGGACTCTACTGCGTCTGCGGGTACAGAAAGAAATGGTAACGGAGGCTGAAGAACCGGTACATCGGCGAATTGCGCTTGCGGGATGGAATACGGCCGCTAACAATGTTAATGCGACCTAACATCGTCGAAAACTATTGAAAAAGCCCGAAAGCGTGCTACAATGTAAAGATAAAGAGCCTGCCCCGCTCCGGGCGCGGGCACATAGATGGAAAATACAGAAACGAGGGGTAAATATGTTTGATGCAAAAAAGCTTGCACTGTTTTTGGGCGGTGTGGTGTTCGGTTCTGCCGGTTTCAAGGTGCTGTCCAGCAAGGACGCTAAAAAGGTCTACACCCAGACCACCGCTGCGGTGCTGCGGATGAAGGACTGCACCATGCAGACCGTGAATAAGGTGCAGGAAGAGGCCGGTGACATCCTTGCCGATGCAAAGGCCATCAACGAGAGCCGCGCTGCCGAGGCTGCACAGGAGGTCATCGAGGATACGGCTGAACAGCCCGCAGAGCAGACCGCAGAGTGATATGTCGCAACGGAGCCGCCGCTTAGGCGGCTCTTTTTTACGCAGAGGGGTAAGAAAAGCAATGAAATGTACGATCTTACATGAAGGTAAGGGACGGATGCGTGTGCACGTCTGCGCTGTGCGCATGACGTTGCACCGGGCAGATGTGCTGGAAGCCTACCTGAACGGGCAGGACATTATCCAGAAAGCCACCGTCTACGAGCGCACCGGAGATGTGGTGCTGACCTACCGGGGCAGCCGGAAGGACGCCGCCGCCCTGCTGGCAGCCTACCGCTTTGACAACGAAGAGTTAGAGGTGCTGGTCACCTCTCACGACAGCCGGAAGATCAATCAGGAATATCAGGAAAAGATGGTCAGCCTTGTGGCAGGCCGGATGTTCCGCAAGGTGTTCCTGCCCGCGCCCATCGCGGCGGCGTATACGGTATGGCGCTCCATCGCCTTTATCTGGAAGGGGATCCGCTGCCTGCTGCACCGCAAGCTGGAAGTAGAGGTGCTGGATGCGCTCAGCATCACCGCCTCCCTCCTGCGGGGAGATTACAGCACCGCGGGTTCGGTGATGTTCCTGCTGACGGTGAGCAGCTTGCTGGAAGAGTGGACAAGGAAAAAGAGCCTGGACGACCTTGCCCGCAGCATGGCACTGAATGTGGATAAGGTCTGGGTGCGCACCCCGCAGGGCGAGGTGCTGGTGCCGTTGACCCGCGTTCACGCCGGGGATGAGGTAGTGGTGCGCTCTGGCAACATGATCCCGCTGGACGGCATGGTGCTGGAGGGCGAAGCCATGGTCAATCAAGCCGCCCTGACCGGCGAGTCCATGCCGGTGCGCAAGACCACCGGCGCTACCGTCTACGCCGGTACGGTGGTAGAAGAGGGCGAGTGCGTTCTTGTGGCCAAGGCAGAGGGCGGCGCCAACCGCTACGATAAGATCGTGGCGATGATCGAGGAATCGGAAAAGCTCAAGTCCGGTACCGAGAACCGGGCTTTGCAGCTGGCCGACCGTCTGGTGCCGTGGTGCCTTGCCGGTACGGTGGCTACCTATGCCTTTACCCGCAACGTCACCCGCGCCATCTCCATTTTGATGGTGGACTTCTCCTGTGCGCTGAAGCTTTCCATGCCGCTGGCGGTGCTCTCTGCCATGCGGGAGTGCGGGGAATATCATATCACCGTAAAAGGCGGCAAGTATCTGGAAGCGCTGGCAAAGGCAGACACCATCGTGTTCGATAAGACCGGCACCCTCACCCGCGCCACCCCGCAGGTGGTGCAGGTAGTGCCTTTCTCCGGCTGTGAGGAGCAGGAGGTATTGCAGCTTGCCGCCTGTCTGGAAGAGCACTTCCCTCATTCTATGGCAAACGCCGTTGTCCGTGCTGCCAGGGAGCGGGGCATCTCCCACGAGGAGATGCACTCCGAGGTGGAGTACATCGTGGCGCACGGCATTGCCAGCCGGGTGGGCGGCACGCGGGTGGTCATCGGCAGCGCCCACTTCATTTTTGAGGACGAGGGCTGCACCATCCCGGCAGGGGAACAGGCAAAGTTCGATGCGCTGGACCCCCAGTATTCCCACCTGTATCTGGCTGCTTCCGGGGTGCTGGCGGGCGTCATCTGTATCGCAGACCCCCTGCGCCCGGAGGCGGCACAGGTGCTGCATAAGCTTCGGAGACTGGGCATCACCCAGACCGTCATGATGACTGGCGACAGCGACCGCACCGCCCGCGCCATTGCGGCGCAGGTGGGGGTGGACCGCTGCTTTGCAGAGGTGCTGCCGGAGGATAAAGCCGCCTTTGTCCGCGACGCCAAGGCCGAGGGACATACGGTGGTGATGATCGGAGACGGCATCAACGATTCGCCCGCTTTGTCGGCGGCAGATATCGGCATTGCCATCCATTCCGGTGCCGCCATCGCCCGGGAAATCGCCGATGTGACCATCCGCGCCGACAGTCTGGAAGAGCTGGTGACCTTAAAAGCCATTGCCAACGCCCTGCAAAAGCGGGTGGGCAGCAATTACCGGTTCGTCCTCAGCTTCAACTCCGCGCTCATCCTTCTGGGCGCACTGGGCATTCTGCCCCCTGCCACCAGCGCGATGCTGCATAACCTTTCCACTCTTGGCATCAGCCTGCGCAGCATGACAGACCTGCTGGAGCAGAAGCCTTTACCGTGAAAATGGTACGCCGGAGCGTCCGCAGACGCTCCGGCGTACCGAAATTATAAATAGTTTTTCCGCTGAAAATGCCCAGAGCATAGCGGAGGGCATTCAAAATCGTCTTAGCCAAAAGGGAGGCGCTGCACGATATTGTGCGGCGGCCTCCCTTTTTTGTTTTAGATAAACCGGCAGAAGCCCAGCCAGCAGCCCAGCAAGAAAAAGAGCAGCGCCTTACCCAGCACCGGCAGCCACGGGCGCTTGCACAGCGCCGTGTCCCACCGGTGGATGTTCTGCTTGGGGCAGGTGCCCACGCAGGCTTCACAGGCGATGCACTCCCCGCTGCGCAGGCTGCTTTCCTCCAGCTTCAGGCACACCGGACACTGCTGCTTGCAGGCATTGCAGCCCGGGATGCAGCCCTCGCTCTGCCGGTGCAGCCGTGCAAAGGGCAGCACCGGCAGCAGGGCGAACACCGCCCCCATGGGGCAGAGGAACTGACAGAAGAACCGGGGCTGCACCGCCATGCCCAGCAAAATGAGCACAAGCAGCGCGATGCCCACGCCGAAGCCCTCCGGCGGCAGACGCAGTGCCGTCAGGCGGGAAAATACCTCCCACGGGCTTGTGCCGGTCAACAGCTTTTCCTGCCGGGTCACATACAGCGCCACCAGCCCTGCCAGCAGCAGATATTTGACCTTCTGCCCCAAAAGCACCGCACGTTCCGGCAGCCGAAACTGCTTTTTGCGGTGGAGCAGCTTTTTCTGGATAAGGCCAGAAAGCGCCCAGACGGCATCGCCCAAGCTGCCGAAGGCGCAGGCGTACCCGCAGAAAAACCGGTCGAACAGCAACGTGAAACCGCACAGCCCCAGCAGGGAAAGCGTGAAGCTGTCTGCCGAGAGTACCTCGCCCGCACCGATGTGCAGAAAGATCTGTTTTACCCCGGAAAACCCGGCTACGAACGCGCCCGGCATGGACACAAAGAAGAACAGCTGCACCCCGGCGCGCAGCCATGTACGGCGCTTTTTGTCCCGCTGACGCTGCTGCGCCGCCGTTAAAGGCTTTGTCTGTGTTTTTTCCATCATCCTGCCGCCTTTCCCAGTGCGTCCTCTACTGCACCGATGAGCCCTTCTGCCGTGAGGGTAGCACCGGAAACGGTATCCACCTCGGCAGACTGCACTGCCAGCATCTCGTCCAGCAAAGGCAGCGCCTGTTTATAGTAGGGCTTATCCTCACCGGAAGCATCCAGCACCGCAATATCGGTCATTTTGCCGTTCTGGATGGTCACCGACACCCGGATAATATCGCCAAAGCCATAGGCGCTGCCCTCGTAGGTGCCGTCCCGGTAGCCGCTCTGGCTCTGCTCTGCCTCTGCAGCGCTCTGCGCCTGCAAAACGGAAGCGTTGTAGGCTTCTACTTCGGCAATCTCCTGCTTGCGCTGACTTACCGCCGCAGCCCGGACCAGCGCTACATGCTGGTATTGCCACAGTACCCCCAGAATCAGCAGCAGGTTCACCGCCCGGAGGAAAAAGTTTTTGTATTTCATTCCGCTGCTCCTTCCGTTTCGGGTTCAGTCTCGGCTTCTTCCGGCGGCAGCGCCGTTTCGGATGCCGGCAGCACTTCCTCAGAGGACGCCGGTTCAGAGGATGCCGGTGCATCTGCCGGGAAAAGCTGCTGCCATATTTCCTTGAGCCACGCGGGAACAGTGCTCTTTTCCTCCGGCTGCACCACCTCCACGGTGGGCGCAGTGACCGGCGTTTCCTCGGGTTCTGCTGCTTCGGACGGCGCGGCTTCTTCCACCACTTCTTCCGATGCTGTCTGCTCCGGGGTGGTTTCCTCTGCCGGGGCAACTGCTGCCTTTGCCAGCGCCAGCTTGACGGCGTTCAGGATGCCGGTGGAGGAGTAGGTCGCGCCGGAAACAGCGTCCACGTTGGGACTTTGTCCTTCCAGAATGGCGGGGATGACCCGCTTTGCCCGGGAGAGATATTCCTCCTCGTCCTCGGCGCTCAGAACCGTGATATCGGTGATCTTATCCTCTGCCACCGTGACCTGTACCGTAATTTTGCCCTCAAAGCCTATGGCTTCGGCAGTGTAGATGCCGTCAAGGTAGGTGGAGGGTGCTGTAAATTCCTCCACCACCAGCGGCGCGGCGGGCTTCGGCTGCGGCGGCAGGGGATTATTCACCACCTCGCCGGTCAGGGCGTTCTGCACCGCGCCCAGAATGCCCCGGCTGGTGTAGGTGGCTTCGGAAACAGCGTCCACCTCCCAGCTCTGGGCATCCACTACGGTGGTCAAAAGCCGCTTGGCGCGCCGCAGAAACTGCTTGGTCTCGTGGGAGGCGTCCAGGATCTCCACCTCCGTGATGCTGCCGTTTTCCATGGTCACCTGCACCCGGACGGCACCGCCGTAGCCCCGGGAAGAGCCGACGTAAACGCCGTCGGCATAGGGCAGCTTGGGCAGGGCTTCTTCCTCCGCTTCGGAGGAAGAAACCTCCATCGGCTGCTCCACCACCGCTGCCAGCCTTTCCGGCACAGCAGCCAGCACCGGAACGGTGCGGGGCAGGGCAAAAAGTACAGCTGCCGCTGCCGCCACCGCCGGGAGCAGCTGCACCAGCGGCAGCAGCGTGTTGCATCGTTTTTTGTTCATTCCAACTCCTCCTGACACGGAAAAGCAAGGCCGCCTGCATAAAGCGACCTTGCTTTTTGGGTGTTCTGTTTTTTGCCGGATCAGGCAGCTTTCAGGTTCTGCACAGCATCGGTCAGGTGGGTCACCTGCTCCAGCGCAGTGGCCTTATACAGGGTCTCGCGGCTCAGCAGCTCCACGCTTTCGGCCAGTTCGGTTTCCAAATTGGCGTAGCTGTCGGCGGTGTAAGCAGCCTTTGCCTTGCTCTGCGCCTCAGTGACCACAGCCTGCAGGGCGGCGCGGTCGGCATCGCTTGCCAGTTCGTGCTTGGCAAGGTTTTCGGCAGTGGTCTGGAACTTGACCACAGTGTCAGCGTAGCCCAGTGCGCGGATGGTGATAGTCCAGTAGCCGGTGCCGTCAGTGCCCTCCGGCAGCTGGCAGCGGGCGGAATCGCTCAGACCCAGCTGGATGCCCATGGACTTGTGCATCCAGTTGTCGGCTGCAAACTTGGTGCCGTAGGAGGCCTTGGCGTGGGTGTAGGTGCTGTCATTGCCGTAGTAGGTCCACACCACAGACTGCATCCGGGAGCCCAGCTCGCCGTAGTTGCCGTTCAGATCCACACGGATGAACTCGCCAAAGCTGCCTACATCGCTGCCGCTGCGCAGGTTCACGGTAAGACCCTCGGCAGCTTTCTGGGCGGCTTCTGCCACGCCGGAACCAGTGCCGGTGTGTGCGGCAGAGAAGGTGTAGCCATCGCCGCTCTTGGTTGCGTACTTCAGACCGTTGGTATTCTTATCCACCGCAGCCGTCAGGGTGTAGGCGGTCAGGTTCTTTTCAGAGTAGCCGCCCACCAGCTGGCCGCCGTTTTCCACGACGGTGTACTTGGAGCAGAAATCTGCAAGGTCGCTGGTGGCCACGCGCACCGGCACATACTTGGTGCCCAGCACCTCGTAGTGATCCATCTTCACGGTAGAACCGTCGGCCTTGGTAATGGTGCCCCGGTTCCAGCCCACGGTGGTGCCATCGGCCAGATAGATGGTCTTGCCATCGTCCGACCAGTGGGAAACGGTGTAGCTGCTGCCGTCCTTGGCGTAGATCACAGCAGTGCTCTGGAAGCTGCCGCGGTGCAGACCGTGGTTGGCGGTAGCACGGGAAACTGCATCAAACGCGCCCAGGTCCTGCTCCTCGTGGCTGTCCAGCTGTGCAGAGGCGGCAGCGTTGCCGGCAGCATAGACCTTCTCGTTTGCCCAGTACTCATCCCAAGTCAGGGCAGCATAGAGATAGGTGTACTTTTTGCCCAGCAGAAAATCGAAAAAGCCGTTTTCCTCCTCGGCGGGGGCTGCTGCAAAGGCGGTAGCGGTCAGCAGGCTGAGCGCCATAGCCGCCGACAGCAGCAGGGAAAGAAATTTCTTTGTTCTCATGAAAAAATGCTCCTTTCATCGCAATGGCAGAAAACCGTTGCCGTATAGTTAGCTGTTCCTAACATTGCGCGCAAAGAAAAACCTGCGGGGCGAGGCCCCTCAGATGGTTAGGATAAGCTAATTGACAAAATTAAAATAGCACGCATACAGAATGTTGTCAAGAAAAAACTGGAATGTTTATGAGCGCTAATTTTCCGGCAGAAGGTGCCGCCCGTATTCCTTGTGGTGGAATCTCTTTGCAAAGGTCGAGGACACACGGCTGCCGTCTATATCAGAAATGAAAAATCCGGCACCCCAAGAAGTACAGGCTAAGGCCTTGCGGTCGGCAGGGGACAGCACAAAACAAAAAAATCCCGGAAGCCGAAGCTTCCGGGAATCTTTTGGAGGTGACGACCAGATTTGAACTGGTGGATGAGGGTTTTGCAGACCCTTGCCTTACCACTTGGCCACGTCACCATATAAGGGAGTGATGAATACCACTCCAATGGAGCGGCCGACGAGGCTCGAACTCGCTACCTCCACCTTGGCAAGGTGGCGCTCTACCAGATGAGCTACGGCCGCATATTCGGTGCATTTGTCCCTGCACCCTCCCGAGCGATTCTTGCGAATTTCGGGGCCCCCGCGAAAGCTTGCGAAGCAGGATTTTGTGGGGAAGAGGAGGAATTTCAGAGTTTGTTACGGCAGTCTTACTTGTAAGACTGCCAGACAAACGACTGACATTCCGACGAGCGACCCGGATCGGGCTCGAACCGACGACCCCCAGCGTGACAGGCTGGTGCTCTAACCAACTGAGCTACCGGGCCATACCGGAGCAACTGCTGCTGCTCCTTAATGGAGCGGCCGACGAGGCTCGAACTCGCTACCTCCACCTTGGCAAGGTGGCGCTCTACCAGATGAGCTACGGCCGCATATT
>Ga0129312_1000280_pt1 | contig 48529 bp, 47 predicted proteins | sample O827metagenome_FD_94434 | JGI IMG/M metagenome (GOLD analysis project Ga0129312, IMG submission 94434) | Orangutan group fecal microbial communities from Wisconsin, USA - O827 metagenome | ecosystem: Host-associated > Mammals > Digestive system > Large intestine > Fecal | place: USA: Wisconsin... | reverse complement strand
CCGTGGTGTCAGGGCAGACCGGGATGGCATATCGAGTGCTCGGTGATGTCCAAAAAATATCTCGGAGACGAAATCGATATTCATGCGGGTGGCGAGGATCTGATCTTCCCGCACCATGAGAATGAGATCGCACAGTCTGAGGCAGCCAACGGTGTACCGTTTGCAAAATACTGGATGCACAACGGATTTTTGAATATCAATAACCAGAAAATGTCCAAATCACTCGGCAATTTCTTTACCGTGCGTGATATTGCTGAAAAATATGATCTGCAGGTACTGCGTTTCTTCATGCTGAGTGCGCATTACAGAAGTCCGCTGAACTTCTCGGCAGACCTGATGGAGGCAGCGAAGAACGGACTGGAGCGTATCCTGACAGCGGGCAGCACGTTAAAGAGACAGATTGCGGCTGCTGCGGATACACAGATGAGTGATGCAGAGCGTGCCTCTTATGAAGAGACTGATGCTTATGTAGAAAAATTCGAGGCTGCGATGGATGATGATGCCAATACGGCAGATGCGGTATCGGCAGTATTTGAACTGGTCAAGTATATCAATACCAATGCCAGCTCGGACAATAGCAGAGAATATTTACAGAAGCTCTATGAGCGCCTGAACACGTTGTGTGATGTGCTCGGCATTATCTTAGAGCAGAAGGAAGAACTGCTCGATGCGGATGTAGAGGCTTTGATCCAGGAACGTACCGATGCAAAGAAAGCAAAGAACTTTGCCAGAGCAGATGAGATTCGTGACCAGTTGAAGAATATGGGTATTTTGCTGGAAGACACCAGAGAAGGCGTAAAATGGAAACGGGCTTAAACGCATATATTAAACAGCAATTTGAAATTGACCAGAATGTGGATATCCGCACGGTAAATCCGCTCACTTTGGCATATATCGGTGATGGAGTCTATGAACTTGTTGTCCGGTCCGTGATGGTGGCGCGGACGAACACGCGCGCGGGGCTTTTGCACCGGCAGACGAGCCAGTATGTGAAGGCAGAGGCACAGTCAAAGATGATGGATATACTGCTCCCGGTGCTCACCGGGGAGGAGGAGAGCTTTTACCGGCGCGGGCGCAATGCCAAGTCTCCGACGATGGCGAAGAATGCATCGGTCGGTGACTACCGCCGGGCGACCGGTTTTGAGGCGCTGATGGGATATCTGTATCTGACTGATCAGATGGAGCGCATCGTGGAACTGACAAAGACCGCGCTGGATGGATATCATCCGAGAGAGGCGCGGTATGCGGAAGCACGCAATAAACACAGACAGGAGTAAAAATGAGTATGGAAGATACACAGTTACATGGACAGGAGACAGTGGGTGTCACTGAGACAAAGATTGAGGGCAGAAACGCTGTGCTGGAGGCATTTCGTTCCGGCAAGACGATCGACAAGCTCTATGTGCTCGATGGCTGTCGGGATGGACCGGTGTGCTCGATCGTGCGCGAGGCGAGAAAACACAATACCATCTTAAATTTTGTATCAAAGGAGCGCCTGGATCAGATCTCTGAGACCGGAAAGCATCAGGGAGTGATCGCGCAGTCAGCGGCATATTCATATGCGGAAGTGGCAGATATCCTGCAGATTGCAAAAGACCGCGGAGAGGCACCGTTTGTGATCCTGCTCGATAATATTGAAGATCCACATAACCTTGGTGCGATCATCCGTACTGCGAATCTGGCGGGCGCGCACGGTGTGATTATACCGAAGCGCCGGGCAGTCGGACTCACAGCGACAGTCGCCAAGGCATCTGCCGGAGCGATCAACTATACACCGGTCGCAAAGGTAACGAATCTGACAAATACGATCGAAGAATTAAAAAAGCAGGGCATGTGGTTTGTGTGTGCAGATATGGGCGGCACGCAGATGTATGACCTGGATCTGAAAGGCTCGATCGGGCTCGTGATCGGAAATGAGGGTGAGGGTGTGAGCAAGCTGGTGCGTGAGCACTGTGACATGATCGCATCGATTCCAATGAAAGGCGACATCGATTCCCTGAATGCATCCGTGGCATGCGGTGTGCTGGCCTATGAGATCGTGAGACAGCGGCTGAATGCATAAGATAGCTGCAGACCATATTACACAGACAAGGCGGTAGGATCATGAATAAAAGTCCGTATGAAGATATCCGTGATGAGGAGCTGCTCGCACAGTTGTCAGCGGGAAACGACAGCATCATGGAGTATCTGTGTAAAAAATACAAACATCTGGTCATGAAAAAGGCGAATGCGCTCTATCTGATCGGAGCAGAGAAAGAAGATCTGATTCAGGAGGGGATGATCGGATTGTTTAAATCGATCCGTGATTATTTACCGGAAAAGGAGACCTCTTTTTATCATTTTGCAGAGCTCTGTATCACAAGGCAGATGTATCATGCGATCGAGGCATCACAGAGACTCAAACATGCGCCGCTCAATTCCTATATATCCCTTTCGGCAGGCAGTGGGGAGGAGGAAAATGGGCTGACCTACGGAGATCTGATCGGAGATACATCCGAACACAATCCTGAGCGGTTGTTGATTGAGTGGGAGAACTACCAGAGCTTGTTTGCTTCGTTGGCGCAGCTGCTCAGCCCGATGGAAAAACAGGTGTGCGACTTGTATCTGAAAGGCATGGATTACAGACAGATTGCAGAATATATGGGAAAGTCACCGAAATCGATTGACAATGCGCTGCAGCGTATCCGTAAAAAGATCAGTGACAGGGTGCAGAACAATTAACAGAAGCACTTGGTTACCATTCGCACCCTATCGTTACCATTCGCGCCATTTTTGGGAAACAGAGAAAAGATGTGGTATACTAAATGTAAGCAATGAGCAGTGCCGGGCGAAGATTTTTCGGGAGGCACTGCGGATTTTCAAAAACAGCAGGAGGTGCAATGTATATGGGAGAAGTTATAAAAAAAGTTACAAAAAAACAGTCTCGTTGGCGGATGGTGATCTGTCTGATGCTGTCGTTCGTGATGCTGGCAGGCGTCCTTGCAGAACCGGTGCAGGCGGCAGTATATACGCCGGGACTCACGACGGACTTTGCGCAGCTGGAGCCAATAGCATCGTTTCAGACCTATGGAAAGGCAGGACCGGGTGGAGCGGGGATTTTGAATACCGTGCTGACCATCCCTGAGGGAGAGGTTGTCTATCTGATGTATGAAAGAAACGCCTGCAACGGTATGCATATCTACAGCGTGTTCTGGAAAGGAAGAATGTGGCAGGTCAATGCCAAGGATATCGTAGATCTGAAAGCTACGAAATTTAATTCGGCATATACGGAAAAGTGGGCCAGAGAGGAAATCAAGGGTCAAACGGTGAAAGTGAAAAAGACTGTTTTATTAGGCAAGATCACAGAGCCGCTGAAATACTATTATGTCTATGCCAATCCCAAGGTAACAGACGGGAACGTGATCGGTGTATATGCAGCAGGCGGAGCGGTAGATATCATAAAGGAAAACTACAACGCGAAGTGGGCGGAGATTTTGTTCGGTCAATGTATCGGATATGTCCAGAGAGATTACCTCAATCATGCCGATGCCTATCTGAGCGGTGCAACAAGAAGCATGCAGGCATCCATCAAGCAGGCAAAGAAACTGGGGCTGGCACAAGGCGTTATAAAACCCGGTGACTATGAGAGCTATATAAAGAAAAAAGATTTCTGCAGGCTTGCCGTGAACTGGTACAAGGCAACCGGTCATAAGCTGCCAAAGCAGAGTAAGAAATCGCCGTTTACCGATACAAAGGATCCGTATGTCATCATGGCATATCAGCTGGGGATCGTGAAGAGTACCAAAAATAACAAGTTCCAACCGAACAAAGAGCTGTTGGGTGATCAGTATGATGCGCTGGTCAAACGGCTGCTGCGCGTTGCGGGGGCACCGTCGGCGGTCTTCGGTGTCATGAGGGCAGAAACGCTAGACTTATGGGGCGGAATCGACGGCGTTACAAGAGAGTGTGCGCTGGTTGGATTTTACAATGCCTACCGGATGCTTCAAAAGACGGATTATCTGGTGAATGATTTCTATAACCCTGATTATTCGATCGTATATACCATTTCTCCGGCAGACAATCCGAAGCTCTGTCTGGATGTCTATGACAAAAGCACGGACCGGGGGGCTCCGATCGGACTGTGGGAAAAGAATGATGACAAAAATCAGGAGTTCCGCATAAAGGAAATCCACGGCTTCACGCTGATTTACAATATAAATTCAGGGAAAGCGCTGACCGGAACGGACAATGAGGTCTATCAGGAGGCCTTCGGATATGACTGCCAGAAGCTGAGCTTTAAATACAATTCTGATGGAACCGTCAGCATCATCAATGGAGAGGGACGGTATCTGGACATCAAAGACGGTGCTGCGAAGAGTGGAGGAACATTGATCTGGGCTCCAAAGAGTGGCAGCAGTACACAAAAATGGGTATTTACGTATAAAGCGTATAAATCGTATCACTACTAATGGAAAATCGGAGTGCCGCGGATGCGGCACTCCTTTTTGTTGCGGATTCTTTTGGTTGAAAAAACAGGTGTGGAATGATATACTACAAAAGTATATCTATGATTGAAATATAAAATGCCAACAGAGGCTTGAGAACAGGAGGTCTATAATAAAATGGAAAGCTACAAGTCAGAATTTATCAATTTTATGGTAGAAAGCCAGGTGCTGAAGTTTGGTGATTTTACGTTGAAAAGTGGACGGAAATCGCCATTTTTTATGAATGCGGGTGCCTATGTGACCGGCACGCAGCTCAAAAAGCTCGGTGAGTATTATGCAAAAGCAATTCACGCGAACTATGGGGACGATTTCGATGTGCTGTTTGGACCTGCATATAAGGGAATCCCACTGGCAGTCGTGACCGCGATCGCGTACAGCGAATTATACGGAAAAGAGATCCGTTACTGTTCGGATCGTAAAGAGGCCAAGGATCATGGCGCTGATAAGGGCGGATTTCTCGGCAGCAGTTTACAGGATGGTGACCGCGTGGTCATGATCGAGGATGTCACGACCTCGGGAAAATCCATGGAGGAAACCGTACCGAAGGTGCGCGGCGCAGCCGATGTAGAGATCGTAGGACTCATGGTGAGCCTGAACCGTATGGAGGTCGGACAGGGCGGCAAGGTCAGCGCACTTGATGAGATCAGGGAAAAATACGGCTTTGAGGGCAAGGCGATTGTAACGATGGCAGAGGTCGTAGAGGCGCTTTATAACCAGCCGGTAGATGGTAAGGTATTGATCGATGATGAATTGAAGCATCGGATTGATGCATATTATGAGCAGTATGGTGTAAAGGAAGTATAGGTCTCGATGAAAAACCGTGATACGGATAGAAAGTACAGAATCTGCTGGCTGCTGTTTGTGGTTTATCTGGCGGCACTGGCGTATTTTCTGTTTTTTGCGGAGGCAACCGGTCGGACGAGTGCAGAGCGCATCTATCAGTATAATCTGATTCCGTTTCACGAGATCCGGCGGTTTATTGTTTATCGCAGGCAGCTAGGATGTATGGCTGTGGCACTCAATCTGGCGGGCAATGTGCTCGCATTTGTGCCGTTTGGGACGTTTCTGCCGCTGCTTGTCAGGCATATGAGGTCTTTTGGGAAAACGATGCTTCTGGGTGCGGAGTTTTCGCTGCTCATAGAGATTTTGCAGCTATTTAGCAAAGTGGGCAGTTTTGATGTGGATGATATATTGCTCAACACCTGTGGCGTGTGCCTGGGGTATGTGATCTTTTGGATTGTACGGAAACTCTACTGGCGTTATCGCAGATGGTGGTCATCGCGCATCGGGGAATGATAAGATACTAGGGTATACGGAATGAAAAAACAACGAAGATATAATGTGAAGTTTACGAATAAAGGCTATTCCAGACGTGGGATACTATCGCTGGCAGGGTCGGTGATATCCATGATCTGGCTGATCTATGCGATCTGCCAGACCAGCCGGCTGGGTGACCGGGCTGGTAATCTGATCGGCGGAGTCGCAACACTGATGCTCATACTGCAGGTGGCTGCATGCGTGGTGGCAATCCGTGCCAACCGGGAAGAAGATGTGTTTCGCGGCATTCCGAAGGTGGCGCTTGTGGTGGCGGTTCTGATGATGATCTTATGGGCTGCGATCTATGGTCTGGGACTTTCAGTGGTAATTGGTTAGTCAGTTTGTGTGCTGACCGGTGATTGGCACATATCAAATTAGGAAAGGATGGCTGGCAGTATGATCCGTCGGCCACAGGATGAGAGATGGGTTATAAAGAGGCGTATGCAGCAGCAAATGAGGAAGTGCAGGAACGCTATGATCTGGTGATGGGGCGGATCCGCGAATTGCGTGAGGAACATCAGGTGCCGGAAACCTACTGGCACTATTTCCGCAGACTGGCAGATCTGTTTGTATTGGTAGATGAAGCGCTAAAAAAAGAAGAGACGGGCGCATTGGATCACCGGGATATTTTCGAGTGTGAGGAGATGAGCTGGCAGTTTTATTATGAATTGCAGGAGGGCAATTACGACCGGAGCTATGCGAACCCAAAGGTGGCACAGGAACTGCTGGGTGAAGAATTCGGCCAGCTGCTCTGTTTTTTATATACGGAGCTGCGTGCAGCGGTGCCCTATGCCTATGAGGGCAGAAAGCGCGACATCACGATACTGTGCGAGCTGTTTGTACAGGTGTATAACTGTTTTGAGAGTGAGGAAGGGGCAGATAAGAAGGAGATCGGGCAGATCATCTACTGGTTTTTCCATGATTACAGCGAGGTCTTTGTCACGCAGAGCGTGCGTGAGATGCTGGATCCATCATTGGATTTCTTCACCAGAATTGTCATGGAATCGGATCTGACGGATCTGTCCTACCTGTACCGCTACGGCGAGTATATCAGCAGCAGTGAGCTGCAGGTAGCTGAATATCTGAATTCGCTGCCGGAGGAACAGATCCAGGCAATGGCAGATACCTATACAGAAGGATACCGGATTGGGTTTGAAGTGACCGGGAAAGATCTGGGGAAAAAGAAAACCGTCGATGTGCGTTATCCGATCGGATTTGAGCGTATGGTACGTGCGGCGATCAAAAATTTTGAGAAGATGGGACTGCAGCCGGTGATCTACCGTGACAGCATCAATTCCATGGGCAACCGTGGAAATGGCAGAAAGGGATGCTATGCAAAGTCTGTCAATCGCCAGTTTGATTATGACCATAAATCAGACCGTGCGTTTTATCTGGATAAGGCATTTGTGGAGCGCAGGCTCGAGGTGCTGCGGACTGCCTATGAGAAATACAAGGATCTGGCGGCAGTCTATGCCGGACCTGCGGTGATCGAGACATTTGGCGAGACACCCTTCCAGCCGGTAAACAAGCCGGAGGCGATCAATTATACAGAAAAACAGCAGGAACTGAATGTCTATCAGGCAAATGAGAGTGCGCAGATCATGAACCGCTACATCCGGGGTGAGGAGCGCAGTTTTACGATCATTGCCTACCCGATTCCGGCTATTGGCAGGGATTTTAAGGAGATTTTTGCGCGGACAGTAGAGATCAACACACTTGATTATATGCGCTACCGGACGATGCAGCAGAAGATGATCGATGTGCTCGACCATGCGGATCATGTATGCGTGAAGGGCAAAGGCAGAAACCATACGGATCTGACGATAAAGATTCACCCGCTCACGGATCCGGAGCATCAGACTGCGTTTGAGAACTGTGTGGCTGATGTCAATATCCCGGTCGGAGAAGTATTTACTTCCCCGGTGCTGACCGGCACGAATGGTACGCTGCACGTGACAAAGGTATTTTTAAATGAACTCGGATATGAGAATCTGTCTCTCACATTTACGGATGGCAGGGTGACGGACTATAGCTGCAGCAATTATGCAAGTGCAGAAGAAAATAAAAAGCTGATCCATGAGAATGTGCTCATGCATCATGAGACACTTCCGATGGGCGAGTTCGCGATCGGAACGAATACGACCGCTTACCGCATGGCGCGTGACTTTGACATCGCAGACAAGCTGCCGATACTGATCGCAGAGAAGACCGGGCCGCATTTCGCAGTCGGTGACACCTGCTATTCACATGCAGAAGACACAGCCGTATATAATCCGGATGGCAAGGAAATCATCGCCAGAGATAACGAGGTGTCCCTGCTTCGAAAGGAAGATCCGTCAAAGGCATATCTGAATTGTCATACCGATATCACGATCCCGTATGACGAACTCGATTCGATCGTTGCGGTCGGCGCGGATGGAACGGAGTATCCGATTATTCTGGACGGCAGATTCGTCGTGCCGGGCACGGAGGAACTGAACCTTCCGTTGGATGAAGCGTAGGATCATATGATAGAATCTTAGTTTTTCGATAAAAATACTTTTCTATCAAAAAAGTGTATGCTAGAATGTAACTGTTCGTGGTCAGGGCACTGGCGAGAATGACTGCGGACAGTGATATCAGATGAATAAGGATAAAATAAAAAGGAGAACAATCATGGCTAAAGTAGGTATCGTCATGGGCAGCGATTCAGATATGCCCGTTATGGCAAAAGCAGCAGATATTCTGGACAAGCTGGGTATCGATTACGAGATGAACATCATCTCTGCACATCGTGAACCGGAAGAGTTTTTCGAGTATGCAAAGACCGCAGAGGAGCGCGGATACAAGGTGATCATCGCAGGCGCAGGAATGGCTGCTCATCTGCCGGGTATGTGTGCAGCAATCTTTCCGATGCCGGTGATCGGTATCCCGATGCATACGACATCTTTAGGAGGACGTGATTCGCTCTATTCGATCGTACAGATGCCGACCGGTATTCCGGTAGCTACCGTGGCGATCAATGGCGGTGCCAATGCAGGACTGCTCGCAGCTAAGATACTGGCGACCGGCGATGCTGAGATCTTAGACCGGTTAAAGGCTTATTCCAAGGAGTTAAAAGAGCAGGTCATCGCAAAGGATGCGAAGCTGCAGGAAGTCGGATATAAAAATTACTAATTATATAGAGAAAGATCAGGAGGGACAAACACATGGATTACAAGCATTCAGGAGTTGATATCGAGGCAGGATACAAGTCTGTAGAGCTGATGAAGGAGTATGTAAAGGGAACGATGCGTCCGGAAGTATTAGGCGGACTTGGTGGCTTTTCCGGTGCATTTTCACTGGACAAGATCAAAGAGATGGAGGAGCCGGTACTCCTGTCAGGTACAGACGGCTGCGGTACCAAGGTAAAGCTGGCATTTCTGCTCGATAAGCATGATACGATCGGTATCGATGCGGTGGCAATGTGTGTCAATGATGTGGCATGTGCAGGCGGTGAGCCGTTATTTTTCCTGGATTATATCGCATGTGGGAAAAATTATCCCGAGAAGATCGCTACGATCGTCAGCGGTGTGGCTGAGGGCTGCAAGCAGTCAGGCTGTGCACTGATCGGCGGTGAGACAGCAGAGCATCCGGGCCTGATGCCCGAGGACGAATACGATCTGGCCGGATTTGCAGTCGGTGTCGTAGATAAAAAGGATATCATCACCGGTGAGGACTTAAAGGATGGTGATGTGTTGATCGGTATGGCATCGACCGGCGTACACTCAAATGGATTTTCCCTCGTGCGCAAGATCTTCAAGATGGATGCCGAGACGTTAAATACATATCATGAAGAACTCGGTACGACACTCGGTGAGGCGCTGATCGCACCGACGAGAATCTATGTCAGGGCATTGAAGAATGTCAAGGAAGCCGGTGTGCGTGTCAAGGCATGCAGCCATATCACCGGAGGCGGCTTCTATGAGAACATTCCCCGTATGCTGCCCGAAGGCAAGCATGCCGTGATCGAGAAGAACAGTTATCCGATCCCTCCGATCTTTACGATGATGGCTCGTGAGGGACAGGTTGAGGAACAGATGATGTACAATACCTATAACATGGGTCTGGGCATGATCGTAGCAGTAGATCCCGCAGATGTGGACAAGACCATGGAGGCTATGAAGGCTGCCGGAGATACACCGTATGTCGTAGGTAAGATCACCGACGGAGAAAAGGGAGTGACCTTATGTTAAAAATAGCGGTACTCGTATCCGGAGGCGGGACGAATCTGCAGGCGATCATCGATGCGATCGATGCAGGGAAGATCACAAATGCAGCCATTGATGTGGTGATCAGCAACAATGCCAATGCATATGCGTTAGAGCGTGCCAAAAAACACGGGATCGAGGCAATGTGCATCTCGCCGAAGTCGTATGAGACGAGAGAACAGTTTAATGATGCGCTGACAGAGACGATCGTTAGCCGGGGAATCGATCTGGTCGTTCTGGCCGGATATCTCGTGATCATTCCGCCGCAGCTCATCGCAGCATATAAAAACCGTATCATCAATATTCATCCGTCGCTGATCCCGTCGTTCTGCGGAACCGGTTTTTACGGACTGAAGGTACATGAGGAAGCATTAAAGCGAGGCGTCAGGGTCACCGGTGCGACCTGTCATTTTGTAGATGAGGGAACCGATACCGGACCGATCATTCTGCAGAAAGCAGTAGAGATCCAGCCGGATGACACACCAAAGACACTCCAGCAGCGCGTGATGGAGCAGGCAGAGTGGATCATCATGCCGCGTGCGATCGATCTCATTGCGAATGACCGTATCGAGGTCGTTGACGGACGAGTTGTAATCAAATCATAGGATAAAAAGGTAGAAGGAGGTTCCCATGAAAGTTTTAATAGTAGGCAGTGGCGGACGTGAGCATGCGATTGCAATGGCAGTGGCCAAAAGCCCCCGCGTAGACAAGATCTACTGTGCCCCCGGCAATGCCGGTATCGCTGCACAGGCAGAATGTGTGCCGATCGGCGCGATGGAATTTGACAAGCTGATCGCATTTGCCAAGGACAAGGAGATCGATTTTACGATCATCGGAATGGATGATCCTTTAGTCGGCGGTATCGTGGATGCATTTGAAGCAGAAGGACTGAAAGTATTCGGACCGAGAAAAAACGCTGCGATCCTCGAAGGTTCCAAGGCATTTTCCAAGGATCTGATGAAAAAGTATAACATTCCGACCGCGGGCTATGAGACTTTTGATGATCCAAAGAAAGCACTGGAATATTTAGAGACAGCCAGGCTGCCGATCGTGCTCAAGGCAGACGGACTGGCGCTCGGCAAGGGTGTTCTCATCTGCAATACATTAGAAGAGGCAAAGGCCGGTGTCAAGGAGATCATGGAGGACAAGAAGTTCGGTGCTGCGGGCAATCACATGGTTGTCGAGGAATTCATGACCGGACGCGAGGTATCCGTGCTCTCATTTGTAGATGGCAAGACGATCAAGATCATGTCATCCGCACAGGATCACAAGCGTGCGGGAGACGGTGATACCGGACTCAATACCGGTGGTATGGGCAATTTCAGCCCGAGCCCGTTCTATACCGACGAGGTAGATGCCTTCTGTAAAAAATATATCTACCAGGCGACTGTGGATGCGATGGCAGCCGAGGGCAGACCGTTTACCGGTGTGATCTTCTTCGGACTGATGCTGACACCGGAAGGACCGAAGGTACTGGAATACAATGCCAGATTCGGTGATCCGGAGGCACAGGTCGTTTTACCTCGAATGAAGAATGATATTATCGATGTCATGGAAGCATGTGTGGACGGTCATCTGGATCAGATCGATCTGCAGTTTGAGGACAATGCATGTGTCTGCGTTGTGCTGGCATCTGACGGTTATCCGGTATCTTACAAAAAGGGATTCCCGATCCACGGATTTGAGAAGTTTGAGGGAAAAGACGATTATTTTTGCTATCATGCGGGAACTGCATTTAATGACAAGGGCGAGATCGTGACCAACGGCGGACGTGTACTCGGTATCACAGCGACCGGACCGGACTTAAAGACTGCCCGTGCAAAAGCATATGAGGCGACCGAATGGATCACATTCGAGAATAAATATATGCGTCATGACATCGGCAAGGCGATTGACGAGGCATAGAAATAGGTTTCGAGAAATAACCGCTGAGTAAGATTACCCGGCGGTTATTGAATTTACAGAAATAAGGGGAAAACATGAGTTACGCAGATACACTATTTATCAATATGTGCCGTGATATCTTAGACAACGGTACGAGTACAGAGGGCGAAAAGGTCCGTCCGCACTGGGAGGATGGCAGCAGCGCCTATACGATCAAAAAATTCGGAGTCGTAAACCGTTATGATCTGTCGAAGGAGTTCCCGGCGCTGACGCTCCGGCGCACAGCGATCAAGAGTGCGACCGATGAGATCCTGTGGATCTGGCAGAAAAAATCAAATAACATCCATGATCTGCACAGCCATATCTGGGATGAGTGGGCGGATGCCGACGGCTCAATCGGAAAGGCCTACGGCTATCAGCTCGGTGTGAAGCACCAGTATAAGGAAGGCATGATGGATCAGGTAGACCGCGTCATTTATGACCTGAAGAACAACCCGTTCAGCAGACGTATCATGACCAATATCTATGTGCATCAGGATCTGCATGAGATGAACCTGTATCCGTGTGCATACAGCATGACCTTTAACGTGACCCAGAAAAAGGGTGATGACAAGCTGACCCTGAATGCAGTGCTCAATCAGCGCTCGCAGGATGTGCTGACCGCCAACAACTGGAACGTCTGCCAGTATGCAGTACTCGTGCATATGCTGGCGCAGGTGTGCGATATGAGAGTCGGAGAACTCGTGCATGTCATTGCAGATGCGCATATCTATGACAGACATGTACCGCTCGTTGAGGAACTGATCACGAGAACACCTTATCCGGCACCGACATTCTGGCTCAATCCGGAGATCAGGGATTTTTATCAGTTTACGCGCGATGATGTGAAACTCATCGACTATGAGACCGGACCGCAGATCGAGCATATTCCGGTCGCGATCTGAGCGTGAACGATACATCTGGCAGGAGGAATATCATTATGAATTTAATCGCAGCAGTCGATAATAACTGGGCTATCGGTAAAAACAACCAGCTGCTGGTCAGCATTCCGGCAGACATGAAGTTTTTCCGGACGACAACGACCGGAAAGGTCGTCGTCATGGGCAGAAAGACACTGGAGAGTTTTCCGAACGGACAGCCCTTGAAAAACAGGACGAATATCGTGCTGACACATGATCAGAGCTATCGCGTCAAGGATGCGGTCATGGTGTATTCGCTGGAAGAACTTCGCGAGGAGTTGAAAAAATATGATTCCGATGATATCTATGTCATCGGAGGCGAGAGTATCTACCGCCAGCTCATAGATGAGTGTGATGTGGCACATATCACCAAGATCGATTTTGAGTATGACGCGGATGCCTATTTCCCGAATCTGGATGAGAAACCGGAGTGGGAGATCACGAATGACAGCGAGGAACAGACCTATTTTGATCTGATCTATCATTTTTTGAAATATGAGAAGAAAAAGTAATGGAGAACTTCATTTACAGTATCAATGTGACACTACCGATCTTTCTGGTCATGGTGCTGGGCTGGTTTCTAAAACAGCGCGGTATGCTGGATGAGCATTTTGTCAGTGCCGCAAACAAATTCAATTTCAGGGTCACGCTGCCTTTTTTGCTGTTCCGTGATCTGGCAGGGGTAGATATCCGTGCGACTTTTGACGGCAGATATGTGTTGTTTTGTGCGCTTGCGACGACCGCGTGTTTCTTTGTGATCTGGGGCATGGCGAAATGGCTGATGAAGGACCGGACGATGATCGGCGCATTTGTGCAGGCAAGCTTTCGCAGCAGCGCGGCCGTGATGGGACTGGCTTTTATCGAGAATATCTACGGATCATCCGCGATGGGACCGCTCATGATCATCGGTGCAGTGCCGTTGTACAACATCTTTTCCGTGATCGTGCTGACGTTCGAGGCCAATGACGATGGCACAGAGGGCGGAGGATCGCGGGATTATTCCAGGATCAAAAAAGCAGGTATCAACATATTGACCAATCCGATCATCATAGCGATCGCACTCGGACTGGTCGTGGCATATTTCAGGATCGATTTTCCGCAGATCATTGACAATTCCGTGAACTACGTGGCACGTACCGCGACTCCGCTTGCGCTGATCGCCATGGGTGCGGGATTTGAAGGCCGGGCGGCGGTGAAGAAACTGAAGCCGACACTGGCAGCATCTGCGATCAAGCTGGTGCTGCAGCCGCTCGTGCTCATACCGGTGGCAGTCTGGTGTGGATTTCGCGGGGAACAGCTCATCGCGCTGCTCGTGATGCTCGCGGCTCCTGCCACACCGAGCTGCTATATCATGGCAAAGAACATGAACAATGACGGAGAACTGACTGCGAGTATCGTCGTTATGACCACGCTGCTGGCGGCGTTTACCTTGACAGGATGGATATTTGTGTTAAAATGCTTACAGCTTATCGGATAGGGAGAACATAGAATATGGATATTACCGGAAAGAAACTATTTGTAAAAGCAATGAGAGAGGAAGGCGTGGACACGATCTTCGGTTATCCCGGAGGCATGGTCACAGACCTTTTTGATGAATTATATAAGGCAGATGATATTCATCTCGTCCTGCCGCGTCATGAGCAGGCGTTGATCCATGAGGCAGAGGGCTATGCGCGTGCGACCGGAAAGCCCGGTGTATGTATCGTCACGAGCGGACCGGGTGCGACCAATATCGTGACCGGACTGGCGGATGCGCATTATGACAGCATCCCGCTCGTCGTCATCACGGGACAGGTGTCTTTGAAATTGATCGGAAACGATGCGTTTCAGGAGGTAGATATCGTCGGCATGACGCGCAGCATCACGAAGTACGGAGTGACAGTGCGTGACCGCGCAGAGCTCGGAAAAGCGCTCAAGATGGCATTTTATATCGCACAGACCGGAAAGCCCGGCCCGGTGCTCATCGATCTGCCGAAGGATATACAGAATGAGTCGGGAGATGCGGAGTATCCGTCCAAGGTGACGATCCGCGGCTACAAGCCGAATACATCCGTGCATATCGGACAGCTCAAAAAGGCATATAAGCTGCTGCAGGCAGCCAAAAAACCGCTCATTTTAGCCGGTGGCGGTGTGCATATCTCAGGTGCAGAGGATCTGCTGTGCCTCTTTGCGGAGAAGACGCATGTACCCGTCGTGACGACTGTCATGGGCAAGGGAGTCATGCCGCTCGGACATTCGTTATACGTCGGTAACTGTGGGATGCATGGCAGATATGCGGCAAACAAGGCAGTCAGCGAGTGTGATGTGCTGTTCTCGATCGGTACGCGATTTAATGACCGTATCACCGGAGATCTGGAGGAGTTTGCACCGAATGCGAAGATCGTACATATCGATATTGATACGGCATCGATCTCACGAAATGTCGTAGTCGATGTCCCTGTCGTATCGGATGCGCGTCTGGCGCTTGAGACGATGTTAGACTGGGCAAAATCGCGCAGCACAAAAGCGTGGAGAGATACGATCGCGGCATGGGAGCAGGAGAATCCGCTCGGTATGCGTGAGGACAAGGGTATGAGCCCGCAGATGATCATGCAGGAGATCAACAAGGCATATGACAGCGGTGTCGTTGTGACAGATGTCGGACAGCATCAGATGTGGGCATCGCAGTTTCTGGAGTTCGGACCGGAGAAACGTTTTATCACTTCCGGTGGACTCGGTACGATGGGATTTGGTTTCCCCGCAGCGATCGGAGCCAAGATCGGCCGGCCGGATGCGGATGTTGTATGTATCTCCGGTGATGGCGGTATGCAGATGAATATCCAGGAACTCGCGACGGCAGTCGTGGAGGAAGTACCGGTGACGGTATGTATCTTAAATAATTATTATCTGGGCATGGTGCGCCAGATGCAGCAGCTCTTTTACGGCAAGCGCTACAGCGCGACCTGTCTGCGCAGACGAAAGAGCTGTCCTACGGACTGCAAAGGACCGAATAAGAACTGTCCGCCGTATGAGCCCGATTTTGTAAAGGTGGCAGAGAGCTACGGTGCACATGGCATCCGTGTGACGGAAGCCTCAGAGATCGCACCTGCGCTCGCACAGGCGAAGGCAAACACCGATGCACCCACGATCATCGAGTTTCTGATCGCCACGGATGAACTCGTTCTTCCGATGGTCAAGAGCGGTAATCCGATGAGTGAGATGATATTGAGATAAGGAGGCGGTATTAATGATCGATCGAAGCATGAAAAACAGATGGATTGCACTGTATGTAGAAAATACCGTCGGTGTATTGGCCAAGGTAACGGGGCTTTTTTCCGGAAAGTCCTACAACCTGCAGTCGCTGACCGTAGGTACGACGGAGGATGAGACGGTTTCACGAATGACGATCTGTGTGACGAGTGATGATGTTACGTTTGAGCAGATCAAAAAACAGTTAAACTGTATGATCGAGGTCATCAAGGTCATCGATCTGACCAATGTGCCGATCCATATGAAGGAGATCTTATTTGCAAAGGTCAAGGATATCACACCGGCAGAAAAGGAAGAGGTCTTCCAGTTTGCACAGGTATTTGAGGTGAAGGTCAAGGATATCGGGACAGACAGTGTGCTGCTCGAGTGTATGCTGACAGAGCGGCGCAACAATGAGCTGATCGCACTGCTGCGCTCAAAGTTCAGAAATATAGAGATTGTCCGGGGAGGCGCGGTAGCGATCGAATCGATCAGCACCTCCTGCAGATAAAACGACAGGACTGAAAAAATGCCCCTCGCGGATATGATCTGTGAGGGGCATTTTATGTAGACATTTAGTAACTATCCGGCTATCTTGCCAGAATCTGGGTGATCTCAGCCACATACATCGTGTGATAATCTTTGGTTTTGTACCAGCTGCTGTCAATGGAAGCATCGAGAAACTGTTCCGGCAGGATCTTAGTGGCTGACATCTTGCGGCAGACCAGTACGAGATTGCCCTCATCGATGTAGGGAGTTCCGTCAGAAGCATAATCCACATGCATCTTGGCATTGGAGATCTTGTCCTCGTCGCGGCCGGATACGGCTCCGAAATATTTGAGTGCCAGCTTGTTTTCCTTGTCGGATACATCGAAAAAGGTCAGTGAAAAGGTGTCCAGACGATCGATGAATTCCTTGGTATAACGGCTGTCGCGGACGAAGATGCTGACGATATTTTTGCCCCAGAGGACACCGATCGTGCCCCAGCTGGCGGTCATCGTATTGACTTTGTCTTTATCGCCTGCTGTGACGGCCATCCATTCGGTGCCGATTTTTGAAAAAGGATTGATGTCGAGCATTTCTGCGGGATAGGGTTGAAATGTATGCATAAAAACCTCCTTGTTTGTTTTGTTTTATTATTTACAAGAATAGCATATTTGTGTGGCAGATGCAAAAAGTGTATACAAATATGTACATAAATAAGAGAAACTTTGCGAAACAGCTTGCAAAATATGCGAATATTGTGTAGAATGAAACGAGTAGTGGAATACGATTCTGAATTAGATATTCTGAATTAGATCTGAATTAGAAATATTGTAAAGGATGGATAAGAGATGGCTAAGAGAATCTTGATCGCAGATGATGCAGCATTTATGCGGATGATGTTGAAGGATATTTTGACCAAGGGCGGCTATGAGATCGCAGGTGAGGCAGCAGATGGTAATGAAGCACTTTCAAAATACAAAGAGTTGAAGCCTGATCTGGTAACGATGGATATTACTATGCCGAACTGCGATGGCATCCAGAGTCTGAAGCAGATCAAGGCAGCAGATGCCGGAGCCAATGTCGTAATGTGTTCTGCAATGGGACAGCAGGCTATGGTTATCGAGGCAATCCAGAGCGGAGCAAAGGACTTTATTGTAAAGCCGTTCCAGGCTGACCGTGTTCTGGAGGCAATCAAAAAGATCTTAGGTGAATAAGATTTTTAGTAACAGATGAAGAGAACATACATAAAAAGCGTGTCTGGTGAATCCGGACACGCTTTTTTGCTTTATGGGACATTGTTCCGCTGTATACATTTAATTCAGTTCCGCGATACGGCTCACAGCGACATAGATCTCGGAGATCTTATACCAGGTCGGATAATCGATCACACCGGTAGCGGGCAGTCCGAACACAGACTGGAATTTGCGGACAGCATCGCGCGTGGAACTGCCATAGATGCCATCGGCAGTGACCGTGGGGATCGCCGGATAATTCTGATGGATCCGGTTTAACTGCTGCTGGATCTGTCGTACCTTTGAACCGCTCGAACCGACGCTGAGATCATAGCCGGGCCACGAAGAAGGAATACCGGAGATCTCATCAGCGGTGTTGATATAGATGCTGTTGCCGTAATAATTGCGCAGGATCTGGATCGCAGAATAGCCCTGGTCACCCAGATATTTGGAACCCCATTGGGACAGCCAGTTCGGACACGATACGTTGCGCCCATCGCAGTACTGTGTCAGGATCGGCTGGATAACATTCGGCCGGGACAGATAGTTTTCAAACATCTCATCGACGACATTCGAGATCGTATCGTAGATTGTGCGCCCATAAGACCATTTCTGATCATATGCCGTGGAGGATGTGATCGTGAAGTTGTAGCCTTTGTTCCGGTACCACTCCGTAAATACACGGTTCAGTGTAAAGGACATGATCGCGAGAACATTCGCGCGTATCGTTGCATCCGGCCAGGTGGCATAGATCTCACTGGATGCGACATTTTTGATGTAATCCTTGTAGCGGACATAATAGTCGTTGGCGCGGGAATCGGTCGGTGGTCCGTCATGTACCACGACGTATTCCGGTATCACGACCCGGCTGAGTACGATCTCGCCGCTCTCATCGATCGGCTTGATCTCGGATTCTTCGATCTTGGGCGGATAGTCGCCAAACAGTGTGTTGACCGGGATATCGATGCTCTCCCGGAACCGATTGCCATAGTCGAGTGGCGTCAGCGAGACATTCTGGATCGCCTTGATCGTAGAGAAGATCTCGATGCCGGAGATATTGAGCGGATGATAGCCTTCGGCGCGGATCTGGATCGTATAGAGCGCGAACGGCTGATTCTCCTGATCGGCATCCAGACTGTATTCGACCGGCGGAGCATCCAGCGTGACAGCCTCAGTCTGACCGGATTCGTCGGTCTGTAAGGATTCCAGAGCAGCATCCGGATCACCACTGTAGCTGAGTGTGACCGTTGCATCGGGAACCGGAGAGTTCTGGACACGGGAGGTGACATTGACCTGCAGAGTGCCTGTATCGGTGGTGTCCTGCATTGCATAGAGCTGTTTCATACAAAAAATGTGCGGCTGCAGAAAACGGCAGCCACGAACACTCCTGTCAGTTGTTAATTTAATATATTTACATGTGAAAAAATGGTTCCGGTTTATGAAATTTTTCTAAAAAATGATGGTAATACAGATTTCATTGTGTTAAAATGTATTCATATACAATCAAAGGGGGAAAGGGATCCTTGGCTATTTTTACAAAGATCCAAGATCTGGTCTTTCAGAAACCTCAAAATAAAAATGAGTCGCCGAAGATTCTTGTTGTGTTACGCATATCCGCACTTATTTTTATGCTGTATCTGCTTATGATATGTGCAGGATTTGTAGTTTCAGCACGTTATTATCTGGCTGTGATCAGTGTGGTGTTTCTTATCCTGTATGCATATGTATTTTGGCGTACTTATCAGGACAAGATGCATCATGCATATGTCATATTGAATATCACGACTGTGCTGTGGGTGGGCAGCTTTTATGTATTGTTTGGTACAGATACAGGTGTTCAGCATTTCCTGTTTGCTTTGATCGTGGTGGATCTGTTGATCGAACGCAAGCATCCGGTGCGCACACTTGTTATTTTATATCTGTTGCGTATCTTTTTGTATACACATGGACGGTTTATACGGCCGGATGATATCGAAGCATTGCCGGATGTGCTGGAAATGTATATGTATCTGGTGAGCATAGTATTGGAATGTTCGATGATCATGTTCACGGGCATATATTTTACAAAGGATGCATTCCAGATGGAGAGCCGTCTGCAGGATTATAATAAGGAACTGCGGCAGATCGCATCGACAGATCCGCTTACCAAGCTGTGGAACCGCTTCTGTATGCTGGATCATGTGAACCGCTGTCTGAGAAAGTACAATCGCGGAGAGATGCAGTTTATATCTGTGGCGATCGGAGATATCGATCATTTTAAGCTGATCAATGATACATATGGTCATGAATGCGGTGATGAGGTACTGCGCAAGCTGGCGGAGCTGTTCCGTGAGCACATGGAAGGGATCGGATCAGTCGCACGCTGGGGCGGCGAGGAATTTTTATTCATATTTGAGAATATGAACGGCGATGATGCATGGACAGCGTTGTCCAGGCTGCAGTTGAAGATCAATCGTCTGGACATTCCGTATGAGGATCAGGTGATCCATGTTACGATGACACTGGGATTGACAGAGTATGATTCGCATATATCAATCGATGCGAATATCAAGCAGGCGGATGATAAACTCTACAAGGGCAAGCAGAGTGGACGGAATCGCATTGTATATTAAAAAATATTTAGGAGAGTCTGTAGTCAATCGGGCTCTCCTTTCGTTTATATTGGAGAGAGGCAAAGTATATGAGGAAGAAACCTGAAAAATGGGTGGTATTGGCGAAGAGCGCGGATTTTAAGAAGATCGGGGAAACTTATGGAGTAGATCCGGTGATTGCGCGTATCGTCCGCAACCGTGAGGTGATGGGAGAGGCAGATCTGAATGCGTATTTTCATCCGTCCATAGACCGGTTGCATGCGCCGGAACTGCTACGGGATGCACAGGAGGCAGCGCTGATCTTACATAAGAAGATACGCCAGCAGAAAAAGATCCGGATCATCGGGGATTATGATATCGATGGTATTTTCGCCACGTATATTTTATATGATGGTCTGAGGGCATGCGGAGCATGTGTTGATTATGCACTGCCGCACCGGATCAAGGATGGATATGGACTGAGTGAAAAACTGATACGCGAGGCGTATGAGGATGGCTGCGATACGATCCTGACCTGTGATAACGGGATCGCAGCGGCATCTGAGATCAGACTGGCCAGGGAACTGGATATGACAGTGATCGTGACCGATCATCATGAAGTGCCGCTGCACTGGGAGGACGATCATTCGACAGCGGTGCTGCCACCGGCAGACGTGGTAGTCGACCCCAAACGTGAGGACTGTGGTTATCCCTGTAAGGGCATCTGTGGAGCTGTCGTGGCATGGAAAGTATTACAGTTGTTACAAAGGGAGTGCGGCCAGCCGGATGCATGGCAGAGATATCTCGCTTATGCGGCATTTGCGACGGTCGGAGATGTGATGGAATTGCGTGATGAGAACCGGACGATCACGGCACTGGGACTCGAACAGCTGCGACATACGGATAATGTCGGTCTGCAGGCACTGATCGCATGCAGCGGACTGGAGGTATCGCAGATCCGGGCATATCATATCGGATATGTGATCGGTCCGTGTATCAATGCGACAGGCAGACTGGATACGGCGAGACGTGCGCTGGAATTGCTGATCGAGCCGGATCGTATGCGCGCGCAGCAGATCGCTCAGGAACTGGTTGCTCTGAATGAAGAGCGCAAGCAGCTGACAGCAGAAGGTGTGGAGGAGGCTGTCAACATCGTAGAAGAACGGGAACTGTGGAAAAACCCGGTGCTTGTCGTCTATCTGCCGCAGACGCATGAGAGTCTGGCCGGAATCATTGCAGGCCGTCTGAGGGAACGTTATTATCGCCCAACCTATGTGCTGACCAACGGGGAGGACTGTGTGAAGGGTTCCGGACGTTCCATCCCTTCCTATCATATGTATGAGCATCTGAGCCGGGTCGGATCGCTTCTCATAAAATTCGGCGGGCATGCGATGGCAGCGGGTCTGTCGATCGCACACGAGCATCTGGGGGAGTTTGAGCAGGCGCTGTGTGCGCAGGCGGGATTGTCACAGGAGGAACTGACAGAGACGATCCGTATCGATGTACCGATGCCGGTCTCATATATCACCGAGACGCTGATCGGGCAGCTGTCTGTACTTGAACCGTGTGGAAACGGCAATGAAAAACCGGTATTTGCGGATCGGGGGCTGACTGCAAGACGCGCATATTTTATAGGAAGAGAGCGTAGAATGCTGAAACTGCAGTTGTATGGCAGTTACGGAACGATCGACGCGCTGTATTTTGGCGATGCGGATGAATTTCTCGATTATTACAGGGAAAAGTACGGAGACGGCGAAGTGGAAGCGCTGCTGGGCGGGCGTCCGCAGCAGATGCAGTTTTCGTTCGTTTACTATCCGCAGATCAATAGTTATCAGGGTATGACGAGCATACAGATCGTGATTACACATTACATGTAACAGATCTAAGGGTTGACTTTTTGTGAGATATAGTTCAAAATACGTGTATCTATGCGAGAATGGCCGGAAAGGCCGAGTTGGCTGAGACAGGAGATACTGTATGGTAAGAGAGGACTATCATTTTTTATCAAGAGATACGAAGACAAAGATACACGGTGTGCGCTGGCTGCCGGATGACGGCGTGGTGCATGGTGTGATCCAGCTGGTACACGGTATGCAGGAGTATATCGGACGCTATGAGGAATTTGCTGAATATATGACATCGCGCGGATTCCTTGTTGTCGGACATGATCATCTCGGACACGGAGAGTCCGTGAGGGACAGTAAGCATCTGGGTTATTTTTGCAAGTCCAGACCTTCGCAGGTGCTGGTAGCAGATATGCATCAGGTGACTGATATGACCAGACGGGTGTATCCGGGCGTTCCGTATTTTATTTTCGGACACAGCATGGGATCTTATCTGTTGCGCAAATACCTGACGATCTACAGTGACGTGGTCGATGGAGCGATCATCTGCGGTACGGGCAGTGTGCCCGATGCAGCCTGTTATTTTGGAATCGCATGCTGCCATGCGATCGCTACCTTCCGGGGATGGCATTATCGCAGTAATTTTGTGAAAAAGGCGACGTTTGGAAAAAACTATGCAGATTTTTGCATGGATGGCAGCAGGCCGCAGGAGAGCTGGCTGTCGCGCAATGTTGAGAGCGTGAAGAAATATTATGCAGATCCGCTGTGTACGTTTGATTTTACGCTGAATGGTTATTATGGTCTGTTTACGACAGTCGCTTATGATAATAAGGAAAAGTATATCAGACAGATCCGGATGGATCTGCCGATACTTTTAATATCCGGCGAGAAGGACCCTGTGGGTGATGCCGGAGCAGGAGTAAAGCGGGTTTACCATCAGCTGAAAAAGGCTGGTATTGGAAATGTTACAATGAAGCTGTACAAGGATGACCGGCATGAACTTCTCAATGAGAATGACCGGGCAGATGTATATGCTGACATATGGGGATGGATCAGACAGAATACCGGACACTGATCCGGGATGCAAGAAGGAGGAACAAAGATGAAGAGAAATCATATGAAAAAGTGGCTGGCGATGCTCATGGTATCGGTGAGTGTCTGCTCTATGGCAGTACCTGCTGTAGCAGGGGAAGTAGAAGGAGAGATCTCTGCCGACGAGAACGAGGAAGTGCTCGATGGCACGACGGATGAAGTGCAGGGTGATGTGATGCTGCTCAATGATACGGATGAATCTGCTCCGGTCGCTGAGGGAGAGGTCGAAGCGGAACCGGCAGAGGATACATCTGAGATCAATCAGGATGATAATGTAGAGATCCAGGCAGATGATAAGCCGTATCTGGCACTGGGCGAGAATCTGTCCGCAGAGCAGAAAGCAACAGTACTCAGTCTCATGGGTATTGATCCTGCCAAACTGGATGATTATAATGTTGTATCGATCACAAATGCAGAGGAGCATCAGTATCTGGATGAATATCTGCCCAAAGAGAAGATCGGAACAAAAGCGTTGTCTTCCGTAGTGATCGTACAGAGAGAAAAGGGCAACGGACTCAATATCTCTACCAAAAACATCAATTATTGTACTGTCGGCATGTACAAGAATGCGCTGGCAACTGCAGGTCTGAAGGATGCAGATATCATCGTGGCAGGCCCTACACCGATCTCAGGTACAGCGGCTCTGATCGGTGCGATGAAGGCATATTCTGAGATCACCGGTGAGCCGGTAGATGAGGAAAGCCTGGATGCAGCTATGAATGAGATCGTAGTGACCGGTGAACTGGCAGATATCATCCAGGGAGCAGATGACGGCGAGGTAGAGGAATTCATGGCATACGTCAAGCAGAAGGTCTTAGAGGGCGGTCTGAAGGATGAGAGCAGTATCAGAGACTGCATCGATGAAGCACTGGATAAGTATGATTTCTCGATGACAGATGATGAGAAGGATCAGCTGACAAGTGTATTATTAAAGATCAGCAAGCTGGATATCAATGTAGATTCGCTGATCGATCAGGCAAAGTCCTTATATGATCAGATCAAGAATTCTGATGATGCACAGGGATTTATCGCGAAGATCATTCAGGGTATCAGGGATTTTTTCAAGAATCTGTTCAACTGGTAAAAGAATTGGATAAGCATAAAAAGAATGGGTCCGGCTTTCTCGCCGGACCCATTCTTTTTAAATTTTCTGTTTTAAAAATGCGATCAGTCCGTCAGCGAAGCGCGTCACGCCGGGCATCGCCTGGACAGCCTTGCGGTTCTTCTCATTGAAGCCGACCAGAATATCGTGGTTAGCTTCTGAAAGATAGTCAATGATGCCATCGATATCGGACTTCATATTCTTCGGAAACTGGATGTACAGGTGCTTGTTGGCGGTAATGTGCAGCGTGTAGGAGATGCTGAAATGATACCATAAAATATTGTGCAGTGTGGAATATTTGTAGATCCACACGATCTCCCTGATCGGAATGACCGTCACGGATTTATTCGCAAAAGCGATAAAGTAGTGCTCCGTAATATACATATCCTCGGTCGCTAACTGGGGCAGCGTGGCGAGCTCCTCCTCTGCCTGCGCGAGTAATTCTGCGCGTCTGCCGTACCGGCCGAGCTGGCGGCTGGCGGGTGATAGCACCGGAAACAGGGCGTAGAGCAGATACTTTATGATCGACAGCAGTGCATAGGTACCGGATGCAAAATAGCAGAAACACAGGATCGCGCTGCCGATATGGCCGAATCCGGGTTCCGATATGATACAGGGGGATACCTTGTCGTAGAAACCGGCTGTCGTCCATGACAGATCTTCAGCCAGATGTTCTGCCAGCACTGAGTAGCTCTCAGGCTGTGTACGGATACTTGCGAGAATGCTGACATCGTCTATATGCGGCAGACCTTCTTCGCAGGTGCCGGGACTTAAGATGACCAGGTAACAGCCGTCGCCTCGTATCGTGTAGTAGTAATATCCGGTGACCATGCCGAAACGGCTCTGTGTATAGCCGGTAAAATTCAGATCGTGTAGTGTGGTAGAGATATATCGTTCACCTTCTCCGGCAAGTTCTGCGATCCGGGCCTGATCAGAGATCACCAGCGGATGGATGAGCGTCCGCATCGGTGTATAAAACCAGATGATGATCAGAAAAATACAGTATACGATCGGAGAAAAAATGCGCCTGCCGTAAGTGCTTCGTATCTTTTTTGTTATCAGATGATCTAATTGCTGCATGTAAGTTCCTCCATTGAATCTTAATTGTAACAAAAACGAGGGGTAATTCCAAGAGACAGAACAAACTTTTAGTAGAAAGTTTCCGGCAGAAATGATATAGTGATACTATTCTGGAGCAGTTTTGGAAAACATAGACGGAGAGGCAGAAAAATGGATGCATATACCGGGTTTGCGGAAGTGTATGATCAGTTTATGGAGGATGTGCCGTATGAGAAATGGCGCGACCTGATTATAGCGGAACTAAAAAAAGAAGGGATCGAAGATGGACTGGTGCTCGACCTCGGCTGCGGAACCGGCACACTGACACGTATGCTGGCGCAGGAGGGGTATGACATGATCGGTGTGGACGGCTCACAGGAGATGCTGACAGAGGCGCGGGAAAAGACCGATGACAGCGGGATCCTCTATCTGTGTCAGGATATGCGTGAGTTTGAGCTGTATGGTACAGTGCGGGCGATCGTGAGTACGTGTGATACGATGAATTATCTGCTGACACCGGAGGACTTTATACAGACACTGCGGCTGGCAAATAACTATCTCGATCCCGGAGGAGTGTTTATTTTCGATCTGAACACACTGTACAAATTCCGTGAAGTCATGGGAGATACAACGATCGCGGAGAACGGCGAGGATGCCAGCTTTATCTGGGATAATTTTTTTGATGAAGAGACCGGAAGGAACGAGTACGACCTGACGCTGTTTATCCGGCAGGAAAACGGGCTGTTTGAGCGCGTGAGCGAAGTGCATGAGGAGCAGGGATATACGCCGGAACAGATCCGTGAATTTATCGCGTGCAGCGGGATGGAATATGTCCGCTCATTCGATGCCGAGAATGGCGGTGAGCCGTCCCCGACCAGCGAAAAGGTATTCTATATCGTGCGTGAGCACGGAAAACAGCCAGGGAAAGAAAATGACTGATAGATTACAGAGGAATATATAACGAAAGGAAACAGATATGAAGGATTATATGGTTAGAGCAACGGCAGCAGACGGAGCGATCCGTGCATTTGCTGTCACGACAAAACATCTGGTGGAGGAGGCGCGTACACGCCATGATACGAGTCCCGTCATGACCGCAGCACTCGGCAGACTGCTCAGTGCAGGTACGATGATGGGGGCGATGATGAAGGGAGAGAATGACATCCTGACTCTGCAGATCAGCGGTGACGGCCCCGGAAAGGGTCTGACTGTGACAGCCGATTCAAAGGGAAACGTCAAGGGTTATCCGGAAGTGCCCATCGTGGCATTGCCGCCCCGCTCAGACGGGCATCTGAATGTCGGCGGAGCGATGGGACACGGTATGCTGCGTGTGATCAAGGATATGGGACTGAAAGAGCCATATGTCGGAGAGGTGGATCTGCAGACCGGAGAGATCGCAGAGGATCTGACTTATTATTTTGCAGCGAGCGAGCAGATACCGTCTGTAGTCGGACTGGGCGTGCTGGTGGACAAGGACGGCAGCGTCTTACAGGCAGGCGGATTTATCATCCAGCTCATGCCTTTTACGAGTGAGGAGGTCATCAGCAAGCTCGAAGGCAGTCTGGCGACGCTTGAGCCAGTAACGAAGATGTTAGAGCGTGGATTTACACCGGAAGTTATTTTAGAAGAGGTGCTGACTTTCTTTGATGTGGAATACAATGAGACGCTGCCGGTGCAGTTCCATTGCAACTGTTCCAAGGAGCGTATCACCAAGGCACTGATCAGTGTCGGTAAAAAAGGACTGCAGGAGATGATCGATGACGGAGAACCGATCCATGTCAACTGTCATTTCTGCAACACGGATTATACATTTGAGATCGATGAGTTAAAGGAGATAGCAAAGTGCAGCAAGGTTTCATAAAAACAGCAGCGGTCACACCGTATATAAAAGTAGCAGATCCCCTGTTCAACCGGGTATCTGTATTAGAGAAGATCACTGAAGCAGCGGATGGCGGCGCATCCGTGATCGTCTGTCCGGAGCTGTGTCTTACCGGATATACCTGTAACGATCTGTTTTTACAGGAATTATTATTAAAGGAAGCAAAGGAGGCATTGCGCTGGCTCATGGAGCAGACGACGCAGATGCAGGCACTGATCTTTGTCGGACTGCCGTTCGAGTATCTGGGGAAACTCTACAATGTCGCAGCGGTGATCAGTGGCGGCAGACTGCTCGGACTCGTGCCAAAGACGCATATCCCCAATTATGGGGAATTTTACGAGCAGCGTCATTTTGTGAGCGGTATGCGGACCCCCGTGCCGGTCACCTTTGACCGGGACATAGAGACGTGGATGGGCACGGATCAGATCTTTACCTGCGTGGAATATCCGATGCTGCGTGTGGCAGCGGAGATCTGTGAAGATCTGTGGGCACCTGATCCGCCGAGCATGGGACATGCTTTGGCGGGAGCTGATCTGATCGTGAACCTGTCTGCCAGCGATGAGACGACCGGAAAGGATCTGTACCGCAGAGAACTGGTGAAGGGACAGTCTGCGCGGCTGTTGTGCGGATATGTCTATTGCAGTGCCGGAGAGGGCGAGTCGACACAGGATATCGTATTTTCCGGACACAATATCATTGCGGAAAACGGAAGCATTCTGGCTGAGGCGACACGTTTTACAAATGAGATCACGTATTCGGAGATCGATGTGGCGCGAATGACCGGGGAGCGCAGGCGTATGACCACATTCGGCGTGCGCGATACCGAACGCTACAGATATCAGGAGTTCTCACTGGAATTGCATGAGACATCACTGACCAGATATATCGATCCGGCTCCGTTCGTGCCGGGCAATATCGCAGACCGCGAGAAGCGATGTGAGGAGATCCTTGCGATACAGGCGATGGGACTGAAGAAGCGTCTGGCGCACACCGGATGTCAGAATGCGGTCGTCGGTATCTCCGGCGGTCTCGATTCGACGCTGGCCCTGCTCGTGACCGTGCGCGCATTTGATGCGCTGGATCTGCCGAGAAAACAGATCACGGCGGTGACGATGCCCGGTTTCGGTACGACTGACCGCACGTATGAGAATGCAGTCGGTATGATCCGGTGTCTGGGTGCCGAACTGAGAGAAATATCGATCGTAGATGCGGTCAACCAGCATTTTTCGGATATCGGACATGACAGTGCGATCCATGATGTGACTTATGAGAATTGTCAGGCGCGTGAACGCACGCAGATACTGATGGATATCGCAAATAAAAACGGCGGTATGGTGATCGGAACCGGAGATATGTCGGAACTGGCGCTCGGCTGGGCGACCTATAACGGTGATCACATGTCTATGTATGCGGTGAACTGTTCCGTACCGAAGACACTGGTGCGTCATCTCGTCCGCTATTATGCGGATACGTGTGGCGATGCTAAATTGACAGAGGTGTTACTGGATGTACTCGATACACCGGTCAGCCCCGAACTGCTGCCGCCTGAGGATGGACAGATCTCGCAGAAGACCGAGGATCTCGTCGGCCCTTATGAACTGCATGATTTTTATCTGTATCAGGTGCTGCGTTACGGGTTCTCACCGGCAAAGGTTTATCGTCTGGCGAAGATCGCATTCGCGGGCAGCTATGATGAGGCGACGATCTATAAATGGCTGAAGACCTTTTACCGTAGATTTTTCTCACAGCAGTTCAAGCGTTCATGTATACCGGACGGGCCGAAGGTAGGTACAATCGCGCTCTCGCCGCGCGGGGATCTGCGCATGCCCAGTGATGCATCCGTGAATGTGTGGATGCAGGAGATCGAGCGGTTGGAAACTATGCAGTAGCAACAGATCAGCCGATTCCACCCAGTAAAATACCGAGAATCAATACAAGGACACATACCGGGCAGAAAACATATTTGCAGACCGGCACGAATGCTGCTGTAAATGGTTTGCTTCGCCCGGTATTGATCTGTGTCTCTACATATTTTTTACCACAGACCCAGAAAAACATGACTCCGGCAAGTCCTGCACCGAGTGGGCAGATATAGATGGACAGTACATCCATCCAGTCAGATACGATACCCTGAATGCAGATCGATACAAGGAGTGCGACCGCCCCGATCAGCCAGCAGGAAGCCTTGCGGTTCAGCCCAAGTTTTTCCTGAACAGTAGCAATCGGTGCCTCGTACAGGTTGATTAACGATGACAGGCCGGCAGAGAATACTGCGACGAAAAAGACGATCGCGATCACATATCCGCCGGGCATCGATTTGAACAGTGCGGGCAGATAGATGAACATGAGACCGGGACCACCCTGATCAAGCACGGCACCGGTAGTAGCCATCGCTGGGATGATGACTAAGGCAGCGAGCATCGCTGCGAGCGTGTCAAAAAAAGCGACTCTGCCGGCTGCGGCAGGGATGTCCTCTGTATCGGGCAGATAGGAGCCGTAGATCAGCGTGCCGTTTCCTGCGACAGACAGGGAGAAGAATGCCTGACCGAGTGCAAAGATCCATGTTTTCGGGTCAGCCAGTGCCTGTGGATCGATGCGGAAGATATAGCGGTAGCCATCAATCGCACCGGGCTGGAAGGCAACATAGATACCGAGGATTGCAAACAGGATAAAAAAGATGGGCATCATCACCTTATTTGCTTTTTCAATGCCACGTCCGACACCGAACATCAGGATTGCGATGCCGATGACGAGTGCTGCGACCTGCCATAGATTGTTGCCAAAAGCGCCTGCCATGCTGCCGAAAGCTGCACTGAATGCACCCGGGCTGTTGGGGGCGAGCGTCGCACCGGTAAATGTGCCGATCATATATTTCAGAATCCAGCCCATGACGACAGTATATCCGATCGCCATAGCGAGTGCGCCGACGACAGGTATATATCCGAGCATTTCTCCGAGTTTCCGTCTGCCTTTGGTCTCACAGGCATAGCCAAATGCATCGACAGGACCGGAACGCACAGCGCGTCCGAAGCTCATCTCGCCGATCACACCGGTGAAGCCAATCAGTGCGACGAACAGAAAATAGGGCAGCAGGTAGGAACCGCCACCATACATGGATACCCGTGTCGGAAACATCCAGATATTGCCCATGCCGACAGCTGAACCGATGCAGGCGAGGATAAATCCCCAACGGTTGTTAAAAGAATCACGTGTTTTCATAATCAGAAACTCCCCTTTATTGTGTAATAGTTAGATTGTACCATATAATATGTAATTTGTGTGCACAGACCAGAAGAAAGCAGGAATGACTGACCGGAAAATATGCAGGCAGCGACTTGTAAGTATGGGTATCGAATGGTAAGATGATCTTAAAAAGCAGACTGGAGGATGAGGTATGACACAAAAAGAGCGTATGGAGCAGGAATTAATCTATGATCCGGGCGATCCTGAGATCGTGGATGAACAGGGGATTTATCTGGATCGGCTGTGGGAGTTCAATCATCTGAAACCATCCCAGCAGCGTGAAAAACAGGCATATATGAAGGAGACCTTCGCACAGTGTGGGGAAAACTGCTATATCGAACTGCCGTTTTATGCCAACTGGGGAGGAAAAAATATTCACTTTGGAGATGAGGTCTATGCGAATTTTAATCTGACTATTGTGGATGATGGAGAAGTATATGTAGGAGACCGTGTGATGTTTGGACCCAATGTGACGATCGCTACGGCTAATCATCCAATCGAACCGGGGCTGCGTCAGCGGCTGCTTCAGTATAACAAAGCAGTACATATTGAGGACAATGTATGGATCGGGGCGAATACAGTGATCGTGCCAGGCGTGACGGTCGGCAAAAATTCAGTCATTGGTGCGGGCAGCGTTGTGACAAAGGATATTCCGGCAGATGTGGTAGCAGTGGGCAATCCATGCCGTGTGCTGCGTTCGATTGGAGAACACGACAAAGAATTTTTTTATAAAGAAGAAAAAATAGACTGGGAAAATCTATAGACTGGATGTGACAATCATTCTCAGGTAGAATGTGAGAAAAAATACAGTTTTTCTTGTATTTTCAGAGCATAGGCGTGGGAATGTTTCCGGAAAAACAAAAGAACTGTAAACTCTGAAAAATCAAAGTTTACAGCTCTTTAAATCATGCGGAAGATGGGACTTGAACCCACACGACTGCAATAGCCACAAGATCCTTAGTCTTGCTCGTCTGCCAGTTCCGACACTTCCGCATTCGTCTGACGACCGTATTATAGTATCAAATGTAACTGGAAATGTCAAGAAAAACTTTAAGAAAAATTTTTTGAAAAACTTTCAAATTAAAGGTTGACAATTGGGTCGAAAAAAGTTAGAATAGCTTTTGTCAGTTCGACATGCAGAAGTGGCGGAATTGGCAGACGCGCAGGCTTCAGGTGCCTGTGGTAGCAATATCGTGTGGGTTCAAGTCCCATCTTCTGCATTACAAATAGGAAGTCAATCGACTTCCTATTTTTTTCTTTATAGGAATATTGCGAAGCAATTTCCTATAAAGAAAAATGTTGTCATTTTTATGAAGAGGGAGAATGCATATGCAATATCGTACCAATCAAAAGAATGGAGATCAGTTATCGATCCTTGGCTATGGCTGTTTGCGTTATACGAAAAAGGGCGCGGCGATCGATCAGGAAAAGGCAGAGAAGGAGATGGCGCTGGCGGTGGAACGCGGCGTCAATTATTTCGATACGGCTTACACCTACGGAGGCAGTGAAGTATGTCTCGGAAAATTTCTGGCAAAATACGGATATCGCGACCGCGTGAAGATCGCGACCAAGCTGCCGCATTACTATATTAAAAAGATCGAGGATATGGAGCGATATTTTGCCGAGGAGCTTGAACGGCTGCAGACGGATTATATTGACTACTATCTGATGCATATGCTGAATGACCCTGCGACATGGGAACGCCTGACGGAACTGGGTATCCGTGAATGGATCAGTGAGAAAAAAGCATCCGGCGCGATCAGAAATATCGGATTCTCATTTCATGGCGGAACGGCAAAATTCAAGGAACTGATCGATGCATATGACTGGGATTTCTGCCAGATCCAGTATAACTATATGGATGAGTATACGCAGGCCGGTATCGATGGGTTGAATTATGCGCATGAAAAGGGGATACCGGTCATTATCATGGAGCCATTACGCGGTGGCAGGCTGGTGAACCAATTGCCGGAAACGGCCAGAAAAGAGTTCGCAGCGGCAGATCACAGCCGGACTCCCGCAGAGTGGGGGCTGCGCTGGATCTGGAATCACGATCAGGTGAATGTGATCCTGTCCGGTATGAATGATGTGGCACAGGTGGAAGAAAACTGCAGGATCGCATCCGATGCACACGCACATGATCTGACGGAGACGGATCTGGCAGTGTTCGAGCGGGTGAAGACTGCGATCAACCGCAGCGTCAAGGTCGGCTGTACGGGATGCGGATATTGTATGCCGTGCCCGCAGGGCGTGGATATCCCGACCTGTTTTCAGGCGTATAACCGCAGCTATACGGATAGCTGGTTTGGTGGCATGATGGCTTATTTTATGTGTACGACTCTGAGGCGGGACAAGACGGTGGCGTCGAAATGTGTGGGATGTGGAAAGTGTGAGCAGCATTGTCCGCAGCAGGTGCATATCCGTGAGGAATTAAAGAATGTCAGACGACGTATGGAGAACCCGGTTTATCATGTCGCAAAAGTAGTTGCGGATAAAATCTATAAATATTAAAGGAAATTTGTCAAAAGCGCGGAATATATATACTAGGAACGTCGGTTGTTGAAACAAGACAAAAAGGAAGGATGAGACAACATATGACCATTCGGGAAGAATTGGAACGACGTCAGCATACGATGCTGAGCCCTTATGCCTGTCTGGATGAGAATTCAGTCGGCAGAGACCGGGAAGAACCGCAGTGTGATATCCGTCCGGTATTCCAGAGAGACCGCGACCGTATCCTGCACAGCAAGGCATTCCGGCGCTTGAAGAACAAGACACAGGTATTTCTCACCCCCAAGGGGGATCATTACCGCACGAGATTGTCACATACGCTGGAGGTATCCCAAAACGCCCGTACAATCGCGAAAGCGCTGCGGCTGAATGAGGATCTGGTCGAGGCGATCGCGCTCGGACATGATCTCGGGCATACGCCGTTTGGACATGCCGGTGAGCATGTGCTGAACGAACTGTGTGAGGGTGGATTTGCACACAATGAACAGAGTGTACGTGTTGTGGAATGCCTGGAAAAAGGCGGTGAGGGACTGAACCTGACCTGGGAGGTACGTGATGGTATCCGTAATCACCAGACGAGCCTCATGCCGCATACACTCGAGGGCAGGATCGTGCGTCTGTCAGATAAGATCGCATATATCAATCATGATATCGATGATGCGATCCGTGCGAGAATATTGACAGAGGATGATATTCCGATCAAATACCGTGATGTCCTGGGACATTCAACGAAGGATCGCCTGGACACACTGGTACATAATATTATTATCAACAGTATGGACAAAAATGATATCTGCATGTCTACGGAGGTCGCAGAAGCGATGACCGGATTGCGGCAGTTCATGTTTGACAACCTGTACCGAAATTCGATCGCCAAGACAGAGGAGACGAAGGCGAAGGAATTGCTGCGCAAGCTGTTCTTTTATTATATGGAGCGGCCGGAGATCATGCCGGAGCAGTTTACACGCATGATCGATGCAGGTGAGAAACAGGATCGTGTCGTCTGTGATTATATCGCGGGCATGACAGATCAGTATGCGATTGCCAAGTTCAATGAGTTTTTTGTCCCGCTGGCATGGCAGGTGAATTAAAATGCCTTTTTATTCCGATGATATCGTTGAGGAGGTACGTTCACGCACAGATATCGTGGATGTGATCTCCCAGTATGTAAAGCTGCACAAAAGGGGCAGCAATTATGTGGGTCTGTGCCCGTTTCATAATGAAAAGACCGGATCATTCACCGTGTCTGCAGGCAAACAGATGTATTACTGTTTTGGCTGTGGAGCGGGAGGAAATGTGATCACGTTTCTGATGAATTATGAGAATGCGACTTTCCCGGAAGTATTACAGGAACTGGCGGGGCGCGCCGGTGTGGAACTGCCGGTGCAGGAGACTTCGAGAGAGGCCAGACAGCAGGCAGATAAGCGCAGCCGTCTGCTGGAAGTACAGAAGGAAGCCGCAAAATATTATTATGCATTGCTGCGCAGTCCGCGTGGCAGGCAGGCATATGACTATTTCAGCAAGCGTGAACTCTCGGATGAGACGATGCGCAAATTCGGTCTGGGTTATTCGGACAAGTACAGCGACGACCTGTACCGCTATCTAAAGAGCAAGGGCTATGAGGATGGCCTGCTGCGGGAGTCCGGACTGGTTACATTTGATGAGAGACACGGCGGACATGATAAGTTCTGGAACCGGGCGATGTTCCCCATCATGGATATGAGGGGAAAAGTGATCGGTTTCGGTGGACGAGTCATGGGCGAGGGCGAGCCGAAATACCTGAATTCGCCGGAGACACCGATCTTTGACAAGTCGAGAAATCTCTACGCGCTGCATCTGGCGCGCATGACGAAAAAGCCGCAGATGCTCCTGTGCGAAGGCTATATGGATGTGATCGCACTGCATCAGGCAGGATTTGACAATGCGGTCGCATCGCTCGGAACTGCGTTTACGACCGGGCATGCGAGCCTGCTCAAGCGCTATACGAAGGAAGTGTACCTGACCTTTGACAGTGACGGCGCCGGTATCAAGGCGGCGCTTCGTGCAATACCGATCTTAAAAGAAGTAGGGCTGACTGCAAAGGTGATCCATATGGAGCCGTATAAGGATCCGGATGAGTTTATCAAAGGTCTGGGCGCTGAGGAGTTCCAAAAGCGTATCGATACGGCAGAAAACAGCTTTTTCTTCGAACTGCGTATCTTAGAGCAGAACTATGACATGCGTGATCCGGAGAGCAAGACGGCATTTCATAACGAAGTGGCGAGACGGCTGCTCGGATTTAGTGAGGAACTTGAGCGCGAGAACTATATCACGGCTGTGGCAGAGCATTATCATATCAGCTATGAACAGCTGAGAAAGCTCGTAAATACGCTGGGTGCCAGAGGCTACGGGCAGACACCGGAGCCACAGCAGCGGGAGTTACGATCCGGTATGAATCATAAGAATAAACCGGAAAATGCCGGGCTGCAGGCACAGAAACTGCTGTTGACATGGCTGAGTGACCGCCCGGAACTGTATGAGAGTGTCAAAAAGGAGATCCGGCCGGAAGATTTTTCGGAGCCGTTATATTGTCAGGTGGCACAGTTATTGTATGAGCAGTATGAACACGGTGCGCCGAATCCGGCTCAGATCATCAGCCATTTTTCGGATGATGAGGAGCAGCGGCGTGTGGCAGGACTGTTTCATGCGAGGCTGCCGGAACTGACATCACCGCAGGAACAGGAAAAGGCACTGCAGGATGTGATCGGCAGGATCAGACGCGAGAGCCTGGAGATGAAAAAGGAACAGGTGGATGTGACGAGCCTGGAAGATATGCAGCGTTTTATCGATGCTGCAAAGGCGAATAAACGCTGACCGTTCATACGGATTACATAAAATGGTGAAAAATAGGACAAAATGATATTAACCACGAGAGGATGGAAACAGGATGGAAAACAAGAAATCTACCAAAGCAAAAACAGAAAAAGCAGCTGAGACAAAGGCAGCATCCGGCGTGACGACTGAGCAGTTCATGGCAAAGCTGAACGAATTGTTAGAGACTGCAAAAAAGAAGAAAAACATGCTGGAGTATCAGGAGATCAGTGAGTATTTTAAGGATATGAATCTGAACGCTGAGCAGTTCGAGGAGATCCTGGAGTTTTTGGAGACTCACAATATTGATGTGCTGCGTATCTCTGATGATGACGATGAGGATATCCTGCTGGATGACGATGACGAGGTAGAAGTAGAGCAGATCGACCTGTCCGTACCCGACGGTGTCAGCATTGAGGACCCGGTGCGTATGTATCTCAAGGAGATCGGTAAAGTGCCGCTGCTGTCTGCAGAGGATGAGATCGAGCTGGCAAAGCGTATGGAGCTGGGCGACATGGAGGCAAAGCAGCGTCTGGCAGAGGCGAACCTGCGTCTCGTAGTCAGCATCGCCAAGAGATATGTCGGACGTGGTATGCTGTTTCTGGATCTGATCCAGGAAGGTAATCTCGGTCTGATCAAGGCAGTAGAGAAGTTCGATTACCGGAAAGGCTATAAGTTTTCCACCTATGCGACCTGGTGGATCAGACAGGCGATCACGCGTGCGATCGCAGATCAGGCACGTACGATCCGTATTCCTGTGCATATGGTAGAGACGATCAATAAGCTGATCCGAGTATCGCGTCAGTTGTTACAGGAACTGGGCAGAGAGCCGAGTCCGGAGGAGATCGCAGCAGAGATGAATATGCCGGTCGAGCGTGTGCGTGAGATCTTAAAGATCTCCCAGGAGCCGGTATCGTTGGAGACTCCGATCGGTGAGGAGGAGGATTCACACCTTGGAGACTTTATTCAGGACGATAATGTACCCGTTCCCGCAGATGCGGCAGCTTTCACACTGCTCAAGGAGCAGCTCGAGGAAGTGCTCGGCACACTGACAGAGCGTGAGAAAAAGGTATTGACGCTTCGTTTCGGTCTGGAGGACGGACGCGCGCGGACACTTGAGGAGGTCGGACGAGAGTTCAATGTCACCCGTGAACGTATCCGTCAGATCGAAGCCAAGGCACTGCGCAAGCTGCGTCATCCGAGCCGCAGCAGAAAACTGAAGGATTATCTCGAGTAATATGAAGCGGTTATCAAACCGTATCCTGCATATCGCAGCACAGGTACAGCCGGCGGATACACTGGCAGATATAGGGTGTGACCACGGATATCTGCCGATCTGGCTCATACAGCAGAAACGTATCCGTCATGCGGTCGCGATGGATATTGGAGAGGGACCGCTGCAGCGTGCGAAGGAGCATATTGCAGAGGAACATCTGGAAAATGACATAGAGACAAGGCTGTCGGACGGATTGGAGCGGCTGGCACCGGGTGAGGCAGATGCGGTCGTGATCGCCGGAATGGGTGGCAATCTGATCATGGATATCCTCACCCGCGGAAGCACAGTTGCCGGCCGGCTGGAGCAGCTGGTGATCGAACCGCAGTCGGAGCTGGCTGGTGTGCGGCGTTTTCTGCGTGAGCAGAATTACCGCGTGGAACAGCAGGATCCGCTACTGGAGGACGGCAAGTTCTATCCGATCCTTCGAATTCTGCCGCAGCAGCCATCAGATGATGAGGAATATGCGGCGCGTCTGGGGCTGGATCTGACGGTAACGGATGCCTATGGATCACATCTGCTGATGGCGAAGCATCCAGTGCTGGCAGAGTATCTGCATAGAGAACATCGTCAGTGTGAGCAGATCCTGCGGGGGCTGCCTGATGCGCAGACAGGCGGAGCGCGGATCGCACAGCGCAGAGAGGAACTGCACCGCCAGCTTGAACGTAATGAGGCGGCGCAGGCATATATGAACATATGAAAGCAGGCATAGATATATGAGATTGAACGAAGTGATAGCAAAACTGGAACAGCTGGCACCGGAGAATTTTGCGCAGGACTGGGACAATGTCGGTCTGCTGGCCGGTGACCGCACGCAGGATATCACAAAGATATATATTGCACTGGATGCGGATGAGGCAGCGATCGCACAGGCCGGGGCTGCTGGCGCACAGTTACTGCTGACGCACCATCCGCTCATTTTCTCACCGCTTCGAAAGGTGAATACCGATGATTTTATCAGTGCGCGTGTGGTACGGCTGCTGCAGTCAGGGATCAGTTATTATGCGATGCATACGAATTTTGATGCAGCGAAGATGGGTACACTGGCGGCAGAGCGGCTGGGTATTCCGGCGGAGGCACCGCTCGGTGATCTGTTTGAACGTGATGGGCATACATATGGCATCGGAACGATCGCAGAGGCGGATCAGCCGATGTCGCTGGAGGCGCTGAGTGAGCTGGTCAAGGAACGTTTTGGACTGCAGACAGTCAAGGTGTTCGGTGATCTGGACAGTCAGGTGCATCGGATCGCGATGTGTCCTGGATCGGGCAAAAGCATGATCCCTGATGCACTGGCGCAGGGAGCACAGGTGCTGATCACCGGAGATATCGATCATCACAGCGGTATCGATGCGGTGGCACAGGGGCTCGGTATCATAGATGCCGGTCACTACGGCATCGAGCATATATTTATTGCGTATATGCAGGAATATCTGCAGCGTGAGCTGCCGCAGGTTGAGCCGATCGCGCAGGAACGAAAAGACCCATTTATTGTATTATAGAATAGTAGTGTTGGGGGAAGGCATATGTGTAAGATGAAGATCAGGATTCAGACAGAGCACACGGAAGCCGTATATGAGAAGGGTACGACTTACGGACAGATCGCAAAGGAGTATCAAAAATATTACGGACAGCCGATCGCGCTCGCATATTTTAACGGACGGCTGCGTGAACTGAATAAATCGGTAGAAGAAGATGGCGAACTCTCATTTATCACGACAGCGGACAAAGCGGGAGTCAAGGCATACCGGCGCACGGAAGTGCTGTTGCTGCAAAAAGCAGTCGATGAGCTGATCGGGGGAAACGGCGGTGGTGTCCGTGTCCTGCAGACGACCGGAAACGGACAGTACTGTGAACTGACAGGGACAGATCAGACGGCAACAGAGGCGTTTTTAGAGCAGCTTTCTGAGAAAATGAAACAGATCGCAGAGGCAGATCTGCCGATCAGGAAGGAGAATATCTCCACGGCAAAGGCAGTCCGGCTGTTTCATGACCTGGGTATGACCGACAAGGAAAAACTGTTTGGCTATCGTCGCAGTTCTTCGGTCAATATCTATGAACTGGATGGCTATAAGGATTATTTTTACGGATACATGCTGCCGTCGACCGGTTATGTGACCGGATTTGGGCTGACACCTTACAGGGATGGATTTGTGCTGTTGTATCCGGAGCCGAAGACCGGTATCGTGGAATCCTTTGTACCGTCCGACAAACTGTTTACGACACAGCGCGCCAGCAGTGAATGGGGCGCGAAGATGGGCGTGAAAAATATCGGTGAGCTCAACGATGCGATCGCGAGTGGACGGATCCAGGATATCATGCTCATGCAGGAAGCACAGATGGAGGCACAGATCGGTGATCTCGCAGAGCAGATCGCGCAGGCCGGACAGAAAAAATTCATCATGATCGCAGGTCCGTCTTCATCCGGAAAAACGACGTTTTCACACCGTCTGTCGATCCATTTGTCGGCGATGGGCATGAAGCCGCATCCGATCCCGCTCGATGATTATTATCTGGATCGTGACAAGACACCGCGCGATGAGAACGGCAACTATGATTTTGAATGTCTGGAAGCACTGGATATTGAATTGTTTAATAAAGATATGTCTGCACTGCTCGCGGGAGAGCGCGTGGAACTGCCGGTATTTAATTTCAAGACAGGTAAACGCGAATACCGTGGAAAATATATGCAGCTCGGACCGGATGATATCCTCGTGATCGAGGGTATCCACGGCATTGACGATCGGTTGTCATATGCACTGCCGGCGGAGAGCAAGTTCAAGATCTATATCAGCGCGCTGACACAGCTGGCGATCGATGAACACAATGCGCTGCCAACGACAGACGGACGTCTGATCCGCAGGATCGTGCGCGATGCGAGAACACGCAACACATCTGCGCAGGAGACGATCGCAATGTGGGATTCCGTGCGCAGAGGTGAGGAAAAATACATCTTCCCGTTCCAGGAATGTGCGGATTATGTATTCAACTCGGCGCTGCTCTATGAGCTGGCCGTGCTCAAGGTATATGCAGAGCCGCTGCTGTTCAATATCCCGAAAAATGCACCGGAGTATGTGGAAGCGAAGCGTCTGCTGAAATTCCTCGATTATTTTCTGCCGGTGCCGAGCGAGAATATTCATCATAATTCGCTCCTTCGGGAATTCATCGGAGGAAGCTGCTTCAACGTATAGATTTTACTTGAATTTTCATACAAATCATGGCATAATAGACATTTGATTGAGCAGGACAGATGATCGCGGCTGCAGCCTGTGGGCTTGCAGGTGAGGAAAGTCCGGGCTTCATAGGGCAGGATGCCGGATAACGTCCGGTGGAGGTGACTCCCAGGCTAGTGCAACAGAAATAAACCGCCACTCATGCAGTGGTAAGGGTGGAAAGGCAGTGTAAGAGACTACCGTGCGGCTGGTAACAGCCGTAGCTCTGTAAACCCCATTCGAAGCAAGACCAGAACGAAGCGATTACGTGGCCCGCCAGCTTCAGGTAGGTCGCTTGAGGCGCATGGCGACATGCGTCCTAGATAGATGATCATCCAACGACATAACCCGGCTTATCGTTCTGCTCAATTTTAATTCTTAAAATATTATTAAATCTGTGGCATATTTATTGACGAAGGTTCAAAAACGAATTAAGATACCTTTTATCGATCGGAATATTAATCTGAACACCGGTCTGAGAGAAGGAGAAAGAAGGAATCGGAATGAGAATTCGTGAAAAGATGCAGCAGTTTATGTATGGAAGATACGGAAACGATCAATTGTCCAGAGTATATCTGGGGATCACGCTGGTGCTGCTGGTGTTATCCCTGTTCACACGCTGGACAATTTTTTATGTTGCAGGTATTGCACTGCTGATCTATTGCTATTACCGGATGTTTTCAAAAAATATCGCAAAGATGAGTGCGCAGAACCAGAAGTTCTTAAACTGGCGCTACGGACTCGCGGTTAAGAAACAGAAGACAAAGGTGCATATGGAGCAGCGCAAGGTCTATCATTTTTATAAATGTCCGCAATGCGGACAAAAGGTGCGGGTACCGAAGGGACGGGGCAAGATCTGTATCACCTGTCCGAAATGTAAGATGGAATTTATTCGCAGGAGTTGAGGAAGAGTAGGATGTTTGGATATATTCATGCGAATGCAAAGGAACTGACAGAAGAGAATAAGATCACTTATCAGGCGTATTACTGCGGGTTGTGTCAGCAGCTCAGGCAAGGCTACGGCAAAAAAGGACAGATGCTGCTCAACTATGACATGACGTTTCTGGTCATTTTGCTGAGCGGGCTGTATGAACTGGAGAATACACATCAGGCATACAATTGTGCGCGTCATCCGGGTCGCAGGCAGAATGTGTGGATCAATGATGCGACGCGTTATGCGGCGGATATGAACATTTTATTATCGTATCACAATTCGCTGGATGACTGGCGGGATGAGCATTCCGTGCCCAAAAAGATGATCGCAAAGGCATTCCGCAGCGATTATGAGCGCATCGGTGACGCCTATCCCAGACAGTGTGCGGCGCTGGAACATTATATGGAGCAGCTCGCACAGGCAGAAGATAGCAGGGAGAAGAATGTGGATCTCGTTGCAGGGCTGACGGGGGAGATGTTAGCAGAGATCTTTGACTGGAGACAGGATGAGTGGTCAGATGAACTGCGCTGCTTTGGATTTTATATGGGTAAGTTCATCTATCTCATGGATGCATATGAGGATTGTGAGAAAGATCTGAAAAACAGGCGTTATAACATTCTCGCGGATGTATACGGGGATGATGAGTATGAGACCTACTGCAGACAGCTTCTCACGAGTATGATGGCAGAATGTGCCAAGTCCTTTGAGCGTCTGCCGATCCTGCAGCATGCGGACATTCTGAGAAACGTATTATATTCCGGTGTGTGGACGCGCTATGAATACAAGCAGCTTAAGCTGCGCAAGAGAGAATTAAAGGAAAAGAAGGCGGAAGCGAGCCGCCGGACAAAGGAACTCAAAAAACAACAAAAAGGAAGCAAAAACAGTGGCAAATCCTTATGATGTGCTGGGCGTATCGCCCAGTGCCAGTGATGAAGAAATCAAAAAAGTATACCGCAGTCTCAGCCGGAAATATCATCCGGATGCGAATATCAACAATCCGAACCGTGCACAGGCAGAGGAACGGTTCAAGGAAGTCCAGCAGGCTTATGACCAGATCATGAAGGAAAAGCAGCAGGGCTACAGCTATGACAGCTTCGGAGACCGCGGACAGGGTGGCTACTATGGCGGATTCGGAGATTTCGGCGGGTTTGGCGGTGCCTATGGCGGCAGACAGCAGGCGGGCGGGGCGTCAGACACGGATACGATCGAACTGCAGGCGGCAGCCAATTATATCAATCACCGCTGCTACCGCGAAGCGCTCAATGTGCTGGCGAACATTCAGACACGCTCTGCAACCTGGTACTATTATAGTGCGATGGCGAATGCCGGTACGGGAAACAATGTGACAGCCAGGGAACATATCGCACAGGCATGCGCGATGGAACCGAATAATATACAGTTTCAGGCATTTCAGCAGCAGTTAAATTATGGTGGGGACTGGTATAGTAACATGGGACGCGGTTACAGCCGTCCGTATGCAGGCAGCAGTTTCTGCTGGAGCTTATGTCTGCTCGAACTTTTATGCAGCTGCTGTTGCAATCCGTACGGATTCCGTTTATAAAATTAAGGATCAGATATCAAATATCTGATCCTTAAATGATATGTTCTAGTTTTTGAATTTTGTTTCGCAATATTTACAGCGATAGACTTCGTGTTCTTCATCTGTGAGCACGAAGATCTGCTCTAACTCCTGTTCGATGGAAGTGATACAGCGGGGATTTTTACAGAAGATCACGTTGTGTACTTCTTTCGGGAGCTGTAGCGCCTTCTTCTCTACGATCTTATCATCCTTGATGACATTGACTGTGATGCGGTGATCGATAAAACCGAGAATATCCAGATCCAGTGCATCGATCGGGCACTCTACTTTGATGATATCCTTTTTACCCATTTTGCTGCTTCTTGCATTTTTTATGATAGCTACGGGGCAGTCGAGCTGGTCGAGCTTGAGATCATGATAGATCCGCAGGCTCATGCCGGCCTGAATATGATCGAGTACAAAGCCCTCGTGAATACCGCTAATATTTAACATATCTTATATACCTCCTATGAATCCACCTTGATACCGAGCAGTGTCAGGATCAAAGCCATGCGCACATATACGCCGTACTGGGCCTGCTTGAAATAGACGGCTCTCGGATCGTCATCGACTTCGACAGCGATCTCATTGACACGGGGCAGCGGATGCAGTACCAGCATGTCCTCACGTGCGAGACTCATTTTCTCTTTATCCAGAATATAGAAATCTTTCATGCGTACATAGTCTTCCTCGTTAAAGAAACGCTCGCGCTGTACACGGGTCATATAGAGGACATCCAGATCTCCGATCGCATCCTCCAGCTTCTCCATCTCGCGATAGGGGATATGGTTGGCTTCGAGCACATCAGTGCGGATATAGCTGGGCACGCGCAGCTCTTCGGGAGAGACGAGTACAAATTCCACACCCGGATAGCGGATTAGCGCATTGATCAGTGAGTGCACGGTACGTCCGAACTTCAGATCACCGCACAGTCCGATTTTCAAATGGTCAAAATGTCCCTTCAGGCTGTAGATCGTGAGCAGATCGGTAAGTGTCTGGGTGGGATGCTGATGACCGCCGTCACCGGCGTTGATTACGGGAATACGGGATTTTTGAGAAGCAACGAGTGCGGCACCTTCTTTCGGGTGACGGATCGCACAGATGTCTGCGTAACAGGAGATAACGCGAATGGTATCAGAAACACTTTCGCCCTTGGAGGCGGAACTGCTGTCGGCACTGTGAAAACCGAGAACACTGCCGCCGAGATTCAACATGGCAGCTTCGAAACTGAGTCGGGTACGGGTACTGGGCTCATAAAAACAGGTAGCGAGCTTTTTCCCATCACAGGCGTGAGCATATTTTTCGGGGTTCTTTTCAATGTCGCTGGCGAGAGACAACAATTGTTCGGTCTCCTCCACCGACAAGTCCAGCGGACTCATTAGATGACGCATGATAATTCCTCCTAGCGTTTTTAATTTTTTCTATCATATAATATCGGTTAGAGAAATTCAAGAATTATTTTTAGTCATTTTTTATTCATAAATTAGGCAAAATTATGTATTTTCATGCGTTTCTACCATTGTATTTTCATAGAGGCTACTATATAATACATAAGAATGTAGTTGTGATGAAAAACACAAGGAGGAATGATTATGAAGAAGAAATTACTTTCAATGGCGCTCGTAGCGATGATGGTAGCTACGATGTTCACTGCCTGCGGCAAAAAAGAGTCCACAGGTATGACTGTGACTGATGGTGTACTTACAATGGCGACAAATGCATATTTCCCGCCGTATGAGTATTATGAAGGAGATCAGGTTGTCGGTATCGATGCAGATATTGCACAGGCGATCGCAGACAAGCTTGGTTTAGAACTCCAGATCGAAGATATGGAGTTTGATGCTATCATCACTGCTGTACAGACCGGCAAGGTTGATATGGGACTTGCTGGTATGACAGTCACAGATGAGAGAAAGCAGTCTGTAAACTTCTCTGATTCTTATGCAACCGGTATTCAGGCGGTTATCGTGACCGAGGATTCTGATATCGCTACCGTAGATGATCTGGAAGGAAAGAAGATCGGTGTACAGTTAACTACGACCGGTGACATTTATTCCAAGGATGATTTCGGTGAGGAGAACGTTGAGGAGTATAACAAAGGCGCAGATGCGGTCATGGCATTGAAGCAGGGCAAGGTAGATGCAGTCATCATCGACAAGGAGCCTGCCAAGAACTTCGTTGAGGCAAACGAGGGACTGAAGCTCCTTGATACCGAGTATGTGACTGAGGACTATGCGGCTGCCCTGAACAAGGACAACACAGAGCTGTTAGATGCAGTCAATGGTGCACTTGCAGAGCTGAAGGAAGATGGCACACTGCAGTCAATTATTGATAAGTATATCACAGCAGAATAAAACAGGCGCACATCAGGAGGCTGGGTATGGCCAGATTCCCGGTCTCCTTTTTGCATGAGATTGCATGGGAAGATAGAGAAGGTACGGAAAGGGTAAATGTAAATGGATTGGCTACAGAAATTTATTGATAAACTCATATTTGTATTTGTGGAAAAACAGCGTTATCTGTATATTGTCAAAGGTCTGCAGACAACGATCATCGTTACGCTGTTTGCCCTGCTGCTCGGACTACTCATCGGTATTATTGTAGCAGTGATCCGCACGGCACACGATCAGATGGCAGAGTCACGCAGGGGTGGTATTACCGGTGCATTGTTGAATATTTTGAATGCAGTCTGCCGGTTATATCTGACGGTGATCCGTGGAACGCCGACGATGGTACAGTTGTTACTCATGTTTTTCGTATTTTTAGCGAGCAGTAACAATAAAGTAATGGTTGCAATCCTCACGTTTGGTATCAATTCCGGTGCCTATGTTGCCGAGATCTTCCGTTCCGGTATCATGTCGATTGACAAGGGACAGATGGAGGCTGGCCGTTCGCTCGGACTGAGCTATCCGGTGACTATGCAGAAGATTATCCTGCCGCAGGCAATCAAAAATGTATTGCCGGCGCTTGTCAATGAGATGATTACGTTATTGAAGGAGACATCTATCTGCGGATATATCGGATTAAACGAACTGACACGTGGTGGAGATATTATCAGAGGTAACACATTTGAGGCATTACTGCCACTCCTTGCGGTGGCGGCGATCTATCTGATCATTGTCATGTTCTTTACATGGGTGATGGGCAAACTGGAGAGGAGGCTGCGCGAGAGTGATAACCGTTAATCATTTACACAAAAGTTTTGGAGACCATGAGGTATTGTGCGACATCAATGAGCATATCGTACCGGGCGAAAAGGTCGTTATTATCGGACCCTCCGGTTCGGGAAAATCCACATTTTTACGCTGTATGAACCTGTTAGAGCAGCCGACGGGCGGACAGATCATCTTTGATGGGGTGGATATTACGGAAAAAGGCGTGGATATCAATAAGATCCGTCAGCAGATGGGTATGGTATTCCAGCACTTTAATCTGTTCCCGCACCTGTCAATCATGGAGAATCTGACGCTGGCACCGGTGCAGCTCAAACTCATGACAAAGGAACAGGCAAATGAGGAGGCTCTGCGCCTGTTAAAACTTGTTAATCTGTCAGAAAAGGCAGATACCTATCCCGGACAGCTCTCCGGAGGGCAGAAACAGCGTATCGCGATCGTGCGTTCGTTGATGATGAAGCCGAAGATGATGTTGTTCGATGAGCCGACTTCTGCACTCGATCCGGAGATGGTCGGTGAAGTACTCGGTGTCATGAAAGGTCTGGCTGACGATGGTATGACGATGGCAGTTGTGACGCATGAGATGGGATTTGCAAAGGAAGTAGCCACGCGTGTATTGTTCATGGATGAGGGTACGATCATGGAGCAGGGCACGCCGGAACAGATCTTTGACGATCCGCATAATGAGCGTACCAAAGAATTTTTATCAAAGGTACTCTAAAAAATACTTGCATTTTTATGCATACTTCGCATATAATGATAGCAATAAATGAGAAAATAGTTCAAAAAAGGGAGTAGCCGGCACCGGTAACGGTGTACATCTTCCGTCAGTACGGTTCTGACACAGGCAGAACCCGGAATATGTGTAAATGGCGAGACTTGATGCTGTGTTCACGGCAGAGGTCTCGCCTTTTTGTATACAATATAAGCGTAAGACGAGATCCTCTGTTAAAAATAAAAAAGGAGGATCTTTTTATGTTGTATGTAGTGTTTCTGGTAATTGGATTTGCGGCATTGCTCAAGGGTGCGGACTGGTTTGTGGAAGGCGCGGCGAAGCTCGCGGGGCGTTTCGGTATCCCGCAGCTCGTGATCGGTCTGACGATCGTCGCGATGGGAACGAGTCTGCCGGAGGCGGCAGTCAGTATTCAGGGTGCCTGGAAAGGAACGGCAGGGATCGCTGTCGGCAATGTGCTCGGTAGTAATATCTTTAATGTGCTGGTGATCCTGGGATTGACAGCGTTGTTTGCGGCATTGCCACTGCAGCGCTCCACGATGCTCATAGAGATCCCGTATATGCTGGTCGTGACGATCGCAGTACTCGTGCTCGGCGTGAGCGGAGCATGTATCAGCAGATGGGACGGCGTGATCCTGTGGGCGATGTTTCTGCTCTATCTGGGCTATCTGTGGTGGAGTGTGCGTAAAAATAAGGAAACACAGGAGCAGGAACAGACGCAGGTATCGATCCTGCGGTGCGTCGTATATCTGATACTCGGCGTCGCGCTGATCGTCGCAGGCAGTCAGCTGACTGTCGATGGAGCATGCGGGCTGGCCAAGATGGCAGGGCTGAGCGAGCGCGTGATCGGTCTGACGATCGTAGCATGCGGTACGAGTCTGCCGGAACTGGTGACTTCACTCGTAGCTGCACGCAAAGACCATGCCGATATCGCGATCGGCAATATCGTCGGCAGCAATATCTTCAATATATTATTTGTCATCGGAACGGCAGCGCTCATCACACCGATCACGTTCGAACCGGTATTTATTCCGGATGCATGGATCGCGTTTGCGGCAGGCGTGTTGTTGTGGTTGGGAGTTGTGCGTAAACGGGCGCTGTCCAGAACATGCGGCGTGATCATGCTGGTATGCTATGGGGTGTATCTCGTGTACCTGATCGGAATGCCGGCGTGAGTTGAACTGTAGTGGACAATATGAATAATTGCGGAGCGAGACTTGCATTTTATACGGAAGTGTTGTATGATAGCAAAAGCAGCAAAAACATGGTAAATAAAACCATGACTGCGATTAAAAGATAAAACCTGCGATTAGTTTTTTGCAAGTTTTGAATGTAAAAAATGCAAGTTGGGAGTGAAAGTATGGATTACCATGAGATGATGGAGCTGGGAGATGATCTGGATCAGCAGTTTGAAGAACTGGTACAGAATTGTCTGATCTCCGGCGCAATCGATCAGGGACTTTATCAGAAATATGACGTAAAAAGGGGATTGCGTGATTCAAACGGAAAAGGTGTGCTGACCGGATTGACAGAGATCTCCGATGTGCTGGCGACCAGAGTGGATGAGGATGGTACATCGCATCCAATCGACGGAGAACTGTACTTTCAGGGTATCAATGTCGTGGATCTGATCGGCGGAAATGCGAAAAAGCGTTTTAT
>Ga0129312_1000278_pt1 | contig 48894 bp, 38 predicted proteins | sample O827metagenome_FD_94434 | JGI IMG/M metagenome (GOLD analysis project Ga0129312, IMG submission 94434) | Orangutan group fecal microbial communities from Wisconsin, USA - O827 metagenome | ecosystem: Host-associated > Mammals > Digestive system > Large intestine > Fecal | place: USA: Wisconsin... | reverse complement strand
TGCGGGCGGCCATTATCCCGCTTTGGGTACAAATATTCCGGCTTATGTTACAATTTTGTAGAAATTTAAATGATATTGTGATATGTTGGTTTCACAGAAATTTCTCGTATTCATTGTTGACAGCGGCGCGCAGCTGCCAACAAAATTTAAAAGATAAGTAGAACAAACTATGAAAAAGCTTAAAAAGCGCCTTCTTGCTGTAGCCCTTACCGCTGCGGCAACCGCAGCTATGGCAATGCCTTCGTTTGCGGACTATACGAATGGATTAAATGGATTTGAAAGCCATTTTCAAAGCTATAATGGCCAAAGTGGCTGCGGATATCTTAATGCTTTCTGATTGGAGGTTTTTATATTGTATAAAACGGATATGCAGCGCAGTTTCACGATTTTAAAGAGTTTTATATGTGCGCTGTCGTTTGGCTTGCTTCTATCTGCCTGTAGCTCCCATATGCCTTCTTCGCAGGTGGTGCCGATGGAAAAGAACCCAAGCAAAGCCCAAACAGAAAATATTCAGAATTTGCAAATGCTTTCGCAGTCGGCCGATAGTATCGGCTATCAGGGATGTACAAAACAGGGAATGTATTCTGTGGAAATTGAAAATCAAAGTGCCTGCATTCACTATTGGGACTATGCAGCCGGGCAATCTATGTATCTTTGCGCGGCACCGAATTGCCAGCACAACAGTGATTCCTGTAATGCATTTATTGCCAGAGGCGGCACTGTTCCGCAGATAGTATGCAATGAAGAAAATATTTTTCTTTTTTACCCGGGCTATAATGATGGCGATAAAAGCTATCTGCCTTTTATCGAAATGGCTGATCTGAATGGAAGCAACCGGCATACGCTGTATACTTTTGCTGCAAATCAGGAGGTGGGAGAGGGCATAGCGGGAAACAAGGATCATTTGTATTTTACCCTCAGTACCATAAGTTCTTCGGGCACCGGCATATCGCAAACGCTGGTTTCCTTGAATATCAAAAGCGGGCAGCTTACGGAAATTTATACTGCACAAAAAGATATGCTTTTTCTTTTGGGCGCATATGAATCAAAGATCGTAATGAAAGAGCTTTCCATGTCAAAAGAAATTTTTGATGTATATGCCTTTGATGTGAACACCAAAGAGCTTTTGCAGCTTGAAGAATACAGCATGAATGACACGGTTGGATTTGCACAGGAAAACAAGCTGTTTGATTTGCGCTTTGAAAACCAAAAAGTAAGCGTTGAATTAAAAAACTGGATCAATGGAGAAAGCGCAGAGATTTCGGATTGCTTTGTTACCCTGAACGGCAGTGCAAGCCTTTTGCCAATTGGATATTATAACGGCATATTGTTTGTAAACAGCGTGGTTGGCACAAAAGAAGATGGCAACTTAGAGGTGGCGCAGTATGCGGTGGATACTGGCAATCGCACAGTGCAAAAAATCGCATTCTGCGACCCGGTTACAAAACGGCCGCTTAATATAATGGGCGCAGTCGGTGAAAATAAAGAAATTCTGATTATTGAAAAAAATCAATATTCCGGTACTTCCATGGAATCTTATGAAAGCTCTGACTGCTACAGCATTGCGCTTACCGATTATGTACAGGGAAATACCGCATTTTCACGGATAGGTTAAATTAGAAAGGGTTGAAATGAAAATGTACAAAAAAACTGGTGCAGCCTTGTGCGCCGCTGCGGCTTTTTTGCTGACTGCGTGCTCGCAGCAAAGTGCTTCGGCCACCGCTGGCAGCGGATTCACAGAGCCTGCTGCAGCAAGCGCCTCGGCTTCGGCAGCCCCCACGGTGGCTCCCGCCGTAAAGATGCCTCAAAACGGGCCGATTCACCAAATCGGCGACGAAGGCGGAACCAATCTATATGCCAGCAGTGAAAACGGTTATTATATGCTGGTTCCGATTTTCCCGAACAGCTATAGTATTTTATACACAGATTATGCCGCCAACAAGCAGGTTTTTCTTTGTGCAAATCCCAGCTGTGACCATCAAAGCGATGCTTGCACTTCGTATGTAGATGCCGCACAGGGAAACATTCCCGGCTTACTTTTTTCCGGCGATAAGCTCTATGTGGTATCCCCTGCTTCCGTGAGTGATGAATTTTTGCCCCGTGTGGAGGCGATGGATGCAAACGGCGCTAACCGGAAACTGCTGGCTGAGTTTAAAGCTTCTCAAAACCTGAACACAGGCTGGTTTCTGGCCGATGATGCAAAGCTTTATTTCGTAATGGAGGATATCGACTCAAGCGGCATCAGCAAAAAAGCGCTCTGCTCGCTGGACAAGCAAAGCGGAAAAGTGCAAACACTCCAAGCACTGACCAACGATCAGTGGATCTTGGACAGCGACGGATGCGATGTTTATCTGAAAACCATCGATGGCTCGCAGCACAGCATTTCTTTGCTGGATATAAAAAACGGCGCTGTTGCCCGGGAGTTAGACCGCTGGGCACAGTCCGAGCGAAGCGGCAATATGCTGGGCGGGAAAATGTATTACTATGATTTTTCTGACAACACCTTTGTCCGAAAAGACTACGCCACGGGCGAAGCCGCCGTGGTAGACAACACCACCGGCGTTTCGTTTACGATGATCTATCCGGAAAGCCTTCTGGACGGCAAGCTGATCTTTTCTGCCATCACCGAGCAAAACCCCTCTGGCAACAATGTGTCTAACTTCTGCGTGGATTTTGACAAAAATGAAATTTGCGAACTGGCCGTTATGCGGCAGGATCGCCGCCGCCCGGTAAATCTTTGTTCGGTATACGCCGATCAGGTGTACGCGCTGTATGATTCGGCCAGCCAAACTGCCACTTTTGAGCTGGGCGGCCAGATCAAAGCCACCACCTACTGCACCGAGCAGCTCGGCCACGAATCCGTGCAGGACTTTTTGAGCGGCAGATCCAATTTTGTGCCTTGTGAAACGCTGGACTAAGCGCACTATGCAGCGATAAGCGCCTTACGGGCTTTCGGTTTTAAATTCAAGTTATAGTTTTCCTTCGTGCAAAGTCCGTGTTGCACCAGCAGCACAGACTTTGCACGCATTTAAAGCAGCCGCGAATGTATCCATTCCTCTAACAAGTTGTAAATTATAGCGCATTTTCGTTGACTTTCAAAAAGTGTTATGTTATGGTGAATTTACCAGAATTCATCCTGTTTTCATTCGATAAGTGTAAAATTGTGACACATTGCTGCCGAGAATGCTGATCGGCATACAAGCCAAGAGGATCTGCCGCTATGAAAAAACTGTTTGTTTCACTGCTTCTTCCTTCTGTTTGCGCACTGTGTGCCGCGTGCAGTTCCCCCAACCAAGCTGCTGCCGCACAAGCTTCCAGTTCCCCGCAGGCTGAGCTTGTTGCTTTGCAAAGCGATGGCGTAAACTGGGGTGCCGGCACAGAGGATGGATTCTATTTCATCAATCCCATTGTGCGAAAAGACGGCTCCTGCAATTTAATGTATGCCGACTACAAAAGTGAACAGGTTGTTTATTTATGCTCCCAGGCAAATTGTGCCCACGATTCTGCCAGCTGCACCAGCTATCTTATGCCTACTCCTGGCGGAGTTATGCCGGAACGAGTCGGTGATAAAATTATTCTGTTCTATAGAAACCCTTTCCGGTCTGGCGAAGTCGAGGAACCTGCCCGCGTGGAAACCATCAACTTTGACGGCAGCGAACGACAGACGATTCACACTTTTCGCCCGGAGGAATCGCCCTATACCACCATGGTAACAGATGGGCAAAACATCTATTTTGTGTTGGAAACCGTGCAAGAAGATAGCTCCGTTCGGAAAAATCTGGCTAAGCTGGATACGCTGACGGGGGATCTGGATCTTTTGCAGGAAATGTCCGTAGAAAATCACGAGTTTATCTGGGGCTGCTGCGGCGAAGATTTAATTGTTTATCAATGCGAAATGCAAGATAGTCGCTGCACTTATCAGCTTTCGCGGTGGAACTTCCGCTCCGATCATCGAGATGTGATTTATACTTGGAAGAGCGGAAGCTTTCCTATTTTATATGAAAACAGTCTTGCTCTAAAAGGTGACGATGGCTATTTTCACTTACTGGATCTAAAAGAGAACACCGATTTTGCTTTTACCCAGTACACAACGCCGGAGTCCTGTTCTTCCAACATTGTCTTTGCAGATTCTGAGGGTATCGTGATTCGGGAACTTACGCCCACTTCCGCTAATACCGCTTCTGCCCGGTTTTTCTCTTTGACCAAAGACGGAAAAACAACTGATTTCTCGCTGGTAATGGATGACGATGGCGATAAGCATATTTTTAGGCCCGTTTGTTCCTTAAACGATGATGAATATCTGGTGTATGCCGGAGATGACATGGAAACCAACTTTATGACAGATTCAGATGGAACTTCTGGGTTTGCGCAAATTCCGTGCCCTTTGTATAGCATTATGTCAAAAAGTGATTTCTATAGCAGCATTGATACGCAACACCGTATGCAATATCAGCACAGCAAGTAAAGAAAGCTGCTGTTTAAAAATGGTTAGGATAAAGGCTCATTGTCTGGCTGCAGCGGCATGATTATCCGTAACTTTTTTGCTTAAAGAGGTACCCCTATGAAAGCTACAAGAAAACCAAGAAAAATCATTTGCTCATGGATAGCCGGATTTCTGCTGGTTTCTTTGAGTGCCTGCTCCTCTTCCCCTTCTTCCATGCAAAGGGAAGAAAATCCCGCCAATACGCCCCAAAGCACGATCTCGGAATGCACCGCCGCCACAGAAAACGGGTTTTACCGCTCTGATATTTATTTCCCAGGTGGTGCCAATATCAGTTATGTGGACTTTTCGTCCAGGCAGGAGCTGTTTCTCTGCAACAATCCAAACTGCACGCACGATAGTGATGCCTGTATTTCTTATTATCCTTTTGATGGCAAAACCCAGCTTTCGGGCGTATTAACAGTCGGGGATCATCTGTTAGCTTTTCAGGAAGTTCCTTCTGAATCGGCCCTGCCACATATTGACCTTTTAGCTTTGAACGGCGCTTTTGAAAAGCGCATTGCAGAATTCAAGGCCAACCAAAAACTTCCGCCCACGGCAATGGATGGCAGTTATTTTACGGATCAGGAAAATTTATATTTTGTTCTTACAGATACCGATTCCAAAACCGCAAAAAATACTTTATCTGTTGTACAGCTTGATTTGGAAACCGGCAATTTGAAAACGCTGTATCAGGCATCCAGCAATTCCGAGGGTTTAAACATCTGCGCTGCCTATGACCGAAGCCTTGTACTGGACGAAATTGATGCCGAGTTGAATCATAGCGTTTTTTCTTTGAATGTAGATACCTTAGAAAAAACTCCAACTGACTTTTCGTTTGAAAACGGCAGGGGTGTTTCTTTTGACGGCCATTACGCTTGTGATATCGACTCTTTGCAAAGTACCGGAACTTTGATCGACCTTACAACTGGCAGCAAAATGCCTTTTGATTTTAGTGCATTGACGGATCAGGTGACGGATGAATATGGAAGCATCATCAATATCTACGCATCACCGCTCAATTTCACAAAAGATTTCTGTCTTATTGAATACGCCCTTAAAGATGTAAAAGATGGCTCGTCAAGTCTTTTGGATTATATTTTTGATTTTAAAACGGGCGAAACTACGCTTTTCAATCTGTACAAGCCATTTAACAAAGATATTATGCAAGTAGAAGCGCAGTATAACGGCCTATTGTTCATTCAAACCGACTGGAAAGTTCAAAACACAAAATTAGACGAGCTTTACATTCCCAGTTGGATGCTCATTTCCCCCGAGGATTATTTGCATTCTAATTTGAATGGGCAGGAATTTACCCTTCTTCCGCTGGAACATAAGTAAGCCTTCCGTTTCGTACTGCGCAAAGCATCTGAAATATCCTGTTTTTTCTAAGCCGGGTATCGCTTAACCGATCCGGAATGCCTGATTTATGTCCGCTATAATTTCGTGATTCTGCTATATTTTAAAAATTACTATGTCTGATTTTTCGCTCGCACTGAATTCTTTGTGTAAAACCTACACCACCCCCGCCTTGTCTTGGCGGCGTAAATCCGGCACACCCGCAGTAAAAAAAGCACTTTCCGGTGTGTCGCTCACGCTTGGCCCCGGGCTATATGGCCTTTTGGGGCCAAACGGTGCAGGCAAATCCACACTGATCCATATCATTACCGGCAGCCTCGCCCCCACTTCGGGCAAGGTGCTTTGGTGCGGCGGCCCTGCGCGCGGCATTGCATTTCGCCGGGTTCTGGGCTATATGCCCCAGCAGCAGGGCCTGTATGACAGCTACACCGGGCGGCGATTTTTAGCTTACATGGCCGCGCTCAAAGAGATCCCTCGCGCGCAGGTTCCTGCCGAGGTTGCCCGCACGGCGGCCGCCGTAAATTTAAGCGAAGAACTGGATAAACGCCTCTCCGCTTATTCCGGCGGCATGAAACAGCGGCTTTTGCTGGCCAGTGCTCTGCTGGGTGACCCCAAGCTTTTGATTCTGGACGAGCCCACCGCGGGCCTTGACCCTAAGGAGCGTGTGCGCCTGCGAAAGCTGCTGGCCGGCATGGCACAAGAGCGCATCATTCTGGTGGCCACCCATGTGGTTTCGGATGTGGAAACCGTTGCCAATGGCATCGTGCTGCTGCAAGGCGGCAAAATCGTGGATTTTGCTCCGGTGCAAACGCTCGTTGCAAAATACGCCCCCGGCCAAGGGCTGGAACAGGTCTATCTGCATATTTTTGGCGAGGAGGATGGCAAATGAGCCTGTTTTTTGCCGAGATGCGCAAGGTGTGGGGCGGGCGGATCTTTCCGGTGCTGCTGGCGGTTTTAGCCGCAGCCAACCTGCTTTTGCTCTGGATGGGCACGCGCCCCACGGCCACGCAGCCGCCTGCCGGGGCATACCGTGCCGTGAGCAGCGAGCTTTCCGGTTTAAGCATGGAGGAAAAAGGCGAATGGCTGGGCACACAGCTTACGGATATCGAAAGTCTTTTAAAGCTGAGCCAATACTATCAGGAAATGGCCTGGGGCGGCTATGGCTTAGAGGATTACCGCGAGCAAAACGCCGCCCTGTTTGACGAATACGACCAACGCTATAAAGATAAAAATTACACTCTTTATACCGGCAGTCTGAACGGTGACTACCGCCTGTTCAGCCAGCTGGAAAGCGAATACAGCACCGTGGCCGCCTATGGCGAATTTTTAACCGGTGTGCAGGCCAAAGCCAACCAGCTGGCCGGAATTTCGATTTTTCAAAACGCCCAAAGCGGCTATGACCTGAAAAATATTGAGATCACCGCCAGGGTGTATGCCGGGCTGCAGGATGCTGTGATCGATTACCACCCGCAAAAGGGCCTGTACACGGCGATCAGCTACCGGTTTACCGATTTGATCCTGCTGGCTGCCATGCTGCTGCTTGCGCTGCTTTTGGTGCGGCAAGAGCGAGACAGCGGCCTGCTTTCTTTGATTCGCAGCTTGCCGGCCGGGCGCTTGCAAACGGCACTTGCAAAGCTGTTGGCCTTTGCCGCCAGCTTACTGGCAGTTTTAATGGTGTTGTATGGAGTCAATCTGATTTATTGCAAGGCCGCCTTCGGCCTTGGCCCGCTGAACCGCACCATTCAAAGCCTTCCGTTTTTAATGCGCTGTACTATGCAGATCACCGTAAGGCAGTATCTGCTGCGCTTTTTACTGGCAAAATGGCTGGGCGCGTTTGTGCTGGGGCTGTGGGTCATGCTGGCGGCGCTCGCCGCCCGGCGCGCCTCGGCAGGCTGGCTGGCGGCCTTGGCACTGCCTTTGGCCATGTACGGCATTCGTGCTGCCATCCCCGCCACAAGCCACTGGAATGTGATCAAGTACGCCAATCTGGTCAGCCTGCTGCAAACCAACGAGCTTTTGGGCAACTACCGAAACTTATATTGGTTCGGCAGCCCCATCGCGCTGCCCTTGGTTGAATGGACGGCGGCGCTTATTCTGGGGGCCGCGTTTGCCACCGGTTTTCTGGTTTTGTTTTGCCGCGGGCAGCTGCCTGCCGCGCCAAAGCGCGGCTTTTCCTGGGGCTTTTCCCGGAAAACCCGCCCCGTTACCGTGCCGCATGAAGAAGCCCGCAAGCTTTTTACAACCAACGGCGCTGCATTGTTTTTGGCAGCCTTTTTGATATTCGGCATCTATCAGGGCGTAAACGCCGAAAGCTATATCGATGCCGACGAAATTTATTACGCCTATTACATGAAGCATATTTCTGCCCCGTGGAGTGAGGAAAGCCGCACTTGGCTTTTGCATCAGGGTGAAGAATTCGCCCCTCTGCTGGAGGTGCAGCGCCGGATTCAAAAAGGCGAAATAAGCAGCGATGCCGCGCTTGCTTACTCTTCTTTGCAGCAAAAATACGATATATACACCAATATTCTTTCCTACATTTGCAACGATCTGCCTGCGCATCCCGGCGCATGGCTTGTGTATGAAAGCGGTTATGAAAAGCTGTTTGGTTTTTCCGGCAGCAGCGATGTGCAGGATACGCTTTTTGCCGGGCTGTTGTGCGCCCTGTGCTTCAGCGGGCTTTTTGCCATGGAGCGCAAGGGCGGCATGGACGAAATTCTGTGCGCCACGCCCCTTGGCCGCCGCCGCACCGTGCAGGCAAAGCTGCGCTGCAGTGCTTTTGCGGCCTTGCTGATCGCCGCAGGCACAGCTTTGCCCCATATCTGGCAGGTCATGCGTGACTATAGCCTGCCCGCCATGGGTGCCCCGGCCTGCAGCATACGGCAGTTTGGGCTGATTCCTCGCGCCGTTACGCTTTCGGATGTTTTTCTGTTCTGGTTTTTGTGCCGTTTTGCTGCCTGCCTGTGCATGGGGTGGGCTGTGCTTTGGCTTGGCCATCGGTTGGGGGAAATGCTGCCTGCGCTGTTTATTGGCGCAGCAGCCCTCTGCTTGCCTGCACTGCTATGCCTTTCCGGCATGAAAAACGGCATCGAGTGGCTGGGCTTCTATCCGCTGTTTCACGCGGCTTCTTTGCTGCAGATCCAAGGCTACAACGCATTGGGAAACGAATACAGTGATTCCGGCTTTGCCTTTTTCTGGCTTTCCGCCGCTTTGTGCTTTAGCTGGGTCCTCTATTGGGATCTGGTTTATGCCTACGAATGCAAAGGCCAATGAGTTACTTTTTGCAAAGCAAGAGTCCGTTTTGGCTCATCGCCAAAGCGGACTCTTACTGCATTCCGATATACTGTTTTTTGCTGCCGTGTTCGGCCTTTTAAATAAAGCCTGCGGCCCTTGCCTTGAGCCCCTCGTAATATTCGCCGCTCACCGGGGCGGGCACGCCCAGTTCGGCCGCCTTGCGCACGATATACCCGCTGAACACTTCCATTTCCCCCACCTTGCCTGCATCAAAATCGCGGCTGAGGGAGCTGTCGGAATTGGGGGTGGTGTTTTCCATCATGGTGACCATGTGCTTATCCACCAGATCCTCGGGCAGCGGCACGCCCATTTTGGCGGCCACCGCCGCGGCCTCGGCCATCAATGCGCGGCAGTCTGCCCGCTTGGCTGCATCGGCTGCCAGCTGGCCAATGGTATAGCCCCAGCGGGCCGTGGCCACATTGAATGCACAGTTCAGCACATATTTTTTCCAAATAGCGGCCTGCACATTGCGGCTTACCTTACAGTCTACCCCTGCTGCATTCAAAAGGTCGGCAATTTCCTGCGCGGCCTTTTTTCCTTCCTCGCTGTCGGTATGGCTGCCGATATTCAAATAGGTATAGCTGCCCTTTTGGGTAATGGAATAGTCGCTTCCGGCGCTGGAAACCGTATAGATCACGCTGTCCACCAAAACGCCCTTGCCCAGGCGCTGTACCAGCTCCTGCCCGGCCGAAACGCCGTTCATCACAGCCATCACGGCGGTGTGCTCGCCCACCACCGGCGAAATTTGCTGGCAGACTTTTTGCAGCCCGCCGTTTTTTACACAAATGAGAATCAGATCCTGTACGCCGCACAGGGCGGGGTCCTCCTCTATGCAGGCGGGCTGCACGGTAAATTCGCCGTACAGATCGCTGTGCAGCGTAAGGCCGTTTTGCCGCAGCGATTCCCTGCGCGGGCCGCGGGCGATCAGGCTTACGCTTTCGCCGTATTTTTTCACAAGGTTGGCAGCCAGCACACCGCCAACGCCGCCAACGCCCACCACCATGATTTTTTTCATGCTCTTTTTCCTCTCTGCCAAACCGGCGCAATGATCGTGTTTGCTTTTATACTAACAGATTCTTGAACTTTTTGTAAAGCCTTGCATTTCCCCCTTGCATTTCCCTTCAAAATGTTTTATAGTATATTAGCACTCATAAGTATAGAGTGCCAAAATGAACAAAATGATTTTCATATAAGAAAGGGAGTTTCCATTATGGCAGTAAAACAATTCAAGGCCGAAAGCAAAAAATTGCTGGACATGATGATCCACTCTATTTACACCAACAAAGAAATTTTTCTGCGTGAGCTCATCAGCAACGCCAGCGACGCACTGGATAAGCTGTATTTCCGCAGCCTTACCGATACCTCGCTGCAGATCAACAAGGACGATCTGCACATTCTGATCACCCCCGATAAAAAGAGCCGCACCCTGATCATCAGCGATAACGGCATTGGCATGACCAAGGACGAGCTGGAGCAGAATCTGGGCACCATTGCCAAGAGCGGCAGCCTGGACTTTAAGCAGAACAACCAGAACGAAAACATTGACATCATCGGCCAGTTCGGCGTGGGCTTCTACTCGGCCTTTATGGTGGCCAGCCGCGTAAGCGTGATCAGCCGCGCTGTGGACAGCGAGGAGGCCTTCAAGTGGGAAAGCTCGGGCGCTGACGGCTACACCATCACCCCCGCCGAAAAAGAGGAGCCCGGCACCGAGATCATTCTGGTGATCAAGGACAACACCGACGATGAAAATTATGACAACTACCTTGAGGAGTATTCTCTGGCCGCTCTTGTTAAGAAATACAGCGACTATGTGCGTTATCCCATTCAGATGTACCGCGAAAAGAGCCGCATGAAGGATAAGCCCGCCGATGCCCCCAAGGATTACAAGCCCGAGTACGAAACCTACACCGAGCTGGAAACCCTGAACAGCATGGTGCCCATCTGGAAAAAGACCAAGAGCGAAGTGACCGACGAGGAATACAACGAGTTCTACAAGAACAAGTTCTATGATTTCACCGATCCCGCCCGTGTGATCACCAGCCGCACCGAGGGCACCGCCACCTACAACGCACTGCTGTTTATTCCCAGCCACGCCCCCTACGATTACTACACCAAGGAATACGAAAAGGGCCTTTCGCTGTATGCCAGCGGTGTGCTGATCATGGAAAAATGCGGCGACCTGCTTTCGGATTACTTCAGCTTTGTAAAGGGCGTGGTGGATAGTCAGGACCTGAGCCTGAACATCAGCCGTGAAATGCTGCAGCAGGACAACCAGCTGAAGCTGATCAAGAACAGCCTGGAAAAGAAGATCAAAAACGAGCTGCACGCCATGCTGGTGAATGACCGCGAGAAATACGAGGAATTCTGGAAGAACTTTGGCCGTCAGCTGAAGTTTGGCTGCTACAGCGACTACGGTATGCACAAAGATGTGCTGCAGGATCTGCTTTTGTTCTACTCGGCCAAGGAAAAGAAGCTGGTCACGCTGGACGAGTATGTAGAAAAGATGCCCGAGGAGCAAAAGTGTATCTACTACGCCGCCGGTGACGATGCTGACCGTTTGGCCAAGCTGCCCACCGCCGAGCTGGTGCTGGATAAGGGCTACGATCTGCTGCTTTGCAGCGAGGATGTGGATGAATTCTGCCTGCAGATCATGAACAAGTACAAGGACAAGGAATTCAAGAACATCAACAGCGGCGATCTGGGCCTTGAATCCGAAGAGGAAAAGAAGGCAGCCGAGGAGGCCACCACCGAAAACAAGCCCCTGTTTGATGCCATGCAGGCCGCCTTGGGCGATAAGATCAAGGCGGTAAAGGTGAGCACCCGCTTGAAGGATCACCCCGTTTGCCTGAGCAGCGACGGCCCTGTTTCCATCGAAATGGAAAAGGTGCTGCGCAAGCAGCCCGGCAGCGAGGGCGTAAAGAGCGAAAAGGTGCTGGAGCTGAACGCCAAGCACCCCGTGTTTGCCGTGCTGAAGGCCGCACAGCAGGCCGGTGAAACCGAAAAGCTGAACAAATACGCTTCGATCCTGTACAACCAGGCTTTGCTGATTGAGGGTATGCCTGTGGACGACCCCGTTGCCTACGCCGAGGCCGTTTGCGAGCTGATGAAGTGATCTCCGCACTTCCATAGTTAAAAAACCGGGCCGGGGCCCGCAGCAGTTTTGCTGCAGGCCCCGGCCCTTTGCTGTGCAGAAATAAGCTTTAAACAAAAAGAACCCGGCCCGGAAAAGCCAAAATCAGCTTTTCCGGGCCGGGTTTATGCATTCTTATACAGCCCAGCCCATACGGCAGGCTGCGGGGCGCCTAATTAGGCAAAGAAAGCAGCGTTGATCTTCTCCAGCATGAAGTTGCCGATGTCGCGGCTTGCTTCGTAGGTCTGTGCGCCCAGGTGAGGAGTGACAACAAAGTTCTTGCACTCGAACAGGGGGCTGTTCACGCCATCGCCCTCGCTCAGCTCCTGCTCCAGCACGTCGGTGCCGTAGCCAGCGATGCGGCCTTCGTTCAGAGCCTCGCACATATCCTTCTCGTTGACAATGCCGCCGCGAGCCATGTTCAGAACCACAGCGTTGGGCTTCATGGTCTTGATGCTGTCAGCGCTGATCAGGTTCTTGGTTTCAGCGTTCAGGGGCATGTGGATGGTCACATAGTCAGCAACCTTCAGCAGCTCAGGAATGGTTTCCATGCGGGTGGCATTGTTCTTGCCGAACAGCTCAACAGGCAGGTAGGGATCGTATGCAACAATGTTCATGTCGAAAGCATGAGCGAAGTGTGCAACGCGCTGGCCGATACGGCCAAAGCCCAGAATACCCAGAGTAGCGCCGCGCAGCTCGTGGCCCATGAATGCGTACTTATCCCAGTTGTGGTTGTCGCAAACATCGCGGTGTGCGGGAATGGACTGACGAGCCAGATCCAGCATCTTGCCGATGGTCAGCTCAGCAACAGCGTTGCCGTTCAGGCCGGGAGCGTTCTGCACGATGATGCCCTTCTCCTTGGCGATCTCCATGTTCACATGGTTCAGGCCAACGCTGCACACGCCGATGAACTTCAGGTTCTTGGCAGCAGCCAGAACGTCAGCGTTGATGGCGGGGTCAACACGCATGATCAGAATGTCGCAGTCGCCGATCTTCTCAGCCAGCTGTGCTGCGGTCAGAGGAGTCTTGGCGGGCTTGCCTTCCCACTCTGCCTCGTAGAGGTTCTCAACATCCATCTTCTGGCTCAGGGTTTCCTGAATGCCGGCGTACACATCATCAATAATCAGGCACTTCATTGTATTCGTTCCTTTCCAATATGTGGTTTTCACTTTTTCGGGCCTTCCGAAAAAGCCGGGAGCCCCAAAAAACACAGAAAATTTCTGCTTTTTAAGATTCCCGATGCTTTCATCCGATTTGGTTCCGAGTAGTTGGTGAAACCGTATTCTGTAACTATATTAACCAATTTGAAAGATTTTTTCAACCTTTTTCGCATTGTGAATAAAATATCTTTGCACAAGAAAGATTCTCTGTGCAAAAAGCAGATTTAATTAAGATTTTTATTGTTTTTATTTATTTTATTATCAGGTGTTCTGTTTTAAGATCGGGCTGGAAATTTTCGCTGGATAATGATATAGTGTTATCTATGATTTTGCTGCAAAATAACTTTGTTCTTTGGCCGCTGCAATCATAAGTCTGCCGCAGGAAAGGAGCCTTGTATGACAGCCAAACGAAAAGCCGCCGCCGTTTTGGTGGGCCTTCTCATAGCGGGCCTGTTGGCGCTCATCTGGTTTTTCTCCGCCCAGCCCGGGCCGCAGAGCAACGCTCTTTCCCAGGCCGTGCAAAGCGATCTGCAGCAAAAAGGGTTAAACAGCCTCACGCCGGGCCTGGGGCTGCTGGGTGCCCAGCAGGCCGTGCGCAAATGGGCCCACACCTATATCTATCTGCTTTTGGGCGGGCTTTGCGCGGCGTTTTGCCGCCTGCTTGCCCCTCTCAGCCCCCTTGGCCCCCGGGCGCAGCATTTTGCCCTGCCGCTTGTGTTTTGCACAGCCGCGGCAGCCTGCGATGAATGGCACCAGTATTTTGTGCCGGGCCGCAGCTGCGAAGTGCGTGATGTGGCGCTGGATGTGCTGGGGGCACTGGCGGGTATTCTGCTTCTGGCGGCAGCAAACCGGGTTTTTCACAGCCTCAAAACAAAACTGCAGGGCTTATGACCTTACGGCCGGCCCTGCAGTTTTTTGTTTTTCAGTCCGCAATGGGTACAAAGCGGTCTTCCAGCTTGCCCGGAATGGGCTCATCAAAATTAAAAAAGGTCATGTGGGCTGTGGCGATCAGCGTTTCGTTCTGATCCAGTATTTCCACCTCTACCACGCTCAGCGTGCTGCCGTGCTTCACCACGCGCCCGTGGGAATGCAGCATTTCCCCCCCGATGCCCGGGCGCAGATAATCCATGCTGCCGCTCACGGTGGTGGTGCGGTGGCCATAGCTCATCACGGCGGTGCCCGCCGTCATATCGGCCAGCGTATACAAAAAGCCGCCGTGCAGCCGCCCGCCCCGGTTTAAATATTCCTTCAGCATGGGCATTTCCAGCTCAGCATAGCCCTGTTCGCTGTGCTTCAGCACAAGGCCCGGCCAGTTGTGAAACGAAAAATACTCTTTATCATCCATTGGTTTTACTCCTGCTTTTTTAGGTGCCGCGCCCTCCGTTGGCTTGGCGCAATGCCTTTTTATATTACCCTATTTTTTGCGGATACGCAATCTCCAATATCACAGCCCGCCGGGCGGGCTGCCTTTGCCAAGGCAATACCGCACAATTCCCGCCTGACGGCTTAAGCACCGCTGCCGCGGCTGCGAAGCACAATCTGCGCCCGAAAAATACTCGATAATACACAAAGTATTATCTGTGCTTTTTGCTTAGCAGCTTGCACTTCTCGCTCGCTGCATCGGCACTTAGAATGATGCGGTATTGCCCTAAAAGCGCTGCACCATATCCAGCCAAACGCCCCCGCCGTATCGGCTTTGTGAAATTCCGGCGCACACAAAGCCCATGTGCTCATAAAAGGCCTGTTTTTCTGCCCGGCAGGCCAGCACGATCCCCTGTTTGCGGGCTTTGCGGGCCTTGGCGGCATAGGCCTTCATCAGGCTGTGCGCCGCCCCCTTGCCGCGAAATGCGGGCGCTACCGCCAGCCCCAGCACGCACTGCCACGGAGCGCCGGGCCTGTGCAGTGCGGGAATATAATAAAGGGCATCCTGCACAGCGGGCTGCCCAATGCTCATTCCGTGAATAAAGCCCACGATGCTGCCGCCCCGCCGGGCCGTAAGGCACCATTCGGGAAATTGCTGCAGGCGCGCTTTCATCATGGCCGGTGTGCAGCGCTCGGTCGGCGGAAAACACGCATTTTCGATCTGCATCAGCGCGCCAAGCTCCCCCGCCGAGGCTGGTTCTGTTATGATCCGCACACAAAGCCCCCTTTCGGCCATGCCTTACCGCATTGCCGTGTGATTTTTTCCGGTTTTTCAGGCCCATGGGCGGCAGGCCCGGCCCAAGGGCCTGCCGCCCATGCACCGTTTCACTGGCATTTTATGCCCGGGCTTTGTTTTTCAGCACCAAAAGCAGGCGAAAAAGCTTGTCAGAATAGCGATATTGTCTTATACTTAAAGATGTATATCAATTTTGATTCTGATCATCTGCGGCATTTTGCACGCCGGGAATATCAATGGAAAGAAGAGGCTACAAATTCATGGAAAAGAAACCGTTTTTAACCAAGGCACAAGCCGAGGCCATCATTCGCGATGTGCCCACGCCGTTTCATGTATACGACGAAAAAGGCATTCGTGAGCGCGCGCGCGCACTGAACAAGGCTTTCAGCTGGAACAAAGGCTATAAAGAGTACTTCGCCGTAAAAGCCACCCCCAACCCCTATCTGCTGAAGATCCTGCAGGAGGAAGGCTGCGGTGTGGACTGCAGCAGCTACACCGAGCTGATGCTCAGCGAGGCCTGCGGCTTTACGGGCAGCGATATTATGTTCAGCAGCAACGATACGCCTGTTGAGGATATGCAGAAGGCCTATCAGATGCACGCCAATATCAATCTGGACGATCTGACCCATGTGGAATTTCTGGAGGAAGTGGCCGGTATTCCCGAAACCATCTGCTGCCGCTATAACCCGGGCGGAACCTTCACGCTGGGCGAAAGCAAAGAGGGGTTTCAGGTGATGGATACCCCCGGCGACTCCAAGTACGGCATGAGCGAGGAGCAAATGGCCGAAGCCTATAAAAAGCTGATGGCCAAGGGCGCCAAGCACTTTGGCATTCACGCTTTTCTGGCCAGCAACACCGTTTCCAACGAGTACTATCCCGCTCTGGCCGGAATTTTGTTCCGTTTGGCTGTGCGCCTGCACAAGGCCACCGGTGCGCATATTGCCTTTATCAATCTTTCCGGCGGCGTAGGCGTAGACTATCGCCCCGAGCAGCCCGCCAACGATATCATGGCCATTGGCGAGGGCGTTCGCAAACAGTTTGAGGAGATCCTTGTGCCCGCCGGCATGGGCGATGTGAAAATTTTCACCGAGCTGGGCCGCTTTATGCTGGCCCCCTACGGTGCGCTGATTTCCAAGGTGCTGCACTTTAAGCACATTTACAAGGAATATGTGGGCCTGGATGCCTGCGCCGCCAACCTGATGCGCCCTGCCATGTACGGCGCATACCATCACATCACGGTGCTGGGCAAGGAAAACGCCCCCTGCGACCATAAGTATGATGTGACCGGCGGCCTGTGCGAAAACAACGATAAATTTGCTGTTGACCGTATGCTGCCCGAAATGGAAAAGGGCGACATCGTTTATATTCACGATACCGGTGCGCATGGCTTCTCGATGGGCTACAACTACAACGGCAAGCTGCGCAGCGCCGAGGTGCTTTTGCGTGAGGACGGCTCGCATCAGCTGATCCGCCGCGCCGAAACGCCTGCCGATTATTTTGCCACCTTTGACTTTACGCCGTTCTTTAAAAAATAAGGAGGCCCCCTATGCCCGATCAGGTGAAAGTACCTTTTGTTTCTTTTTTGCCCATGGAGCATGAGCTGGACCAGGATCTGCGCGCCGCCTTTGAGCGCGTGTATACGGCCAGCTGGTATATTGAAGGCAAAGAAGATGCAGCCTTTGAAAAAGCCTTTGCCGAATACTGCGGTGCGGACTACTGCATCGGCTGCGGCAACGGTTTGGATGCGCTGACCCTGATTTTAAAGGCCAGCGGCATCGGTGCAGGCGATGAGGTGATCCTGCCTGCCAACACCTTTATTGCCACGGCGCTGGCGGTTTCCTATGCCGGGGCCACCCCTGTGCTGGTAGACCCTGACCCCGTCACTTTTAATATTGACCCTGCCAGGATCGAGGAAAAGATCACCCCGGCCACCAAGGCCATCCTGCCGGTGCATCTGTACGGCCAGCCCGCTGATATGGACCCCATTTGCGAGATTGCACAGCGGCACGGCCTGCAGGTGTTTGAGGATGCCGCACAGGCGCAGGGCGCACGCTATAAGGGCCGCCGCGTGGGCACGCTGGGCGCTGCTGCCGGTTTCAGCTTTTACCCCGGCAAAAATCTGGGCGCGCTGGGCGATGCCGGCTGCGTGGTGACCAACGATGCCGCGCTGGCCCAAAAAATCCGCGAATTGGGCAACTACGGAAGCGACCGCAAATATCACCATATTTATATGGGCCAGAACAGCCGTTTGGACGAACTGCAGGCTGCGTTTCTTTCCGCCAAGCTGCCGCATCTTGACCGTATGAACGCCGAGCGCCGCCGCGTGGCGGAATTGTATCGCCGCGGTATGCACAACCCGCTGGTGCAGCTTCCGGCCGAGGCCCCCGGCTGCGAGCATGTGTATCATATTTTTGCCGTTCGCTGCGAAAGCCGCGATGCACTGGCCGCCCATCTGGCCGCACGGGGCATCGGCAGCAATATGCACTATCCCATTCCGGTGCATCTGCAGCCCGCCTATGAGGGGCTGCACCTTCCTGCAGGCAGTATGCCGGAGGCCGAAAAGATCAGCCGCACCCAGCTGAGTCTGCCCCTGTATTACGGCATGACCGATGCACAGATCCAAGCCGTGATTGAGGCTGTCAACAGCTTTGGCGGCTGAAAAACATTCAAAAGAAAAGAGAACGCTTATGAACCCCAGAATCATTTCCATCAAAAATATTCACGATGAAGCCGAGGGCGATCTTTCTATTTTTGAGGGCAGCGGGCATGATCTGCCCTTTGCCATCAAGCGCATTTATTATATTCACCATGTGCCGGTGGGCACGGTGCGCGGCGGGCACGCCCATAAGCAGCTCACCCAGCTTTTGTGGTGCCCCTACGGCAGCATTACCATTTTGCTGGACGACGGCACCGACAAAGCCGAAGTGAAGCTGGACACCCCCACCAAGGGCCTGATCGTGGAGCACGCCATGTGGCGGGAAATGCGCTGGGAACAGGAAGGCTCGGTGCTGTGTGTGGCCGCCAGCGAGTTTTATGACGAAAGCGACTATATTCGCGATTACGATGCCTTTCAGGCGTATGTAAAGCAGCAGGCCAAGCTGCCGTGACCATTTGATAAAAATCGCCGTATCCAAACGGGAAATTTTCCTGCCGGATACGGCGCTTTTATAGTTTGATCTTTGTTTTTCGCTTTATTTTTCGTGCCGAATGTGGATCATGTGCAGCTTGCGGTTAAAATCGGCCAGGCACCAGCCAATGGCCATGCCGCCCGCAATGCCCAGCGCACACATGGCGGTTTTCCAGCCCAGCTGCGCCGCTTCGGTGTAGTGGCTGTTGGCAATGGCATTCATGCAGTAATACAGGGTGCTTCCCGGCACCAGCGGAATGGCGGACGGCAAAAAGAATGCGGTTGCCGGGGCCGTTTTTACGCGGGCCATTATTTCCGCATAGGCGGCCAGTGTAAAGCCCGCCAAAAGGTTTGGCAGAAAAACGCCGCCCCAATAATGAAACCCCGCCAGATAGCCCAGCCAGCCCAGCGAGCCGCCCACCACGATATACGGCAGCAAGCGGCGATTGGTGTGGTAGATCAGCGCAAACCCGCCGGTGGTGACCGCCGCGCTGATCAGCTGTATGATAACCTTTGTCAAAAAATCACCCCCTGCATGAGTATAATGGCCGCCATGATGCCCAGTGCCAGCGATGCCGCCAGCATCACGGCCTCGATCAGGCGTATGGAGCCCGAGATCACATCGCCCAGCAGAATATCGCTGATCGAGTTGGTGAGCATCATGCCCGGGATCAAAAGCATGATGTCGCCAATGATCACCTTGTCGGCGTGCAACATGGGTAGCAGCTCACACATTAAAAACACCGCCGCACCGCCGATGAAAGAAGCCACAAACTGAAACTCGATCTGATTCATAAAAAAGCCCGCCAGCTTTTGCTGCATCAGGCATATCAGCACCGCAATGCACCCGGCCAACGCCGCATCGGCCAGCGTGCCGCCGAAAAACACGGTGGAGGCTCCGGCGCCCAAAATGCTGCCCAGCAAAAAAAGGCGAGGGTCGGGCCTATTGTGCAGCACCTCGTCAAGCCTGCGCTCAAATTCCTGCACACTGGGCGGGGCTGCGCAAATTTTACGGCTGAGAGCGTTTAGCTGCTCTAAAAGCAGCAGATCGGTGCTGCCGCCCTTGCGCAGGCGCAAGGTTTGGGTGAGCGGTTCGTTTTCCGGCATGGTAAGCGTTACCACAATGCTGCTGGTGATCACCAGCACATTTGCCTCCTGCGCACCATAGGCTTTTGCTATGCGGTTCAGCGTATCCTCTACCCGGTAAACCTCTGCCCCGCAATTTTTAAGTGCGCCGCCCATGCGGATCAGAACGCGCAAAAACCGGCTGATTTCTTTTTCCTGCATACTACGGTTCTTCCTTACCTATCAGTATCCTTACATTTCCGTATTGTTTTTTTACGGACTTCACTTCCGCTATGATAGCACAAATCCGCCGCAAGTAAAATAGGCTTTTCAAATATTCCGCCCTGCCCGGCCATTTTTGCTTTGATCTGCGCGCCAAAGCCAGCCTTGCAGAAATTTTCTCAGGAGTTTGCGAATTTAAGGCAACCCCGCACCATTCCCGCCAGACGGCTTAAGCACCGCTGCCGCGGCTGCGAAGCACAATCTGCGTTGCAAAAATGCTCGATAATACACAAAGTATTATCTGTGCTTTTTGCTTAGCAGCTTGCATTTCTCGCTCGCTGCATCGGCACTTAGAATGATGCGGTATTGCCTTAGCAAAAACTTTAAAAAACCTGTTGACAAACGCACATTCAGCCGCTATAATAAATAACTGTTGAGAGCATTTGTTGCTCCAAGCGAATGTCATTGGGGATTTGCATAGTGGTAGTGCGGTAGACTCTGACTCTACTTGTGGTGGTTCGATTCCATCATCCCCAACCAAAATCGCAGCAGCTTTCATGTTGCTGCGATTTTTTTATTTTGAATTCGGGGTGTAGCGCAGCTGGTAGCGCGTCTGGTTCGGGTCCAGAAGGCCGTGGGTTCAAGTCCCGTCACTCCGACCAAAAACTGCCCACGCCGTACACCGGCGCGGGCGTTTTTTTACACTGAGGGGCGTGGATGTGTGACACTGCCTTTCCATCATTTTACTAAATTGTCGCCGTGGAAACGCAGCATAGGGTGGTTGGTTGGGGATAGTAAGATGCTTGCGGAAGCCGAACGGACGATTTAGAAACCGTTGGCATAGTCCATTGCCCTAAGGGGCCTGGGGGCCGGTTCAAATCCGGCTATTGCTATGCCAACGGTTATTGATATGCAAACGGCCCCATGCCGCGCCTATTCGGTGCGGCATGGGGCCTGATTTTTTTATAAGACACGCAGCTATGCTTTCTCAATCGCCTTGCGCGTTGCCATCGGCATCATAGATCGTTTTGCTCTGGCCGTTGAAATCCCCCAGAATGCCGATATAGCTGGGGCCGGGGTTTACCACAAGCTCGGTGCCGTCGGCCGCAAAAATTTTAAGCGGATCACGCACATCGCCCTTGGTCCATGTGATTTTTTCCCAGCCGCCCTGCGTGAGATACACGCCGTCGCCGCCGGAAAGATCGTAATCGCGGGTCGCATTATCATCTTTTACGCCGGTGGCAGCTTTCAGCAAAAACACATTGCGGAACTTTACGGGTTCGCCGGTAACGGCATCCTGCTGATCGGCGCCGTTTGCGCCGGTGCGCAGATAGCGGCCGCTGAAATCATCGTAATGCAGCGTCACATCACAGCCGGTGCCGTAGTGGATGGTCACCTGCTGGGCCGTGCGGTCGCTGGGGTCGGGGCGCTGCTCGGTGCCAAAGCGGAACAGGCTGCGGGTGCCGCCCTCGGCGGAAAGGCCATACAGATCCAACCCGCTGCGGATCAGATCGGCCGTGGTGTACCAGCAGAATTCGTTGCCCATGGCTGCGCCGCGCTCACTGTCATAATCAAAGCAGGTGGTGCCGCAGTAATAGCCGTCAAGATCCTGATCCCCGAGTGTGTTGAGCAGGTTTGCGGCGTACACGGTTTTGTTGATCTGCAGATTGATGGCGTTCAGGGGCAGCGAGAACTGCAAAAACAGATCATCCCCCTTGGTCACCGGGCCCACCTTTTCCACGGCATCCACGGCCGGATACAGGCACATCATGGCCGTTTGCTGGCCGGTGGTCACTGCTTCGATCATCACCGAGGCCGCCCCTGCGCCCCACTGGCCCGCTGCGCTGGAATCCGCGTTCATCATAATGGCCACCGGGCGCTTGCCGCTGTATTGCAATTCAAAGCCCGTCAGCGGATCGGCTGTCAGCTGCTCGGTTTGCACCGCCGCGCTGTTTTGCTGCACCGGTGTGCTTTCCGCCTCCGAAACCGCTGCGCTGCTGCTTTGCCCATCGGCTGCCTTGCTGCCGCAACCGCTCAGCAGGGCCGCCCCCAAAGAAAGTGCCGCCGCTGCCGCCAGAATTTTTTTCATGCGTTTTACCTCGTTCAAAAAAGCTGCATAAAGTGCAGGAAGCAGGACCCGCAGCCCACGCTGCAGATCCTGCCCGCAAAATCTGTTTGTTCTGCCTTAGCCTGCCGATTCCGAGTAGATCAGCTCGGGCTCGGTGCTTTCGCCTGCGGCGGTGTTGTCGGCGGGCTGATCTGCGCCGTCCGAAACATCCTCAGAATCCTCGCCGATCTCCACCTCGTTGTCCACCACCGTGTTGGCGGCAGGCTGGCCGACCGAGGTGGTGTTGGTGCCCTCAGCCGAAGAATAGCTGAAGCCCTTTTCGTATTCGTCCAGGTCCACTACGCTCAGATAGCTTTTGCCCATGTTGACTTCCACCATCTCATCGCTGCACTGGCCATTTTCGTCCAGATAATACAGGCGCAGCGCCTCCAGCGGGGTGCCCTTCTGCCAATAGATCTTTTCGCACTTGCCGCCGGTGAAATAGAAGCCCACACCGCCAAAGTCATAGTCTACATACTGCAGATCCTTGGCTTCGTGGCCGGGATAGGTGTGAATATCCGTATACAGCACCATCAGGTTGGTGAACTTCAGGTTCTCATTGTTGTTTTCGTCCACGCTGTCACGCCACTGGCCGTCGGTGCCGTAGTACTGCTGCATTTTGTAAAGCCCGGTGGATTCATCATAGATAAAGCGGGTTTTATAGCTGGCAGAATGGGTGATGGTCACCAAGCCGGCCTCTTCGCCGTTCTCGATCACCCGGGGCTCGCTGTTAAAGCGGTAATCGCGGAACTTAAAGAAGGTGCTCTTGTAGTCACGGCTCATATCCACATCGTTGGAGCTGATGTACTTGCCAATGTTTTCGCCGGTGGTATACATGGTATGCTCGATACGCAGGCCCGTGGAATGGGTCTTGCCCTGCCAGTTTACACGGCTGTAATCGCGATAGCCGTAAGCGCCGTTGTTGATGTTCCAGTCGCCGTAATTATAGTCAGTGGCGTACTGCTTCATCACAACGCTTTCGCCCTCGTGTACATACAGGCCCTCAAAGGGCAGCAGCAGGCGGAAGAACTGGTCACGGCCCGAGCGGATGGGGCCGATTTCGGGAATATCCTGATAATTGGAATACATGGCCATAAAGCGGGTAATGCCGCCCTCCACCTTGATTTCCATCAGAATATCCGCCTGCGAAAGGCCGCGCTGGGGGCGGGCAGCGGTAATGTTGTTTACCATTACGCCCGTGATACGCTCGGGGATATAGCTGTCCGAGCGGGGCTCGCCGGTGAGCACATTGGCCTCATAGGGGGGCTCGGGGGTGGGGGTGGGGGTGGGGGCTGCCGTGGCCGAGGGCTTGGCTGCCGAGCCGCCGTTAGAAGCAGACCCGCCGCCGCAGCCGGCCAGCATACCGGCTGCCATCACGCAGGCAAGTGCTGCACCCGCAATACGCTTGATAGACATGTTTTAAATCCTCTCTTCTTCGCAGCCCGCACAGGAAAAATCTGTTTTCACATACACAGGCGGCTTTTTGTTTGCCCTTTCACACAGGGCGCTTTTCTATTATTCTACTTGCTTTAGGCCCTGATGTAAAGCCGAAAGTGCAATTTTTTACATTCCGGATACCAATTTTGGGGCAAGGGGCTCACAGGCCCAGCTCCTGCAGGGTTTTGCGGTCGATATGCATATTTTCGATCTGCGCCGAATCCACCATGGCAACATAGCTGCGCCCGGGGTTCACGCGGATGTCGGTTTCGTGGCCTTCACTGTCCAGAATGCGCAGCGGCTGCTCGGGGCGGCCTTTTTTCCAGCGAACCACCTCATAGCGCCCGCCGCAGAAATACAGCCCCGCACCGTTTTCCATGGAAACGTGCGTCAGCACACCATCGGGATATTTTTCCATTTCGGTAAACAGGATAAACAGATTATCCGCCGTATACGGGCTGCCGCCCTCGGCCATATCCTGCTGCGGGCCGCCAAACTCATATTTGGTGTAGGTTCCGGCGGCTTCGTTATATACAAACTCGGAATAGGCATAGCTGGAAAAGCGCACATACACGCTGCGGGCCGCACCGCCTGTCAGCTCGCGCCGGGGCTCTTGCAGCGGCACCCAGTTGAACACAGGCGCGGGCTCTTCGCCCAGTGCGGTATCCAGGCCATAGCGCTCTACGGCCTCGGCAAAATTTTCCCCGTCGGTATACACGCAGTGCTCCTGTGCGCGGGCGGCACGGCGCTCGGCGTCGATCCAGTAATAGTTGCGGTATTTGCCGTCCAGCGAGCGAACATCCGTAAAATGATAGGTATCCAGCATACTTGCCGCATAAGTAGAGGTGCCAATGTGCGCATACAGTGCGTTCAGCGGCAGCATCAGCTGCACATGCTGATCCCGCGCAGAGCGGATCGGCCCCACGGTGGGCATGGCTGTGTAATCGCGGTAAACCGCCATCAGGCGCGTAATACCGCTTTCGGTTTCCATCTCATACACAAGATCCGCTGCATTCAGGCCGCTTTGCGGCAGCGCCGCCTGCACATTGTTGATCATCACCGCCACGCCCCGGGTGCCCTGCGGGTAGTTTTCGGTTTTGGCAAGGCCGGTATAGGGGTTCACTTCGGGGGAAACATCGGCATAAAATTCCGGCTGTTCGGCCCCTTCCTGCTGCGGGGCGGCCGCAGCCTCACTTTGTGCCGGGGGCTGCACGGCCTCGCTTTGCACCGTGCTTTGGCCGCAGGCCGCAGCACCTGCCGCCAGGATCATCACCATACTCAAAGCTGCCAGCTTGGATATACGCATTGTCTTCCCTCCTTGGTTCAGCGGGGTGCGCCGCGCTGTGAGATTAAATGTATTATACCGTATATTTCTGCGTTTGTAAATATTTTGTAATCCTTTTTCTTTCGGCTGCCGTCTCTCGCCCCTGCGCAAGCGGCATATTTTGCCAGAAAAAAAGAAAACCGCAGCATCCTAAGATGTTGCGGTTTTACTTGGTGCGCCTGCGGGAACTCGAATCCCGGGCACCCTGATTAAAAGTCAGGTGCTCTACCAACTGAGCTACAGGCACATGTATAAATTTGACAGCTTTTAGATTATAGCAAACCGCGGCTGTTTTGTCAATGCTTTTTTCGGGATTTTTTCAAAAAGCCCCGGCAGCTTTTGCAAGGGCGGGCTGTGCTTGCCCAAAGCCTGCCGGGGCTGTGCCTGTTTTTGTATGCTCAAATCGTTTTTTCGCTTATGTATGCTCCAATCGCAGCACCGCCGCCGTCACATCATCGGGGCGGGCCGCGTGCTGCCTTCGCGCTGCGCCCTCCACAAGGCTTTGGGCGATCTGCTGCGGCGTACTGCCCGCTTTGGCGCACAGCTCCAGCTGCTGCACCACCCATTCGGTGCCGTCAGCCAGCACACCGTCCGACACCATCACCGCCACATCTCCGGGCTGCATCACAAATCGCTGCACGCGGCTGCTCACATTTTCGGTCACGCCAATGGGCAGGCTTGCCCCTTCGGCCAGCCGCACCTGCCCGCCCTGCACCAAAAAGCTGGGCGCTGCCCCGGCCTTGAACATTTCGGCCTGCCCGCTGAACAGATCCACGCTCAAAAGATCCAGCGCCGTGCAGGATTCCTCTTGGCTTTTCAGGCTCAGCGCCACATTCACCAGCCTTGCCGCCGATCCGCTGCCAAACCCGGCCCGCAGCAGCTGCCCGGTAAGGCGGGCCGCCATGGCACCGTCCACTGCTGCGGCGCGCCCGGTGCCCATGCCATCGCACAGGATCATGCGCGCATTGCCGAACGCATCGCAAAACTGCTCGGCCACATCGCCGCTCACCTCGCCCGCCGCCTGCCCGGCCAGGCCGAAGCACGGGGTGAACACTGCCTTTTCCGAAAACGAAAGCAGCGTGCCCGCGCGGCTGTTTTCCACGCGCGGCAGCTCCATGGGGCGACGGCACAGGCGGCTCACCTCATCTGTCAAAAGCTGCAGCTCCTCGGGGCCGGGGCTGATACGGCTCACCAGCGCACTGGCCTGCATCCAGCCTTTTTCGTTCAGCACAACACGGCATTCCAGCGGTGCAAGCCCAAGGCCCTGCATCAGCTTTTCCAGCCGTTTGCTCCGGGCGGCATCCTCGGCACCTGCTGTGCGCAGCTGCTCCGCCATGGCCCCCAGCGCCCCGGCCATGGCGCTGTATTGCTCGGTAAGCGCACTGCGCAGGGCGGCGCAGCGAATGCGCTCTTCCCGCCGTGTGCAGCGCAGCGCCTGCCCGCGCGTGAGCGTGGCGCAAAGCTCGGCAGGGTGCAGGCAGGCGCAAAACCGCAGCGGAAGCTGCTCCACCTCCAGCCGAGCGGTGCTTTCCAGCGTTTCCCGCAGCTGCAGCATCCCCTCCATGGTATCGCCGTAGTGATCCACCCAGCAGTTCATCCGCCTGCTGCAGGCGGCGCACAGCTCATTGCAGGTGTATTCTATCACATGGTCAAAGCCTTCCTGCCGGGGCGGCAGCTTGCGGCACACCTTGTCCACCGTGTCGGCAATGTCGGCCAGCGCCCCGGCCGCCTGTTCCAGCTGCCGGGCAGCGCTGTGGCCGATGCCCTGTGCCCTTGCCTTTTCGGCTTCCGGTTCCTCGGCCTGCGGCAGCCAGCGCACCGGTATGACCCGCCAGAGAAGCAGTGACAGCGCCGCCGAAAGCCCCAGAGAAAGCGCACTGTCTATGCTTTGCATGGCCAGCACGCCGCCAAGGCCCCCCGCCAGAAACGCTGCCGCCTGCCCCAAGCGCTCGCCGGGTGCCAGCACTGCCCCGGCCAAAGCGCCGCACACAAGGCCCAGCACCCCGGCGCATAGCCCCGGTGATGCCAATGTGCAGCCTGCCCCCATGCAAAGCCCCAGCAGCGCCGTGCGGGCGGCATTGCCCCCGGCAGCCGCGGCAAGCACCGCAAACCCCAGCAGCACCACCCCCGGCTGCAGCCAGCCCGCGGCAAGCCCCTGTGCGCCTGCTGCCAAAGCCGCCAGCCATAAAGCATCGTGCCCCGGCGCAACCGGCGGCCAGCGCCGGAAGGCCCAGCCCAGCGCCCCTGCGCCAAGGGCCGTGCTGAGTGCCCACAGCCAGTCAGACGGCACCGCCGCTGTGCCCAGCATACACTCGATCAGCAGCAGCGCACCGCAGCCCGCAGCCGCCCCCGGCCACCAGCTTTTTCCCAGTCCCCGCGCCAGCACCGCCGCCCCAATGGCCCCGGTAAGGCGCAGCCCCGTGAACATGGGCAAAAACGCAAGACTCCCCAAAAGCGCTCCCAAACCGGCCGCCGGGGCAAAGCCTGCCGGAACGCCGATGGTGAGCGCCAGCCCCAGCGGCGCTGCGCCGCCGGGCAGCACCGCCGCACTGAACACGCCCCCTGCGCCCAGGGCCAGCGCGTGCGCCGCATAGGGCCCAAGCGCCGCGCAAAGCCGTGTCGGCGCGGTTTTTGATCGAAGCATAGCCCGATCCCCCTTTGCCATATTTTTGCAAAAAGCATTCTCTGCACACACAAAGAATGCTTTTTGTTGATGGTATCATCGTTTGGGGGCTGATTTTGCCGGGTTTTATGGTTCGTGCCAAAGCAGCAAAAAATCCGCTGCCGGATCACTCCGACAGCGGATCGTTTGGGTCATTTATAAAGGCTCTGCACTTACTGTGCGCCAGCCAGCTTTTCGGCAGCGGCCTTCACACGGGCCAGCGTTTTTTCCTTGCCCAGATAGGCGGCCATTTCGGTGCCGCCGCCGGGGGTGCGCTGTTTGCCGCTCAGGGCCACGCCCAGCGGATACAGCATCCAGCCGTTCTTTACCCCCAGCTCTTCGGCCTTGGCACGGCAGGCTTCAAAAATGGCATCGCGGTTCCAGTTTTCCACGCCTTCCAGCAGGGGCAGCAGCACACCCAGTGCCTCGGCAGCACTTTCGGGGGTGGTTTTCTGCTTTTTGTTGCGGTACAGCTCAACATCATATTCCGGCATTTCATCAATGAAATCCAGCTGCTCGGGAATATCGCTCAGCACCTCGCAGCGGGGCTGCAGGCAGCCGCACAGAATGGCCTTGTCGATGCTGCTCTTGACCACGCTGTCGATCCACGGGGTCGCCAGCTCCACAAATTTTTCGGCAGGCAGGCGGCGGATATACTCGGCATTGATGGCCCGCAGCTTGAGAGTGTCAAAAATGGCAGGGCTCTTGCTGATACGGGCAGGATTCCAGATCTTCATCATTTCATCCAGACTGAAGATCTCCTCCTCGCCCTCGGGGCTCCAGCCCAGAAGCAGCAGGTAGTTCAGCACAGCCTCGCTCAGATAGCCCTTGGCCACCAGATCCTGATAGCTGGCATCGCCGTTGCGCTTGCTCAGCTTGTTCTGGGCATCCTTCATCACGGGCGGGCAGTGGATATAGGCAGGGATCTCCCAGCCGAAAGCCTTGTACAGCAGGTTGTACTTGGGGGTGCTGCTCAGATATTCGCTGCCGCGGATCACATGGGTGATGCCCATCAGGTGATCGTCCACCACATTGGCAAAGTTGTAGGTGGGCATGCCGTCGGTTTTCAGCAGGATCTGATCGTCCAGCTCGCTGTTATTCACCTCGATATGACCGTAAACCATATCGTCAAAGCCGGTCACGCCTTCGCGGGGCATTTTCTGGCGGATCACATAGGGGGTGCCGGCAGCCAGCAGGCGCTCCACTTCTTCTTTCGGCAGATCGCGGCAGTGGCCGTCGTAATGGGTCATTTCACCGGCGGCTTTCTGCTGCTGATGCATTTCTTCCAAACGCTCGTTGGTGCAGAAGCAATAGTAAGCCTCGCCCTTTTCCACCAGTTCCAGCGCATACTTTTTAAAGATGCCCATGCGCTCGCTCTGTACATACGGGCCCACAGGGCCGCCGATATCGGGGCCTTCGTCCCAGTTCATGCCGGTTTCACGCAGGGTTTTATAGATCACATCCGCTGCGCCCTCTACCAAACGCCCCTGGTCGGTATCCTCGATGCGCAGGATAAAAGTGCCGCCCTGATGTTTGGCCGTCAGATAGGTGTACAGCGCAGTGCGCAGGTTGCCCACATGCATATAGCCCGTGGGCGACGGTGCAAAACGGGTTCTAACAGTGTTGTTTGCCATACGGTTCCACTCCTAAGTTTTTTGGGGAAAGTTTCCCGGCAGCACCGCTGCTTTGCAATGGGGCAAAATGGCCCGCAAAAGCGCCGCATATGCGGCGGTGCCGCTTTTTGTCTTTCTCTTGATTTATACTACATATATTAAGGCCCAGCGGGCAATTTGTCAATCTGTTGGCACGGCAAGCCTTTTCTTTTATAAAAAGTATGCTATAATAAAATCCATATTAAACCATCACACGCCGCCCCATGGGCGGCATTGGAATTGTTGCAATTTACAGGAGGCTTTTCTCATGGAGGAAACTACACCCCGCAAAAAGCGGATCTTATCCGGCATTCAGCCCACCGGTACTTTTACTTTGGGCAACTATATTGGCGCTGTGCGCAACTGGGCCAAGCTGCAAGATGAATTTGAGTGCCTGTATATGGTGGCCGATCTGCACGCCTTGACCGTGCGCCAGAACCCGGCCGATCTTCGCCGCAACACCCGCGATGCAGCCGCCATGCTGCTGGCCGCCGGCATTGACCCCAAGCAGAGCCTGCTGTTTGTGCAAAGCCATGTGCCCGCCCACACCCAGCTGAACTGGATTTTGTGCTGCAATGCCCAGTTTGGCGAACTGAGCCGCATGACACAGTTTAAGGATAAAAGCGCCAAGCACCCCGACAATGTAAACGGCGGCCTGTTCACCTATCCCTGCCTGATGGCTGCGGATATTCTGATCTACAATGCCGACCTGGTGCCCGTTGGGCAGGATCAGACCCAGCATCTGGAGCTGACCCGCAATATAGCCCAGCGCTTCAACAGTGCCTACAGCGACACCTTTGTGCTGCCCGAGGGCTACACCACCAAAGAGGGTGCCAAGATCATGAGCCTGCAGGAGCCCACCAAAAAGATGAGCAAGAGCGACACCAATGTGAACAGCTTTATCCTGATGAGCGACGATGCCGACACCATTGTGCGCAAGTTCAAGCGCGCCGTGACCGACAGCGAGGGCATTGTGCGCTACGACCCTGCCGCCAAGCCCGGCGTTTCCAACCTGATGAGCATTTATCAGGTGTTCACCGGCAAGGATGTGGCCGCCATTGAGCGCGAGTTTGACGGCTGCGGCTATGGTGACTTTAAGGTTGCCGTGGCCCAAAGCGTGATCGATGCACTTGCCCCCATCCAGCAGGAGTTTAACCGCATTGTGGCCGACAAGGCCTATGTGGACAGCGTGCTGGCCGCCGGTGCCGAGGGTGCAAACCGCATTGCCGGGCGCACCATGCAAAAGGTTTACCGCAAGGTGGGCCTGATGCAGCTGTAAGCGCCGCCCCTTTTGAGGGAACCCGATATAACAATCTGTAAATAAATAAAATTTTATTTCGCCCCAAAACCTGCTTTTTAGAGCCGGTTTTGGGGATTTTTTGCTTTTGCGGCAAGTTTCGACAGTTTCCAATTATTGACAATTTTGGATAAAGTATTTATACTAAATACAACGCATCGTGTCGAAGTGAGAACACTTCACAACCGGAAACGGGGCGAATGGGCGCAAACCAGCGCCTGAAAAGGAGAGAAAATGAAATCAACCGGAATCGTTCGCAAAATGGATAAACTGGGGCGCATCGTGCTGCCCGTTGAGCTGCGCAAAAGCCTGAAGATCGACCTGAACACCCCGCTGGAGATGTTTGTGGATGGCGATTATATTCTTTTAAAAAAATACCACCCTGCCGGAGCCTGCGATTTTTGCGGTGAGATCAGCGACGATGTGGCGGTTTTCGGCTCGGCGCATATCTGTGCCGCCTGCCGCCGAAAGATCGGCCAGCTGTAAGCCTGTGCGCATGAAAAAAAGCGGGGAGAAGCCTTGGGGTACAAGGGCTTCTCCCCGCTTTTGATTTTGCTTTCAGCGGCCGGCGTTCTGTGCGCCGATCTGCTTTTCGCTGGTTTTGATCAGGTTCAAAAGGCTGCTGGCAAACATGGGATATTCGCGGCTCAGCGTTTCAGTGGTCATGCCAAGGCGCTCCACATCCTTAAACGGCTTGCCCTCCTCCAGCTCTTCGCCCGCCAGCGCTGCGCTTACATTGGCCTCGCAGGTTTGCATGGCAGCGCTGCTGTAGCCCTGCCAGCGGGTGGCCGATACGCTGAACAGGCTTTGTGCATTGCGCGGGTGCGCCGAATACATCAGGCGGAACATTTTGTACACGGCCAGCATCAGATAGGCGCTCACCTCGGTGGTGATGGCCTTATCGTTGCAGGCGGCCAGCTTGTCGAACAAAATATTCATGCTGTTGGCGATCAGCTTTTTATTCATGGTGGGCAGCACACTGCCACGGTATACATTATCCTTTACGCTTTCGGGGTTGGGAATATCCTCAACCGAAAGGGTTTGGCCGGTGCGCTCGGCGCTGCGGCCCAGCAGATAATCGCAGGACACCCCATAGTAATCTGCCACACGCACCACAAAATCCAAGCCGCACTCTCGGATTCCTTTTTCGTAGTGAGAAAGCAGCGCCTGCGAAACGCCCAGATCCTGCGCAGCCTGCTTTTGCGTGATCCCGCGCTCCTTACGAAGCAGCGTGATGATCCGACTGAATTCCATAAAACGATTCCATCCTTGTTTTTTTAAAAAAAGGGGCACTTCCCCTATTGCCTGTCATCATTACTTATGGTAAATTATAAAACAGGGAAAACACTTTGTAAATACATAAAATGCCAAGATTCGCCTGCGAATTTTGCCATTTTTGCCCATTCCACTACAAAAAGCGGATATATGCCCCCTTGCGGGCAGCAAAGCCCTAAATGTTGTGTTTTGTAAAAAGCGTAAATTTCCTGTAAAAATCCGTTTGTAATCTTTTTGTAACCATTGGAGGCTGCGATTTTGAAATACTATAAACTGCATTTGATCCGCCACGGGCTTACCCAGGGCAATTTAGACGGGCTGTATGTGGGCAGCGCCACCGATCTGCCCCTTTGCGCCGAGGGCCGCGCCCAGCTGAAAACCCTGCGCAAGGATTTTTCCTACCCCCGTGTGGATACGGTTTTTGTTTCGCCCCTGCTGCGCGCTAAGGAAACCGCCGAGATCCTTTTTCCTGAGGCTAAGCACACCTATGAGATCACCAATTTAAAAGAGATGAATTTCGGCAAGTTTGAGGGCAAGCCCGTGACCGAGCTGGTCAAGGACCCGGAATTCGCCGCCTGGATGGACCCCACCTGCAAAACCGTGCCCGAGGGCGCTGAGGACCGCGTGGCCTTTTATAAGCGCAGCGGCGAGGTGCTGATGCAGATGTTTGAGTTTATGATGAAAACCGGCACCACCGAGGCCGCCTGCGTGACCCACGGCGGCGTGTTGATGAATATGCTGGCCCAGCACGCCATTCCCCAGCATAAGCCGGAGGATTGGATGGCAGACCCCGGCTGCGGCTATACCGTGCAGTGTGACACCGCCATGTGGATGCGCGATAAGATCGTAGAGGCCGTGGATGTTTTGCCCTACGGCTATCTGGACAATGACCCCGATGCCCCCGAGGCATAATTTTTGCCAAAAAATGCCCGAAGCCGCTGTGATGCACACAGCGCTTCGGGCATTTTTGATCGCATAACCGGTTTAGTGCTTCTTTTGGAAAACCGAAAGGAACACCGTGAGCAGAATAAAGCCAAAGCCCAGCAGCTCGGCCCAGGAAAAACGCGTTTGGAACAAAACCGCGGATAAAACCGTGGCCGTTACGGGCTCAAGGCAGCCGATCAATGTGGCCTTTACCGGGCCAATGTAGCGAACGCTTTCCAAAAACACCGAAAAGCCGATGGCCGTGCCCACCAGCACGATCACCGCGATCATCAGCCACGCCATGCCATCGAGATTTTGGGGAAGGTTCCATGCCTTTGTGAGTGCAAAAAGCACCGTGCCGCCCACCAGCATTCCCCAGCCGGTGACCGTGATGTTGCCCCAGGTGCCAATGATGGGCCGCGACAGCAGCGTATAGGTCACCACGCCCACCGCCGAAAGAATGCCGAAGATCAGCCCCGCCGCCGAAAGCCTGATGCTGGTAAGGCTGCCCTTGGTGGCGATGAGATAGGTGCCGCTGAGCGCCAGCACCACCGCTGCGATCTGCACATTTTCCATGCGCTTTCGGTTCCAAACCGCCATCACCGCCGCCATCAGCACCACATTCAGGCTTTGCAGCACCGTGGCTGTGGCCGAGTTGGTATATTTGATGGCCGCCAAAAAGCTGTATTGGCACAGCAAAAGCCCCGTCAGCGCAAAGGCCAGCAGCCACAGCACATCGCGGCGCCCCCTCCAGATCTTGAAAACCCGCGAGTGCTCTTTGGGAAACGCCGTGGCAAGAAGCACGATGCCCGAAAGCAGCATCCGCACCGCCGTCAGCCAGTCGGCAGCAAGATCATAGTGCATAAAAAGATACTGGCTGCAAATGCCGGATATGCCCCAGCCGAATGCGCCCAGGCACGCCAGCGCTGCCCCCTTGAAAATTTGTTTTTGTTCCACCCCGTCACCCCTCCAACAGATCCTGCGTAAATCGCATATTGTTATTACTATATTGTATTTTGCCTTTTATGGCAAGAGGGCCCGTTCGTTTGTTCTGTGCCGCAAAGCCTTTTTACGCAAAAAGCCGCTGCTCTTTTTTTACAGGAGCAGCGGCTTGCTGTTTTATATAGGATACAGCCGTGTTTTGTTTAGCCGAATTTGATCCGGCCTTTTCTAAAGGTGTTACTTTTCGCTTTTCTTGCGCAGCAGGGTGTAAGGCGGCAGCTCCACTTCGCAGGGGATGGTATAGCGCATCTCCGCACGGTTGGTGCTGGGCACGGCTTCGCCCTCCTCGTTTTCGATCCATTCCGGGCGCAGGCTCATGCTGCCCTTGCCGGGCATAAGGGCCTCGATCTCATCGCCCGCAAAAAAGCGACCGCGCTGTATGCAGTGGGCAATGCCGTTTTCCCAGTGGTCCACAATGCCCATGAATTCCCAGTTGCGCACATAGCCAAGGCCGTTTTCGCTGTGCTGCTTTGCGCCCTTGGGCCCAAAGTAAAACCCGGGCGAATAATGGCGGTGGCTGGTTTTGTCCAGCTCGTCCACCACCTCATCGGGCACATCGTAATCGGCGGCGGGGTTTTCCAAAAAGGCATCCAGCGCCTTGCGATAGGCCGCCGTTACGCTGGAAACATAATACAGGGTTTTGGCACGGCCCTCAATTTTTAAGCTGTCCACGCCTGCTTTGCAGATAAGGTCAATAAACGGCGCTGTGCAAAGATCGTCGGCATTCAGAATATAGCTGCCGTTTTCGTTTTCCCCAACGGGGAAATACTGCCCGGGGCGGGTTTCCTCCATCAGGTAATACTTCCATCGGCAGGGCTGGGCGCACTGGCCGCGGTTGCCGTCGCGCCCGGCCAGATAGTTGGAGATCAGGCAGCGGCCCGAAATGCTCATGCACATGGCACCGTGTACAAAGGCCTCGATCTCCAGCTCCGGCGGTGTTTTGTCGCGCAGAATGGCAATGTCCTCCAGGCTCATTTCCCGGGCCAGCACCACGCGCTTGGCCCCCAGATGATACGCCGCCGTGGCGCTGGCGTAGTTGGTGATGCCCGTTTGGGTGGAAAAATGGATATCCACGCTGGGGGCATGCTTTTTCACGGCCTCCAGCACCCCCAGATCGGCCACGATAAAAGCATCCACGCCTGCACCGGCTGCATTTTTTACGGTTTCCGCCAAGCGATCCGCCTCGGCATTGGTGGGCAGCGTGTTCATGGTAAGATACACCTTTTTGCCGCGGGCATGGGCATACACGCAGCCCTCGGCCAGCTGCTCCACCGTGAAGTTCTGCGGGGCAGAGCGCATACCGAACTCCGGCAGCGCACAGTAAACGGCATCCGCACCAAAGCGGAAGGCATATTGCAATTTTTCCAGATCCCCAGCCGGGGAAAGCAGTTCCGGAACCGGCAGCATAATTTTTTCTCCTTTTTACTTCAGTTTAGCATTCACAGCCCAGGCCTTGCTGCAATTTTGATTGTGCTCCTCCACCGTGCGGCCGTAGTAGTAGCGGCCGGTTTTATCGGTGACAAAGAAATAGTAAGGGCCGTTTGCATCGGGCTCTTCGGGATACAGCGCCGCATAGATGGCATCGTAGCCGGGGTTGGAAATCGCGCCTGCGGGCAGGCCGCTGATCTCATAAGTGTTATACGCGCTGTATATTTCGGCCGGAATATTATCCCATCCGCCGTAATACGGTGCGATCCAGTTGTAGATATAGTTGTTGTCGTCGGGGTTTTGCACATAGCTGCTGGCGTTGCTTTCCAGGCGGGGATAGGGCGAGCCCGGGGCCAAACGATTGTGGAACACCGCCGAAACATGGGCGTTCTCCTCGTTGCCTGCTTCCTCCTGCACAAAGCTGGCCAGCACAATGGTGTCGTGCAGGCTCATGCCCAGCTCGTCCATGCGGGTATACAGATCGTCCGTTACCTTGCTGTTAAAATGCGAATAGAATGTGTTCACATAGTTGTACACGGTATCGTCCTTATAGAACTCGTAGGTTTCGGGATACAGGTATCCCTCGCAGCGCATGAAATAGTTCTGATCGTCCTGCATTTCGTTCCAGAAGCGATACTGGCTGAAATCGCTGCCGTCCTCGCCGTTGGCACAAGCCAAAAACTCCTCGGCGGTGCAAAGGCCCGCCTGCTCCATGCGGGCGGCAAAATCCAGCGCGGTGTTGCCGTCCGGGAAGGTGATGCGCACCGTATCGGCCGCCGCATACTGGCTGAGCGCCGCCGTGATATCGGCATAGCTTTCGCCCTTATACAGCGTAAAGTCGCCGTACTGCAGCTGCCCGCCCTGGCCGGTTTGGCGAATGTACAGCTTGTAGAGCGAGGCATGGCGGATCACACCGCTTTCCTCCAGCAGTCTGGCCACCGTGCCCGTGCCTGCGCCCTGGGGCACCGAAACGGTGATCTCGGCGCTCTCATCGGCGTGGCGGCCGCCAATTTCGCCCAGCGCACTGGCGGCTGCTGCGGCGGCCACTGCCGCCACGGCCACCACTGCCAGCAGCACGGCGCGGCCCTTGGAAAAGCCGCGTTTTTTCTTGCGGCCGTTTGCAATGTTTTTATTTTGCTGATCCATGATTTTCCTTCTTTTCTTTTATTGGGGCAGCGCCGCCGGGGGTGTTGGCGGCAGTGCCTTAGTTATCCAGCATCAAGCGCATATAGCACTCGAAAATATCAAAAGGCTGGCCCAAAAACTTGATCATGCCGTAGTCCTGCGGCTTGCCCTCGCCCAAAAACAGCACTGAGCCTGCGCCCACCGAGATGCGGGCGGTTTCCGCCCCCACCTTTTCACGGGCGGCTTCCAGCAGCTTTTCGGCTGCGCGCTCGCCCTCGGCAAAGATCTCGATCACATCCAGCACACCGTCTTTTTCAAAATACAGGGCGTAGCCGTCCTTATTAGAAACCACCGTGATGCCGCCGGAGTACAAATTGGTAAGCACCTGGATCATGCGGTTTTTGTCCAGCAGCACACTGTCGGGGCTGTATTGCTTGCGCAGCTCCAGCAGCTGGCCTGCGGTGCAGCTGTCAAATTCAGCCTGCGCCCACAGATTCCTTTTGATGGGGCGTGTGAGGCTGCGCAGGGCGAAAGCGCGCTGCCAGCCCTGCTTTTCGTAAAAGCCGAACAGGCTTTCCGAAGCCGGGATCAGGCACACAAATTCGGCCCCCTCGGTGTGCAGGGCGTTTTCGGCAAAGGCCATCAGGCTTTTCATCAGGCCCTTGCCCTGCTGGCTTTTTTCGGTGGCAAGGCCGTAAAAATAAAATCCCTTTCGGCCTTTTAAGGTGCAGGGCACCGCCGAAAGAATGGCCGCCACGCGGCCATCGGCTTCCTCCACATACACATTGCCGGGCCCGGCAAACTTTTCAAAAACCATTTTGCTGAATTCGGCAGGATCACCGAAGGCCTCGGCCCAGATGAGCTGATAACGCTCCAGATCCTGCAGGGTTGCTTTTCGTGCCATATACTTTCCCCCTTTTTGGGTTTGGTTCAAATGCGGTCACACCAGATCCTGCAAAGCGTGCAGAACCGCCTGTGCAATGCTTTCCACGCTTTTCATTTCGCCGCCCTGCTCACACTCCACCACGCGCCAGCCAAAGGCTTTGGCGCAATGCTCGGCGGCGGCGCGGCTGCGGGCCAGATAGTCCAGATCTTTTTCGTGAATGTCTTTTTTGCTTTCATCGCCGTGGTAGCGTCCGGTCATCAGCTTTTGGCTGAGCCTGGGGTCTACCCGCAGATACACCACTGCATCCGGGGCGGGAATGCCGATTTTTTCGTATTCAAAATCAAACAGCCAGTCCAAAAAGCCCTGCCATTCCTCGGGGGGCTTTTTGCTGCACTGGTGCACAGCGTTGCTGGTGGTGTAGCGGTCGGCGATCACAATGCCGCCCTGCTCGTAAAACTGCTGCCAGTTTTTTTTGTAATCGGCAAAACGGTCCACGGCATACAGGCTGGAGGCCGCATAGGCGTTCACATCGTCGGGATGCTGGCCGAATTCGCCGCGCAGATACATTTTTACGGGGCCTGCGGCCTCGCTTTGATAATTGGGATAGCTCACCTGCATCACACGGCAGCCCCGTGCCTTGAGAGCCTCGGCCAGCAGCGCCGCCTGCGTGGCCTTGCCGCTGCCGTCCAGCCCTTCGATCACGATCAGTTTGCCTTTCATAGAGCCTGCTCCTCTCCCCGCAGGGCGCGGTATTTTTGGCGCACCTCTTGGGCTTTTCCGCAGCTCATGCGGCCTTCGGGGCACGCGCCGCGCAGGCAGCGCGGGCCGCTTTGGGCAAACAGCGTGGGGGCCACGGGCAGCACCAATGCCAGCATTTGCTCGGCGCAGGCGCGGATCTCCCACTGGGCGCGGTTGCAGCAGCGCAGGTCAAAAAAGTTTTGCAGGCTGCGGGCGTTCATGGTGACCACCATCTTGGTTTCGCAGGCGTTGGGCAGCACAAAGCGGGCATCCTCGTTAGCCATTTTGCTTGCCTTGCTGCGGGCGGCTTTTTCGTTCATTCCGGCGGCGGTCAGGGCTTCAAAATGTGTTTTTTCCAGCTGTGCGGCCAGCGTTAAATAGCGCTTTGCCTCCTCGTTCATGCTGTCGATAAAGATTTTTTTAGCCTCGGGGTCTTTATCAATCTCAGGGGGGATCACATAGTGAAAATCATCCAGCCGCACATAGCGCTGGCTCTGCACGCTGAAGCTTGCAATGCGGTGGCGGGTGATCTGTGCCAGCAGCGTGCGCGAAACACCCTCGATGCCAAAGGTAAAGCTGGCATGCTCGGTGGGGCTGGCGTGACCCAGATCCGAGAGCATTTTTAAGAAATTGGTGGTTTTTTCGGGGGTGAGCCCTTCCAGCAGGGTGTCGATGTGGGCATCCGAATAGCACAGCTTGGCTGCCGCTGCCACCACCTTTTCCGGCTCGGGCGTATGCGCGATCAGTTCCACTTTCAGCATGAAAAATTCTCCTTATTCCTGTGTGTTGCTTTCCTTGGTAAGCGGGGCATAGTTGGCCATGGTTTTCTTGGTGCCCACCTTTTCAAAGGCGATCTCCACAATATGATCGCCCGCCACGGGGGTCACCTTGACCACGCGGCCGCGGCCAAAGGTTTTGTGTACCACGATATCGCCGGGGGCAAAGCTTTTATCCTGTGCATCGGCGGGCTTGGCCGCGCTGGCCTTGGGCTTGGGCGGGGGGCAGCTTCCTGCCGAAACGGTGCTTGCGCCAAAGGGGCTTGGCCCTTTGGGCACATACCGGTTGTATTCGCTGTTCAGATAGGCGCTGCGGGGGCTGCCGCTCCATCCGCCGCCCTCGGGCGCACGATAGGGCGTATAGCCGCTTTCGGCCCGGGCCGCCCGGCCTTCGGGGGCATGATAGGGCGTATAGCCGCCGCTGCGGCCGCTGTAGCCCGAGGCCCCGCCGGGGATCGTGCGGTCATATCGTTCGGCATAGCCATAGCCGCCTGCCAGCTTATCGCTTTCCTGCTCGTCTAAAAGATCCTCGTCGATCTCGGAAACAAAGCGCGAGGGCATATTGCGCTGGGTGCGGCCAAACAGCAGTCGGCTGCGGCTGCTGCAAAGGCACAGCTCTTTTTTGGCGCGCGTGATGCCCACATAGCAAAGGCGGCGCTCCTCTTCCATGTCTTCCTCGGAATATTTTGCCATTTCGCCGGGGAAAATGCCTTCCTCCATGCCAATGATGAACACATACGGGAATTCCAGGCCCTTGGCGGCGTGCATGGTCATCATAACCACCACATCGGCATCGCCGTTGTAGCTGTCAATGTCGCTGATCAGCGCCACTTCCTCCAGATATCCTGCCAGCGTGGCTTCCTCGCCGCGCTCCTGCTGATAGGTTTTCACGGCGCTCACCAGCTGGCCAAGGTTTTCCAGGCGGGTCTGGCCTTCTTCGCCTTCCTTTTCCAGCATGGCCTTGTAGCCGGTATCCTCGATCACATCCTGCACAAATTCATCCAGCGGCAGGGCGGTGCTTTTTTCTTCCAGCTTTCGATACAGGGCATAAAACGCATTCAGCGCCCCGGCGGCACGGCCAATGCTGGGATACTGCACGGCCTGCCCGCACACCTCCAGCATACTGCAGCCCAGCCCGGAGGCGATTTCGGCCACACGGTCCACCGTGGTGGCGCCGATCTTGCGGGCGGGCTCGTTAATGATACGGCGCAGGCGCAGATCATCCTGCGGGTTGGCGATCACCGACAGATACGAAAGGATATCCTTGACTTCCTTACGATCATAAAAGCGCTGGCCGCCCACGATCTTATACGGAATGCCTGCCCGGGCAAAATAGGTTTCCACCGGGCCGGACTGCGCATTCATGCGATACAGCACCGCATGATCCTGCAGCTTTGCGCCCTCTTTTAAATGGCGGCCGATCTCGGCGGCAATATGCTCGGCCTCGTCCTGCTCGTTGGCGGCGGTAAAATGCTGCACCTTGCAGCCGGTGCCGTTGTCTGTCCACAGGGTTTTGCCCTTGCGGCCCAGATTGTTCCGGATCACGCAGTTGGCGGCGTTCAGGATATTGCTGGTGGAGCGGTAGTTCTGTTCCAGCCGGATCACCTTTGCGCCGGGGAAATGCGTTTCAAAGTTCAGAATATTTTCAATGGTCGCACCGCGGAAACGATAGATCGACTGGTCGTCATCACCCACCACGCACACATTGCCGCTGCCGCTGCCCAGCAGGCGCACCAGTTCAAACTGTGCCACGCTGGTATCCTGATATTCGTCCACCAGCACATAGCGGAAGCGGTTGTGGTAATACTCGCGCACTTCCTGATCCTGCCTGAGCAGCAGCACCATGTTGAAGATCAGATCGTCAAAATCCATAGCGCCGGCTTTTTTCAGGCGGGCCGCATAAGCCGTGTACAGCTTGGAAACCAAACGGCTTTTCGCATCCGAAGCATTTTCGGCGGCCTCGGCGGGGGCGATCAGCTGATCCTTCAGATGGCTGATCTGCGAGATGGCGCTTTTTACGGGAATAAACTTATCGTCGGCGCCAAGCTCTTTATACACTTCTTTCATGGCGCGCTGCTGATCGTCGGAATCATAAATGGTAAAGCTTTTGGGGTATCCCAGCTTTTCGGCATCCCGGCGCAGCATACGCACACAGGCCGAGTGGAAGGTGCTGGCGTTCACATCGGCCCCGGCTGTATCGCCCAGCATGCGCACCAGGCGCTCTTTCAGCTCTCCGGCTGCCTTGTTGGTAAAGGTAATGGCCAGCACATTCCACGGGTGTATGCGGCTGTTGCTCATAAGCCCCTGCATCGAGCCCGGCAGCTCGGTGCCGTTTTGCACGGCATCGCGCAGGGTCTGCAGTTCCTGCGCGGTGGCAGGGCGGGGCATCCAGTCGGTGCCATGCACCGAGCCAAAGCGAATGATGTTGGCCACACGGTTGACCAGAACGGTGGTTTTGCCGCTTCCGGCACCGGCCAGGATCAGCAGCGGGCCGTCCACCGTGAACACGGCCTCTTTTTGCCTGTCGTTCAGCCTGCCAAACTGGGCTTCAATATATCGGTCGCGCAGGGCGATGAATTCTTTTGTTTCAGCGTTTGCCATTGCCATGTTTTTTATCTACCAATCTACAAGTATTTTTAATACGGAAAACCGCAAAAGTTTTTCACGAAAAAGTCCCCGCACTGTATTTTGCAGCGCAGGGGGCTTTTGTTTGCGGGCCGCGCAGGATCAGCGGCGGCCGAAGTGGCTCAGATGCGGGGTGGCATCCACAAAGCCGGTTTCCAAGCGCGTTTCCATGGAAAGGCTCTTGGAGGTGCCCAGAGCCACACAGTTCACAGGGTCGGGCGAAACGCGGGTTTTCACCTTGAGCGCCTTGCTCATATATTCCGGCAGGCCCTTCAGCTGTGCGCCGCCGCCGGTAAGCATGATGCCCTGGCTGTAAATATCGCCTGCCAGCTCGGGGGGCGTTTTTTCCAGCACCTGATGCGCTGCCGTGCCGATCTGCTCTACCAGCATGCACACAGGCTCGTACAGATCGTCCGTGGTGATGGTCAGGCGCTGGGGCAGGCCGGTGATCAGGCTGCGGCCCTTGATCTCCATTTCGCCGTGGAAATCAAGCTCGGGGCAGCAGGCCACCTGCTTTTTCAGGCTTTCGGCCATGCGCTGGCCAATGGCAATATTAAATTTGGCGCGGATATATTTCAGAATCTCATCGTCAAAGGTGTTGCCGGCCACATTCACGCTGGTGGATTTCACCTTGCCGCCCAAGCTGATCACGGCAATATCGGTGGTGCCGCCGCCGATATCCACGATCATGTGTCCTTCGGGGGCGGTGATGTCGATGTCGCTGCCCAAGGCGGCGGCCAGGGGCTCGTCGATCAGATACACCTGACGGGCACCCGCGGCGATCACGGCTTCCACCACGGCATCGCTTTCAATGCCGGTGATGGCGGCGGGCACGCACACAGCCACACGGGGCTTGATGCGCGAAGCATTCACCTTGCGGATAAAGCGGCAGATCAGCTCACGCGTGAGCATATGATCGCTGATCACGCCGTCCTTAAGCGGGCTGATCGCGGAAATATAGCTGGGGGTACGCCCCACCATGGCCAGTGCGTCGTCGCCCACAGCCAACACCTTGTTCTGGCGGGTATCCACCGCCACGATGCTGGGCTGGTTGAGCACCACACCCTTGCCCTCCATTGCAATAATGATTGATGTTGTACCAAGATCGATGCCGATATCATTGAGCGCCATCTTACATTTCTCCTTTTCGCTTCTGAAGATCTATCGTAAAATCAGTTATTTACTGTTAAATTCCGTTGCAGCGGCGCACACACCGAACACACCGGCGGCTCCGGCCTTCATCAGAGTGCCCGCGCAGGCCGAAAGCGTGGTGCCGGTGGTGATCACATCGTCCACCAGCAGAATGTATTTTCCCTCCACGCTCATGCCGGGGCTTACTGCATAGCTGCCCCAAAGATTTTGCAGGCGGCCCTGCCGATCAAGCTCTTCCTGCCGGGGCGTGGGGCGGCTTTTGTACAGCGCATTCTGCACCGGCAGCCGCAGATCGCACCCCAGCTGCTTTGCCTGCAGGCCCGGGATATGCACGCCCTGCCGTGTGGGCGGAACCGGCACGATCGCCGAAAACTCCACCCCTACAGGCATGGCTTCACACGGTAAAATTATACCATAACCGGCCCTGTAATTACAACAAAAAATCCGCGATGCCATCAGCCGGGCAAATCCGGCTGCCCGCCACGGCTCGCCGCCGTATTTCATGCGGCGCACCGCATGGCGCACCGGCCCCCGATAACGGCACAGCGCCGCCGCACCCATCAGGTGCAGCAAGTGGTAATTGCCCGTGGCAAGGCGATAGCGGCTCAGGCTCCACTCGTTTTCGCGCCGGGCGCAATCCGGGCACAAAAGCCCCGGCGTTGGCCGCCCGCACAGCGGGCACACCGGCGGAAACAGTAGGCTTTTTCCATACAGATTCATACGGTGCTTCCCTTTTGCTTTTCCTCACAGATCATATCCGCCAGGCAGGAATAGCGCAGGTTTTGCTGGCGGTTGGCCACCATGGTTTGCAGGGTGGTGCGCTGGCCTGCGATCACACACAGCCTGCGGGCACGGGTGACGCCCGTATACAAAAGATTGCGGTAGCACAGCTTGGCGGGCACCTCGGCTGCCGGGATCACCACCACCGGAAACTCGCTGCCCTGGCTTTTATGAATGGTCACGGCGTAGGCGGGCTCCAGCTCCGGCAGATGCTCGGCCGGGTAGACATACTTTTTGTCGTCCATCTGCACCGTAAGGCTGCGGGTGGACAGATCCACCTCTGTGATGATGCCCATATCGCCATTGTATGCCCCCACACCGGCTTCGCCGCCGTCGCGCTCAAAGGGGATATCGTAATTGTTGCGGATCTGCATCACCTTGTCGCCCTTGCGGAAAATGCGCTCGCCGGGCAGCTGCAGCTCCGGCTTATCGGGCATGGGCGGGTTTAAAAGCTGCTGCAGACAGCGGTTCAGCGCCGCCGCCCCCGCCGGGCCCACCTTGGTGGGGCACAGCACCTGAATATCCCGCACCGGGTCGATGCCGTAGCTGTTGGGCAGGCGCGCGCTCACAAGGTCGCCCACCAGCTTCTGGCAGGCAAGGCCGCCGGCCTCCAAAAAGAAAAAGTCATCCTCGCGCTTGCCCTTTACGGGCATTTCTCCCTCCACAATGCGGTGGGCGTTGGTGATGATCAGGCTTTTTTCCGCCTGACGGAAAATTTCGGTAAGGCGCACGGTGGGCAGAATGCCGCTGCGGATCGCCTCGCCCAGCACATTGCCCGGCCCCACGCTGGGCAGCTGGTCGATATCGCCCACCAGAATCAGGCGGCAGCTGTATTTCAAGGCGTTCAGAAGTGCCTGAAACAGCTTGCAGTCCACCATGCTCATTTCGTCCAGGATCACCACATCCACCTTCAGGCGGTTCTTTTCGTTGTGTACAAACCGCACCTCGCCGCTGGAATAATCCACCTCCAGCAGGCGGTGGATCGTGCTGGCCTTGTGGCCGGTCACCTCGCTCAGGCGCTTGGCGGCACGGCCCGTGGGGGCGCACAGCGCCACACGGTCATACCCGTTTTCCAGCAGGGCCAGAATGGCGTTGATGGCTGTGGTTTTGCCGGTGCCCGGGCCGCCCGTGAGCACCATGATGTTGCTGGAAAGCGCGGTTTCCATGGCTTTTCGCTGCAAAGGCGCATAGGAAAACCCCTGCGCGAATTCCAGCGCGCGAATATTTTGCTCCAGATCCTTGGGCGGCTCGGGGCTGGAGGAAGCCAGCATGGCCAGCCGAAACGCGATCTCACGCTCGGCCAGCAAAAGATCCGGCAGATACAGATACACCTGTTCCTCCCGCACATAGGCGCCGATCTCCCGCTGCTCGATGGCCGCCGTGAGCTGCTCATCCACCGTTTCGGGGGGCACCTTGATAAAATCCGCCGTGGTGGCCACCAGCTGGCGGCGCGGCAGGCAGGTGTGGCCGTTGCCCGCATTGCGGCGCAGCACATAGATCAGCGCGGCCCACACGCGCATACTGCCCTCCTGCGCCAGTTGCAGCTCTGCGGCGATCAGATCGGCCTGCGCGAATTTCATAAAAAGCGGTTCTCCGCACAAAAGATACGGATTTTGCGACAGCGCCTCTATGGTTTTGGGGCCAAACGCCCGAAACACATTCACGGCCTGCTGGGCCGAAATGCCATACTGCGCCAGCCACGCCACCACCTCACGCACGCCGAACATGCGCCGAAACTCGCTGGAGATCGCGCCTGCCTTGTCAGGCGTGATGCCCTTTACCTCGGTAAGGCGGGCGGGCTGCTCGGCAATGATCTGCAAAATATCCGCGCCGAAATGCTTCATCAGCTTTTTGGCCGTGGCCGGGCCCACATAGGGCAGCGCACCGCTGCTCAGATAGGCCAGCGTGGCCTGTTCGTCCTGCGGCATACTGGCCTGGCACGACTGCACCTTAAACTGCTCGCCGTGTGTGGGGTGGGTTTCCACCCAGCCGTAGGCCACGATGCTTTCCCCCACATACACTTCGCCCATGCTGCCGGCCGCCACCATGTAATCATCGCCCGCGCACACCTCTACCACGCTGTAGCCCGTATCGCGATTTTCGTAAATCAAGCGATCTACGGTTCCTTCCAGCTTTTGCAATTCCCTGTTCATGGCAGCGTGTTTCCTCCCGGTTTGCTTATGGCATTCATAATAGTATTATAGCAAAGCTTTTCCCCTGCGAAAAGGGCGAAAGCGCAAAAAAGCTGCCGCGCAGCTCTTTTTGCAAAAAGCGCACGGCAGCGATGCAGTTGTTTGTTTACAGGGCAGCGCGCAGGGCATCCACCTTGTTGATTTTTTCCCATGCAACACCCAGATCCTCGCGGCCCATGTGGCCGTAGGCAGCGGTTTTGCGATAGATGGGCTTGCGCAGGTCCAGTTCGCGGATAATGGCGGCGGGGCGCAGGTCAAACACCTTGCGCACAGCAGCCTCGATGGCATCGTCGGCCGCCTTGCCGGTGCCGAAGGTATCCACCAGAATGCTTACGGGCTCGGCCACGCCGATGGCGTAGGCCAGCTCCACCTCGCACTTGTCGGCAAGGCCAGCAGCCACGATGTTCTTGGCCACCCAGCGGGCAGCATAGGCAGCGCTGCGGTCCACCTTGCTGGGGTCCTTGCCGCTGAAAGCGCCGCCGCCGTGGCGGGCATAGCCGCCGTAGGTGTCCACAATAATCTTGCGGCCGGTCAGGCCGGAGTCACCCTGCGGGCCGCCGATCACAAAGCGGCCGGTGGGGTTGATGTAATACTTGGTGTGCTCGTCCAGCAGCTCGGCGGGAATGGCGGCACGGATCACATTTTCCATAATGTCGGCGTGCAGCTTTTCGTTGCTCACCTCAGGGCTGTGCTGGCTGGAGATAACCACGGTGTCCACGCGAACGGGCTTGCCGTCGTCATATTCCACCGTCACCTGGCTTTTGCCGTCCGGGCGCAGATAATCCATCAGGCCGCTCTTGCGCACCTCAGTAAGGCGCTTGGAAAGCTTGTGTGCCAGGCTGATGGGCATAGGCATCAGCTCGGGGGTTTCGTTGCAGGCATAGCCAAACATCATGCCCTGGTCGCCCGCGCCGCCCACTTCATCGTTGGTGCCCAGCGCAATGTCGGCGCTCTGGGCGTCAATGCTGGTGATCACACCGCAGGTTTCGGCATCAAAGCCGTATTTGGCACGCACATAGCCGATGTCTGCGATCACGCTGCGGGCAATGGCGGGAATATCCACATAGCACTTGGTGGTGATCTCGCCCATCACGTGTACAAGGCCGGTGGTGCAGGTGGTTTCGCAGGCCACACGGGCATCGGGATCTTCGGCGAGAATGGCGTCCAGCACAGCATCGCTGATCTGGTCGCAAATTTTGTCGGGATGTCCTTCGGTAACGGACTCCGAAGTAAACAGGGATCTACGCATAGTTTGTCTCCTTTTCGGTTGTGGCCGCACAGTGTGCCGCCGGGGAAAATAACAGGTTCAGAAAGCGCAACTCGTCGGAAACAAAAAAACTCGCAGCCGAAAGGCAGCGAGCGTATCAACGCTTATCTTCCGGTTTCCCGCAGGATTTGGCACCTTGCCGTTATGGCAGGTTGTCGGGCTTCACAGGGCCTGTTCCCTCAGCCGCTCTTGATAAGTTGCTATTCTGTTTTTGCATCCAATATAATAACACAGCGCCCCGGCTTTGTCAATGAGCAGTTTTAACAAAGCCCGGGGCGCTGCTGCGGATGAGATATAAGATGGAGTTTTCGGGCATCGCCCGATCAATTACTTACTTGCGGCCGTGCAGAATGGGGCTGAGCGGCTTGTAGATCAAGAAGCACAGCAAAGCGTCCACCATGCCCTTTACAAAGGTGAAGGGCACATTAAAGGTGATCAGGCAGGCCAGCAGGCCGTTCACATTGGGGTTGATGGCCTGATACATTCCGATGATCGCTTCCAGCGGCAGGTGATACATCACCACATAGGCGGGATACACCACAAAGTAGTTGTAGGGCAGGCTTACCAGCGCCATGATCAGCGCACCGGCCACTGCGCCGATGATAGCGCCCTTACGGGTTTTGTTTTTCTTGTACACGATACCGGCCACGCCCACAAACAGCGCGCCCATTACAAAGTTGAACAGTTCGCCCACTGCAGCGGTGCTGGTGCTTGGCAGCTTGATGAGGTTTTTGATCAGGCACACGGCAATGCCCGAAAGCGGACCGTAGGCAAAGCTGGCGATCAGAGCGGGCAACTCGGAAATATCCATTTTGATAAAGGCGGGCATAATGGGAATGGGAAATTCCATATACATCAAAATGGTGGCCACCGCTGCCAGCATGGCAGTTCCGGTAAGTGCGCGGGTGCGTTTGGTTGCTTTTGTCATAGGTTTTCTCCTTCGGGCAGGTTGGCTGCCCCCTCAAATTTTTTGAAGGCCGATCCATGGTTTTGGGCTGCGGGAGAAATGCCGATACAAAACAAAACGCCCCTACCGCACCAAAAAAGGCGCAATAAGGGCGAAACGAATCTAAAGTGGCTATGCCGCCGCCGTTTCTTCCATCCGGACTATACCGTCGGCTTCGGATTTTCACCGAATCAGCACCCGGCAAGCGCCGGATGGTCGCGGGCTGTACAGCACATGGCTGCTCACCGCCGGTGGGGAATTTCACCCCGCCCTGAAACAGACTTCATAACTTGTATTATACACTCTTTTCGGGAGTTTGCAATATGAAATTTTTGTGCAGCATGGATTTTTGGCAAAAACTATGGTATGATTTGGGCAAAACTTACCCATGCGAGGCTTTTATGAATTCTATTCTTTCCGATTCTGATCTGCAAAAAACGGTGGCTCTGTTTGGCTTTTCCGTTTCTGTGCGATACATTGCCGCTGCGGTGCTGGCGGTGCTGGCGGTGGCGGCCTGTGCGCTGCTGCGCAAAATCGTTTTTCCGGCGCTGGCCCGCTATGCCGAGCGCCGCAGCCGCCCGGGCTGGAAGATCTTATTCAACGGTTTTGCGCGCCCGGTCAGCTTTTTGGCGCTGCTTACGCTTTTGTGGAGTGCGCTGAACTGCCTGAAGCCCCCGTTTTTGGCCCTGCTTTCCCCCGTGTTCCGCAGCGCCTGCATCCTGCTGCTTGCCCGGGGCCTGTGGGCCAGCAGCCCGGTGTGCAGCATTATGCTGCACCAGTTTGCGCCTGCTTCCAGTGACACCGGCACACTGAACACCATCGACAGCTTTTTAAGCAATATCTGGAAAGCGCTGATCGCCGCTTTTGCCGCCATCAGCACGCTGGATCTGTTTGGCTTTAATGTGAGCAGCCTGATCACCGGCCTGGGCCTGATCGGCCTGACGGTTTCGCTGGCCGCGCAGGATTCCGCCGCCAACTTTTTCTCCGGCCTGGTGATCGTACTGGAGCGCCCCTTTACCGTGGGTGACTGGGTGGTGATCGGCGGCACCGAGGGCACGGTAGAGCAGGTTTCCTTCCGCTCCACACGCCTGCGCACAGCCGACGGCGCACTGGTTACCCTTTCCAATCGCAGCGTGTGCAGCGGTGTGATCGAAAATTACAACCGCCGCGAAACACGCCTGTTTGATTTTATTCTGGGTGTCACCTACTCCACCACCCGCGCCCAGCTGGAACAGCTGATGGCCGATGTGGAGGCCATGCTCAAGGCCAACCCGCACGTGCTGGAAAACACGGTACAGGTAAAGGTG
>Ga0129312_1000277_pt1 | contig 48960 bp, 39 predicted proteins | sample O827metagenome_FD_94434 | JGI IMG/M metagenome (GOLD analysis project Ga0129312, IMG submission 94434) | Orangutan group fecal microbial communities from Wisconsin, USA - O827 metagenome | ecosystem: Host-associated > Mammals > Digestive system > Large intestine > Fecal | place: USA: Wisconsin... | reverse complement strand
TTGCTTCCGTTCCGGGAAAAGGAAGTACGTTTTCCATATTTCTGCCGAAATAACAACAATTCTATCAAAACTGTTAGATTTCATTTTCCGCCGGAAAGAATGTGGAAAGATTCCTATGCGATAATCTGTATGTATCAAAGGATCATTTCCTTTCATACATACAGATTTTTTCATGGAGGTACTCGTTTATGGAGGTTTTACAGGCAAAAAACCTGAAAAAGATTTATGGCTCCGGCAATAACGCAGTTCATGCGCTGGATGGAGTTGATTTAAGTGTAAAGAAGGGTGAATGTTCTGGTTCTTTGAGTATCGATTCACCATTCTGCCTGTCCTGCTGACAATTCCGGTATTTCTTCTGCTGGGGTGGCTGATTCCTTGCATGATGTATGATAACGCAGCGAAATGCAGCGTTGTAGAGCAATTAAGGGATGCTCAATAACTGTTAAGCAAAAAACGGCCCTCTGCCAATGAAAAGGCAGAGGGCTGAAATTTAATCTACGGGTTTATATTTCGTCACAGTTTTCAAATGGGGTTCGGGGTTTCCGTTCAAAACAAGGTCTGCATATCCAATCGGGTCATTGTAGATTAGATAGTCCAGCTCTGACCGCTGATACATATTGTCAGCACCCTCATTCTCCACGGCGATGGTATCAATGGCAATCATGCTGCCATTTGCAAATTTTAGTTCCACACAAGCATTATCCATGTTGAACTCACAAGAAATCAACCTATCCATAAGCAACCTCCATAATATGGGATATTAAATCATCCCAAAATATTTCATAGCTTCTCGGATTGCTTTCTCTTTTTCCGGCGGACACTGGGGCTGTCTGGAATCTTCGGATTTGGGCAGATTGTAGTTCTTGCCGACCTCAATCCCACATTTTCGTTTAATCTGCGAGATATAAAGGTTGGATACCTTTAACCCGCTATGCTCCAGCACATAGTCCTTGATCTGGGTGTAGGTTGCCCCATCCTGAAATTCGGACATATCCATATCTTCCAAAGAGAACTCAACCCGAATCTTTTTCGAGTCGACCTCACCCTTGGAAAGCAAGACAACCGTCTCCACATGGCTGCACCTTGGGAACAAGTCCGCTGCCATGGCTTTTTCTACCCGGAAGCCCCGCTCCTTGAGCAGGGCCACGTCCCGGGCCAGGGTGGCGGGGTCGCAGCTGACGTAGACCAGGCGTTTGGGGGCCATGCGGGTGATGGCCTCGATGGTGTCGGCGTTCAGGCCCTTGCGGGGCGGGTCCACGGTAATCACGTCCGGGCGGATGCCCTGGGCCTCCAGCGCCAGGGCGGCGGTTCCGGCAGCCCCGCAGAAAAATTCCGCATTGCCGATGCCGTTGCGCTGGGCGTTATCCTTAGCATCCTCGATGGCCTGGGGCACCACCTCCACCCCCATCACCTTTCCGGCAGCCCCTGCCATGGCCAGGGTGATGGTGCCCACGCCGCAGTACAAATCCAGCACCAGATCCTCCTTGGAGATGTCCGCCAGCCCGATGGCGGCCTGATACAGCCGCTGGGCCTGGGCGTGGTTCACCTGGTAGAAGGACCGGGGGGACAGCCGGAAATTCAGGCCGCACAGGGTATCCTCAATATATCCCGGGCCGTAGAGGGTAATGAATTCCTCCCCCAGCACGGCGTTTCCCTTCCGGGTATTGACGCTGAGCACCAGGGTGGTAAAGCCGGGAATTCCCTTCAACTCCTCCAGCAGCTCCGGCACATGGGGCAGCTTCCTGCCGTTGACCACCAGGCACACCAGCACCTGCCCGGACACCGCACCCCGGCGAACATAGATGTGCCGCAGAAGCCCGGTGTGGGCAATCTCGTCATAGGCGGGAATCCGGTATCGGTTGGCATAGTCCACCACCGCATCCTTCACCCGGTCGCTTTCCTCCGGTAAGATAAGGCAGCGGCTGTTTTCCACCACCTCATGGGTCCCCGCCCGGAAGAAGCCGGCATACACCCGGCCCTTTTTGGAGGCAACGGGGTACTGGGCCTTGTTCCGGTAGCCCTGGCAGCCGGGGGCGGCCAGAATGGGCATTTCTGTAATGTGCTCCCCGGCCAACCGGTTCAGGCAATTTTTCACCCGGTCCGCCTTCAGCCGGGTCTCCTCCTGATAGTCCATGTGCCAGAAGTCGCAGCCGCCGCAGAGCTTGGCCACCGGGCACTGACGGTTCACCCGGTGGGGGGATTTTTCCAGCAGCTGGGTAATTTTCCCCGCCGCCCAGGTCTTGCCCACCGTTTCGATGCGCACCAGCACCCGCTCTCCGGCGATGGCATTGGGAACAAACACAGCCACCCCCTCAATATGTCCAATCCCCTGCCCCTGGGCGGTATAGTCGGTAATCAGGGCTTCATAAATCTGATTCTTGATGAGCATAGACCCATCCTCCTGCGGCTTTTCTCAGTATTTTCTCTGCCATTGTACCACATTTCCCCCAATGGGTAAAGGCGAATGTCAGAAATGCACGCTTTTTCTATTCCGCTTCCATCGCCGCCCCCCCGATGAGCGGTAGAATGTAAAATCTTCTGAGCCTCCGTAGGGGCGATGAAAATCGCCCGCAACTTGGGATTTTAGCGAGTACCCCGACGAATGGTACCCGCCCCTCCCGGCTCCCTCCCTGAGGGAGCTGCTGAGCGAATGCGAAGCTGAGGGAGTGTCGGTCGTTGAATGGTAAAGGGAAACGGTTTTTGAGTTTCGTAGGGGCGATGAAAATCGCCCGTAACCCCACGGTTTTGCAAGTACCCGGTTGAATGGAAAAAATCCCCCACACACAGAACCCGCAAAAATCACCCGCCCGCTGACGAAATATCCAGCGGGCGGGTGATTGACATTATGGGGGACGTTGTCCCGGCTCCCTCTCTGAGGGAGCTGTCGAGCGAAAGCGAGACTGAGGGAGTGTACTTCGATGAACGTAAACGGTCAAAAGTTTCAGAGCCAATATGCGCTGGTTCGTAAACCATTGGCATAGAGCAACCATCGGGGGACACTCCCTCAGCTTCGCTGCGCTCAGCAGCTCCCTCAGAGAGGGAGCCGGGGGGCTTTTTCCATTCAACCGGGTACTCGCTAATGTCCGGGGTTACGGGCGATTTTCATCGCCCCTACGAAAACTCAGAGATTTTGACATTTTACCATTCATCGGGGGGTGGGGGTGGTGTTAGAAGAGTTCGACGGTGAGTTTGTGGGGGAGGCAGGTGATGATGGCTATGGTGGTGGGGGTCAGGGCGGGGGTGTGGGTGCAGATTTGGTTGGGGCAGTCGGAGGTGGTGATGCGGGCGGTGCCGTTTTGGATGACCAGGGTGTTGTACCAGGTGCCGTCCTCCGGGGTGATGGTTATGGTGGCATCCCGGTTCAGGGGGTAGGTGCCGTATTCCCGGCCCGCCACGGTGACCCGGACGCTGCCGCCCCGGGGGGTGAGGAGGTACACACCGGCGGGAATTGCCGCCAGCAGGAGCACGGCCCCCAGAATCGCCCCCAGGGCCTTATTGGTCAGGCGCATCCCCGGCTTGCTCCGGGGCGGGGAGCAGCCCCGCCTGGGTCATGGCATCGGCCACTGCCGCCTTGGCGGCATCTGCGGTGCGGGTGGCCCCGGCAAAGCCGTCCACCTCCGGGGACTGGGCCTGGAGAATCCTTCCGGGCAGCTCCTCCAGGGCCTTCCTACCGGCGGGGGAGGTATCCTCGGGCCCCACCAGCTTCACATCCACAATCCGGCCCTGGGACACGGTTATGGTGGCCACAACCTCCTGGGCGCTGCCGACGTACACTTCCTCTTCAGGGCGGCTCTCGGCATCGTGATACAGCCAGACGCAGGCCAACAGCAGCAGGGCACTGGCCAGAAGGGAGGCCAGCCACTTCACCAGCTCCCCGGCCAGGGCCCGGCCCAGGCCGTTGCGATTCTTTGTCATTTGCATTCTCTCCTTTTTGTCAGTCGCTTGGGAAGCTCTGATGAAATCGGCAAGAGCTGGCGGCGAGAGATTTTGTTTCCAGGCAAGGTTCAGAAAACGAGGGAATACTATATGTATTTCTCGTTTTTTGAACCGCAGTCTGGGAGCAAAAGATCCGCCGTCCAGCCGCAGACGATTTAATCAGAGTTTCCCTTATAAAAAACGAATGGAGCCTGTGGGGCATTTCTCCACGCATTTGCCGCAGCCGATGCATTTTTCCGGGTCCACCCGGGACAGATTGTTTTCCAGGGTGATGGCCCCCTGCTGGCACTGCTTGACGCAGATGCCGCAGCCGATGCACCCGGCGGAGCAGACCCGCTTCACCGCCGGGCCCCGGTTCTGGTTGGAGCAGCGGACGGCCACCTTGGTGGTGCGGTCGTGCATGGCGATGACCCCCTTGGGGCAGGCCTTGGCGCACATGCCGCAGCCGACGCACTTATGGGAGTCCACCACCGCAATGCCGTCCCGGATGGAGATGGCCCCCTGGGGGCAGACATGGATGCAGCTGCCCAGGCCCAGGCAGCCAAAGGCACAGCTGCCGAAGTTCAGGCCGCTGAGGTATGCCGCCCGGCAGTCCGCAATGCCCACATACCGGGCCTTGGGCCTGGTGGCATCGCAGGTACCGGCGCACTGGACATAGGCCACCTGGGGGTCCTGGTCCACCGTTTCCTTCCCCAGAATGGCGGCGATTTTTGCAATATTTTCCGTGCTGTTGCCGGGGCAGGCATCCACCCGGGCCTCACCCCGGACCATGGCCTCGGCCACGGCATCGCAGCCGGCATAGCCGCAGGCGCCGCAGTTGGCGCCCCGGAGGCACTGGCGCACCTTGGTCACCCGGTCGTCGGTTTCTACATAGAATTTCTTGCTGGCGGTAACCAGCGCACCCCCCAGAATCAGGCCCACCAGGCCGATAACCAGGGTGGAAATCATCACAATATGCATAACCCTTCCCCCCTTAGCCCAGGCTTGCGAAGCCCATAAAGGCCATGGCCATCAGCGTTGCGCACAGCAGCACAATGGGTGCGCCCCGGAAGGGGGCGGGCACGGCCTCCTGGTCGATATGCTCCCGGATGGCCGCCAGCAGGACAATGGCCACGGTATAGCCCACGGCGGTGCCCAGCCCCGCTACGGTGCTCTCCAGGATGCTGTAGCCGTTCTGCACATTGGTCAGGGCCACGCCCAGCACGGCGCAGTTGGTGGTAATCAGGGGCAGGTAGATGCCCAGGCTCTGGTATACCCCATGGGCGTTCTTTTTCAGGAACATCTCCACCATCTGCACCAGGGCGGCAATCACCAGGATGAACACAATGGTTTTCAGATATTCCAGATGCAGGGGGAGCAAAGCATACTGATACAGCAGGGCCGCCACCAGAGAGGACACGGTAAGCACGGCAGTTACCGCCAACCCCAGGGACAGGGAGGCCTTCTTCTGGGCGGAGACACCCAGGAAGGAGCAGATGCCCAGGAACTGGCTCAGCACCACATTGTTCACCAGGGCGGTGGATACGATAATCAGAATGAGATTTTTCATTGCGCCGCCTCCTTTTTGTTCTCGCAGCCGGTGGCGCAGGTGGCGCAGCAGCCGTCGCAGCCCTCCACCAGCTTCTTGGAGCGGTTCTTGATGCCCAGGGCGTTCATGGCCGCCACCAGCACCGCCAGCACCAGGAAGGCACCGGGGGCCCGGACGAAGAAGGCAATGGGCTGGAAATTCCCAGGCAGGTCGTAGCCAAAGAGGGAGCCTGCCCCCAGCACCTCCCGGATGGCGCCGATGAGGGTCAGCGCCAGGGTGAAGCCCAGGCCCATGCCCAGGCCGTCGAACAGGCTGAGCACCGGGGGATTTTTCGAGGCGAAGGCCTCGGCCCGGCCCAGGATGATGCAGTTGACCACAATCAGCGGAATGTAGATGCCCAGGGAGGCATACAGCGACTCCATATAGGCCTGCATCAGCAGCTCCACCACGGTAACAAAGGAGGCCACGATGACGATATAGGCGGGCAGCCGCACCTCATCGGGAATCACCTTGCGCAGCAGGGAAATCACCACATTGGACACCGCCAGCACCACCAGACTGCTCAGGCCCATGCCCAGGCCGTTGGTGGCGGAGGTGGTGACGGCCAGGGTGGGGCACATGCCCAGCATCAGCACGAAGGCGGGGTTTTCCTTTACCACGCCGTTGTATATCCGTTCCCAATTCGCTTTCATATTCCCATCCTCCTTACTTCAGGTTGGCGGCGAAATAGGCCAGGGCGGCATTCACCGCATCCACCACGGCGGTGGAACTGACGGTGGCACCGGCCACGGAGTCGATGGTGCCATGGCCGCCTGCGGTGCCCTTGCCCAGGGCAAAGGCCGGGACATTTACGTTTTCAAACTGGCGGGTGAACTCCGGCTCGCCGCAGCGCATACCCATACCGGCGGTTTCGTGGAGCTCGGTGAAATGGATGCCGGTAACGGTGCCGTCGGGCAGGATGCCCACCACCAGGGTCAGGCCGCCGTCATAGGACTGGCTGTTGTGCACCGCAATGGCGTAGCCCAGGGTCTGGCCGCTGCCGTCCAGCCCGGCCAGTACCTTCTGAATCTGGGTGGTGCCCGCCGTCTCCTGGGCAAGCTCCAGGCTCCGGAAGGACTCCGCCCCGGGAACCACCGAGCGGTAGGCCGCCTGGTTGGCCCGCTCGCTATTCCGGGCGATGCGGTCCGAGGTGGTGACGTATACGCCGCTGAGCACCGCCCCGGCAATCAGGGTGATGACCAGCAGAATGCTCACCGGCTTGGGGATGGCCTTCTTGAACTCCTTGGGAATCCGGAAGCCATAGGGCACGGGGATGAACAGCTCGTCAATCAGGTTGCCGAAGAGGTTGGCCAGCAGCACCGCATAGGTGGTGGAGTCGGCGGCGTTGCCCTTCACCCGGAACAGGCCGATGAGCACGCCGGTGAGAGCACCGTAGAGCAGCTGCCCCTTGGTGGTGGAGGGGCCGGTAACCGGGTCGGTGGCCATGAAGAAGGCCGCCATCAGCAGTCCGCCCCCCAGCAGCTGGGGCACCAGATACGCCGGGTCCAGCCCATGGCCCCCGAACAGGGCCAGGAAGGCCGCCGCAGAGCCGATGGTGGCGGTGGGAATCTCCCAGGTGATGCCCCGGGAGAGCAGCAGGTAAATGCCGCCGGCCAAAAGCCCCAGGGCAGAGCTGCCGATAACGCCGCTGGTATTGCCCAGGGCCATGGCCACCACGTCCACACTGCGCCCCGCCGCAGCCTCCGCCAGGGGAGTGGCGGCGGACACCCCGTCCAGGGTGTAGCCGGTCATGGAAGCGCCGAAGGAAATCAGCAGGAAGCTCCGCCCGGCCAGGGCGGGATTCATAATATTGTGGCCCAGGCCGCCGAAGAGGCATTTCACCACCAGGATGGCAAACACCGCTCCCAGCACCGGCACATACACCGGCACCTGGGCGGGGAGGGTCAGGGCCAGCAGCAGGCCGGTAACCACGGCACTGGCATCGCCGATGGTATTGCCCCGCTTGGTGGCAAGGTTAAACAGATACTCCGTCACCACCGCAGCGGCAATGGACACCAGCATAATAAACCCGGCATACCAGCCGTGGGCCCATATGCCCAGCACCGCCGTGGGCAGCAGCGCCAGCAGCACATCCCGCATCACGGTTTTGGTGGAGAGGCTGCCCCGGTCATGGGGGGCGCTGGAAAGATGCAGCAATTCACGCATTGGCCTACCCTCCTTACTTCTTCTTGGCCGCCATGATTTCGGCCTTGGTCACCTTGAACAGCTGCATCAGGGGCCGCTTGGCGGGGCAGATGTAGCTACAGCAGCCGCAGGCGATGCACTCCAGGCCAAACAGGCGCTTTTCGTAGCGCTCGTAATCCCGGCGCTGGGCAGCCACCTGCATCAGCTGGGGGGACAGGCCCAGGGGGCACACCCGGTTGCACCGGCCGCAGCGCAGGCAGGCAGTAACCGGTTCCTCGGCCACGGGATCCACCGGCAGGGCGGTGATGGCGTTGTTGTTCTTGCACACCGGCACATCCAGGCCGGACAGGGCAATGCCCATCATGGGGCCGCCGGAGAGGATCTTCTCCGGCTCCAGGCCCTCCTTCCAGCCGCCGCAGGCATCCACCAGCTCCTGGGAGCCGGTGCCGATTTTCACCCAGAAATTCCCGGGGTTTTCCACGCTGTCTCCGGATACGGTGACACCCCGCTCCATCAGCGGCTCGTTGAAGCACACCGCCCGGTAAACGGCCCGGACGGTGGCCACATTGTCCACCACGCACCCGGCATCCGCCGGGAGCATTCCCAGCCGCAGGTGGCGGCCCGCCACCACGCTGATCAGGGCCCGCTCGCCCCCCTGGGGATATTTGGTTTTCAGGGGGAGCACCGAAATTTTCTCGTGGCCCCGGCAGGCATTTTCCATGGCGGCAATGGCCTGGGGCTTGTTGTTCTCAATGCACACCACCCCCCGGGCCTGGGGGAAGAGCCGCAGGAGGATTTCCAGCCCCTCCGCAATCTCCGCCGGGTGGCTGCGCATCAGCTGGTCGTCACAGGTGATGTAGGGCTCGCACTCGGCGCCGTTGGCGATGACGTAGCGAATCTTCTCCGGCTCCTTCACCGTCAGCTTCACGTGGGTGGGGAAGCCTGCGCCGCCCATGCCCACGATGCCCGCATTCTTCACCCGGTCCAGAATCTCCTGATTGCTCAGGCGCTTATAGTCCGTGGGCTGGCCGATGCCCTGGGCCAGGGTATCCTTCCCGTCCGGGACAATCACAATGGCCTGGGCCATGCCCCCGGCGGCGGTGGGCCGGGGCTCCACGGCCTTCACCGTGCCGGAAACGGAGCTGACGATGTTGGCGGAGACAAAGCCGCTGGCCTGGGCGATCCGCTGCCCGGCCAACACATAGTCCCCCTTGGCCACCACCGGCTCCGCCGGCTTTCCGATATGCTGGTTGGTCAGGAATACCAGCTCCCCCTCCGGCCTCAGCGGGAAAAAGGGCTTACCGGCGGTAAGCTCCTTGCGCTGCTCCGGATGGACGCCCCCCCGGAATGTAAGATCTCCCATAGACACCTCTCCTTTGCTGTTCCATGGGGCGGCGCTGCCTGAAAAACGCTGCTCCAATGTCAATTCTAGTTGTATTATAGCAGGTTGCGGGCAAATAGCAAGGTGAAAAACGGAATTTTTTCGGTACAATAATCAATAAAAGTGTACTGATTCCTGTTAAATAAGTAATATTTTATCGAAAAATCAATTTTCGCCCGAAATGTCCGTTCCGGGAAAATCGCCCCCAGCCAATTTTACAGAACCAAAACCCGGCCCTTTTAGCACAATTACCAAGAAAGGCCAATTTTTTCAGAAAACCTATGGGCACATTCACGAAGCCCAAAAAGCCCCCACAGCCTGGGCTGTGGGGGCGTACAGTATATCAAAGAAGCCTCGCAGAGTTTGCCGACGGTAGTCGGCAAATAAAGTCAAATCATTTTCTGCCGGGGCGCACCCCAGGGTGGCTTCTCTTGTCCCTTCGGGACAATTCACCTTCTGTACCTGGCAGAAAATACCTCTCAGGCCGCAAGTGTGCGCCTTGTGCGCCGTAGGCGCACAAGGCGTGCGCGCGGCGGACTGAAAAAAACTGGCGGAAAGCCCCGAAGGGGATTTTCGACAAGTGCAAAGCCCCCGCAGCCTGGGCTGTGGGGGCGAAATATCATCGGGCGGCCAGTTTCAGAAATTTTTCCGGGCTCAGAATCTCGTTGGTCAGGTAGGCTCCGTCCAGGAACAGGGCGTAGGTGGTGACCGGGGTGGGGGCGTTCCGGGCCTGGTCCCGGGTGGTGATGTGGATGGCCCGGAAGGGGATGCCATGCTCCCGGGCGGCCTGGGCCACCAGGGGGACATATCTGGCATTGAAGGGGCACTGGCTGGTGTAGTACAGCACATAGCCGGGCTGTTCCACATGGGGGTGCCGGGCGCATTCCCGGAAGCCGGGGGGCGTTTCCCCCTGGGAAAAGGGCAGGTGCCAGAGCTGGATGCCGTTGTCCGCCTGGTCGCAGGGGGAGAAGCCCCGGTGGGTCAGGAACCCCGGGTCGGCCAGGAAGGGCTTCTTCTTTGGGGCGCTGAGGATGCACAGGCCCCGCTTTCCCTTTTTCCGGCTGTCCTCCACGCAGGCATCCAGCAGGTCGCCGGCATAGCCCTTCCCCTTGAGGGATCCTGAGACCCACAGGCAGTCGATATACATATACCCCGGGGCCTGGATGGGCACCCAGGCCATCTCCGCCGGTATGTACTCGATGAAGCATTTGCCCCGCTGGGTCGCCTTCCGAAACACCAGGCCCTCCTCCAGCCGCTGGGCCAGCCACGCCTTTTTGGATGTCACCTGGGCATCCCCCTCCCGGGAGAGGGCGCAGCAGATATGCTCCCTGTCCAGATTCTCCCGGGTCAGTGTGATGTATTCCATAATAACTACCTCCGTAAATTCCCCGCTGCCGGGGCAAGGGGGAAGCCTTACACGGTTTCCACCTTGATGGTATTGGTATTGCCGGTTTTGCCGTTGATGGGGCCGCCGGTGAGAACCACCCGGTCCCCCTTCTCCAGGTGCAGCACCCGCTTGGCACTGGCCATGGCGTGGAAGAACATCACGTCCTGGGAGTTGAACTCCTCTGCCAGCACCGGGGTGACACCCCAGCTCAGGGACAGGCGGCGGAAAATCCGCTCATCGGTGGTCATGCCGATGATGTCCACCGGGCAGCGGAAGCGGCTGACCATCCGGGCGGTGGTGCCGGAGACGGAGCAGACCACAATGCCCTTGGCCTCCACGTCAATGGCCATGGCGCACACCGCATGGGAGACGGCATCCAGGGTGTTGCGGATGTGGAAATCCGCCTTGTAGAAGCGCTTGTTGTAGCTGGTGTGCTGCTCGGTGAACTGGCAGATATCCGCCATGGTCTTCACCGCCTCCACCGGGTATTTCCCGGCAGCGGACTCCCCGGAGAGCATCACGGCGCTGTTGCCGTCGTACACGGCGTTGGCCACGTCGGAAATCTCCGCCCGGGTGGGCCGGGGATTGTGAATCATGGATTCCAGCATTTCGGTGGCGGTGATAACCCGCTTGCCCAGCATCCGGCAGGTGGAGGTCAGCCGCTTCTGGATGGCGGGAACCTCCACAAAGGGAATCTCCACCCCCAGGTCGCCCCGGGCAATCATCACGCCGTCGGCAATCTGGCAGATTTCCTCCACATTGTCCACCCCGGCCCGGTTCTCAATCTTGGCAATCAGCTCGATATCCCCGCCGCCGTTTTCCGCCAGGAAATTTTTCAACTGCTCCATATCGCTTTTGGTGGAGACGAAGGAGGCCGCCACAAAGTCCACCTGGTTCTGGATGCCGAAGAGCAAGTCCTGCTTGTCCTGCTCGCTGAGGTAGGGGCCGGACATCACCTTGTTGGGGAAGCTCATGCTCTTCCGGTTGGACAGCTCGCCCCCCACCAGCACCCGGGTGACCACGTCGCCCCCCCGGATTTCGGTGACCTGGCAGACCACCAGGCCGTTGTTCACCAGCACATGGTCCCCCACGGACAGATTCTCTGCCAGCTTCTTATAGTTGACGCTGACCCGGGTCTGGTCGCCCTCCACCTCGTCGGCGGTGAAGGTGAAGGTGTCCCCCTCGTTCAGGGTGATTTTTCCGTCCCGGAAGGTGCGGATGCGGTACTCCGGGCCCTTGGTGTCCAGCATAATGGCAATGGGCAGCCCCAGCTCCTGGCGCACCTGCTTGATCAGGTCAATCTTCTCCTGCTGCTCCGGGTAGGTGCCGTGGGAGAAATTCAGCCGGGCCACGTTCATACCCGCCTGGCACATGGCGGTGAGGGTCTGCTTGTTCTGGGAGGCGGGGCCGATGGTGCATATGATTTTTGTCTTGCGCATAAAACAAAAACTCCTTTCCTATCCTGGTGGAGGGCTGCCGGGAAGGCGGCAGCCCGAGCTATTCGGTTTTGCTTATCATAGCAGGATTCGGGGGAAATTACAATCATTTTCCCCGGCCCGGCCCCCGATTTCTCCCGGCCCGGCCGGGGGATTTTTATGCAATATATACAAACGAAAAAGGTTGTGTCTTTTCCTGCTTTTAACGGAAAGTTAACAATTACAGTGGCATTTTTTGCATATAATACAATGGATTTGATATTTGGCCAATGAATATGATATTCGTTTTTGACATCATTTGCTATACTGTGGCCGCAAACAAACCAAACCCCTATGGAGGATATCGCAATGAAAAAGTTTCTGAAAAACAAGCAGACCGCAGGCAGCCGGAACGCTGCCCAGACCCGGCAGGACGCCGCCAAGGTGCGCTGCTATGTGTGCATCAACGGCGTGGTGATGCCGGTTCTTTGATTCCCTGCTTTTCCGCAGCCCAGCGGCTGCGGTATTGCCTGGGGGTCAGCCCGGTGGCCTTCCGGAACACGCTGATAAAGTGGCTCTGGGAGCAAAAGGCCAAAAAGCTGGCAATTTCAGAGCAGTCGTAGTCGGTGTAGCGGAGCATTCCCTCCGCCGCCTGTACCCGCCGCTGCCGGATATAATCGGAGACCGCTTTGCCGGTCTCCTTTTTGAATAATACGGACAGATAATTCTGGTTCATCCCCACATATTTGGCCAAATCCGAAACACGGATCGGCTCGTGGAGGTAGGTATCGATATAGTCCAGGCACTCCCGCACCGGCCGGGCGCAGTCCCGGCGGCGGCGGGCGGTGGTCATCTCCTTCAGGTAGAAGCCCAGCATCTCCCGGTGCAGGGCAATGACCTGCTGGGGTGTGGTGAGGGTATCCATCTTCTGGATGTACAGGTCGCTGATGTTGAAGGCCCGCTCCTGGTCCAGCCCGCCCTCCATGCAGCTGCGGCAGCACAATGTTACACTTGCCACAAACAGATACTTGTAATTCCGCAGGGCATCCCCGGACAGCCGCCCCTGAAGCCGGGCCTGAAAGGCCTGATCCCCCAGCTCCACCGCCCGGGGGTCGGCATTGCGCAGCAGGTCAAACTGCTCCAACTCCCGCCCCCGGCTCATATGGCGGAAATGGTTCTCCCGGTTGATAAACTCCAGATAAAACAGCTGCCCCTCGTCAATTTCAAAATCAGACATAGCCCGTCCCTCCCCAAAAAGCGGCCCTTTCTTTTAATAGTACCCCACCTCCCCCGTTTTTTCAATGGGGGAGGGCTTTTTTGACCACGGTTTGCGGTGCCTGCGGGCAGCGGCAGCCGGCGCTCCGGCCGGCGGGTGATTGGCGTACTGGGGCAAAAAAGCCGCCCGGCTGCGTTTCCCCTGGGGAAACCGCTGCCGGACGGTGCGGAAAAATTATTTGACGGTCTTCTCCCGCCACTTCTGGTTGCCGGTGGCGGTGAACTGGTTGCGCAGGGTGACGGAGCCGTCGTCGTTCAGGACGAACCAGAGCATATCGTTGTCCACAGGCCGCAGGCCGCCGGTGGCCTGGGTCTCCAGAACCTTCAGGGCCATTTCGTATGTATGCTCGCTGTAGGCGGCGCTTTCCATATAGCCCTGCCACTGGTTGGGGCGCTCAATCTCATCTTGCAGGCTCTGGCCGTAGCCGTTGCTCCGGTCTTCGCTGCGGTTTACCGCCACCCACATAATCACGGTCTTCACATTGTCGGACCGGCCGCCGCCTACGCTGTCGGCCAGCCGGGCCAGGGCCGCCGCATCCGCATTCACCGGCGGGGCGGTGGGGGCCTCGGTAGCCTCCTGGGTCTCGGTAACCTCCGGCTCGGTGGGCAGCGGCGCCTCTACCTGGGTTTTCCCGCCCCCACGGGGCAGGGCCAGGGCCAGAATCAGCGCCAGCAGAATCACCGGCGACCAAAGCCGGATATCAAAATACCAGCGCACATCCTCCCCCAGGTGGGCAAAATAATTGCGCAGAAACCCGGGCATGGGGATGGCCTGCTTCTTCGGCTTGCGCCTGCGCCGGGGCTCCATCTTCCTCTCTTCCTTCGGCGTCTGTTCCATAATACTGTCTCCTTCTGTGCCAAAAAATCAAGAATAGGAAATTCTTCCCTTCCATTATAGCCCCGCAGATGGTGGAAGACTGTCGAAATCGGGAAAAGAAAAACTTTTTCTCCCAAAATTCCCACCTCTGCCCCTGGGGAAGCACCGCCCCGGGCTATCTGTCAATATTATTATAACATATAGCCACGAAAAAGTCAATTTTTTCCTGTTTTCCGGTAATTATGTCAACTTTTTTGCGAGAATTATGTAAACATTTCCCCATCCCCCCCGGTTGACCGGTGAAGTGTAAAATTTTTTGAGTTTCGTAGGGGCGATGAAAATCGCCCGTAACCCCGGATTTTAGCGAGCACCCGGTTGAATGGCACCAGCCATTCCCGGCTCCCTCTCTGAGGGAGCTGTCACGCCCGCAAGGGCGTGACTGAGGGAGTGTACCCCGATGAACGTAACCGCTCAAAAATTTCAGAGTTTATAATGGCCGGTGGGTAAATTATTGGCCCGGTGGAACCATCGGACGACACTCCCTCAGTCTCGCATTCGCTCGACAGCTCCCTCAGAGAGGGAGCCGGGATGGGGTGCGTACCATTCAATGTGCAGCTCAGAAACTCCAACGTTGCGGGCGATTTTCATCGCCCCTACGGAGGGCGGGTTCCATTCATTAGTGGGGCGGAAAAAATATAATTTTCCCCCTTTACAATTCTTTCCAGATAATGTATAGTATCGTCGAACAGAGTAGGAGACCCTGCGTGAAGTGCTGCTGGAATGGGGAGTTGTATGGCAGACGAAGGACCAAAAGTCCGCGATAGCGTTTCCGCACCCGCTGCGCCATAAAAGGGGTTTCCTCCTTTATGTAGCAACGACACTCGGTTGAGCGAACGGCACGGTTAGTTATCCCTGTCCGGCTCTCGGGTATGCCAGAATACTGTTGATATGCTCCCCAGTGGCAGTGCGCCGCTGGGGCTTTTTATTTCGGTATTCCCGGGGCTGTCCCGCTGTCCGATGCCCAACGCTCCTACATCAAAAGGAGGAATTTTTTATGTCCCAAATCAAGTCCAAAACACTCTACCCCCACCCCTTCTCCAAGGCCTACTGGAAAGATGCCGCCCTGGAGCTGAAGGACACCCACATGCTGGTCGTCACGGCGCTGCTGACAGCGCTGCGTATCGCAATGAAGCCCCTTGCCATTCCTCTGGCACCCCAGCTGAGCATTCAAACCGCCATGCTGGCAACGGCCTTGGGGGCCATGATTTTCGGACCCGTGGTCGCCATCCCCGCCGCCATAATTTCCGATACCATCGGCTTTGTTCTCTACCCAACCGGCGACTATTTCCTTCCCTTCATTCTAACGGAAATCGCCAGCACCATGATTTATGCCCTGTGCCTATACCGCTGCAAGGTGACAACCACCCGAGTCATGCTGAGCCGGTTCTTTATCTGCCTGTTTGTGAATGTTGTTTTACAGCAGTTGATTTTCGCCTGGTGGTACGTGTATACTGGCAGCCCCGAAAAGGCCAAAAATCAGATTCTGGGCATCATGGGTCTGGCACGCATCCTGAAAAATCTTGCCCTTTTCCCCATTGAATCCGTTGCGTTGACGCTGTTCCTGCGGGCACTGATACCGGTAACCAATCGCATGGGGCTCACCTATGCGGGGGCTGATGCCAAGCAGAGCCTGAAATTCACCAAGAAGCAGATTGTCACCCTGGTGCTGCTGTTCCTGGTGGGCGTGGGCTGCGTGTTCGGCTACCTGACCTATTACTACGACACCACCAACCTGATTACCAAGTCCCAGGGCACCGAACGCTACGATGCCAACACCGCCGTGGCCCAGGCCGTGGCAGACAACACCCAGGGGCTGGAGGGGGAGACGGTGATTGCCATTGTCACCAAGTCCAATAAGCAGTTCCTCAGCCACGAGATGCACTACACCGCCATCTGCTACACCGTAAACCAGGAGGCGCTGGAGGCCTACGAAATCAAGGACTGCACCGACAACGCCCAGAAGATTGAGGCCATCCGTGCCATGTCCAAGACCCCTGCCGGAAAGGCCGCCGATGCCGGTGCCCTGACCCAGATCGGCACCGCCACCCTGACCATCAACGACAAAACCGGCCAGGTCCTCACCTGCACCCTGACCCCCGCCAACTAAATTGTAACGCCCGCCGGAAAACATCCGGCGGGCGATTTTATTGAGGGATTGAAAAAACGCCTTTCGTAGGGGCGATGAAAATCGCCCGCCAACCCCACGGTTTTGCAAGTACCCGGTTGAATGGCAAAAGCCCCCGCTACCGTTCCCGGCTCCCTCTCTGAGGGAGCTGGCAGCCCGATAGGGCTGACTGAGGGAGTGTCGTCCGATGGTTGCTCGGGGGCGATGGTTTCCTCACAGGTTTTTTTGGCTCTGAAATTTTTGAGCGTTTACGAGCAACGAAGTACACTCCCTCAGTCTCGCTTTCGCTCGACAGCTCCCTCAGGGAGGGAGCCGGGAATGGCTGGTTCCATTCATCGGGGTGCTCGCTAAAATCCGGGGTTGCGGGCGATTTTCATCGCCCCTACGAAAGCTCAAAAATTTTTACATTCCACCATTCATCGGGGTACACTCCCTCAGTCTCGCTTTCGCTCGACAGCTCCCTCAGGGAGGGAGCCGGGAATGGCTGGTTCCATTCAACCGGGTACTCGCTAAAGTCCCAGGGTGCGGGCGATTTTCATCGCCCCTACGAAAGCTCATTTTACTGCAAATGGGACAGCTCCCTCGGGGGGGAGGGAGCTGTTGGGGGGTTATTCGATTCGGATGGTTAGGATTTCGTAGGGGTGGATGGTGCAGGGGATTTGGCCGTTGGTTACGGTGAGGGGCTGCTGGGGTTCTTCCAGGAGGTTGGTGATGCAGGCCTGGGTGGTAGTGGGGGGGACGGTGAGGGTGAATTTGGTGCGGGCATTTTCGCACTCGTACAGGCGCAGGATGGTGCCCTGGCCGTCTTCGGCCTGCTTCACGGTTTCCAGAATCACGTTGCTCTTATCCACGGCGGCATAGCTGTAGGTCTTTCCCGGGGTGCCTGCGGGGAGGACGTAGGCGGGCTGGTTCAGCTTGTAGCTTTCCCGGACGGTGCCGGCCTGCTTCCAGGTCTCGCCGTGGGGGTACAGGGCGTAGGTGAAGCGGTGGGTCTCCACGTCGGCGTTGGGGTTGGGCTCCACGCCGCTCTTGATCAGGGTCAGGGCCACCACCCCTTCCAGGACGCTATGGCCGTACTTGCAGTCGTTGAGCAGGCTGACACCGTAGTGGCCCTCGGAGTAGTCCATCCACTTCTGGCCGCAGCTTTCGAAGCGGGCCTTGTCCCAGCTGGTATTGGCGTGGACCTTCCGGGTGACGTTGCCGAACTGGACATCGAAGGTGGCCTCGTCGGTGTGGATATCCAGGGGGAACTCCGCCTTCAGCAGGTGCTGGTGGAGCTTCCAGTCCACCACCGTCTCGAAGTCGATGCGCCGGGTGTTGGCGTAGAAGTGAATCCGCTGGCGCAGGGTGCAGCCGCAGAAGCCATAGCACAGCTCCAGGGTGGTCTGCACCGGGCCGTCCTCGGTCCAGGCCAGGGACTGCAAATCCTCCACATCGTAGTGCTTCTCGGTGTAGTAGCGGTCGATATCCCAGTTGTCATAGTAGATGGGCTTATCCTCGTAGACCCGCAGGAGGTTGCCCAGGGTGCCGGGCTTCATCAGCTCCCGGTCATGCTCCTTGTCCAACAGGGAGGCGAAGCGGCCCTTGCCGTCCAGGGTGACGGAGTAATAGGGAGTCTCCAGGTGGAAGTCATCCCGGCGCAGGAAGGGGGAGGGTGCCTGACCCTCTGCCCGGCGCAGGGTGACATACCCCTTGGCAGGGAGGTTTTCCAGATAGGCCACGGCTCCCGCCGCCGTCTGCTGGACAGGGTAGCGGCGGCCCGCTCCGTCCTCCAGCGCCTGGGCCGAAAGCTGCCCCAGGTGCACCACGTCGCTGCGGGCAAAGCCCAGGGTATTGAACACGGTGACCCCGTCCCCGGCTCCGGCCAGTGCTTCCAGCCGGGCCTGAATCAGGCCGCTGACCTCCTGCTCCAGGGCGGCGTACTCCTGCTTGGTTACGTCGTACACCTCGGCAATGGAGCTGCCGGGGAGGATGTCGTGGAACTGGTTCAGCAGGATCACATCCCGCCACAGCCGGGTATCTGCCTGGGCGGGGTAGTCCCCGGACAGCACACCCAGGGTCTCCAAATCCATCATGGCCAGCTCGCTCTTGCGGTTGCCCCGCTTGTTCCGGGCCATGGAGGTATAGGTGCCCCGGTGGTACTCGAAGTAGAATTCTCCCTCCCAGGTTTCCAGGCGGCGGTTGTCCTTCACCCGCTGGTTCAGCTGGTCGAAATAGGTTCTGGCGGTTTCCTGGCGCACCTTGGGGATGCCCCGGATGCCCTGCTCCATCCGCTGGGAGGTTTCCAGCATCTGCCGGGTGGGGCCGCCGCCGCCGTCGCCGTAGCCGTAGGAGATGAGGATATCATTGTTGATTTCCTTATTCTGGTAGCGCTCCCAGCCGCCCATGATGGCATCCGGGTGGAGCATACCGTTGTAGGTGGTGAAGAAGCTCTCCTTGGGGTTCTGGCCCACCCCCAGGGTGGTAATCAGGTGGGTCAGCACCTCGCTGCCGTCAATGCCCCGCCAGAGGAAGGTATCGTTGGGAATCCGGTTGATCTGGTTCCAGGCCAGCTTGGTGGTCATAAAATAGTCCACTCCGGATTTCTTCATAATCTGGGGCAGGGCTCCGGAGTAGCCGAAGACGTCGGGCAGCCACAGAATCTTGCTGTCCTGGCCGAATTCCTCCCGGAAGAACCGCTTGCCGTAGAGGAACTGCCGCACCAGGGACTCTCCGGAGGTCAGGTTGCAGTCCGCCTCCAGCCACATGCCGCCCTCGGTTTCCCAGCGGCCCTGGGCCACCCGCTGCTTGATTTTTTCGTACAGCTCCGGGTAGCGCTGCTTCAGGAAATCGTACAGCACCGGCTGGCTGGACATGAATTTATAATTGGGGTACTCCTCCATCAGCTTCAGCACCGTGGCGAAGGAGCGCACCACCTTCTCCCGGGTCTGGGCCACGGTCCACCACCAGGCCACGTCGATGTGGGTATGGCCGATGCAGGTGGCCACCACCTGGTCCCAGCCCCCCATTTTCTCGTACAGCTCCCGGGTGATGTGGGCCTGGGCCCGGCGGAGGGAGGCATAGAATTCCTGAGAATAGGGCTGGCGCAGATCCAGCAGGTTGATGGTGTCATTCAGCACCGTGCGGAGATCCAGGCGGAGCTTGCTGTCCTCCTCCATCCGGGGGAAGGCCTGTAGGGGCACCAGCAGGTCATAGTACAGGTGGTTGATTTCCTCGTCCAGCACATACAAATCCGCCAGGAAGGCGAACTCCCGGTGGAGGGTGCCGGTATAGGCCTGGATGTCCACATCCAGGGTCTGGCCCCCCTGGGCCTGGCGGCTCAGCAGCACCTCCCGGTGGTTCATGTCCGCACCCTGCACCACCTGGCCGTTGATAAATACCAGGAACTGGGGGTTCTTGCCGTCGTCCCACTCCTCAATCTGGGTGTGGATGCGCAGCCACACGGACTTTCCGGCAAAGTCCTGGGGGATGGTCACCCGGCTGCGGAACCAATAGTGGGTGCCGGGGATGCCGTGGAAGTCGGTGCTCTGGCCCTGGAACTTCCCCTCGAACTGGTCGGTACCGGCATAGTCGGCGTACCAGCGCATGGTCTGGCAGTCGAATTTCTCCCAGGGGTTGGAAGCCGCCTCCGCCTCCTCCGGGCGGAAGAACTGGCCCTTCTTATACTGCCAGTCCGGCAGGCTCCGGCTCTCCCGGAACCGGAAATGGGCCAACTGATTGCAGATAACCTGAATTCTCTGTTCAATATAATACATGGACATTCCCTCGCTGTATTTTTTTATGGATCCTTCCTGATTGTACCAACCCCGCCCCGATTTTTCAATCTTTTTTGGAGGCAGTTGGCTCTATGGCGAAATGTAAATACTTTTGAACGGCACGTTGTGTGGTGAAATGTAAAAAACTTCTGAGCGGCACGTTGTGTGGTGGAATGTAAAAACTTTTGAGTTTCGTAGGGGCGATGAAAATCGCCCGTAACCCCGGATTTCAGCGAGTACCCCGATGAATGGGAACGCTTCCCGGCTCCCTCTCTGAGGGAGCTGGCACGCCCAAAGGGCGTGACTGAGGGAGTGTCGTCCGATGGTTGATTCATGCCAATGGTTTACACACTGGCCCATTTTGGCTCTGTAATTTTTGAGTGGTTACGTTCATCGAAGTACACTCCCTCAGTCTCGCATTCGCTCGACAGCTCCCTCAGGGAGGGAGCCGGGAACGCCCCCACCAGGCTCCCTCTCTGAGGGAGCTGGCACGCCCGAATGGGCGTGACTGAGGGAGTGTCGTTCGTTGGTTCTTCCATGCCAATGGATTACGAACCAGCGCATATTGGCTCTGAAATTTTTTACCGGTTTCGTTCATCGGGGGACACTCCCTCAGTCTCGCTTCGCTCGACAGCTCCCTCAGAGAGGGAGCCGGGAACGCCCCCACCAGGCTCCCTCTCTGAGGGAGCTGGCACGCCCAACGGGCGTGACTGAGGGAGTGTCGTCCGATGGTTGATTGATGCCAATGGTTTACACACTGGCCCATTTTGGCTCTGAAATTTTTGAGCGGTTACGTTCATCGAAGTACACTCCCTCAGTCTCGCTTCGCTCGACAGCTCCCTCAGAGAGGGAGCCGGGAACGCTCCCATCCAGGCTCCCTCTCTGAGGGAGCTGGCACGCCCGAATGGGCGTGACTGAGGGAGTGTCGTTCGTTGGTTGCTCCGTGCCGATGGTTTACACACCAGCGCATATTGGCTCTGAAATTTTTTACCGGTTACGTTCATCGTAGTACACTCCCTCAGTCTCGCATTCGCTCGACAGCTCCCTCAGAGAGGGAGCCGGGAACGCCCCCACCAGGCTCCCTCTCTGAGGGAGCTGGCACGCCCGAATGGGCGTGACTGAGGGAGTGTCGTCCGATGGTTGATTGATGCCAATGGTTTACACACTGGCCCATTTTGGCTCTGAAATTTTTGGGCGGTTACGTTCATCGAAGTACACTCCCTCAGTCTCGCATTCGCTCGACAGCTCCCTCAGAGAGGGAGCCGGGAACGCCCCCACCAGGCTCCCTCTCTGAGGGAGCTGGCACGCCCGCAAGGGCGTGACTGAGGGAGTGTCGTTCGTTGGTTGATTCATGCCAATGATTACCCACCGGTCATTATAAACTCTGAAATTTTTGGGCGGTTACGTTCATCGTAGTACACTCCCTCAGTCTCGCATTCGCTCGACAGCTCCCTCAGAGAGGGAGCCGGGAATGGGCGGGTGCCATTCAACCGGGCGGTCGGAAAATCCGGGGTTTCGGGCGATTTTCATCGCCCCTACGAAACGTTTATCAGCCCTTTACGGCGCCGACGGTGAGGCCGGAGATGAAGTATTTCTGGAAGAAGGGATAAATGCAGGCGATGGGCACTGCCACCACGAAGGCGATGGCCATGCGGACGGATTCCTGGGGCATCTGGCGAATCATGTCCGACTGGGTCAGTCCGGCGGTGGGGTTCTTGGTGAGGAATTCCAGATTCTTCTGCATGGAGTTCAGCATGGCCTGCAAGGACTGGAGCCGGACGCTCTTGATGTACAGGGTGGACTGGAACCAGTCGTTCCAGTAGCCGAAGGCCAGGAACAGACCGATGGTGGCCAGCACCGGCTTGGAGATGGGCAGCACAATGCGGAAGAAAATGGTGGGCTGGGATGCGCCGTCAATCCGGGCGGACTCGATAATGGAGTCCGGCACCGTGGTGCGGAAGAAGGTCCGGGCGATGGTCACATTGAAGCTGGACACCGCCAGGGGCAGAATCAGGACCCAAATCGTATCCTGGAGCCGCAGCACCTGGGTATTGACCACATAGGAGGCAGCCAGGCCGCCGCCGAAGACCATGGGGATGAATACCAGGATGGTAAGCAGCCGGTTCAGCCGGTACTCCGGCCGGGAGAGCACATAGCCCATCAGGCAGGTCAGGGCCACCCCCAGCGCCGTGCCCACCACCGTCACCTTTACGGAAATCCACAGGGAATTCAATATGGTGGCCCGCTGGGTCCACAGGTACTTATAGGCCTCCCCGGAGATGGTCTCGGCGGTGACGAAGAACTGGTAGCCCTGGGTGCGGATGACGCTCTCTTTGGTAATGGAAATCAGGAAAATGTAGACAATGGGCAGCACGCAAATCAGTGCCAGCAGGAGGAAAATCAGGTTGAACAGAACGTTGGTCACCGGCTTGATGCGATTCAGCCGGGACATATTGTCGTTGGTGACCACCTGACGCTTTTTCTTATGGTCTTTCGTTGCCACGTCAATCCCTCCCGTCAAATCAGTGCGCTGTTCTTATCCACTTTGCGGACGATGGCATTGGCCGTGAGGATGGTGATGCAGCCGATTACCGCCTGGAACAGGGAAGCCGCCGCATTCTGCCCCAGCTTGACGGAGGTGGTGACCATCTGGAAAATCTTCACGTCGAAGGTTGCCACCACCGGGGTCAGGGGCTGCCCGGCACCCCGGGTGACCTGATAGAACAGGCCGAAATCCGAAGAGAAGATATGCCCCACGGACATAATGAACATCATAATGATAATGGGCCGCAGGGAGGGCAGGGTAATGAACCGGGCCTGCTGGGCCTTGCTGGCGCCGTCCAGCACCGCCGCCTCGTACAGCGTGGAGTCCACGCCGGTGATGGAGGCCAGATACACCACCATGCTGTAGCCCAGCACCTTCCACACGTGCATGAATATCAGGATGGCGGGCCAGTATTTGGGCTCGAAATACCAGTTGATATTCTCGCCGCCGAAGGCCCGGAGGATGGCATTCAGCAGTCCCTTGTCCGTCACCAGGAAGGCGTAGACGAAGTAGCTGATAACCACCCAGCTCATAAAGTGGGGCATGAACATCAGGGTCTGGTAGGTTTTGGACTTGCGCTTGGAGTAGATATTGCCAATCATAATGGCTGCGCCCACCGGCAGGACAATGTCCAGCACGATAAACACCGCATTGTACAGCAGGGTGTTGCGCAGAATCCGGGGGAAGTCCCGAAGGTTCAGGAAATACTGGAAGTTCTTTATCCCCACCCATTCGCTGTGCATCAGATTGTAGAAGAAGTTCCTGCCGGCATCCACAATCTTATAGTTCTTGAAGGCCAGCACAATGCCGAACATGGGCAGATAGCAGAACAGGATGTACCACACCACCGTGGGGATTGCCAGCAGGGACAGCTCGGTATCGTCCCTGCGCCATCTGCGCCGCTTCTTGCTCAGATGCGGGGCAGCCGCCGTTTCTTTTGTGGAAGCTCTCATGGTTGCCCCCGCCTTTCTTACCGGTATGTTTTTGTGGGTCTATATTTGGTATAGCGAATTCCACCAAATTGTATAGTATAAAAAGGGGGAATCATAGTATAAAAAGGATACATTCTTGTGAAAATATTACGACAATGTTTCCTTGCTTCTCTATTGTATTTGTGCAATTTTTACATAATCTTTTCAAAATTTTTGTCAGAACCGCCGATTCTTGAAAATAATTGTTTTTGGGTCTTCCCTGTGCCCCCCTTTTTGTGGATAATAGGGGCGGGGAGATTTTCCCATCATACATCCAGAAGGAGCGTTCGTATATGAAACCTACTTTCCATATTCTCGGCACTGCGCCGGAGCACTACCAGCAGGCCCTCCGGGCCCTGGAGGAGGACCTGGGTGTCCGCTTCGCAGACACCGGCATTGACGTAACCTGCATCCCCGGCCAGGAGCTGGCGGTGGAGTGCGACGGCACCGCCGTCACCGTCACCTGGGGAGCGCCCATCCAGTTCTACCGGGCCATGAGCCTGATTCCCGTTCCCCTGGCCCCCTGCTCCATCCACGAGAAGGCCCGGTTCCAGTCCTCCGGCATTATGTTCGACTGCTCCCGCAATGCGGTGCTGAACCCCACGGCCCTGCGGTTCTTCCTGCGGAAGATGGCCCTTATGGGCCTGAACCTGGGCATGATGTACACCGAGGACACCTATGAGGTTCCCGGCCAGCCCTTCTTCGGCTACAAGCGGGGCCGCTACACCTATGACGAGCTGAAGGCCCTGGACGACTACGCCAATCTCTTCGGCATCGAGCTGTGCCCCTGCATCCAGACCCTGGGGCACCTGAAGCGCATCCTCCACTGGCCTGCCTATCACCACCTCCGGGACAATGACGAGGTGCTCCTGGCCGATCTGGAGGAGACCTATGTGCTGCTGGAGCAGATGATTCAGGCCGCCACCGCCCCCTATCGCTCCAAAAAGATTCACCTGGGCATGGACGAGGCCTTCGGCGTGGGCCTGGGCGCCCACCTGACCCGCTTCGGCTATGAGGACCCCCACAGCGTCATTGGCCGCCACCTGTCCCGGGTGCTGGGCATCTGCGACAAGTACGGCCTGAAGGCCATGATGTGGAGCGATATGTACTTCCACCTGGACGGCCGGAACTACCACAGCCCCGGTCTGCCCTCGGAGAGCGCCAAGGCCGCCGTGGACCCCCGGATTACCCTGATGTACTGGGACTACTACCAGAGCCAAGAGGAGAAGTACGCCGACGCCCTGTATAAGCACGCCCAGTTCCCCGCCCCCACGGTGTTCGCCGGGGGCATCTGGACCTGGATCGGCCCGGCCCCGGACTACCCCACCACCATTGCCAACACCGTGGCCGGCCTCACCGCCTGCGCCAAGGCGGGGATCCCCCTGGCCCTGGCCACCGCCTGGGGGGACAACGGCGGGGAATGCAACCTCACCGCCGCCCTGCTGGGATTGCAGCTGTATGGCGAGCTGACCTTCCGCAGCGAGTATGACCCCCAGCTTCTGGCGGAGCGCTTCCGCCGGTGCTGCCACGCAGATGCCCAGGCCTTCCTGGATCTGAGCCTGCTGAACTATATGCCGGGAATGAAGGACAACCCCTCGGACCCGGTGAACGCCTGCAAATTCATGCTGTATCAGGACCCCCTGGTGCAGCTGTTCGAGGCGGATACCCAGGGCTACGCCATGGCCCGGCATTTCGGCAGCCTGGTCACCCGCTATGCCCGCTACGCCGTGGAGAATCCGGAGTATGGGCTGCTCTTCGACTTCTATACCGCCCTGGCCAACGCCCTGGCGCTGAAATGCGTGTGGCACGAGCAGGCCGGTGAGGCCGTCCGCAGCCGCAACCGGGAGCAGGCCGCCGCCCTGGCCGACGGCATCCCCGCCACGGTGGAGGCCCTGAACACCCTGCGGGTGGTGTGGCGGAAGCTGTGGGAGACCACCAACAAGCCCAACGGCTTCGAAATCATCGAAGTACGCCTGGGCGGCGTCGCCGCCCGGATGACCACCGCCGGCGAAAAGATGCGTGCCTTCGCCCTGGGCGAAACCGAAACCATCCCCGAGCTGGAGGAGCCCTCCCTCATCACCAAACGCCGCCCCAACGGCTCCATCATCTGCACCAACACCATGGACGAAATCGCCACCCCCGGCCGCATCGACTACTAAGCGGGAGAGTCCCCCCGATGAGCGGTGAAATGTAAAACATTCTGAGTTTCGTAGGGGCGACGAAAGTCGCCCGCAACGTTGCGGTTTTTGGGCGGTACATTGAATGGTACGCACCCCTCCCGGCTCCCTCTCTGAGGGAGCTGTCGAGCGAATGCGAGACTGAGGGAGTGTACTTCGATGAACGTAAACGCTCAAAAAATTCAGAGCAAATAAAAAACTGCGAGTAAACCATTGGCCCAAAGCAACCATCGGACGACACTCCCTCAGTCAGCCCTTCGGGCTGCCAGCTCCCTCAGAGAGGGAGCCTGGATGGGGTGTTCCCGGCTCCCTCCCTGAGGGAGCTGTCGAGCGAATGCGAGACTGAGGGAGTGTACTTCGATGAACGTAAACGCTCAAAAGTTTCAGAGCCAATAAAAAACCGTGAGTAAACCATCGGCCCCAAGCAACCATCAGACGACACTCCCTCAGTCAGCCCTTCGGGCTGCCAGCTCCCTCAGAGAGGGAGCCGGGAAACGTCCCTCACAATGCCAATCACCCGCCCGCTGACGAAACATCAGCGGGCGGGTGATTTTTGGGGGCTTTGTGTGGGGTTATGTTTTGCCATTCAACCGGGTGCTTGCGAAACCGTGGGGTTTCGGGCGATTTTCATCGCCCCTACGAAACTCAGAAGATTTTGGGTTTTACCATTCAACGAAGGACACTCCCTCAGTCAGCTTCGCTGACAGCTCCCTCAGGGAGGGAGCCGGGATGGGGCGCACACCATTCATCGGGGTGCTTGCGAAACCGGAAGGTTACGGGCGATTTTCATCGCCCCTACGAAACTCAAAAGATTTTGGCTTTTACCATTCATCGAAGTACACTCCCTCAGTCAGCTTCGCTGACAGCTCCCTCAGAGAGGGAGCCGGGGAGGGGTGCGTACCATTCATTGGGGTACTCGCTAAAATCCAGGGTTACGGGCGATTTTCATCGCCCCTACGAAAGGGCGGGTGCCATTCATTGCAGTACGTGCCCCCTTTGTGTGCAATTCAGTTTTCCGGGGTGTCGAAGCCTTGGGGGTTTTTGGACTGCCAGTTCCAGGAGTCCCGGCACATGTCGGCCAGGGTTTCCTTGGCCTCCCAGTGGAGCACTTCCCGGCTCTTGGTGGGGTCGGCGTAGCAGGTGGCGATGTCGCCGGGGCGGCGGGGGGCGATGACGTAGGGGATGTTCACGTGGTTCACTTCCATGAAGGTGTTCACCATGTCCAGCACGCTGTAGCCGATGCCGGTGCCCAGGTTGAATACCTGGCAGCCCTTCTGGTCGGCGGCGTAGTTCACAGCGGCCACATGGCCCTTGGCCAGATCCACCACATGGATATAGTCCCGGACGCCGGTGCCGTCGTGGGTGGGGTAGTCGTTGCCGAAGATGCTCAGCTTCTCCCGGCGGCCGATGGCGGTCTGGGTGATGAAGGGCATCAGGTTATTGGGGATGCCTCTGGGGTCCTCGCCCAGCAGGCCGGACTTGTGGGCGCCGATGGGGTTGAAGTACCGCAGCAGAATCACGCACCACTCCGGGTCGGCATTGGCAATGCCGGAGAGAATCTGCTCGGTCATATACTTGGTCCAGCCGTAGGGGTTGGTGCAGCCGCCGGTGCGGCTGGTCTCTCTCAGGGGCATTTCGTTGTCGGCGGTGTACACCGTGGCAGAGGAGGAGAAGATAATGGTCTTTACGTTGAAGGCCTTCATCACCTTGGTCAGCACCAGGGTGGAATTCAGGTTGTTGTCATAGTATTCCCAGGGCTTGGCCACGCTCTCGCCCACGGCCTTGAGCCCGGCGAAGTGGATAACGCCGTCGATTTTGTTTTCCCGGAAAATCCTGGTAAGCAGGGCCTCGTCCCGGACGTCCCCCTCATAGAATTTCACCTTCTTGCCGGTGAGATGCTCCACCCGCTGCAAGGACTTGGGGTTGGAATTGCACAAATTATCGATGACCACCACATCATGGCCGCTTTCCAGCAGCTCAATGCAGGTATGCGCACCAATATACCCGGCGCCGCCGGTGACAAGAACATTCATAATATACCCTCCACATATCGTTTTTGAAGCTGCCTCTATTTTACAGCCTTTTGGAGATAAAATCAACAACAATCCCACTTTTGTGAAAGAGGAAAGGGAAAAAAGCATCCGCAGTGCCAAAGCACTGCGGATGCATATTATGGGGTGGATAATGGGACTCGAACCCACGATCTTCAGAGCCACAATCTGACGCCTTAGCCAACTAGGCCATATCCACCATATGAACTTGTGCTGAATGGTACGCCAGAAGGGACTCGAACCCCCGACCTACTGCTTAGAAGGCAGTTGCTCTATCCAGCTGAGCTACTGGCGCATAAAATGTGGAGCGGGTGACGGGAATCGGACCCGCGTATCCAGCTTGGAAGGCTGGTGTTCTACCATTGAACTACACCCGCACAGCTCTGCTTCCCGGATTCAGCTGGTTAATTTTAGCACACATTCCCCCCGCTGTCAAGTGGTTTTTTCGCTGAATGGTGGAATGTAAAAAACTTCTGAGCCTTCGTAGGGGCGATGAAAATCGCCCGTAACGTAGGATTTTAGCGAGCACCCGGGTGAATGGTACAGCCCTTCCCGGCTCCCTCTCTGAGGGAGCTGTCGAGCGAAAGCGAGACTGAGGGAGTGTCGTTCGTTGGATGGTAAAAGCCAAAATCTTTTGAGTTGCGTAGGGGCGATGAAAATCGCCCGTAACGTTGGATTTTAGCGAGTACCCGGTTGAATGGTACAGCTCCATCCCGGCTCCCTCTCTGAGGGAGCTGTCGAGCGAAGCGAGACTGAGGGAGTGTACTTCGGTGAACGCAAACGCTCAAAAATTTCAGAGCCCATGATGGCTTGCGTATAATCATCGGCCCGGAGGAACCATCGGACGACACTCCCTCAGTCAGCCCTTCGGGCTGCCAGCTCCCTCAGGGAGGGAGCCGGGAATGAGCTGCCCCATTCAACCCGCCGCCCGGGAACCGGAAGGGTACGGGCGATTTTCATCGCCCCTACGAAACTCAGAATATTTGACCGCCCAAAAAACTTCCGGTTTCTGACGCAAAAACGTTACCGGGTGGGGCAGGGCACTTATGTATGGGAACCGGCCCGGTGCGTAACTGAAATCATTTGGATTTCAGGAGGTCGCGGATTTCGGTGAGGAGGAGCTCTTCTTTGGTGGGCTCGGGGTCGGGGGTGGGTTCGGGGTCGGGAGCCGGGTCTTTGTGGGTGGCGGCGTCTACTACTTTATTGATGGCTTTGACCAGGAAGAACACCACCAGGGCCAGGATGAGGAAGTTGATGACGGCGGCCAGGAAGTTGCCGTAGTTCAGGGTGTTGGCGATGACGTTTCCTGCCTCGTCCACCGGGGCCTCGCCGAAGAGCCGGGGGAGGGTGAGCTTCATCTCGGAGAAGTCGATGCCCCCCAGGAAGATGGCCACAATGGGCATGATGATGTCGTCGGTGATGGACTTGGTAATGGTGGAGAAGGCGGCGCCGATGATGGTGCCCACTGCCAGAGCCATGGCGTTGCCCCGGATGGCAAAGGCCACAAACTCATCCCACCAGCTGGGTTTCTTGGGTGCTTTCATGTTTCCTATCATCCTTTCATGTTATGTAAACGCCGGTCCCGTTTGGGGGGACCGGCGTTTGCTACTGCCTCTCGGGAAAATATGAATTATTTGTAACTATCCACATTTTCCACAGATTTATCAACAGCTGGCCCCTCTCCCGGGATTACTTGTGGAGTTTTTCAATGACCTCCAGGCCGCCCAGGTATTTGCGCAGCACCTCGGGCACCACCACGGAGCCGTCGGCCCGCTGGTTCTGCTCCACCATGGCGGGGAAAATCCGGGAGGTGGCCAGGCCGGAGCCATTGAGGGTGTGGACGAATTCGGGCTTGCCGGTGGCCTCCCGGCGGAAGCGGATATTGCCCCGGCGGGCCTGGTAGTCCCGGGCGTTGGACACAGAGGAGACTTCCTTATAGCCGTTCATGGAGGGGATCTGGATTTCGATGTCGTAGGTTCTGGCCATGGAGGCGGAGCAGTCACCGGCGGCCAGCTTCACGGTGCGGAAGTGGAAGCCCAGGCCCTTCACCAGGTTCTCGGCCTTGCGCACCAGCTCGTCGAAGGCGGCGTCGGAGTCCTCGGGCCGGGTGTACTGGAACATTTCCACCTTATTGAACTGGTGGCCACGGACCATGCCCCGCTCGTCGGCCCGGTGGGAGCCGGCCTCCCGGCGGAAGCAGGGGGTATAGGCGAAGAATTTCTTGGGCAGGTCGGCCTCGGACAGGATTTCGTCCCGGTACACGGAGGCCAGGGCGGCCTCGGCGGTGGGGAGCATATAGTGAATCCGGTCGTCGGTGGGGTTGGCAATCTTATACACCTCGTCGGCGAACTTGGGGAACTGGCCGGCGGTTTCGCCGCACTGGTACTCCAGCATGTGGGGGGGCAGGATGAAATCGTAGCCGTCGGCGATGTGGGTATCGATGAAGTAATTCAGCAGGGCCCACTCCAGCCGGGCGCCCATGCCGGTGTACATCCAGTTGCCGGCACCGGCCAGCTTTACGCCCCGCTCGTAGTCAATCAGCCCCAGGTCCTGGCACAAATCCACATGGTGCTTGGGGGGGAAGTCGAATTTATGAGGCTCACCGAAGTAGCGCAGGGGCTCGTTGTTCTCCTTGCCGCCGGGCTTCAGGTCCGGGTCGGGGAGGTTGGGCAGGGAGAGCATACAGGTGCGGTACTCCGCCAGGACGGCATCCAGCTTGGCTGCGTCCTCCGCCAGCTCGGTCTTGAGCTGGGCCATTTCGGCGAAGAGGGGGGCCACGTCCTTGCCCTGCTTCTTCATCTGGGGGATTTCCTTGGAGACCTTATTCTGCATGGCCTTCCGCTGCTCGGTGGCGGCGATGAGGCTCCGGCGCTGCTCGTCCAGCTCCAGAATCCGGTCGATGGTGGCGTCGCAGTCCACCTCCTTGGCCCGAAGGCCATCCTTCACTGCCTGGGGATTTTCTTTGATTCTCTTAATGTCCAGCATATTTATCTAACTCCTTTTTCAATTACGCTTTTAGTTGGTTCCTATACGTGGGTGCCCTGGCCCACCCGGTTTTTTCAGTTACGCTTTGGGCGGGTTCCCATACGGTGGGTGTCCTGGCCCACCCGGTATCGTTTTCGGGTGGAAACCGGAAGTTTTTGGGCGGTGAAATATTCTGAGTTTTCGTAGGGGCGATGAAAATCGCCCGCAATCTTGCGGTTTTTGGGTGGCACGTTGAATGGTACGCACCGTCCCCGGCTCCCTCTCTGAGGGAGCTGTCACGCCCAACGGGCGTGACTGAGGGAGTGTCGTCCGATGGTTCCTCCATGTCAACGATTTACACACCAGCGCATATTGACTCTGAAATTTTTGAGCGGTTACGTTCATCGGGTACACTCCCTCAGTCTCGCGTTCGCTCGACAGCTCCCTCAGAGAGGGAGCCGGGAATGGCTGGTTCCATTCATCGGGGTGCTCGCTAATGTCCGGGGTTGGCGGGCGATTTTCATCGCCCCTACGAAACTCAGAGGATTTGACATTGTACCATTCAACGAAGGACACTCCCTCAGTCTCGCATTCGCTCGACAGCTCCCTCAGAGAGGGAGCCGGGAATGGCTGGTTCCATTCATCGGGGTGCTCGCTAATGTCCGGGGTTTCGGGCGATTTTCATCGCCCCTACGAAACTCTGAAGACATTACATTGTACCATTCAATGAAGGACACTCCCTCAGTCTCGCTTCGCTCGACAGCTCCCTCAGAGAGGGAGCCGGGGATGGGCGGGTGCCATTCATCCGGGTGCTCGCTAATATCCGGGGTTACGGGCGATTTTCATCGCCCCTACGAAACTCAGAGGATTTGACATTGTACCATTCAACGAAGGACACTCCCTCAGTCTCGCATTCGCTCGACAGCTCCCTCAGGGAGGGAGCCGGGGAACGGTTCCATTATCTCCCCAATTTCAGGAGGGCGTCCAGGAGGGTTTGGAGGTCTTCCTGGCCGTAGAATTCCAGCTCGAAGCGGCCTTTGCGTTTGCCGTTGACGATTTTTACCCCCCGGCCCAGGTGCTTGCTCAGGCTCTTTTCGCATTCCTTCACGTAGTCCACCTGAATGACGGCGGGCTCCTTTTTGGATGGTTGCTCCCGGGCCATGTTCTTGCACAGCAGCTCGGCCTGGCGGACGGAGAGGCCCAGATTTGCAATTTTTTGGGCGGCTTCCAGCTGCTTTTTCTCGGATTTCAGCATTAAAATTGCCTTTGCGTGGCCTGCTGTGATGGCCCCGGTGCGGAGCATTTCCAGCACCTTTTCCTCCAAACCCAGCAGCCGCAGGGAATTGGCCACGGCGGAGCGGGACTTGCCCACCCGCTGGGCGGTTTCCTCCTGGGTCAGGCCGAATTCGTCCATCAGGGACTGGTAGCCCAGGGCCTCTTCCACGCTGTTCAGGTCCTGGCGTTGCAGGTTCTCTATCAGGGCCAGCTCCTTGGCCTTCCGGTCGTCGGCCTGGATGACCACTGCGGGGACTTCGCTGAGCCCTGCCATCCGGCAGGCCCGCCAGCGCCGCTCTCCGGCGATGATCTGGTAGTAGCCCTCGCCGGTTTCCCGGACGGTAAGGGGCTGTATAACCCCGTGGATGCGGATGGAGTCCGCCAGTGCGGCCAGCTCCTCTTCGTCAAAGTCCTGTCTGGGCTGCTCCGGGTTGGGCTCCACCCGGTGCAGGGGCAGCATTTTCAGTGCGCTGTCCTCCGGGGTGGCCTCGGTGAAGTCTCCCAAAAGGGCCCCCAGGCCCCGGCCTAAGCCTTTTTGTGATGCCATGGTGTGCTCCTTCCTTATCGTTTCAATTTATCGGCCACTTCCTGGGCCAGGTCCCGGTAGGCCATTGCCCCCCGGCTGCTCCGGTCATAGGCGGTGATGGGCAGTCCATGGCTGGGGGCCTCGGCCAGGCGGACGTTCCGGGGAATGGTGGTGGCGAAGACCTTACCCGGGAAATGCCGCCGGACCTCCTGGGCCACCTGGGTGGAAAAATTGGTGCGGCCGTCGAACATGGTCAGGGCCACGCCGAAGATGTCCAGCCCCGGGTTCAGCTTCCGCTTCACCGAGCGCAGGGTGGCCATCAAATCGCTGAGGCCCTCCAGGGCGAAATATTCACACTGGACGGGGATTAAAATTCCGTCGGCGGCAATCAGGCCGTTCAATGTGAGCATTTCCAAAGAGGGGGGGCAGTCGATGAATATTACGTCATACTCCTGGGCCACCGGCTCCAAAGCCCGGCGCAGCTGCTTTTCCCGGTGCTCCACACCAATCAGCTCCACCCCGGCTCCCGCCAGATCGGCGGAGGAGGGGATTACGTCGGCGAATTTGGTATGGACAATGGCCTGGGCTGCCGTGGCTTCCTGGATAATCAGGCTATAGCTGGTGAATTTGGCCTTCCGCTTGTCCACGCCCAGGCCGGAGGTGGCATTGGCCTGGGGGTCGAAGTCGCACACCAGCACCCGCTTGCCCAGCTCCGTCAGGGCGGCTGCCAGGTTGACGGCGGTGGTGGTCTTCCCCACGCCCCCCTTCTGGTTTACCACTGCAATGATTGTGCCCATTTCCTCTCTCCCTTTTTGTTTCACGTGGAACAATTCTATTTTGTCTGCCGGCTCTCCGGCTTGGTCTGGCTCTGGGCGTAGAGGTAATCCTCCAACTCTGCCGGGGCGATGGCCTCCTCATCCTGGGTGGCCGGGGCGGTGGATTCCTCTTCGCTGGGCCGGGTGACGGTGGAGTAATTTTTGCCCAGGGGGGTCTTTTTCTGGTCCCCCAGCAGGTGCAGCGTCATTGCCCCCAGCAGCACCACCAGGGCCACCAGGGCGGCAATGCCGCCGCTGAGGCGGCGGATGGTCCGGCGCTGGCCCCGGATAACCGTCTCCGGGGGCACCTGGGGCTTCCGGGGGGCGGGTTTCTTTTCCTCCGTCCGCTCCTTGGGCAGCAGGACGATGGTGCCGGGCTTTACCGGGTATTTTTCCATTTCCTCCTGGCATATCCGGCAAAAAGTCTCCTCCGACTCCCGCCCGCATTTCAAACACCGCAAGCCCACCCCTCCTTTTCGTTATTTACCTTCTATTGTACTACATTATCCCCCATTCGTAAAGTATTTTTTCAGTTACGCATTAAGCTGGTTCCCATACTTGGGTGCCCTGACCCACCCGGTATCGTTTTTGCGGTGGAAACCGGAAGTTTTTGGGCGGTCAAATATTCTGAGTTTTCGTAGGGGCGATGAAAATCGCCCGTACCCTTCCGGTTTAGCGAGTACCCGGTTGGATGGTAAAAGGAAACGATTTCCGAGTTTCGTAGGGGCGATGAAAATCGCCCGCAACGTTGCGGTTTCTGTGCGGCACGATGAATGGGAACGTTTCCCGGCTCCCTCTCTGAGGGAGCTGGCAGCCCGCAAGGGCTGACTGAGGGAGTGTCGTTCGATGGTTGCTTTGGGCCAACGATTTACACACCAGCTCATATAAAACTCTGAAATTTATGAGCTTTTACGTTCATCGAAGTACACTCCCTCAGTCTCGCATTCGCTCGACAGCTCCCTCAGAGAGGGAGCCGGGGGAGAGCGCCCCGTTCCCGGCTCCCTCTCTGAGGGAGCTGGCAGCCCGAAGGGCTGACTGAGGGAGTGTCGTTCGATGGTTGCTCCGGGCCAATGATTTACGAACCAGCGCATATAAACTCTGAAATTTTTGAGCGGTTACGTTCATCGGGGTACACTCCCTCAGTCTCGCTGCGCTCGACAGCTCCCTCAAAGAGGGAGCCGGGGGAGAGCGCCCCGTTCCCGGCTCCCTCTTTGAGGGAGCCGGGGAGGGGCTGTACCATTCAACCGGGCGGCCGGAAAATCCGGGGTTGGCGGGCGATTTTCATCGCCCCTACGAAGGGCGGGTATTATAAATGCCCGGTAACGTGGGAAACGTTACCGGGCATTGGGGGGGCGATTCTTTATTTACTCCCGGCCAGGATTTGGGCCAGTTGGGAGGATTCGTCCAGGATGACGGTTTTTTCGGAGCCGGTGAGGCTCTTTTTCAGGGCATCCAGGGCCAGGGTGAAGGTGTAGAAGTCCTTTTTGTCCGGGGTGTCGTAGGCGGCGGCCAGCATACGCATATATTCGGCCTCGCCCTCGGCTACCAGGCTGGCGGCCTGGGCTTCGGCATCGGAGACGATGATATTCACCTGCTTATCCACATTGTTGCGGATGATGGAGGCCTCGTAGCTGCCGTCGGCGGTGTACTTCTCCGCCATCTGGTTCCGCTCGGAAATCATCCGGCTGTACACGGCGTTGAGGTTGGACTCCGGCAGGTCGAACTGCTTGATTTTCACGTCCTCCACCCGGATGCCGTAGGTTCTGGCCAGGGCATCCACGTCGGAGGCGATGGTCTCGTAGATTTCGTTCCGCTTGGCGCCGTCCTCCATGTTGATGATGTCCGCCTGGGCCAAGGTACCCATGACGGTTTTCAGCTCGTTATAGGTCAGGGCATCCAGCCGGTCCTCGGCATTGGAGCGGGTGCTCAGGGTTTTATAGAATTCCTTGGGGTCGCTGATGGACCAGAGGATGTAGCAGTCCACGGTCATGTTCTGCTTGTCCGCCGTCAGCACCTCGGAGGGGGGGATGTCGTAGAGCTGGGTGGCCTTGGTGTAGTAGGTCACATGGTCCAGGAAGGGCAGCTTGACATGGAGCCCCGCCTCCCCGGTGACGTGGATAATCTTGGAGAATCGGACGGTGCAGGCGTATTCATCCTCCCGGACGGTGTAGAAGCACCCCAAAGCCAGCACCAGGGCCAGGGCTACAGCGGCGGGGATAATCCATTTTTTCTTACTCATGGCTGCTCTCTCCTTGCACATTTCCCAGAAGCTGCTCCAAAGGCAGCAGCATCTGCATATTCCCGCCGCTGCCGGTATTGATGTACAGCTTCACCCCGGGCAGGATATCGGAGATGGCCTCATAGTACATCCGGGAGCGGGTAATCTGGGGGTCGTTGGCGTATTCCTGATACCGGGCGTTGAACATGGCCACCTGCTCAATGGCCTCGTTTATCCGCTTCTGCCGCAGATATTCGGCGTTCTGCACCAGCTGGTCTGCCTGGGCCTGGGCCTTGGGCAGCTGGGCATTCTGGTAGGCCTTGGCATCGTTGATCACCGTCTCCGCCTTCTGCTTGGCGGTCTCCACCGCCTTGAAGGCCTCGATAACCTCCTGGGTGGGGGGCTCGGCGTCCTGAATCTTCACGTCCACCAGGCTCAGGCCAATCCGGTAATCCTCCAGAATTTGGGTCACCAGCTCCCGGACCTGCATCTGGATATTCTCCTTGCCGTCGGTAAGGACGGCATCCACGGTGGAGGAGCCCACCACATTGCGCACCTGGCTCTGAATCAGGTTCCGGAGGATAAGCTCCGGCTCGTTGCTGGAATACAGGTACTGCACCGGGTCGGAAATCTTATATTCCACGAAGAAATCCACGTTGACAATATTATAGTCGCCGGTAATCATGGTGCTTTCCCCTTCGTTCACCACGTAGCCGGGGTAGCTCTTCTTGTTGGCGTAGCCCAGCTGGATTTTCTGGTAGACGTTTACGTCCACCTTCTCCACCCGCTGGATGCCGAAGGGGAGCCGGAAGTGGACACCGGCATCCGTGACCCCGGTGACCTTGCCAAAGGTGGTGACCACGGCCTGCTGCTTATCGTCCACGGTATACAGGCAGCTCAGCAGCCCGCAAACCACCACCGCCGCCAGCAGGGCCCACAGCAGGCTCTTCCAGCTGAATTTTTTCCTCTGCTTCTTCTCCCCCGCCCCGGAGTCCCCCCCGGGATAGCGATACGTTCCGTCCTGTTCCATACTTGCATTTCTCCTTTTTTGTAATTTTGAAAAATTTGTTCCACGTGAAACATTTTTAGTTACCCTTTTGCCCGGTTGAATGGTGAAATGTAAAACATTCAGAGCCTTCGTAGGGGCGATGAAAATCGCCCGCAACGTTGCGGTTTCCGAGCGGCACATTGAATGGTACGCACCCCTCCCGGCTCCCTCTCTGAGGGAGCTGTCAGCCCGAAGGGCTGACTGAGGGAGTGTCCCCCGATGGTTGTTCCGGGCCGATGGTTTACTCACAGGTTTTTTATTGGCTCTGAAATTTTTGAGCGGTTACGTTCACCGAAGTACACTCCCTCAGTCTCGCATTCGCTCGACAGCTCCCTCAGAGAGGGAGCCGGGAATGGCTGGTTCCATTCATCGGGGTACTCGCTAAAATCCGGGGTTGGCGGGCGATTTTCATCGCCCCTACGAAACTCAGAAGACATTACATTTCACCATTCATCGAACGACACTCCCTCAGTCACGCCCGTTGGGCGTGACAGCTCCCTCAGGGAGGGAGCCGGGAAGGGCTGCACCATTCAACCGGGTACTCGCTAAAATCCGGGGTTACGGGCGATTTTCATCGCCCCTACGAATGGCGGGTTCCATTCATCGGGACTAAAACGTCTCCATAAGGGCTTTGGCTTCTTGTTTCATCCGGGAGGCGGCGTAGCCCAGGACCATGACCCGGAGGACTTTGGCGATGCGCTCCTTGGCCCCGGGGATGGGCTCCTGGTAGTCCCGGAGGACATCCTGGATTGCCTGGTCCCAGCCGCCGGTGCGCTCCAGGGCCCGGGCCTGGGCGGCCAGACGGACGAACATGAAATACAGCACGGAATCGTCGATGATATCGTCGCTTTCGTCGTCCAGTGCGCCGTTGATGTACACCAGCATTCCGCAAATCCGCTCCATGGGCAGCACCCCCCGGAGGGTATTGATATTGAGAATACGGCATAGCTGCCGCAGGGAATACCGCTTGTTCTGAGGGGGCGCCAGAAAGCCCCGCTGCACCCAGTTCTGGACAATATAGGGCTCCAGCCCCGTGAGACTGGCCACCTGGCTGAGCACCATGCCCCCCGCCAAAAACATGGGCTGAAACAGCGCCTCAATGTGCTCCGCTTCCCCTTCCTCCCCCCGCAGCACCGTGCCGGGTATAATCCACTGCATATGCAGACGCCTCCTTTTCGTTTCTGTAATATGATAATATCACACGGTCATCTGATTGTCAATAGACAACATATAATTATTTGGTTGCGCCTGGGGCGGGAAGTTATTGGGCGGTCAAATATTCTGAGTTTTCGTAGGGGCGATGAAAATCGCCCGAAATCTTGCGGTTTCCGGGCGACACGTTGAATGGCACAGCTCATTCCCGGCTCCCTCTCTGAGGGAGCTGGCAGCCCGAAGGGCTGACTGAGGGAGTGTCGTCCGATGGTTGATTTGGGCCGAGGGTTTCCTCACAGTTTTTTATTGGCTCTGAAATTTTTGAGCGTTTACGTTCATCGAAGGACACTCCCTCAGTCTCGCATTCGCTCGACAGCTCCCTCAGAGAGGGAGCCGGGAAGGGCTGTACCATTCATCGGGGTACTCGCTAAAATCCAACGTTGCGGGCGATTTTCATCGCCCCTACGAAGGCTCAGAAGGTTTTACATTTCACCATTCATCGGGGGACACTCCCTCAGTCACGCCCGTTGGGCGTGACAGCTCCCTCAGGGAGGGAGCCGGGGAACGTTCCCATTCATCGGGGTGCTCGCTGGAATCCGGGGTTGCGGGCGATTTTCATCGCCCCTACGAAACTCTGAAGACATTACATTCCACCATTCATTGGGGGTATATCAGTGCAGGGTATAGCCGGTGGGGTTTGGGCGGGTGAGGGTGGTGGAGAAGTAGCGGGTCATGGCGGTGAGGAGGGCGGCGGTGTCGGCGGTGGAGGCGGTTTCGTAGCAGCTGTGCATGGCCAGCTGGGGCAGGCCGATGTCCACCGTGGGGACGGAGACATGGCCGATGGAGATGCAGCCCAGGGTGCTGCCCCCGGGGATGTCCGGGCGGTTGTAGTAGGTCTGGACGGCCACCCCCGCCTGGGCGCAGACCCGGCGGAACAGGGCGGCGGAGACGGCATCGGTGCAGTAGCGCATATTGGAATTGAATTTTATCACAATTCCCTCCCCCATCACCGGTGCGTTGGCCGGGTCGGCCAGCTCGGGATGGTTGGGGTGGATGGCGTGGGCGTTGTCCGCCGACACCAGGAAGGACTGGCTCAGCAGCCGCCGGACATCCCGGCCCAGGGCCTGGGCAATCCGGGTGAGCACATCCTCCAGGAAGGTGGAGCCTGCGCCCCCGGGGGTGCATGAGCCGATTTCCTCACTGTTCAGGGCGCAGAACACCGGCACGGAGCCGCCGGGGGCGGCATCCAGGAAGCCCCGGAAGCAGCCCCACACGCATTGCAGGTCGTCCAGGCCCTGGCCGGAGATGTACTCCTCTTCCAGGCCCCAGACCTTGGCAGGCTCCCGGACATACAATGTCAGGTCGTGGCCCAGGATTTTGCCACCGGCGGCCTCCTCCACCAGGGCCATCAGCTTTCCGGCGGCGTTCTTCCCCCCGGCCAGGGGGTTCATGTCCATGACCGGATTCCATTTATAGCCGTCGTTGGCCTGACGGTTCATGTGGATGGCCACGTTGGGAATCAGCAGCAAATCCCGCTGCAAATCCACCAGGGCGGTGCGGAGCCCTTCCTCCGTCTCCACCAGCACCCGGCCGGCCACGCTCAGGGGCCGGTCCAGCCAGGGGGCCATAAGCATTCCGCCGTAGCGCTCCACCTGGAGGGTGGTGTAGGGGCCCACCTTCTCGCCGTTTTCCTTCAGCTTCAGGCAGGGCCGGTCGGTATGGGCCGCCGCCATGAGGAAGCCCTGGGGCTCCCCCTGGGGCACCCGGAAGGCAATCACCGCCGCCCCATCCCGGGTGACATAATACTTCCCCCCGGGGACAAGGCACCAGTCCTCCCACTCGGGCAGGTTAACATAACCGTTTTTCTCCAATTCCCCCACCAGCCCCGCCTGGGCATGGTAAGCACTGTGGGCGGAATTGAGATAATCGCAAAGGGATTGAATGAAATTGTTCATTGTAAATGTCCTTTCCATGATATATTCAAACGGCAGAATGTAAAACATTCTGAGTTCCGTAGGGGCGATGAAAATCGCCCGTACCCTTCCGGTTTCGCGAGCACCCGGTTGAATGGTGTAAGCCCCACCCCGGCTCCAGGCTCCCTCTTTGAGGGAGCTGGCAGCCCGCAAGGGCTGACTGAGGGAGTGTCGTTCGATGGTTCCTCCAGGCCAACGATTTACCCGACGGCCATTATAAACTCTGAAATTTTTGAGCGCTTACGTTCATCGAAGTACACTCCCTCAGTCTCGCTTTCGCTCGACAGCTCCCTCAGAGAGGGAGCCGGGAAGCGTTCCCATTCATCGTACCGCCCGGAAACCGGAACGTTACGGGCGATTTTCATCGCCCCTACGAAACTCTGATTGTTTGACCGCTCCCATTCACCCGGGTACTCGCTAATGTCCGGGGTTGGCGGGCGATTTTCATCGCCCCTACGAAAGTGTGCCATTCAACCGGGCGGTGGGAAAATCCGGGGTTGGCGTGGGCCATTCATCGCAGTTGTTCAGGGGCTCAGAGGAGGGACTGGAAGGTGGCGATTTGGGTGGTGGCTTCGTCCAGGGCGCTGAGCCAGAAGGCTTTGTCGGTGAGGTCGATACCGGCTACCCGGGCGGTGGCCTCGGCGGTGGCTACGGTGGTGGTTTGCAGCAGCTTCTTGTACACCGGCACGAAGTCGGGGCCCTGCCGGCGGTATCTGGCGTAGAGGCCCCGGGCGAAGAGGCCGCCGAAGGCGTAGGGGAAATTATAATAGGTGGAGCCGTAGTAGTGGCTCTTGCACACCCACATATAGGGATGGCGGCATTCCGGGTCCAGGCCGTCGCCGTAGCTTTCCTGCTGGGCCTGGAGCATTCTCCGGCACAGCTCCTGGGCGGGCATGAATTCCCCGCCCCGGTTTTTCAGCACCCCATCCTCAAACCGATACCGGGAGTAGATATCCACAATAATCTGGGTCACGTCCTGAAGCTGGCTTTCGATGAGGTTCAGCTTCTCGGCATCGCTGGCGGCGTGGCGGATGGCGTGGTTCATCACCACGCACTCGTTGAAGGTGGAGGCGGTTTCCGCCAGGGGCATGGAATAGTCCCGGTTCAGGGGCCGGTGGGGGTGGATGCACTGGTTGTGGAAAGCGTGGCCCAGCTCGTGGGCCAGGGTCACCACGTCGGAGAGGGTGCCGTCGAAATTGGTGAGGATCCGGCTCTGGCCGATGGCATTGACCCCGGCGCAGAAGGCGCCTCCGGCCTTGCCGCTGCGGGGGAAGAAGTCAATCCACCCCTCATCAAAGGCCCGGGCCACCATCCGGCTCAGCTCGCTGTCGAAGTGGGAGAACAGCTCCACCAGGTAATCCCGGGCCTCCTGGGTGGTGAAGCGGGTATCGCTGGCCCCCATGGGGGCGAAGAGGTCGTACCAGGGCAGGCCGTTTTCATGGCCCAGGGCCTGGGCCTTCAGCCGGAGATACTGCCGGAAGGCGGGGAGCCGCTCATCGATGGCGGCGAACATGGCATCCAGGGTGGCCCGCTCCATCTGGGACTGCTCCAGGGTCCGCTCCAGGGGGCTGGCATAGCCGCGAAGGGCGCATTCGTTCAGGGTTTCCAGCTTCAGGGAGTTCAGAGCGTAGGCCACCGAATCGGCAATGGCGGGATAGCTGTCCAGCTCCGCCCGGTAGGCATCCCGGCGCACCCGGGCATCCGGGGAATAGGCCAGATTCCGCACGGCGGAGAGGCCCAGGGTCTCCCCCCGGTATTGCACCCGAAGGGTGCTGGTCAGGTACTGCTGTAACTCTGCCCAGGCGTTGCCCCCGGAGATTTTCAGCTTGGCCATGACCCGCTCCCCTACCCCGGGAAGCAAATGGCGGCTGGAAAGCCGCTTCTGCTCCAGCAGGAAGCGGTAGTCCCGGAGGCCTTCGTCCTCCGCTATCAGATCATCCAGGTGGGGCAGCTGGGCAAGCCAGCTTTCGAAGGCGGCCACCGGGGCGGCGGACTCGCTGTACACGGCCTGAATCCGGCCCATCTGGGAACCGGCCTGGGCATCCATGGTGTCTGCGGCCTGGCGCAGCTCGGCATAGCAGAAGAGCTTCTCCGCCAACTCCGTCAGCCGCTCCTGGAGGGCAAGGCCCTTTTTCAGTACCTGGCAGCTGTCCCCGGTGAGGTCCCGGGACAGCTCCTCCAGCTCCCGGACGGTATCCCCCAGCTTCTCCAAATCCCCCCCAAAGGCCGGGTCATCAAAGCCGGTATAAATCGGATTCAAATTCCAACGTTCGTTCATGATATATATTCCTCCTTATTTCGTTACGCTTTTCGCTGGTTCCCATACGTGGGTGCCCTGCCCCACCCGGTATCGTTTTTGCGGTGGAAACCGGAAGTTTTTTGGGCGGTGAGAATTTCTGAGTTTTCGTAGGGGCGATGAAAATCGCCCGTAACCCCGGATTTCAGCGAGTACCCCGATGAATGGTGCGCACCCCATTCCCGGCTCCCTCTCTGAGGGAGCTGGCACGCCCAAAGGGCGTGACTGAGGGAGTGTCGTTCGATGGTTGATTCATGCCAATAATTACCCACCGGCCATTATAAACTCTGAAACTTTTGACCGCTTACGTTCATCGTAGTACACTCCCTCAGTCTCGCTTTCGCTCGACAGCTCCCTCAGAGAGGGAGCCGGGGAACGCCCCCATTCGACGGTGGGGGCGGATATGGGGGGAAAAATGGGTGGGGGCATGAAAATATTTTACAATAAAAACCGGAGACCGTCAACTGAGGGGGGATTATTTTACAATTCGTCAAATTTTAATGAAAAGTGTCGTATGGCTTGGTAAATTACAGAAATAACGCCACTTATGACGAACGATTGTTATGGAATTTCCTTGCAAATGGGGCGGGCGTGTGATAAATTATATTTGTCGCACATGGCGGTACGAAAGCCGTCCCGGATGGGGAGAATTCTAGTTGACAGGAGAGGGAATGTATGGAACATGCAGCCACCGTGCTGATTGCAGACAGCGCAGAGGAATTTTGCAGCAGCCTGACTGCCGCATTGCAGCGGGCGGAGGGTTTCCAGGTGGTGGGAACCGCAACGGACGGGGAACAGGCCATTCGGATGATTGGAGAGCGGAAGCCGGAAATTCTGGTGCTGGACCTGATGCTCAGCAAGCAGGACGGCTTCAGCGTCCTCAAGGCCATTGCCGGCATGGAGCGGCGGCCTGTGACCCTGGCCACCTCGGCCTTCGTCACGGAGTACGTATCCGGGGCCGCCGCCAGTCTGGGGGTACGCTACCTGATGCTGAAGCCCTGCGATATGAACGCCCTGGTGGACAGGCTGGAGGAAATGCGGGGCGGGGAGAGCCCCCGGAGCCTTCCGGCCCGCCGCACGGACAAAAACAGCATCGAGTCCATGGTCACAGGCATCATCCACGAAATCGGTGTGCCCGCCCACATCAAGGGGTACCAGTACCTCCGGGAGGCCATTATCATTGCCGTGAACGACATGGACGTTATCAACGCCATTACCAAGGTCCTCTACCCCCAGGTGGCCAAGACCTTCCAGACCACCCCCAGCCGGGTGGAGCGGGCCATCCGCCACGCCATCGAGGTGGCCTGGGACCGGGGGGACTTGGATACCTTGCAGCGCTTCTTCGGCTACACCGTGAGCAATACCAAGGGGAAACCGACGAACAGTGAATTTATTGCATTGATTGCCGACCGCTTGCAGCTCCAGCTGAAAAGCGCCCAGGCCGCCCAGTTTTAAGTGGATAAAAAACAGACGCTTCTCATTAAGAGCGTCTGTTTTTTTGCAGGGAAATGTCATCTGAGTTTCGTAGGGGCGATGAAAATCGCCCGCAACGTCCCGGTTTCGCGAGCACCCCGATGAATGGTGCAGCCCATCCCGGCTCCCTCTCTGAGGGAGCTGGCACGCCCAAAGGGCGTGACTGAGGGAGTGTCGTTCGATGGTTGCTCCATGCCAATGATTACCCACCGGCCATTATAAACTCTGAAACTTGTGAGCTTTTACGTTCATCGAAGTACACTCCCTCAGTCTCGCATTCGCTCGACAGCTCCCTCAGAGAGGGAGCCGGGGAACGGCCCCATCCAGGCTCCCTCTCTGAGGGAGCTGTCACGCCCAAAGGGCGTGACTGAGGGAGTGTCGTTCGATGGTTGATTTGGGCCGATGGTTTACGCACAGCTCATATAAAACTCCGAAATTTTTGAGCGCTTACGTTCATCGTAGTACACTCCCTCAGTCTCGCTTTCGCTCGACAGCTCCCTCAGAGAGGGAGCCGGGAGGGGCGTTTTCCATTCATCGAACCGCCCGGAAAATCCAACGTTGCGGGCGATTTTCATCGCCCCTACGAAATTTTGCTGCCCAAAAATCCCCCGGTTTGCACCGGGGGAGGGATACCGGGTGGGGCAGGGCACCTACGTATAGGAACCGGCCCGGTGCGTAATTAAAATTACCAGGAGAGCATCTTATGGAAGATTTCCATGTAGCGGGCGGCGGGGACGTTCCAGCTGAAGTCCTGCTGCATTTCGGTGCGCTGGAGGGCACGGAAGTTTTCGGGCTGGTGGTTGTACAGGTTCAGGGCCCGGATAATGGCGGCGAAGAAGTCGTCGGCGTTGTAGCTCTGGAAGGTGAAGCCCAGGCCGCCCTGGCCGTCCTCGTCGCAGGGGGGCACGGTGTCCTTCAGGCCGCCGGTGGCGTGAACCACAGGCACGGTGCCGTAGCGCATGGCGTTCATCTGGCTCAGGCCGCAGGGCTCACTCTTGGAGGGCATGAGATAGATGTCCGCTCCGGCGTACATCCGGGCAGCCAGACCCAGGTTGAAGGTAATCTTGGCCGCCACCCGGTCCGGGAACTGCTCCTGCAAATCCCGGAAGAAGGCCTCGTACTGGGGCTCGCCGGTGCCCAGGATAATCATCTGGGCATCCTGCTCCCACATCAGCCGCCGGGCGATGTAGCACAGCAAATCCAGGCCCTTGTGCCCGGCCAGCCGGGTGACCATCACCATCAACGGCACATCCGGCTTCACCGGCAGGCCCACCTCCTCCTGCAATGCCGCCTTTACCTTGGCCTTGCCCTCCGGGAAGGTGTCGGCGTTGTAGTGGGCGGGCAGCGCCGGGTCGGTTTCCGGGTTGAAGGTATTCACATCGATGCCGTTGGTAATGCCGGTGAGCTTCCAGGCGGCCCCGGCAATGATATTGTCCAGGCCGTGGGAGTAATAGGGGTACATCAGCTCCCGGGCATAGGTCTCGGAGACGGTGGTGAGCATATCGCAGCACTCAATGCCCCCCTTCATCACATTGACGGAGTGGTTCATGTCCAGAGTACCCCGGTAGTCCCAGGGGAGGCCCAGCACATCATCGAAGAAATTGCTGTTGGCCCAGCCCTGGTATTCGATGTTGTGGATGGTATACATAATTCTTGTGCCGGGGAATTTGGCCCGGTACACCGCCTTGAGGTACACGGGGATCAGGCCGGTCTGCCAGTCGTTGCACTGGATGATGTCCGGCACCAGCTCCAGCGCCGCCATGGCATCCAGGCAGCCCCGGGAGAAGAAGGCGAAGCGCTCGCCGTCGTCCATATCGCCGTAAATGGCCCCGGTGCGGGCGCCGAAATAATACTCGCTGTCCAGGAAGTACACCTGAACGCCGTCGGTGCGGTTCTTGAGCTTCAGAACGCCGCAGTACTGCTGCCGCCAGCCCAGCTGCACCCGGAACTCGGCCACCTTCTCGGTGACGTAGGCGGTATTGCTCTTGATTTTATTGTAGTAGGGCAGGAACAGGGACACCTGATTCCCCGGGATGCGGGACAGAGCGGCGGGCAAAGCCTCCATCACGTCTCCCAGGCCGCCGGACTTGGCGTAGGGTGCGCCCTCGGAGGCGCAGATGGCAATTTTCATACAGTTTCACCCCGCTTGATGACGATGGGATTGGCCCGGGTGCCGAAGAGGCGGGTTCCCGGGGTCACGGTGACGTTCTTATCCAGGATTACGTTTTTCAGCTGGCAGCCCTCCCCTACCACGGTGTCGTTCATAATCACGCAGCTTTCCACGTCGCTGTCCTGGGCGATGGTCACCTGGCGGAACAGGATGGAGTTCTTCACCCGGCCCTCTACCATGCAGCCGTCGGCCACCACCACGTTTTCCAGCTGGCAGGCATCGCCGTAGTAGGCGGGAACCCGGCTGCGGACCTTGGTATACACCGGGTGGGCCCCGTTGAACAGGCCGTCCCGGACCTTCTTATCCGTCAGGGCCAGGCTGTGCTCAAAGTATTCCTGGGTGGACTCGTTGAACATCACCACGCCGTCGTGCTGGTAGGCCCCCACGGTGAGGAGCTTGGCTCTCCAGCCGCCCATGCACAGGTCCCTGTCCATGTGGAAGAAGTTCTTGGCCACCAGGGACTTGACAAAGTGCAGCAGTGTCTGACGGCGCATCACGAAAATGTCCATGGAGGCCTGGTAGTCCGCCGGGGCAGCGTAGTCGCATACCATGTCGCAGACCTCCCCCTGGTCGTCCAGCTTCAGGGCAAAGTCCATCTTCTTCTTGCCATTGCACACCCCCTTGCAGGTGACCACGGTGATATCCTTGCCGGAGGCGGCGTGGGCGGCAATGACCTTGTTCAAATCGATATTGGAAAGGACGGTGGAGTCAATCATCACCACATAGTCGTCGTCGCCGTATTCCAGGAAGTCCATATTGGAGGACAGGCTCTCCAGCTTGCCCCGGTAGGAGTGGTTGACAGAGGAGGCGTAGGGGGTGAGGAATTCCAGGCCGCCCTCCCCCAGCTCCAGGCCCCATTCCTCGCCGTCGCCCACATGGTTCATCAGGGACTGGTAGCTGAACCGGGCGATGATGCCCACGTGCCGGATACCGGCAAAGGCGAAGTTGGACAGGCCGAAGTCCACCTGGCGGTAGCGGCCGCCGAAGGGCAGGGAGGCCATGGTGCGTTTGTTGGTCAGCTCACCGATGTTGGCATCATTGGTGAAAAGAATACCCATTACATTCATTGTCGTTTCCTCCTTACAGCATGTCGCCCGGGGCCAGCACGGCGTTCTCGGGGATAACCACGCCCTTGCCGGCAACGCTGATTTTCTTCTTCTCGTCGGGGGCGAAGGCACCGCCCACCACGGCGTTGCGGCAGACCTTGCTGTCCTCCCCCAGGATGGCGTGGCGGACAATGGCTCCGGACTCCACCACCACACCGGGCATCACCACGCTGTCCTCAATCAGGGCATCCTTGCCGATGGTGCAGCCGATGCTCACCACACTGTGGCGCACGGTGCCGTAGACCTCGCAGCCCTCGGCCACGAAGGAGCCCACCACCTTGGCAGCCTCGTCGATATAAGAGGAGGGCAGGGCGGAATTCCGGGCGTAAATCTTGGTGCGCTCGTCCCCCCGGATGTTGAAGGCGGGGTTCTTCCCCAGCAGGTCCATATTGGCTTCCCACAGGGAGGCGATGGTGCCCACATCCTTCCAGTAGCCGTCGAAATTATAGGCCATCAGCTTGTGGCCGTCGGCCAGGAGCATGGGGATGATATTCTTGCCGAAGTCGTTGGAGGAATCCGGGTTCTCCTCGTCGGCAATCAGAGCCTCCCGCATCACCTTCCAGGTGAAGCAGTAGATGCCCATGGAGGCGTTGGTGGACTTGGGCTTTTTGGGCTTCTCCTCGAACTCGTAGATGGTATTGTCCGGGTTGGTGTTCAGGATGCCGAAGCGGCTGGCCTCTTCCAGGGGGACGTTCCGCACGGCGATGGTGCAGGCGGCGCCGTTCTCCTCGTGGAAGGCCACCATCTTGGAGTAGTCCATCTTATAGATGTGGTCGCCGGAGAGCACCACCACATACTCCGGGTCGAACCGGTCGATGAAGTCGATGTTCTGATAGATGGCGTTGGCGGTGCCCTTGTACCAGCCCTGCTTCTTGTCGTGGCGCTCGTAGGGGGGCAGCACCTGGGCGCAGCTATGGGTCTTATTCAGATTCCAGGGCTGACCGTTGCCGATGTATTCATTCAGCTCCAGGGGCTGATACTGGGTGAGGATGCCCACGGTATCGATGCCGGAGTTGACGCAGTTGGACAGGGGGAAATCGATAATGCGGTATTTTCCGCCGAAGGGAACGGCCGGCTTAGCGGTTTTTTCCGTCAGCACATACAGTCGGCTGCCCTGGCCCCCGGCCAGAAGCATGGCAATACAGCGTTTTTTCTGAAAGTACATGGTCACAGCTCCTTATGTTCATCATGAAATTCGCATACAAATTCACTCGGAAATGCATATAGCATGTCCACGAATACCATACCATATTTTGCCCAAAGAAAAAAGTGACATTTTATCTAAAATATCCTTCAATTTTTAAGCATTATGCATAAATCCTATCGGACTGAAAACGTGTAAGCATGTGAAAAAGCACCGAATTGTGTCAAAAACCATCCGTTTCCCATCCCCCACCGAATTTTTTCCCCAATGGAACGCACCCTTTCGTAGGGGCGATGAAAATCGCCCGTACCCCCGGATTTTAGCGAGCACCCCGATGAATGGAACCCGCCCTTCGTAGGGGCGATGAAAATCGCCCGTAACCCCACGGTTCAGCGAGTACCCGGTTGAATGGCACAGCCCATTCCCGGCTCCCTCTCTGAGGGAGCTGGCACGCCCAACGGGCGTGACTGAGGGAGTGTCGTTCGATGGTTCCTCTATGCCATTGATTACCCATCGGCCATTATAAACTCTGAAACTTTTGAGCGTTTACGTTCATCGAAGTACACTCCCTCAGTCTCGCATTCGCTCGACAGCTCCCTCAGAGAGGGAGCCTGGAGGGGAGCGTTCCCGGCTCCCTCCCTGAGGGAGCTGGCACGCCCGCAGGGCGTGACTGAGGGAGTGTCGTCCGATGGTTCCTCCATGCCATTGATTACCCATCGGCCATTATAAACTCTGAAACTTTTGAGCGTTTACGTTCATCGAAGTACACTCCCTCAGTCTCGCATTCGCTCGACAGCTCCCTCAGAGAGGGAGCCGGGAGGGGTGCGTACCATTCACCCCACCGCCCAAAAACCGCAACGTTGCGGGCGATTTTCATCGCCCCTACGAAGGGCGGGTGCCATTCACCCCACCGCCCGGAAACCGGGACAAAGCGATTCAACCCCTGTGGATAAGTCTGTGGAGAGTGTGAATAACTCTGGGGAAAACCGGGGAAAAGGGGTTGGCTCACAGCTTTTGGGGGCCGGAGACGCAAAAAAAAATCCAGTGCGCAAGGCACTGGATTTTTGGCATGGTGACCCGTACGGGAATCGAACCCATGTTACCGCCGTGAAAGGGCGGTGTCTTAACCGCTTGACCAACGGGCCTGGTAGCGGCAATCTGATTCGAACAGATGACATACCGGGTATGAACCG